>WFLX010193629.1_pt1 | contig 18569 bp, 17 predicted proteins | sample 4967041 | NCBI WGS metagenome assembly WFLX01 (sample SAMN12857096, study PRJNA449069) | gut metagenome | isolation source: stool from male and female vole | host: Microtus ochrogaster | place: USA:Florida | collected 2017
TATCATAAATTCTAAGAATTGTGTACTTTATCTTCTCATATTTTTTTAAAATATATTGCTTTATGTCTTGGAAAAACGATAATTTATCAGATTCAATATTTTTTGTATCGCCGGAAGCGGCATTTTCAGCGGATGCACCGCAATGGTCTGAACCGGAAATCTTCCCTGTGGAAACGTTTTCCGTATGCCCCTCTTCTGACCGGTCGTTGCTTTCAGAAATCGTCAGGCTTTCCCAGCAAACTTCTTTCTCAGCCTCATCCGCATCGGATTGTTTCTTTTTTTCCACCGAATCAGTTTTTTTTGATTCTAACTTCTCTTTTGAAGCTGAGGAATCGTAAATCGTAAAGCATAAAAGCTTTGCAACCACCTTACCCGGCTCGGGATAAACAAACCGTATCCTTAAAAGTCCAAACAGCCAATTTACATTAATTTTAACAAGCATAGCCTCAGTATTTTTGCTTCCGTAAATTCGATAGCTTATCGGAACAAACAGTACCAGCAGAAGCACAATAAGCAGTATCCCGAGAAGCACCAGGAGAATGATTCCTAACACGCTCAATATATTAAAAAGGATAGCTAACATAACAGATACTCCTTCAAGGCACAGTCGCCTCTCTCTTTAAGACACTCCCGCACGATTTTTTCTACCAATGAAACCGCTTCGGCATAATTGGCCGTAATGCCAATAATATAAGGAGGATATTTGCTATAGTAGGACTGCGCCAGCATCCTTGCCGCAAATATTTCCAGTTGGTCACTTGTGTTTCGGGAAAGCGCAATCACATAAAGCGTGGAAAGAAGGGGCTTCTTTATTAATTTCTCTTTTAGTTTATCCAATTTATCGGATCTAATGCTTTCACTCAGATATAATCCGGGGTAAAAGGTAAGCTTTCTCTCCATACAAATCCTTCCTTCATAGACAAGCCTTATTCATTATCCCTAAGTATACCACATCTTCGGTGATATCGGTACATTTATTTACAGATTGACATAATTAATATTTCGTAACAGTCAGATAGGTGGAACTGATTGTCATTCTGTCAACTTATGAATGTTATGGCTTAAACTGTTGCGATATTTTCCCATGACCAAACCGTTTTGGTTGGACATATTTTTTAAGATTTTGATTGACATTGTATTATAATAATTTATACTAAAAATAAATGAAAAAATCATAAATGATCTAAACTTGTCAAAATAAACGTAACAGTTCAGCCATGCCACTCATAAGTTTGCAGAATATACACCTTCAGTCATTATTTAAGTGTATTGCTGACAATCATTTTCGTATGGCTGTTACAAAAAAAACAAGTTATTGATACTGGGAAGGAGCAGCTCTTGAAAGTATTAGCCATAATGGAATTGAAGCCCGGAATGATTCTGGGGGAAGATGTTGTTCATCAGGGAAAGGTTATTTTTCCTGCCGATACAAAGCTGGACGAAGTAAATATTACTAAATTAAACCGCTATTCCATCATGTGTGTTACCGTTAAGGAGAATATCGACCTTGCTACCACACACTATGAGAAGCTTCGCTATGACAACGGCTTCCGCCTTTTTGAGCTTCAATATGGAATCTCTCTGAAAAACTATAAATTATTGATGCAGAATTTCTTTGCAACCGGCAATAAAATCGATGACAATGCACTTTTGGGTATTTACTATGATTTAAATGCAACGATTTCATCGGGCGCCGTTCTTTTGGATTATCTGTATAACATGACGCCCAGCGAGGATGAAGTGACCTATACCCACTGTCTTGATTCCGCTCTTCTTGCAGGCGCTATTGCAGATTGGCTCGCTATGAATGAGGAAGCACGTAAGACTATGATTCTGTGCGGCTTTTATTACGATATCGGAAAACTGCTCCTGCCTGTTGACCTGCTCTGGAAGCCGGGTAAGCTTACAAATGAAGAACTTGCGACAGTAAAAAAGCATCCTGAAATGGGGTATAATCTGGTTAAAAACCTTAATCTCAAGCAGCATGTTAAAAACTCCGTAATCATGCACCATGAGCGTCTGGACGGCAGTGGCTATCCTTATCATTTATCAGGAGACAGTGTTGATAAATATGCGCGCTATATGGCAATCGTGGACGCTTATGTTGCCATGGCCGCACCCCGCTCTTACCGAAGCGCTTATTCCCCCCTTCGCATCCTTGCGGATTTTGAAAATAATATAAGCAAATTTGATACCGAGCTTTTAATACCGGTCATGAAAAGAATCGCAGATGCACAGATAGGCACCAAAGTGAGATTAGAGGATGATACACAATGGGAAGTGCTTATCATAAATCCCAGTAGATTTTCACGCCCTCTTCTTCGCAATGACAATAACGAAATTCTTAATTTATTGGAACGCCCGGAATTTAATATTAAATAAAAAGGCAGCCGAAAATACTAAAAGTATTTTCGGCTGCCCCAAAGATTACTCCNCTTTAGCTCCAGATATTCNTTATANGCCTNTTCCAAAATCNNCTTTTCATTANAAAANCTTAGCAAATGATAGGCTTCGTGATACTTGTAAAAACCGGAGTCAACAAAGTATTCCTCTCTTTGTGGTTTGCTGTAATAACTATCAGCCATCATCAAATACCAATGAACCTCTTTTTCCACGGTATCATCGGGAACATTAAAGGAATATTCACTCTTCCCGATGTATTTAATAATGGTTGCTTTCGCACCGGATTCTTCCATAACCTCGCGCAAAGCAGTTTCTTTAAATTCTTCATCCTGCTCCACTGTGCCTTTAGGCAGAACCCAGCCTTCGTATTTATTCCTGTAATTCTTGTACAGGAGTAAAATCTTACCACGAAAAATTACCACACCACCACAGCTTGTTGCTTCTATCATTGCAATTCCTCCTGATTGGTGTGCCATGCTTGCCTTAGTTCAGTATAGTCTAAAATATACTTTCCTGCAACCTTTATTTTTTGCTGTAATAGGCATTAAATATACGTTTTGCAATAGGAACAGCATAATCTCCTCCGCTTCCCGCACCCTCCACGATAATCGTAACACATACCTCGGGATTATCTGCGGGAGCAAAGCCCGTAAACCATGCGTGGCTGTCGCCCTTTACATTGTTGTATTCTGCGGAGCCGGTTTTGCCTGCCGCCGTATAAGAAAGCCCGGAAAGCTTTGAGGCGGTTCCTTCTTCTACTACTAATGTCATCATCTGCCGCAAAATATCGGCTTCCTCCTCACTCATCAATTTCCCGTAGCTCTCAGGCTTAAAGCTCTTGATTACTTTGCTCTCGTCATTCTCCACTCTGTCCACCACATAGGGCTTCATGAGAATACCGTTATTGGCAATGGCACAGGTAATCATATTTAGATGTATAGGTGTAATCTGAGTTTTTCCCTGCCCTATGGAGGTCTGCATCATTTCAGCGTCTAAGCCCTCCGCAGGAATATTCACATAGCTTTTTGCATGACTTAACATAATAGGCAGCTTCTCACCAAAGAGCAGCGATTTCAGCGTCTCGGAAAATGCTTTGCGGTCCAAGCCAATGCCAATATTGGCAAAGGAAGAATTACAGGACTTGGCAAAGGAATATTCAAAATCCACCGAGCCATGATTGATTCCGTGATAACAGCTGATTTTGCTGTTGCCCGAATGAAAAGAACCGTTACATTGATATTGGTAATCCCTGAAGGTGTCGGGGTTTTCCCTGATATACTCTAAAGAGGTCACTATTTTAAATGTGGAACCGGGAGGATAAAGCCCGCTTGTCGCCCGATTAACCAAAATTGAGCTTGTGTCGTCGGCAACCAACGAATCCCAGATATCCGCTATCTCATTGGGGTCGAAATCAGGATGCGATACCAGAGCAAGTATTTTACCGGTGGAAACCTCTGTCACTACAATAGCGCCTCTATAGATGTCAAGCTGCTCGTCGNCAATCTTTTGTATATNCACANCCAATGTAGTATATACATTGTCGCCGGGATTTTTTAATCCCGCCATATCATTCGCAGCCTTGTTGCTAATGGAGGTATTGGTGTTGATCAAATAGTAATTGGCAAGCGCCTCCACACCCATCCGTCCCTTGGTGGAATATCCTACAATATGAGAGAAAAGATTATGATAGGGATATACTCTCCGTTCCTCCTGCTCATCGTCCAGAATCGTTTCTGCCAACACATCACCGTTCCGGGAAAAAATACTTCCCCTGTAATTTCTGGACAAAAGAATCTGCTGTCTGGAATTATAGCTGTTATTTATCATGTCTTGCTCTCTGGTCGCAGTAAAATAGCATAGATATCCTATCATGCCTATAAATAACGCCACAAAGACGCCGGCGGTGATTAAAATTTCACGCTGGCTGCCTAAACGCTTTTTGCCAACTTGTTCGTTCAGCCGGCTTACAGCCTCCCCAACCGGCTTCTCAGAAGACTTATCTATTCTCTGTTGTTTTGTGCTCTGCCGTTTTGCTTCTTTCGGCTTCTGAATTTCTTTTTCGGACAAGGCGCTTACCTNCTTCNTGTTGCAGTCTGATATAAATACCCTGAATAATAAAGAACATTATCATTGTCGTCATAACGGAACTGCNNNCATAGCTGATAAAGGGCAGGGTAACTCCCNNAAGCGNAATAAATTTAACACCGCCTCCCACGGTAAGGAAAATCTGAAAAATATACATAATACCAATTCCATATACAATCATCTGATAAAAACGGTCATGTATCCGGATTGCAATCCGCATTATCTCCAAAAAACAGCTAAGGCAGATTAAAATCAGACAGATACCTACGATAACACCCATTTCTTCACAAATTGAAGAAAAAATAAAATCCGCAACCACAAAGGGAATCGCCGTCGGATTTCCCTGCAGCAGACCCATACCGAACCAACTTCCGCTTCCTATGGCAAAGAGGGATTGTGTTATCTGATAACCCTGATTGTCGATATAGCTCCATGGGTCCTGCCATGCCAATACCCGTATCCTCACATGGTCAAATAATCTGTAGGCAATATATGCTGCGGTGCTTCCCCCTGCGGCTCCGACAAGAAGATACCAGTAATTTCTGCTTGCAATAAATACNACCATGNCNAAGCCTANAAAGAAAANCAAAGCACNCCCCAAATCCGTAGACACCACTAACACGATTACATGAATTCCCGCNAGAAGAGCCGTAAGTATCACCCGTTNNAGGGAANCATCCTCCCACAGGGCGCCCGCAAGGAAAAAGAGAAATAGAATTTTTACAAACTCCGAGGGCTGAAAGGTAACGCCGGCAAGGGAAAATGAAATCTTAGACCCATGAGTCACCTCACCGAAAATAAGCACGGCACTGAGCAATGTAATACCCACTGCGGCATACAGCCATGTTAGCTTTTTCAGAAAACGGATCCTAGTGAGCAAATACGGGATTGCCAGAGAAAATGCCAGAGAAACTAAAACAATGACATACTGCCTGACTGCCCTGTTGAAGGATAGTCTTGCCACCATGCACATTCCGANTCCCNACAGTATACACATNTTGTTTAAAAGAAGATTGTTAGCATTCTNATAAATCATTGTTACCNGCANAATNGCTGCAANAAGAAATATTTGTATAAAGGCATAAANAAATACATACTGCATATCACGGCTTACCAAAGCCAGATNGAGAAAGCATAAAANCTGCACAGCAANTATCAAAAGGCTTTGGAAAGCATAAAAGCCTCTGTGATGCTNCTCCGGTTTATGCCGCAGCGCCAAAAAGCTAAATAATGTATACAAAATTACCAGTAATGAAATTAAGTATTTAGATAATTCAAAAATATATTGCTGCATTAATTCTCACTTCCGGATTCTTCACTCCACACTGCGCTTCTCATGACCGGTGGTGTAATCCTTATATGGTAAAACAGGCGGCTTTGCTGTCTGTTTTATATTTCTTGTTTCCAAAAAAAATAATATGATATCCAACATTTCGTTACTGCTCTCCACGGTAAAATCCAGACGCATGGCGACACTTCCCTGCCAGCTGCCCATCTGTCCGTGCAGAGAAAGGGGCACGCTGTTATAGATAACATTCATACAATGGGTGCAATTTAAATAAACCGGAAACTGCTTCTTGTAACGGTCGATTAATTGACAGATATCACCGCCGTTATTTTTATACTTCCGGCAACCTGCCATGGTTTTTGCCACGCAATTGGCAGTAATCATCATGGGAATTCTACCATAAATAATTTTTTCACAGGGAACACCTGTCAAAAGTAATGTCCGCTGTTCCTTCCCGTTAAGCTCTAAAGGCATACAAATACCTGCAAAATACGGCTTTATGCAGGAAATACCCTCTGTATTCCAGAGATAAAAGCCCGCGTCCGCATAAAGCCTTCCCTGATAACGTTTCTCTTTAAGGAAGCCCAATCCCTCCATGGAACGCACTAGAAATCCTGAAAATACGGAAAAATTATCCTCTGCCAGTGTATAAAGCCGCTCTAAGTAGGCGGTGTCCGAAGCCCGCAAAATATAAGGCAACGCTACTGCTATCTCACAGCGTTCCGAAAGCAGACGGCATATATCCAGCGTCTGCCGTAATATGTCGGTATTTTCCGCCAGCAAATCACCATTGATATATATTCTTCCTATTCCCTCAAAAGAGATTCTAGTTATCCAAGAGTACAAGCCCTTTAGTTGTTGGAAGGTTTGCAGTGAAAGAATCAGGCTGTTTCCGGCGGCACTTTGAAGATGTACATATCCGGATGATGAAACCGCCCTCATGGCCGCAGAGAGATTTACATCTGCGTCCATGTTGATATCTGAACCTGCGTTGATATCTGCATCCGTGCTGATATCTATGGATGTGTTGTCGCATGCTCTTATTCTTCCCGTTTTCCTCTGGGTTTCTATCAACGCTTCCTCCATGGCGGTGACAGCTTCTCTCCTAAGCTCATTGATAGCCTTTAGCGGGAAAAAGATATTTGCGTCTGCGCGAACCTTTAATCCTTCCAAAGAAAAACAGCTGCCTCCCAGTTTGCGCAGTTGCTTTTCAATCGTTTCCTGAGTGACAGGCTGTTTCTGCGCCGTTTCTACCATGGCTCCCGTCACTGTTCTTGTCAGAGCGGCTTCTTCTGCAAGAGATATTGACAGCTGCGCAGGCTGTCCGCACACAAAGCGCGCCTCTAACGCAGCAGGTATGTTTGGAGCCTTTTCCAAATACTTTTCACGGATTTTGGCAAGGAGCTTATCGTCACTTCCACTGTAGGCAGGGCTTGTCAGGGTAATCATATTCTTGCTGTTATGCTTGTGATAATAGCCATCCTGCATTTCACTTCTAAGATATAATGAAGAAAGCGCCTGCATATCTTTATTTTCAATTGTGTAGGTATTACCTATATTGTTCCCTGCATTATCTTCTTCTAAAGCAGCATAATACCTATCGATATACTTCCGGTAAATTGCTGTAACCCCCGCCGCATATTCAGGCTTTTTCATACGTCCTTCTATCTTAAAGGAATCAATGCCTGCCTCAATCAGCTCCGGCAGATATTCAACGGTACACATATCCTTAAGGCTTAAGGGATAGCATTCCCCTGTCTGCCCGTTCGTTCCCCTTACCGTGTAGGGAAGCCTGCAGGGCTGGGCACATCTCCCTCTGTTACCGCTTCTCCCCCCTAAAATACTGCTGAAGAGACATTGACCGGAGTAACAATAACACATGGCGCCGTGAATAAAGCATTCCAGTTCCAAGCCGGTCTGACGCTTGATTTCAATGATTTCGGAAAGATTCAATTCCCTAGCGGGAACAATTCTGACAGCTCCCATATCCTGCAACAGTCTGGCTCCGTGAACGCCTGTAATTGTCATCTGTGTACTGACATGCAGCGCCAATTCCGGAAAGTGTTTTTTGATATAATGAAACACACCGATATCCTGCACGATTACGGCATCCAGTCCAGCTTCGTAAAAGGGAGCAAGGTATTCATAAAGCTCCTTCAGCTCAGTATCCTTTACTAGAGTGTTGACTGTCAGATACACCCTTCTTCCCCAAATATGGGCATAACGGATACATGCCGTCAGTTCTTCTGTTGTAAAGTTATCGGCATAGGCTCTGGCACCAAAACGACTGCCGCCCAGATAAACGGCATCTGCACCGGCATGTATGGCTCCGTAAAAGCCCTCCTTATTGCCGGCAGGAGCCAGAAGCTCTACTTTTTTCTTACCATTCATAATAATCCTCCATGCTGCCAATAACCTGCGAATTTGGGCGTCAGCACAATATTTGCAAAACGAACAAGTTCGTTTGTAAAAAATATTAGATTTTTCACATTACTCTCCATAATGTAAAAGCTGTCCCGAACACGGACAGCTCTTAATTACTTGTCTTTCAACTCAGTTTCTAAACGAACAATTTTTTTCGCATTTTCATTTAAGTCCATTTGAAGCTCCTTGGACTTCTTCTCGGCATTCTCCAACTTAATCTGAGCCGATATCAACTCATGCTTCAAATCATATAACTCCTTCTCCTTAGCTTGAAGCTCCTCTTCCAAAACCTCAATCTTTTTCTTCGCCTTAAAATAATCATCGGCAATATTCAACTGAAGGAGAACTCCCTGCGTCTCCAAGGGCTGTCTTCTAAAGCTGTCAACCTTACCGTATTCATTGACCTTGTTATTAATATAAGAAGCCACCTTCTGTAAATATTCTTCACTCTCGTAACCGCTCAGTGTAAATACCTTGCCACCGATAATAACCTCAGTATCTGTCTTGGAAGCCATATCTNTACCCNTCTNCCATAAAAACTATNACACACNCTACCTTNAATAAGCAAACAATTANCTCTCTACTCATACACTACATTATATATCAGATTGAGATNGCAGGNAAGCATTTTAAGAAAAGATTCCAAGATGATGATACGCCAAATCAGTANNTACCCTGCCNCTTNGGGTGCGGTTAATAAANNCGTTTTTGATAAGGTAAGGCTCATATACATCTNCTATGGTACCNGAATCCTCACCGATAGCCGCGGCTAAAGTATCAAGACCTACCGGCCCACCGTCAAATTTCTGAATCATAGTGAGAAGGATATTGCGGTCAATATGATCCAAGCCCAGCTTATCCACATCCATTAAATCAAGTGCCGTTTGCGCCACTTCCTCGGTAATAATACCGTCATATTTAACCTGTGCAAAGTCTCGAACTCTTTTTAAAATGCGGTTGGCAAGGCGGGGCGTTCCCCTGCTTCGTCTTGCCATCTCCATGGCTCCGCCCCTCTCAATTTCTACATCCAGAACCCTTGCCGAGTGCATGATAATCTGCTGCAGATCCTCCACTGTGTAGAACTCCAAATGATGAATCATGCCGAAACGGTCCCGCAAAGGCGCCGTCAAAAGCCCTGCTCTGGTAGTGGCGCCCACCAAGGTAAATTTAGGCAGTTCCAGACGCACGGAACGCGCCGAGGACCCTTTTCCGATCATAATATCAATACAGTAATCTTCCATGGCGGGATACAATACCTCCTCCACCTGACGGTTCAGGCGGTGGATTTCGTCCACGAAGAGCAGGTCGCCCTCCTCTAAATTATTGAGAATTGCCGCCATCTCTCCCGGCTTCTCAATGGCAGGTCCGCTCGTCACCTTTAGGTGAACACCCATCTCATTTGCAATAATACCTGCAAGAGTAGTCTTACCCAGACCCGGCGGTCCGTAAAATAGCGCATGATCCAAGGCATCTCCACGCAGCTTTGCCGCCTCTATATAAACCTTAAGATTTTCCTTTATCTTAGATTGACCAACATAGTCATTCAGAGTCTGAGGTCTCAGGGAACCTTCCAGCTTCACATCCTCTTCCGTTATATCTGCCTCAATCATTCTCTTAGCCATAAATCAAATTCCTTTGCCTGTTAGGGGAATGCCTGTTAAAACATTTTCTTAAGCGCCGCCTTTAAGACTGCACCCGAATCCATGTTCTCAATTCCTTCTATTGCATTTACTGCCTTAATACTTTCCGACCGCCCGTAACCCAGAGAAACAAGTGCTTCCACAGCCTCTTTCTTCTGGTCGCTGTCCGCGTAAATATTGCCTGCGGCGGTAGCCGTAATCTCCCGGTCAATCATAGCATCGTCTATCTTGAGCTTGTCCTTCAGCTCTAAAATCAAACGCTCCGCTGTTCTTGCGCCAATGCCCGGAGCTTTGGTAATTGCCTTGGTATCGCCTGAGAGAATGGCAAATCGAAGAGAATCCGCATCCATTACTGACAAAATTGCCAGCGCTCCCTTCGGTCCGATACCGTTTACCGTAATGCATTTCTTAAATATTTCCAAATCATTGCGTGAAAGAAAACCGTACAGCAGGAATGCATCCTCACGCACACAGGTATAGGTATGTAAGCGTACCTGTTCACCCACGTCCGGTAGCCTTGCCGCCGTATCCGCGGAAATCCGCACATTGTAGCCGATTCCACCCACATCGATTATCACATTATCCTCTGCAATGTCCTCAATAATTCCGTTTACAAATGCTATCATATGTTATCCTCTATTATCCTCATGAAAAACAGATATTTTTTTTAATTTTTCAAGCGCCATTTTTATGGGTGGTGATATATTTTCCGGTAAGTCTTTAATATCAAAAAACATCAGTTCCTCAACTTCTGATTCCTGTTCTTTTAATTCCCCTGAATAGTCCTTACAGATATATACAATATCTATATTTGATACCTCATCACCATTTGGATATATATAATGTGTTTCTTTTCCCGAAAATACCCCAAACAATTCAATTGAATTTGCTGTTAAGCCTGTTTCTTCAAAAAGCTCTCTCTTTGCTGCATCTTCAACCTTCTCATCCAAGTCAACAGAGCCTCCCGCATAGCCCCAGCAATGATTATCTTTTCTCCTTTGCAAAAGAATTTTTCCTTCACTATTCTCAACAATCACGCTTGCGCCTACTTGAAGTAACGGTCTATGTCCAACAATTTTTCTTAAATCCAAAATATAATCTGACATTAAAAAACCCCATTTCAGTATAATTCTTTAATAAAACAGCTTTGTGTATTCTGTCTGCGTATCCACTATATGATATACAGACACTGTATTTTCAATCTGTCTGTAAATAGTAATATGCTTTTNACAAATAACACTGTTCGATACCCTNTTTGATTNGTCCACGCGTNCGGTGTTAATGAGCCGTAANCTGGAAATACTTTCAATCGTTCNAGCGTGTCTGTTGACAGTTTCTGCTCCGTTTAACTCCGTTACCTCCATACCAATTCCATGATATAATTATATCTGTATTTTTATACCACGTAAAGTAAGTTTGTTTCATTAACTGTAAAACATTACATAAACGAAGTTTTGTAATTTTCCCTTACTACATGTGATTCCGAAAAAAGTCCATAAACAGATAATAGCATACTCGAACATATGTTTCAAGTTTTTTTTAGCAACCTTCTGTACGCAATGGCAAAACATATCAAATGCACTAAAAAAGTGAGTGTCCAGCTGATGGGATAAGAAATATACAGGCATTCCAGCGTATGATATTGCTTAAAAAGCGTATAAATCCACACAATACGGAACAGACATGCGCCGGTTAAGGACACAAGCATGGGCATTATGGAATAGCCCATGCCCCGAAGGGAGCCAACCATAACATCCATCATTCCGCACAGACAATAGGTAGTACAAATTATCCCCAGCCGCAGCACGCCATACTGAATCACCTCTGCCTCAGGAGAATACAGCCTTAAAAGAATGCCGGAAAGACCGTAAACAGCATTTCCCATAACAAGCCCAACTATAAGCACAGACACCTGACATATCAAAAGAATTTTGCCGATTCTCTTAAAATTCCTTGCCCCGTAATTCTGTCCGGTAAAGCTGATTGCCGTCTGATGAAAGGCATTCATGGAAGTGTAAACAAAGCCCTCCACATTGGATGCCGCCGTGTTGCCCGCCATTGCTATGGAGCCGAAGGAATTCACCGAGGACTGAATCAACACATTGGATATGGAAAACAGCGCTCCCTGCAAGCCCGCAGGAACGCCAATCTGAATCATTTTGAGCAGCTTATCAGGAACAATTTTTAAAGCCTTTAGATTAAGCCGGTAACTACTGTCGGATTTCGCCAGACACCGAAGCACCAGAAGCGCCGAAACGATTTGGGAAATCACTGTTGCCGTGGCGACGCCTGCAACACCCATGGAAAAAACAATTACGAACAGTAAATTCAGAGCCACATTAATTACACCCGCAGAAAACAGGAAATATAGGGGTCTCTTGGTATCGCCCACGGCACGCAGCACCGCACTGCCAAAATTGTACGCCATCATGGCGGGCATTCCCAGAAAATAAATGCGCATGTAAAGCACTGACTGCCCGATAACGTCCAATGGCGTATCCATCAGTGTAAGCGCAGGCTTTGCCAATGCAATTCCTAAAACAACCAAAATACAGCCGCTTACCAGAGAGGTCATCACAGCCGTATGCACCATTTCCGAAAGCTCCTTTTCCTTATTGGCACCGTAAAAGCGCGCCACTAAAACATTCGCCCCCACGGACAGACCGATAAAGACATTCACAAGCAGATTGATCAGGGAGCTGGTAGAGCCTACTGCCGCCAGAGACTGACTACCGGCAAAACGCCCTACTACCACAATATCCGCCGCATTAAAAAGAAGCTGCAGGATTCCCGACAACATAAGAGGCACATAAAATACCAGAATTTTTCCCAGCAGCGGACCGTTACACATATCAATTTCATACTTCTTAGTCTGTTTTTGTTCCATTTTAATCCTCCATGCCGGAGCGTTTACGCGACGGGGCGACGCAAATCTCCAATTTGCGTCGGCAATCAGGCAGATTTGTGCCGCCTCCCTTGCGGCACCGCGTTGCAAATCACAAATCCGCATTTGCGATTCAGTTTTGGTCGCTTGCTCACAAATTGTCTCACATTTAAATACAGGCTCCCACCTTGGCGGGAACCTGCTTTTATAATCCTCTTACTTATTGTTGATATAATTTACCAGACCCTCCGCAGCAATAATCTTCTGCATGAACTCAGGAAATGCCTGACCCTGAAAGGTAGTTCCTTTGGTAAGATTGGTAATCACACCGGAATCAAAATCAACCTCTACTTCATCGCCTGCCGCAATCCCCCTTGCAGCCTCGGGGCATTCAATAATGGGAAGACCGATATTAATGGCATTGCGGTAAAAAATTCTGGCAAAGGTTTCGGCAATAACGCAGCTGACACCTGCCGCCTTTATGGCAATGGGCGCGTGCTCTCTGGAGGAGCCGCAGCCAAAATTCTTATCGGCAACAATTAAATCGCCCTTCTTTACCTTATTTACAAATTCCTTGTCAATATCCTCCATACAATGGGTGGCAAGCTCTGCCGGATCCGAAGAATTCAGATATCTTGCGGGAATAATGACATCCGTATCCACGTTGTCACCGTATTTAAAAACTGTTCCTTTTGCATTCATGGCATTAAGTTCCTTTCGTCTCTATATACAATATTCGAAGCCAGCCCGGAAAATATAGTGTATCTTCAGGTCCGGCATATCCGATACTCTCTCGATCACAGCTCGCAGGGGCAGGAAATCTTACCCGTAACCGCCGAAGCTGCCGCAACCGCAGGACTTGCCAGATAAATCTCGGAATTCACATGACCCATACGTCCTACGAAATTACGGTTAGTGGTGGAAACGCATCGCTCACCTTCTGCCAGAATGCCCATATAACCGCCAAGGCAAGGACCGCAGGTGGGTGTGCTGACAACGGCTCCGGCTTCGATAAAGGTCTTAAGAAGCCCTTCCTCCATTGCCTGCATGTAAATCTTCTGGGTTGCGGGAATCACGATACAGCGCATGCCCTTTTTGATATGTCTACCCTTTAACACCTCTGCCGCGATGCGAAGGTCGTCAAGACGTCCGTTGGTACAGGAGCCGATAACAACCTGATCGATCACAATATCCTCCATTTTATGAATCTCATCAATGGTATGTGTATTCTCAGGCAGATGCGGGAATGAAACCGTGGGGCGAAGGGTACTTAAATCAATGGTGTACTCCTCGTCATAGACGGCATCCTCGTCAGCCTCAAAAACCTCGTAGCTACGTGTGGCATGCTCTTCCAGATAAGCCTTAGTAAGCTCATCTACCGGGAAAATACCGTTCTTGCCGCCCGCCTCGATTGCCATATTTGCAATGGTAAAACGGTCGTCCATAGTGAGGTTTGCAACGCCCTCTCCCACAAACTCCATAGATTTATACAGCGCGCCGTCCACGCCTATCATACCGATAATATGTAAAATCACGTCCTTGCCGCTCACCCATTTGGAGGGCTTTCCCACCAGATGAAAACGGATAGCGGAAGGAACCTTAAACCATGCCTGACCGGTAGCCATTCCCGCAGCCATATCCGTACTTCCCACGCCGGTGGAAAACGCTCCCAGCGCACCATAGGTACAGGTGTGTGAATCGGCTCCGATAATTACATCGCCCGGAACAGTCAGACCTTTTTCGGGAAGCAGGGCATGCTCGATACCCATCTCTCCCACTTCAAAGTAATTGGTAATCTCGTTGCGTCTTGCAAATTCTCTCACGCATTTGCAATGCTCCGCAGATTTAATATCCTTATTAGGTACAAAATGGTCGGGTACAAGGGCAATCTTANTCTTNTCAANTACGNNGTCCACCTTCATTNNTTCCATTTCCTTAATCGCNANGGGGCNTGTNATGTCATTNCNAAGCACNNGANCANGCTTCNCCTCAATANGCTGTCCGGCTTCTACCTTTTCAAGCCCCGCAGCCTTGGCTAAAATCTTCTGTGTCATTGTCATTCCCATGTTTGCTTCCTCCGAAATCAGAATATTATGAAATGCACTTTGAACAGTATAACACAGTTTCCGCCAATTTTAAATAGATAAATTTAACCTCTTTCCGCTTTATTTCCCTAATTCTCCGAATTTTTGTATATATTTTTCAGGCAGCTCTCCTTCCCTGATATACGCTGACTGCTCTGCGCCGTACTTATCTACGATAACAATACCGCGAATATAATCTTTGCGGAATACGCTACCGTCATGAAAGGGTCGGCTGTAATGTATCAGCTTTAACAGTTCTTCCATCTCCCCAGTGTCTGTAACCTGTACCATAAGCTTTTCTTTCTCTTTGTCATATGCTGTTGCGGCAGGCAAAGTTTGCCCTGTTATGCTGCCTACCTCTACATTATTATTGCTATCCGTCTCGCTGCTTTCCTCCGCATACACATAATAACGCTTTCTGGCAATCTCTACAAGCTCCCGAGAAGATATTCCCTCACTATAATAATCGCCGCATTCCAATCTGATACAGCTTAACTCAGAGACATCCTTAGGAGTGATATATTCTCCATATCCGGCATCCTGTAGTGCCTTGATAGTATGTGTCATGCCCTCGTATACATCAAGATAAATCAAATACGGATCGGCGTTTAAGTGCAACTGAAGCTGTACAAACGTGCATCCTTCGCCTAATATTGCTCCTTTTGCATTTTCCTCCAAATCCTGATTGTATGCTTCGCAAATAGAAAGAATTACCCCGGCGTCATTTACTTCCTCCAAGCAGTATTCACCGCTTCCGGTGGTAAGAACCATATAAACACAATGTTCTATATCCTCCTCACTGATTTTGTATATGGCATCAACATATTCCTTTTGTAGAATCAGCGGAAGCACCACTTCTTCATTCTCGGCAAAAATTTTATATTGTCTTTCATAGGTTTTCCCGTTTTTCAACGAAACCTTTACGCTGAATCTGTCATAATGATTTCCGGCTCCATGGTTTTCATGCTCCGTTTCGGGCTTTGTGTTCTCCACAGCTGCCTGTAAAAAATCATAAATCAATTGTGTATCCTGAATCTGCATTCTTTCAAGGGGTTGATACACATTTCCATAACCAGCACAATTGGTATAAACGCTGCCATAAACCGCCATTTGGGAAATGTCCGTTTTCTTTGGCAGATAGCTGTCATAGCCATACCAGTCTCCCCAAAAGGAGAGGCATAACAAAATAGATATTCCCACAGAAGCTAACATCCACAGCTTATGTCCGGCAAACGCTTTGAAATCCATATTAAATATAATATCCAGAATGCCAAAGCACAGTACTGAGGAAAGCATATTACCGAACACTCCCCATACAAGGGAAACCTCTCTGGAAGTAAGCAATATAAGCACCATCCAGCCTGTCATACCGACAAGCACACTGCATACTACCTTTATCAGGAGAGCAGCCATGCGATTTTTAAGTCCCTGCTCGGCAAGCTCTGATGCTCTTTTTTGATACAGATGCCATGCGGCAATTCCCATGATAACGGCAATCGCAAAATTGATGCAAAGGCCGGGTATAAGGAGTGATATTTCCGAAACATCACAATCACAGCGGCTGTCCAATATATAAAACGCGGACACAAGCGGTGAGGCATAAATTACACTTTCTGCAGATATCCCTGCCGCATAGAAGGTATCCATGTAGTAATCAAAAAAAATAATAAATATCCCATAGGCCGATATGGCAGCGCCCCCTATGACTCCGAAAGAAACCAAAGCATTCAACACATTCCCGCTCAACATGACGGCAACCAGAAGCAGATTATAGATAAGGAAAAAGCTGACCACCAGTGTGCAGACAGAAGCAAGCGACGTTTTTACCAGATCTCCGACTACTTCCATACCGCCAATATGATAAATTTTTCCTACCGAGATGCAGATAGTAAACAAAAAATTAATAATAAAGGGAACAAACCATATCAAGAAGCCGTCAAGATAACATACCCCAAACAATGTACTGCGTTTTATGGGCAGGCTGTGCCATGTATCAATCATGTTCTTATGAAATACATAACGAAAACCAAAAAGGCCTACTATCAACGCGCCTGCTATGGCAACGATACCGCATAGAACCGTAATAACATCCGAAAAGTGCCCCAGAACCCTGCCCACATAGAGAGCGTCCGCCATAGCTTCATCAACCAAAAAATCTATTCCATAATAGGATTCAAAAACTATCAAATAAGCGATGGGGAGAGCAAGAAAATTACCCAGAACTGACAGCGCAAGCATCCAGCTTCTATGTCGAAGATCCTCTATCATGCATTTAAAAAATAAGTGCTTTGATGTCATAGCCCTTCACCTCCGTTTCACTGATAAATATTTCCTCTAAGGATAATGGAAGCAACTCATAGAATACAGGATTCATTGCTGCAAAAATATTTATGATTTCTTCCTTCTTTCCTCTTATAGTAACTGTGTAGAGCGCTCCTCTGTTATCTATCGTTACCACGTCCAGCCGTTCCTTGATATTTTGCAGCATGCTTTCTTCTTTAATGACGCACTGTACCTTATGGATATTTAGTTTCATGTCATCCAAATCTCTTGCCAACAAAATGCCGCCCCGGTGAAGCAGACCAACATACTCGCAGATATCCTCCAATTCCCTCAGATTATGGGATGCAATAATGGGTGTCAAACCTCTTTCCGCTATTTCCTTTATAAAAAGGGATTTCACAGCCTGACGCATAACAGGGTCCAAACCGTCAAAGGTTTCGTCACAGAGAAGATATTTTGTGTTGGCGCAGATACCGCAGATTACGGAAAGCTGTTTTTTCATCCCTTTAGAAAAGGTACCTATTTTCCTCTTAATATCCAACCCAAACTTCGGCAGCAGTTCCTTGAATTTATCTACCCGAAAATCAGGGTAAAATGTCTTGTACAGATGCAGCATATCCAATGCAGTACCGCTTTTAAAAAAGAATTGCTCGTCTGAAATATAAAATATGTTCGCTTTGACGACAGGGTTGTCGTACACGGGTTCCCCGTCAATTAAAATGCTGCCTTTATCCGGTTTTAAAACACCGCTTAACATTCTCATAAAAGTGGACTTTCCGGCGCCGTTCGTTCCGATCAATCCGAAAACATGTCCTTCCTCTATCCGGGCGGTAATATTATCGATGGCTTTTATGTTATCAAAGCATTTCTCCAATTCCCTTACTTCAATCATTGTCTGCCTCCTTATAGATATCCTCCATTTGCTGCATAAGCCTCTCCTTCGTTATTCCTGTCTCCATGACCCGTACAGTAAGCTCACACCATTCCTCCAATATTTGCCGCTGCTTGCTCTCCTGCCACTCCGCTGCCGGAGCCACAAAGCTTCCTTTGCCGGATACCGTGTATATATATCCTTCCTGCTCTAACTGGGTGTAGGCGCGCTGAACGGTATTGGGATTTACGGAAAGCTCTATTGCCAGACTCCGCACACTGGGCATTTTGACATCCGCTTCCAGCGCTCCGCTTGTAATAAGTCGTTCCAGCTTTTCCTGAACCTGTTCGTAAATTGGGCGTTTATCCCTATAATCTAACAGAATCACGTTATCTCCTTTCAAGCATCTCTAAGTGTATTAATTGTATCAATACACTTATTCTATCATAAGAAAGAATACAATTCAAGGGATAAATTACCATAAAAAAGTGCCTGCGGCACATCAACTCCCCTGCCCCTCAATCTTGAGGGGTGGGNTTGCTTTCTGTTACNATATCCCTCATAATAATCTTATGAATATCCTCCAANACATCTTTAAAGACCATTA
>WFLX011423860.1_pt1 | contig 18559 bp, 23 predicted proteins | sample 4967041 | NCBI WGS metagenome assembly WFLX01 (sample SAMN12857096, study PRJNA449069) | gut metagenome | isolation source: stool from male and female vole | host: Microtus ochrogaster | place: USA:Florida | collected 2017
CAGTCGGCAAGTTGATCGCGCAGCGTCGGATGATAGGTGCGCAACACGGCACCGCCGCTGAGGCTTCGCGGCATCGCCGCCAGGTCTTCTCCGGAGAAAGCAGTGGCCGCCGCCCGCGACGGAGAGCCGTAGGGAATGTCGACGGCAAATTGCCGCGCTCCCCCTGCGCCTCCCGGCTGCGGCGGCATGCCGCCGAGGATCATGGAAACGATCTGCTTCTTCCTGGCTTCGCTCATGGCGTTACTCCCCCGACGACTGTCTGCGCATTGCCCCAGCGGCTGCGCTCGTCTTCGATCCTGAGCCCGCTTATTGCGAGCATCATCAGCTGCTGCGCGGCGGTAGCGCCGTCGACATCCTTGCCCCAGATGGCGATCTCGTTGACCAGCGCGAAAAGGTAGACGTCTGGCGCCTTCTCCAGCAGCCAGTTCGTCGGGTTCGACGGCGTCAGGGCCGGAATGCGGGCGTAATAGGTAATGGTGAGACCCTGGTCGGACACCGACCGCACCTTGATCCTTCTGCCGACAATGGAGTAGCCGGCCGGCTGCACGCCGTTGCGATCCCTGTAGCCGTTCGTGAGCTGCTGCAGCGGGACCGCACGAATGGAGACTCCGGCCCCGCTCCTGACCTCCCTCGCCTCGAGGAAGTCCGCCGGAAGCGTACCGTCGCCATCGGCCAGCGGGATTGCGGCGGTCACCTCCATGTCGGCGACGCGAAGCCCGCGGTTGAGTTTCAGCTCCGCAAGTCCGAGAAAACGCGGGAAATTGTGGGCGATATCCTCGCGCCCCGAATATTCGCCGGCATCCACCAGGAGGGAGCCGTAGTCCGAAATGGTCATAGATGGCCTTCCTTGGTACGCCAGGCGCGGTTGTCGGAGTTGTTGAGGAACCGCTTGACGAAGCGGTCGTCGCCCTCGCTATGCGCCTGCACGAGGCCGGCCCCATGGGCGACGTTGAGGGGGATCGAGGCGACGCGATGCCAGTCGCCTTTCCAGGCACGTTCGGCGCTGTTCCGTATTCCGGCATTCTCACTCATGAGATTGTCGACGGGGTAGTCGACGCGAAAAACGTCCTTCTCCCCGTCGAAATAATGCCAGACCGACCGGCCCGTCATTTGGTCGTAATCGTAGAGCGACCACGAACCATCACGGATGATCATTCGGTATCTCCGGGCAGCGGGTCCGCTCTCGAAGCCTTGCCTTGCTGGATAAGGGCCTTCGCCGCCTTCACCGGAAGGTCGAGAACCGTCCCCTTCGATACCCGTCTGTCGCCGGCCGCCCACACGTCGTAGAGCAGCTTGACGGGCGTGGTCTTCTCTTTGGCTTCTGCCATGTTCGTCTCTCCTGAAACGGAAAAGGGCGAGCCGAAGCCCACCCCTGGTTGATGATTCCGGTCGAAGCGATCCGCTTCCGGTGCTAAGGCCGCGGGTCGTCGACAGCCTTCGGCTCGCATGGGTACAGCCGCAGCTCTACGGCCTGTTTGTCTACGAGGGATAAGCTTGCCTGCGCGCGCCCGCCTCGACATAGACGCAATCTATGCGATAGTTAAGGATAGATTCAACCTTCGGCGAATCGCTGTTACCGCACACGGCAACTGGGAGCACGATGAAACGCGAACATTCGTTTTTACTCGGCGCCACTGGCGCAATCGCTTTGGGCTTGTCGCCCGATTATGCCGCCGCGTTAGCATATATTACCTCGGAATTCGTGCCGTTCGAATGGGCCATCCTCACCGCCATTTGTATCACCTCGCCATTGTTGCCTGTTGCTCTGGTCGCCGCCCATATCTTCACCGGCATGCGCATACATTGGCTTCTTGCATCGTTTCTCTTTGGACTGATCGTGCTCTTCGGCACTCTGGCATCGCTGGTATGGGTGGCGGTCACTTTTGTGCTAAGCCTTTCATTGGCGCATGGTATGACGCTCACGCTGGGTCTCGCCTCTTCCCTTTTTCTCGTTTCCTCGGTCAGTTCGGCAGACGCGCGGTTGTGCTTCGGCTGGGTCCCGATAGGCCTTGCCGGCCTCTCCGGCCTCTGGTCTCTCCTGATGGCCGGGCTGGTCGTCTTGAGCTCCATTGTTATTGCGGATGGCAAGCCCTTCTGCGTCGCGCAAGCCTCAGGAAACAGAGTGACGGGCGTTGCGGCTGTGCGTGGATTCGCGCTATACGCGACAGAGGCGACGCACGGCCTGACATTCGAATATCATGCTGTGCTGGTGGTGGAAGGCAGCGAGCAGAAATATAACTGGTCATACGCGAAACATCGTTTCGTCGAGACCGGCTACCCTACGTCCGCCATGGAAAAATGCACGCCCGTAGAGGGTTTTTGGATCACCGCGGGGCTGTTTTAGTTTCATGCACGTTCCGAACTCAACTCGGGAATGAAGCTGCCGGTTCCGCCAGCACCGAGGGACCGCCGAAGCGGCAGTTCATTCGGTCCAATGCGCAAGAACATCCTGCAGCGATGCGCGGCCGCGAACAGCCTTGTCCCAGAATGGCAATGCGTTTGGCGATTCGCTTGAACCCGATCCGATCGCTTCGACCCGCCGCTCGCTCTTCCGTCCGCCTATTGGCTGCCGTGGCGCTGGCGGGGCCGGCGGGGGCCTTGCGCCGACCGGAGACAAGCCGGCAGACCCCTCCTCCGCTTCAAGACTCAACCCCTTAGCCCATAAGCGCTCGTGCGGGGTATCGAACCCTGTATGGTTCTCGAGCCTGTCCTCGGATTTCAAGGCATGCGGATACATTCGCTCGCCGCATCGACCCTCTACCCACTGATCGTCCTGCTCGGCACATTGATCTCGCTGGTAACGCCCTGGTCAACAGCGCGGTGCCGAGCCTCTCGATGTGGCACGGTATGGCTCTCTCGTTTGGCCTGGCATCTTCCATTTGTCTCGTCTCCTCCGCACAATCGAAGGACGTGAGGCTGTATTTCGGGTGGGTTCCGATGGGACTCGCGAGCCTCGCCGGTCTTTGGTCTCTCCTGACTGCGGTGCTGGTCGTCTTGAGTTCCATCGCGACAGTCGGCGGCCAACCGTTCTGTATCGTGCGGGAAGAGCAAAGCGGCGAAGTGGCGGGCATGGCGGACGTGCGCGGCTTCTCGCTCTACGCTACGCATACGGAGCGCGGTATCATCCATGACTTCCATGCCGTTCTGGTGGTGGAAGGCAGGGAGCAAGATTATAACTGGTCGTACACGAGACTTCGCTTCGTCGAGACCGATCACCATACGGCCGCTATGAAACGGTGCACGCCCGTACAGCATTTCTGGAGCGACGTGGCGCCGTTTTAGAGCAATCCCGGAAACGCATAGGCGGTCCTTGCGTCCGCGCGCGAAGCGGGGGGATTGCGAAAGGAATCACATTCCAGTCAGCTGAAAAAGACTGGAAACCGCGGGGAGTTTACCCAAGCTCGCCGAAACCTCTTCTCCGGCCTTGCACTCGAGATACGTTCCCGGGAAGGGCTCATTTCGATGGAAAACAATGCTGAAGCTGGCCGGCGCCGTAAACGCACTCTCTTGTATCCAGGCGCCAAAAAATTCCTTGAACTTTTCGATCTGCGGATGCCGCATTTCGATTGCACGCGCGGCCTCCTCCGGCAGCCCCGTCACCTGGAACCCCCAGGAGTATCTCGTCGGCTTCCATATGAAAGCCGGAATGCTGGCAGAATGCGTATACCCTGTCAGGCGAAGACCATAGGCTTCGATCGGCTGCCGAAAAATAACATTGGTTTCGCGATGCTGACCATCACCATAGCTGTTGACGCGGAAAACCTTCCGAACGTGCAGGAAAGCAGCCTTCTCCTCCGTCAAAACATCGAAGAAATCGATACCGCAGGTAATCAAGGCGTCCAGCACCTTGTCGGCGCTTTCGGGCATCGCACATTCAGGCGCCGTACCCCCGCTTTTCTCGCAAATGACCGCTCGGCTGGGATCCCGATCATCATAAAAGCGGTAGAGGAAAAATGCCGCCCCGCCGAACAGCACGCCACTCAGGCTCGACAGGGCGACGAAAAGATAGAGGCCGCCCAGCAACCAGTTTTTCATTCTTCGCCGTCTCCTCGTAAATTCAACCTTTACGTGCTTTCATAAATTTAGATAAACCAAAGAGAGAAATGGCGCAAGGAGCATAGTCGTAGCATGGCCTCAAAACCGGAGCATTGGTGCCGCTAAAGATGCAGACGTCACTCGAAAGTTCGAAGCGCATCCCCGAGCGAAATACCGCCTAAGGGGTGCCGGGTACGGCCCGACGACGCATCCGGCTCCCACCGGTATCCCTCGCTGCTCTCGCTCATTGGCGACTGCTCCCTTGCCCGCTTTTCAAGTAAGAATTGCAGCGCCTGATCCAATTCCGGCTCGTACCCGGGATATGAGACGATCAGGTCGGCGGATTGCCCGGTTTTCCTGTATAAATCAGCGAAGTCGTCCATCTGGTCCGTCAGATCGATACACCCGGCAGAACCAGCTTCCGCGCCGCCGTGAATTGAGAAGCCGCTTCTTGTTTGAAGGAATGGGCTGCCCGATTTAGGCGTCAACCATGCCCTCGAATTTCCCCATGACTCTTCGAGCCCCGGCCAAGTGCCTCGTCCGGCATGGCCCAGCCACCGCTCCATTCCCCCCTCGGGCGGATATTGAAGCTCTTCGACCGAAAATACTCCTTCCGGGATCGGCCCCTCTCCTTTCACATGTTGCTGGTAAGGCGCATGTTTCTGGTTCGGCGATTGAGAGTTTTTCTCACCGCTCACCGCTTTCCAGCCACCGGAATAGCGGCCGTTCTCGGTCGCGTTCATGCGCTCGCCGTCGAAATGCAGCATGATTCTCTTTTTGTCGTGTTTTCGGCCCATTTAAATGCCTTCTGTTAAGCTGCGGACACGTTGTCGTCTTGATCCCGGAGGCGCGTGTACTCTGGCTTGGCCCGCTCGTCAGGGCCAAACAGGAAGCGCGATGCCTGGTCTTCTTCTGGTTCTTCACCTGAGCTCGCAAAAATGGCGCCGTCCGCCCTTGCTTGTTCGGCTCTCTTTAACATCGCCTAGGTGAGTTTTTCCGACGCGCGCGGCTGCCCACCAAGGGCTTCGCGATAATCAACAACGCCGAATGACCACTTGCGCCTATCGAGGTTGCGCTTCTCCAATCACCACCAGAGCCGCGCGATCGTCTTTTCAGCTGACGCGACAAATAAGTCGAAGCTCTCTGCAAATTTCGTCCCAATGGATTGCGAAAGGAACAGATCTAGCACGTGGGGCAGGTCTTCCATCCCGTTCGTCTCCCCTGCGACCGAGCAGCCAATATATGTCCCTGGAAGGCTTGCATCTTGCTTCGGCACGATCGTAAATGCCGCATCTGTCGATTTTCCATTGCTCCGTTGATGCGCTTCGATCGCCCTTTCGATGTCGTCCGGCCGCCCAATGACTCGAAATCCCCACGTGATTTCCTTAGACCCGGCGCCACTTGGCTGAGACCAGGCCTGCGTGTAACCAACGAGACGCAGCGCGCGGGCTTCGACAGGTTTATCGAAGGTGACCACGGACGTTCGGGGTTCCTCCGAGTCCAGGAGGTCGTAAGGGAGCAACCTGACTTCCGCACGACCGAACGCCGCCCTTTCCTCCTTAAGGACCTGGAAAAAACGCGGGCTGCAGGAAAGAAAGGCGTCCACGACCTTGTCGGCACTTTCGCGCGGCAGTGAACATTGCGGCGCCACGTCACCGCTTCTCTCGCAAATGCCTCCCCGGCTCATATCCTCGAAGGAATAGGGGTCGATCGTAGCCAGAACAACGCCGCCAAGGGCGATGGCGACACCGCACAGGCCAAAGGCGAGATAAAGCGCAACGAGCACAAACGTCTTCATGTCTTGTTATTTTCCGAGATGTGAATGCGGCCATCGCGCTCATAGAACATAACGGAAACAAATGCAAGCATTACGAGCGCTGACGACATTCTTCAATCAATCGGCAAACCCTGATATCAGTTCTCGGAGTGAACCGCTTCCGGGGAAAAGCCAATTCCAGAAACCTCCAGCGTTCAGTGGTCGTTTTGATGACGGCACTTGTGTTGCGGGTTCGCAATTCCCACCTCGGTGGTAAATGGGCGAGCCGAGACTCGCCCATTTATATTCAGCCTGCCTCGCTCAGCCCGAAGAGGTCGGCAGCGACGCCGAGGCCCTTCTCGTTCTTCACCTTCAGCGTGCCCTCGCCTATGATCACACCCTTGTCGGCGTCGCCGGTCTTGGCAACGTCCTTGTCTTCCTGGATCTTTCGCAGCCAGAGGAATTCCAGCATGTCGGTATCGAGGAAGAAGGCGTTGCGCGCCGTCGCCGCCGTCGCCGCCTGAACGCGGTTCGGGTGGATCATGACGGTGCCGAACGGGCCTTCGTAATAGTCGGCCGTGGCAACGATGGTGTTGCGCTCGCCGCCTTGCGAGACCGCGTAGCGGAACGGCGCCACATTGCTGTCCGACATGAAGGTGACGAACACGCTCTTGACGTAGGGCGATACCGAGACGTGGCGGAAATTGGCGCCGCTCTGATAGCCCGCCTGCATCACGCTATCCAAAATGGATTTGGTGAATGCGCGCTGCTCGCCATCGGTCGGGGCCACCGTAAGCCCGGTCGCATTGTCGAAACCGCCATTGGCGCCGCCGGCACCGCGGGAAACATTGGTCTCGATCCAGGTGTTGAGCGAACCGAATTCGCGCGTCGCGCCGGCGACCGAGGCGTTGGTGTCGACGATGGCATATTCGACGTCCTTGCGGATTTCGATGCCCTTCTTCAGCTTCTGGTATTTGCGCTTCTGGACGTTGCCGGCCTCGGAAACGACTTCCTGCGTACCGGAGATGATCCAGTCCTTGCGCATGATCTGGGTATAGTTGCCCAGGCGCTCGGGCGGGGTGATGGCGCCGAAGGCATATTCGTCACCTTCGCTCTTGATGTTCTCCCCCGGAGCAGCAAGCTCGTCCGTTTCCCATTCGGGGTGAATGGAAACGCACTTGCCCTTTTCGATGAACGAATAGATCGGGGTGTCCTCGGGCGTGATGCGCGAGACCACATCGGAGAGTTCTTCGCGGTTGCCCACGGCTTGAGTGGTCATATAGGTATTGGCAAGAGCTGCCATGTTCTGATCCTTCGAAAGCGTTTGCAGGACAAGTGGCGATCCGGTTTTCCGTCCGCAAACGCGACAAGTGTTTGAAGATGGGGGTTATTCGAAATCGATCAGGAGCGCGTCCTTGATCGAACCTGTTTTTGCCAACCTCTTCATCGCATCCTGGTTCTTGCGTGCCTGAGGGTTCGCCGGGCCCTTCGGCTTGCTTTTCGCTGTGGCCGGGGGCGCGTTTGCCACCTTCGTCAAGGCCTTGCTCTTCGCCTGTTCTGCCCGAAACCCGAGCATGGCGTAGTGCATGACCTTGAAGTAGCGGTGGTCGGTGAAGCCCTGCATCTCGTCCTGGGAAAACCCGAAATCCTCACCGGCCTTGAAAGCTTCGGCAAAAAATCTCTCTCGGGCATCCTCCCTCGCGAGGCGCGGGAAGGCTTCGAGCAGCTTCGCGTTCTCGGCCGCAAGGGTTTCCTGCGTTGCGGCCTGTTTGAGTTCGTCGCCCACCCGTTTCGGCTCGGCGCTCACGTCGATGAGGCGCTGAACCTGTTCCAGAGCCCCGTCGTAAACAGACTTCTGGCGCGTGTACTCGGCCGGATTCTGGATCGCCAACATTCGCGTCGGCTCGGCCGGCAGCTGCTGGATCAGGAATTCTGCGATGGCGTTCGCCGTTGTGGCGACGCGGGTTGTCATGGTCTCGAGATTTCGGCCCTTATTGCCGAGTTCCTGAGTTTTGTGGCGGTAGTCGCGCTCCCGCAAATAGCCGAGCTTCAGTTCCTCCAGGGGAACCTGCTCGCCCCCTTTCAGGGTAATGATCGTGTCCGGGGCTTCGTTGGACTCCTCGCCCTCTTCGCCGGGTTCGGTTGTCTCGTCGCCCTGGTCTGCGGGTTCGCCGGTCTCTTGGCCCTCGTCTTCCGGGGCCTCATCCGTCGCATTCGTCGATTGCCGCTCTTCCTCTTCCCGTTCGTTGGTCTCGGAGGACTCGGCGAAGTCGAGGTCGACGGCGTGATCGAAGCTGAGTGCGGGGCGACCGCTATCACTCTCCCCGGACGGGAAGTTGGTGGCTGCGTCTGTCATGTCTGGCTTTGCCTTTCAGAGCACTTCAGGAAGACCGCGATGGTTCTCCCGGGAGGTGCGTAGTTTCGAGAGGTCGATGGTTCGGTGGTTCAACGAAGGGCTGAACCCAACGAGGTTTAGCCGCCTAGGCCGGGGCGCCCTTTCCGCAGGCAGAGGATTGTTCCTCGGCGAGGAACTTGATCTTGCCTTTGAAATTCCGGATAGCCCGCACTTCGGCCGCAAAGGCCGCGCGGGTCTCGTGATCTGTGTGCCTTGCGTTGACGCAAGCATTGACGGCCGCCGTTTCGAGCTCGCCCATCAGCAGGTGAAACAGCGGCATGTCGAGCAGCGCCTGCGCCGCTGCGATCCGTTCTTCTGGCTTCATGGCAGGCTGTCTCCTGTGCATTGTTAAGCGGTCCATCCTCGCAACCAGCGAAAATTTGCACGCAATGATTGAGTTTGACCTTGAACTACGTGCCGGCTGTGGCACTGTCTCAACATCTTGTGAGATGCAATTCATAGGGGAACATCATGGACAGGAATGAGAGCGCGGCGAACGCGCGCAAACCGAGATCATCCGCCTGGATCACAATGCTCATTGGCTGCATGTCAGCCGCGATCGGGCTGGTGCTCGTTGGGCACTTCCCGGAGTATGGTTACTGGGCCAGGACGGGGCTGTTCGCCGCGACGGTCTTCGTCTCCATATGGCTCCTCAGCCATGCCCATGCAGCTATCCACAGACGCCGCAATCGTGCATAAATGACCTGTGGCGTGATGCACCCGCGGTAAGCAGCGTAGCCGGGGCCGGCAACAGGCCATGCCATGCCCCGGGTAGGAATGCCGTCAAGCTCAAGTCTGCAATTAATATAAACTGGGACGTAGTGTCTTGATGACGCCCGAACCGCTGTAAACCACCGTATATTTCTCCAGGTAAAAGAAGCTCCCCATTCCAAGGAGATATTGTCCATAGTCCCAGTATTCGTTCGGCCCGTCTCGCACTGCCGTGCCGATGTTTCCCCCGCCATCGGCCGGCAGCAGGAGACGTTGGAGGGCTTCGCCGGGCTCCAGATTGAAGCGCAACAGGTGGCGTACCGGTTCGTCGCCATAGTCACGCATGTTGGGCTCCCAAAGCACCACTTCGACGGCGATTACATTGCTGGATCTGTTCTCGACATAAACGATGACTTTCCTCGAAAGCAAGTTACTCAACATGAAGACGACGAGCAAGGAAACTATAAAGAACAGACCCAGTACGTATTTGGCAATACGCAGCAGCGTGTTTCTTTTAATCATCGTTTTAGTGCCTGAAATGGACTTGTAATTAGCCGGCGTTTTTCCAGCTCATCGGCGACTAGGTCGAAGATCTGCTCGCCGCTTGCATCTTTATTGGCCGAGCCGATCCGTCGTCCGACCCTGTTGTTGTAAAGGTCCATGTAGACTTCGGCATACGGCCCTTTAGAAGACCGTTCATAGGCGTCACCCAGCATGGCGGCGTCCTCCTCGTCGCGTTGGGCCATCAAGGCGCTCCAGTAAGCGTGCCGGAAGGCATCGCGGCAATCGTTATGCGGACGCTTGTTGGCGCGGGCATAACCGTTGCCCGGAGCGCATTCGGGCACATTCAACTCAGGCGCCACGGCGCTGGCGGTTCGAGAATCCCCCCATGCCGCAAGGCCGTTCAACGGTCCGGCGCGCAATGCGGCCTCGTATTTGCCCATGCCTGCGGGAGACCATCCAAATTCCGCCGCCAGTTTTTCCCGTTGGTATCCGGCGAGCCCCCCCTGTCCCTTCTTGAAATAGCCCGGATACTGGTAATATGCGGCTCCGAGCGCGTTTGCGGCGTCAACCTCCGCCGCACCCAAAGGGCCGCTCCCGCTCGATGGCTGGGTGTCCGCCGCCTGCCTTGCTGGCGGCATTCGGGCCGGCGATTGTTTCGGCTCGCCCAACATTTTCTGGACTATTTGGTTGCGTAAATATTCGCTCATCCGTCCCTCCGACAATGACCACCGGACACGGGGTGCCACCGGGCAAAAGCTCGGCGACACTGCTCTGCGTTCAACTATGGGCGACTATGGGTCGCTGTGCGAACCGCCAGCTTTTTCACAAAGAAGTATTCCAGTAACGTATAAATCAACAAAAACAGAGGATAGTGCCAGTTAATCCAGGTAACTGCAAATGACACCAATACAAAAAAATGTATGCTTTCCATATCAACAGTGTAATTCGCTGGATTTACGAAAAATATATATACGAAATGTAGCGCAATAATGGGGAATATCGACAAAGTTATATATAACAACCTCAATGACAAACGAACGTTTGGCAACGGAGCGAATGCAAAGACGTAGCATGTCGAGGCGAATTTCGCCCGTTCATAAGAAAAAAGATTGCCGTAGTACCATTCGGCAAACGTAAGCATGACGGCATAGCAAAGCAGGACTCGTATTGTATTGAGTGCCGCATAACGCATCCGATATTCCCCAATTTGCCTTCTCGAACGCTTTTGACAAAATTCTCGTTCGCTTTCCTTTACATCTCAGGCGATTGTGGCGCATTTATGCCACCTTAGGTAGTTCATTCAAGACAATAGGGCAAGATCCGCTTCGCCATCCCGCGAGGCGATGGGCGCTTCCCTCCATCGCTCGCACGCATCAGTCAGCCCCTGCGCCGGAGCGTGTTGAAAAGACCGCCCAAGCGGGGTCACGCCAAGGGAAGAAACTCATCGAGCGCGGGTCTGCATTCACCAGATCTCGGTCCTCGGCAAACTGCACCGTAGCTGCAACGCGCAACCGCCATGCCGTTCGCCGTTGGTTTGATCCCCAAAGCCTCTCATTTGGAAAGGAGTTGCTTGAGGCTCTCCAGGTCATACGCTTCCCCGACCGCGCGCTTCGACTGTCGAAGTTGCCGGTCAAGTTTGGTCGGCCACATCGTTTCTTGTATTTCGGCAAAGGGACCGACCCCGTTTATTGCCCGCGTTACGTTGGTTGTGCAGTCAAAGAATCCGCCGCCGCCGATATCATCGGACCGCTTGATTATTTCAGCCTCCTCTTCGGGCGTTGTTGCATATTTGCGTATCGTCACATTTGGACCATCCAGCAGTTGATATTTGAGGTATTCCTCGGGTGACACATCGGGCCCGTAGAGGGCGCGCCCGCTTCCCATTTCCCGGTTCATATAAGTGCCGGAAGGATCATAGAGGAACTTTCCCTCCCGATCGCCGTCGTCCGGGATAATGAAAAGGCCGCTATGCATTTCGTTACCGAACCAGCCCGTCGGATTCGTATTGCTCACTACATATGTCGCGGCCACCTCCGTGCCCTTGCCATCCGGCGGGCGCGGGCTCGCCACGTTCGGCGAGAAGCTGTTCGCCGCCTCGCTGAAATCGCGCAGTTCCAACGCGAATGTCGTCTTTGGAATTTCATTATAAACATCCTGCAATCCACGAATTTGCCTTCTCACCCCGGCAACCCTCCTATATGTGCCGCTGCAAGCGGCTCGCCGCCCATGATTTCCACGGCGTTCTGCTGTCGTTTCAGGTTCAGTTCGGCGTCGATCTGGTAGCGCTTCAGCGCGACCTTCTGCTGGATTTCGGCAAGCTTCAGCTCGCGTCCGATCTCCAGCTTCCGCCGCTCGTTTTCCGCCGTCAGCCGCGCCTTCTCGGCCTCGGCCTGCGCCTGCATCTGCAGTTTCTGCATCTCGGGATCAGGCTTGGAGGCAGCCGCCTGCATCCGCTGCCGGAGCTCTTCCGGCGCCGGCTTGGTGAAATAGAGGTCGGGCGATTTCAGCCCCGCCGCCTCCACCGATTTGGCGATGCCGTTATAGAGATTGTCCGGCGAGACATAGGGATTGTCCGGTCCGAGCGCCATCAGCAGCTTTTCCTGCAATTGCAGGATCATCTGGATCATCATCATGTCGCGCTCGCGGGTGCCTGCCCCCAGCCCGGTATTGATCGTCGCGTCCATCTCCGCATTCCAGTGGCGCGGATCGAAGGTCACCCACTGTCCGCGCAGGCGCACGGCGCGTGGCCGGTCCTGATGCTTGACGACAAGGCGCAGCAATCCGCGAAAGACGCGCCTCAGCCCCTGCGCAAAGGTGCGCACCATCAGTTCCGTCTGGCCGATCCCGGCCTGCTCGACCAGTGCCGTCGCCCGCGCCGTCATGTTCTGCAGCGCGTCCGGCGCCATGCCGCTCGATGCGTCGGAAATGCCGGTGCGGTCGGTCGCCTCCTGGTCCAGATAGGAAAGCATCGCGAAGGATTCCTTGGCGACGAAGGGCACCATGGTGTAGCCGAGCGCCGCGCGCGCATCGATCCCCTGGCTCACCCGGATCGGCTGGCCGAATTTGGGATTGAGCACGGCTTCCGGATTGGCGATCGCGCCTTCCTGGACGATCGGCTGCTGGTTGTTCTGCCAGTAGAGATTGTCGAGCGTCTGGCGCATCAGCACCGTCTTCACCCGCTGGATCTCCGCCATGTCGCCGGTCACCGAACCGCCCTCGCGCTGGTGCGGCCGGCGTTCGACGGTGAGGTCGGCAAAGGGCACCTCGTCCCATTCCTCGTTGGAAAGCAGGTTCTCCTCGCTTGTGCCGCCGGCAAAGACGAGCCGGCGCAGCTCCGCAATACCGTCGTCGTCGGCATCCACTTTCACGTAGAGCTCGTAATAATCCACCTCCTCGAGCGCCTTGGGCACCGCATCCTTCGTCTCGAAGGCGTCGCGCCTGCGTGTGGATGCCTCATCGTCGCGGCCGCCGGCCTCGGCTGCCGGGAGGCCGTCGATCAGGTCCCGGTCATGTCCCATTGCCACGAGGTCCGAACGGCGCATCCGCATGGCAAAGCCGGTGATCGGGCTGTCGGCGATCGAGATCGCATCCGGATGAATCAGAAATTCCTCGAGCGGCACCGCCGCCAGTCGCGGCGTCCCCCGTTCGGCCCGGCGGCGGATCTTCACGCTGTAGCTCGGCTGCTCCACCACGCCTTGCGGCGTTTCCATTCTTTCGACGGTTTGCGACTGTTCCAGCACCTCCACCTCGTCATCGCCGACGAGCTGGATGAGTGACGCCTCGTCGAGCCCGCTATGGGTCGAAACCGAGACCGACATCTGCTTCTCGTACCACCAGCGGATAATGCCGTTCCTGAGCTTCAGCGCATCATGGGCGGCATCCTGCACCGCGTCGTAGCCGTCGCTTTCGGGAAAGACGACATAGTTGATGTAGTCGGTCGCCTGGCTTGCCGCCGCCTCGTCCCCCTCGTTGACAGGGGCGTATTCCACCACCTTGTCATTGCCGAGGATCGTGCGGATCAGCGAGGGCAGCACCTTCTTGATCGCCGCCCGCACGTCGCGTGAGACCACCTTGGACCGGTTGGCGTCTGCGGGCACGTCCTTCATCGTCCCGTCGTAATATTCCATCGCCTTGATGCGATCGACCGCGAGCTCGTCGCGATAGTCTTCGCAGTCCTTCACCAGCTGGCTGACGAGTGCGGACAGGCGTTCATCGGTCATTGCGGCCATCAGAGAACCTTTCGGGCGGTGAATTTCCAGTTTGCGTTGCCGCCGATTGCCCGTGCATGGCGCTTCATCATCAGCGCGTAGCGCGAGGCGGCGAGGAGGTCGTCGCGCTCCTTGACGATCCTGCCGTCCTTGCGGTGATACAGGCGGAATTCCTCGAACCATTCCGTGCAGGTGGAAAACACCTTCCAGCGCCCGGTCTGCATCCGCTGCAGCATGTCGGAAAGCCCGGCTTCGACGCCGTTCGTGCCGTCGTCGAAGGTCGCCCTTTCGGGAAGAAGCGCCAGCCCCTGTGCCCGGTACTGGGCCGCCAGTTGCTCGCCGCTGCCCTTGTCATGCTGCAACCCGTCATGGGGCCACGCCCAGGGCAAGGTTCCGCCCCAGGGTTTGAGGGCTGCCGCGTGGATGATCGGCGTCGATTCCCGCTCGCGATAGAGCTTGGTCACATAGAAGACATCAGCATCCCGGTCCCAGGCGCAGCCGACAGCCGCGAAAGGATGGTCCCAGCCGAAGTCGAGTCCGCCGATCTGGACCCAGTGCTTCGGTATATCGAACGGATCGGCACGAATGCTCTCCTCGGTTACGGGAAAGATCCGTCCGGAGCCGAGAGCCGGCACGCCCTTGGTGCGCGCCTCGCGCTCATGGGCGGGATAGCTGTCGATGATCCGCCGGCGCTCCTCGGGCGTATAATGTTCCGCATCCTCGATCGTCATGGTGGTGACCTCGCGGTCCGCCGACTTTTCCATCAGGTATCTGGCCACCACGGCGCTCAGGCCCTTGAGCGGCGTGAAGGTCACGGCGATGGAACCGCGGGTCGCATTGGTGCGGGTGATCCCTTCGAAATAGACGTCCTCAGGCGGCTCCTCGTCGAACCAGACATAGTCCACCGTGTTGGCCTGCCACTTGGCCCGTCCCTGCTCGTAAGCTTTGAAAAGCAGCGTCGAGGCTCCGCCTGCAACGTGCCGCACCGTTACGCTGTCGAGAGCCCCGGAAGCGCCGGAGCGGCGCGTCGTCGCCTGGATCGTTGCCTTGGGCACGAATCCGGTGCCCCATTCATCTTCATTCAGAGGCGGGCCTATCAGCAACCGCTGCACCCCGTCGCGTGTCAGCTCATAGGACTCCGAGCCCGCGAGCATTGCGACGGGCCGGTCGAACCGTCTTCCCTGCCACCATTCGGGATAGCGGCCGGTCAGATGCATGGCTGCCTCCGCCGCGCCCGCAAGCGTCTTGCCGAGCTGGTTGCCCGCCATGAACAGCCTCTCGCGAAAGGTTGCGCCGGCGGCATGGAACTCCCGCTGCTTGGCATAGGGCTGATAGCTGGAAAGGATATTCGTTCGTTGCCGCCGGTGGAGTTCCGCCATCAGCGACATCTGTTCCCTGAGCATCGCGGAGAGGCCGAACGCAACGGTTCTTTCGGATGGGTGGGGTGCGCTCATCCGTGATCCTGTCTTTATTTGAAATTGCGGCGGCAGACGCGGAGCAGCGAGTTCGCCGCTGGACTGCGGGGCGAGAAGCTCAATAATGCTCGGTCATGATCAAGGCGCGCCGTTATACATGCGCCGCAACAGGAGAAAGATCATGATCGAAGGTCATTGCCATTGCAGGGCGGTCCGCGTCGCGGTCCCCGTCCGCCCCGAGACGCTCGGCGATTGCAACTGCTCTCTCTGCAGCAGGCTCGGAACGCTTTGGGGTTACTATCCGTCAAACGAAGTCGCCGTCACCGATCCGGAAAGAAAGCTGGTCGGATATGTTCAGGGAGACAGGACCCTGACTATGCACCACTGCAGCGTCTGCGGCTGCACCACCCATTATTCGCCCATCGGCGGCAACACGTCCCGCATGGCGGTTAACATGCGCATCTTTGATCGTTCGGTCTGGGAGGACATTCCGCACCGTCTGATCGACGGCGCGAGCTGGTAATCAGCAGTCTTTCTTGCTTCGTGGCCTTCAGATTCTGCCCATCAGAAGCAGTATCAGCAGAACCACGACCAGAACGCCAAGAATGCCTGAAGGGCCGTAGCCCCAGCCGGACGAATAGGGCCAGGCGGGAAAGGCGCCGATCAGAAGCAGGATCAGGATAATGAGCAGGACGGTGCCAAGCATATCGCGGTTCTCCCTTGCACAATCGAACTTTCCGAGAACGAAATAACGCGCCAAATCAAGTTTTTACAGCGACTTTTGCGCGTCTCGAAAGAAGTTGGAGCGCTACAAAGCGCATCGTTCATCCTAACGAATGCGAAAATCCGGATTATGTTCCACGCCCCTCGCGATGCATTCAGGGTGAAGCGCAATCAGAAGACGCAATTTCCTCCGCCCGACCCTGGCTTTTCGAGCTGTCACGCCGGGAACAGCAGTACCGCACGAATGAGCCCTATATCGGGATATTCTCATATGCGTGAGAACATGCTAATTTTCTTGTTTTTATCGGAGGGGAGCCCGATGCCACGTATTGCAAACCTTTATTTCAAAACAGCGATTGTCTTTTTGATCCTTGGCATTTCGATCGGCCTGCATATGTCGATCTCAGGAAACCATGCCGCGACGGGCGCTCATGCTCACGCCAACCTGCTGGGCTGGGTCACGATGGCGATTTTCGGCGGCTATCATGCGCTCAACCCCCAAAAGGCGGCGAGGCGGCTGGCGATGATACAATACGCCGTCTACACCTTCGGGGTCGCGGTCCTCATTCCGTCTCTATACCTGCTGCTATCAGGCAATACTGCGGTGGAGCCGATCGTCGCCGTCTCTTCGCTCATTGCCTTTGCCGGCGTTCTGCTCTTTGCCGTCATCATCTTCTCGAGCAGCGAAGCGCCTGTTTCGGCAAGGGTGGCGCCGACCCATTGATGCTATGCCCTTGCGGGCGGCGGGCGCTTCCGCATGCCGCCTGCCCTCTTCTTGCCGGAGATTAAGGGCCGGATCGCCGCATCCAGGGCCTGGATGCGCTCGATGAGCTGTTCGTCGGACAGCTCGTCCGCGCAGCCGGTTGCGGCACTCAGATCCTTCGGCAGGATCGACGAGACGAGCTTCAGATAGGTTTCCGGCTTCTCCTCGCGAATGCGGGCAAGCACGCCGACGCCATGCTGTGCGAAATCCGCCTGCACGGCGCAAAGAAAGCTGCTCCCCAAGGGGTCGCGCGACCCCGCGGGCGCCAGGCCCGCAGAGGAAGACCTCGCCGCCGCTTCGGCCCGCGCCGCGATATCCGACATGGCGCTTTGATCTTTGGACATTACGCTCTCCCGCTTGTCTTCATCGCTTCCCTTGCGCAACGGCTCGTCTTGTGAGGCGTGTACTCCAATTTTACTGCTACCCCTAATTGCGCCAAAATCTCAGATCAGATTGCGGCCGTAATGGGCGGCACCGCCCGGATCTCGACGAGCCGCCGTCACACCGCAGGGGGGAACATGAATCAAATCTTCGCCACGATATTGCTGGCCGCCGCTTCGACCCTCCCCTCCATCGCGGCAGAAACCGGCGAGCCTCGCTATTTTGTGAAGGCTTGGCTTGAGAAGGCCGACAGAAGCTTCGAACACACCACCGGCTGGTGCGATGAGAAAGACCGCTGCTTCGTGCCGATTGCCGAACATATCATCGAGCTGCGTGACCTGACCAGTTCGAGCTACAGACTCAAATTCTGGTCCGACCCCTGGGAGGAGGAGCCCTGCTGCATCTCCCGCACCGGTTCCTCCGAACTGGATCTCTGGAGCGGGCACCCCCGCGTGGTCCCTCTTTATTACACCCCTAAGGCAGGCGATCGAGGGGTGATCCCCTTCGGCAAGCTCATCATCGCGGTCGAGGACCTCGACGCACGAGATAAAGCGCCTGAAACGCCTCGCCTGTGACTGGCTCAGTGAGGAGAACGGTGCGCAGTGATCAGGCAACCTGTCGCTTACTCTCTCCACCCGGAGACCGCTTGTTTGAGGGTCATCCTGGGACCCCAACGATAACTAACCTGCCCTTGCAGCCAAGATCCGCCGCTTTTTCTGATCAGGTCGTTGTCGGGTAAGCCGTACTTATCGAATGTTGTTTTTTTCGTCATAAAGATTCGGCTGATTACTATATGGATCCTCGTAAACACTGTTCCGCTCATAATCGTCAGCGCGATTCTGCGCCTCTTGAATCGAAGAAATTATGCTGTTCAGCTGCGCCACTCCATCTTCGTTAGACACCTTCGGCAACAGAAACTTCAACTCGTTCTTCACGTCTTCAAGGTTCTTCTGCAAACCGCTTCGGCCTACTCTCGCTCCGGCCGCGTTGGCATCCTCGTCCCGTGGATCCTTGGAGAGGCCTCCCAAAGGCTTCCGTGGCCCTTCAGGCAAATAGGCGTTGGGGCCGTATAAAGCTGCCTGGAGCAGATCTTCGGCATACGCTTTGGCATCTTCAGGGCTGAGCGTCGAGGGGTTCTTCGCCGTCAGTCTGTGTCGTTCGATCTTCCCCACCGGTGCGGCTCCATCAACCGGGCTTTTCCGTTCACTCATAAGCCTCTCCTCAAGGTTGGTGATGTCGCGATGTTGTCCGGGTGCAAGAATTTCATTGCGGCCGACGATGGCGCCACTTGCTTGAGCGCCGCTAGTTGGCGCTTGGGTCATGCAAGTTTGAATCGACGCGTCTCCAATCCGAAACCGCCTGGCGGGTTCGGGGAGACGCGGAGGCGCATCGCCGGCCGCACACGGCGCCGCAGCGTCTTGGGACGCGCTGGATCGCCGTGAGCCTTGATTTCAATATGACGAAGAGTTCCGCCGAAAGGAGCAGCCTCCAACCGTGACGCCGCGGCCTGAGCGCGGCCTCACCTCCGCGCCTTCATTCCTGTGCCTGTCACAGGAATCCTGTGTGTCGAAACTGTGCTTATATGGGTGCGGGCGGAAGGCCGTCGGAATCCTGGTCTTTAAAGACCGTGTGCTGGCCTCTGGTCCTCCGCCCGCTTCGAATCCCTAA
>WFLX010316531.1_pt1 | contig 18553 bp, 12 predicted proteins | sample 4967041 | NCBI WGS metagenome assembly WFLX01 (sample SAMN12857096, study PRJNA449069) | gut metagenome | isolation source: stool from male and female vole | host: Microtus ochrogaster | place: USA:Florida | collected 2017
ACAGCGACAGTAAGGTCAGTGCTGTTATTATTCAACGAAACGCCCAAAACGATAAATGTTATAATGCAAACGACAACAGCGAGAGCAAACCCGATAAACATCAGACGTTTTGAAAGCTTCTGCCATTTTGTTGTTTTTTCGCTAAAACTCATACTTTCCGTTCCTCTGAATGTATATATTCACAATTATTTTAGACTTTTTAGGAGTTGTTGTCAATAGTTTTTGTTGCACAATATAATATAGATACGCGCAAAAGCGCCCGTGTGTGACAATATAATATAATCAAAAAACGTTGACATAAGCCGCTTTTGCGGTATAATTTAATATACGCAGCGTTAATATGAGGTCGAATTTATGGCAAAAATTTACACGTCGGCGGACGCTCTTATAGGCAAAACTCCGCTTTTGGAACTTACCAATTTAGAAAAATCGCTCGGATTAAAGGCGAAGATTTTGGCAAAGCTCGAATATTTCAACCCCGCGGGCTCCGTAAAGGACAGGGTGGCGAAAGCCGTTTTGGACGACGCGGAGGAGCGCGGGCTTATAAATGACGGCACGGTTATAATCGAGCCGACCTCGGGCAATACGGGCATAGGGCTTGCCTCGGTTGCGGCGGCGAGGGGGTACAAGCTTATTATCGTTATGCCCGACACAATGTCAGTCGAGCGCAGAAAGCTGATGAAGGCGTACGGCGCGGAGCTTATCTTATCCGACGGCAAGCTGGGTATGAAGGGCGCGATAGCAAAAGCCGAGGAGTTGCACGCGGAAATTAAAAACAGCTTTATCGCGGGGCAGTTTACAAACCCCGCCAACCCGCGCGCGCACTATCTGACCACGGGCAGAGAGATTTGGGAGGACTGTGGCGGAAATGTGGATATCTTCGTTGCGGGCGTAGGCACGGGCGGCACGGTTAGCGGCTCGGGCAGGTTTTTAAAGGAGCAGAACCCGAATATTAAGGTGGTTGCGGTCGAGCCCGTAAACTCGGCGGTGCTTTCTGGTAAAGCTGCGGGCAAGCACGGTTTGCAGGGAATAGGCGCGGGCTTTATACCCGACACGCTCGACACAAAAATTTACGACGAGGTTGCTACCGTTACCGAGGAAGAAGCGTACCGTTTTGCAAGGCTTACGGGCACAAAAGAGGGCGTTTTAGTAGGTATTTCGTCGGGCGCGGCTCTGTGCGCGGCGGTAAGAGAGGCGGAAAAAGAGGAAAATGCAGGAAAGTCAATCGTCGTCATTTGTCCCGACGGCGGCGACAGATATCTGTCCACGACGCTTTACGAAGAATAAAATTTCAAGAGGAAATCGCAAGTGAAAAAGATAATCGAGAATCAGACGTTCGACGAGGAAAGGGCGCTGTACGGCAGTAAAAATCTGCTCATAAAAAACGTATCGTTCGACGGTCCCGCCGACGGCGAGAGCGCGGTTAAAGAGTGCGCGGATATCGAGGCGGAAAATTGCTTTTGCAATCTGCGCTACCCCTTCTGGCACGTGCACGGGCTGAAAATTTCGGGCACGGAAATGACCGAATTTTGCCGCGCCGCGCTGTGGTACTCGGACGGCATTCTCATAAAGGACAGCAAGCTCCACGGCATAAAAGCGTTAAGGGAATGTGCGGACGCCGTGATTGAAAACTGCGACATAATCTCGCCCGAATTTGGCTGGTCGGTCAAGGGTATTAAAATGATTGGCAGTACCGCCCAAAGCGAGTATTTTATGATGCGCTCGGAAGATATCGAGTTCGAAAACGTCGATTTTAAGGGCAAGTATTCCTTTCAGTACATTAAAAACGCGACCTTTGATAACTGCAAGTTCGACACCAAGGACGCGTTCTGGCACGGCGAGAATATCACGGTTAAAAACAGCGTCATAAAGGGCGAATATTTCGCGTGGTATTCCAAAAATTTAACCCTTATAAACTGCACAATAATAGGCACTCAGCCCTTTTGCTACTGCGAGGGCTTAAAGCTTGTAAATTGCAGGATGGAGGGGTGCGACTTGGCGTTCGAAAAGTCGTTTGCGGAGGCGGAAATCACCACCAAAGTAGACAGTATAAAGAACCCCTACAAGGGCACGATTACGGTTGCCGCAGTGGGNGAAATTATCCGCGACGACCCCAAGTCGGACGGTGTTGTTATAGTTAAATAATGTTACTCGGTAAGTATTTAAATAAGTACTATCTCAAATATCTCTGGCTGTATTTAATCGGCGTTTTGGGGCTTGTGGCGGTGGACTGGTTTCAACTGCTTCTGCCCGAATACCTCGGTAAAATCGTCGATTTGTTCGGCGAAGGCAGCGTGGATACCTCGGCGCTTCGGGAAGTAGTCGTCGGGGTAATTTTCGTTGCCCTCGTACTCTTTTCGGGCAGGGTTATGTGGAGGCTTTCCATATNCGCCGCCTCGCAAAAGACAGAGGCGGGGCTTCGCCGTCAGATGTTCGTCAAGGCGGAAAAACTGCCCTTATCTTACTTCGGCAAGACCAAGGTCGGCACGGTTATGGCGTGGTTCACAACCGACTTGGAGACAATAGAGGATTTCCTCGGCTGGGGCACGATAATGCTCTTCGACGCGTCCTTTTTGACCGTGCTCGTAATAATCAAGATGGTGCGGCTCGACTGGGTGCTGTCTTTAATCGTCGCCGTGCCGCTGATATTGATTGCGGTCTGGGGCGCGCTGGTCGAAAAGTTTCAGTCGGCAAAGTGGACGGAGAGGCAGACCGAGCTCGACAACCTCTACGATTACTCCCGCGAAAGCTTCACGGGTATACGCGTAATAAAGGCGTTTTTGACCGAAACGCGCAGACTGCACGCGTTTGCGAAAATCGTCAAAAAGAACAAGGCGGCGAACGTTTCGTACGCTCGTATGACCGTGCTTTTCGACTGCCTTATCTCGCTGATAATCGCGGCTATAACCGCAATAATTTTAGGCGTGGGCGGCTACTTTGTGTACGGCGCGGTGACGAATAACCCCGCGCATATCTTCGGGCATACGGTCGGTATGACGGCGGGCGGCGTTTCGGACACGTACGGCGTCGAAGTCATCGGCGGCGCGGCGGTTGCCGTAACCAACGTTACGCTTAACAAGGACGCGCTCGAGTTGACGGCGGGCGATAGCGCAACGCTTAGCGCAACCATAAACCCCGACGACGCGGACGACCAGTCGGTAACGTGGAGCTCGAGCAATACTGCCGCGGCAACGGTTAAAAACGGCGTGGTGACCGCAGTGAGCGCGGGCACGGCTACAATAACGGTAACGACTAACGACGGAGGGCATACCGCTACCTGTCAGGTGACGGTCAAGGCGTTGGCGCCGGGTAAAGACCCGTCCAAACCCTCCGACCCGCTCGAAACGCCCGAAAACCCCGTAATTTCCAACCCCGCACAGGGCGTTACGATAACCAAGGCTTCCGCGGGCGAGCTCGAAGCTGCGTACGTCGAGTGGACGGCGGCGAACAGCGCCGACTGGTACAACGTTTACGTCAGCCCCGAGGGTGAGAATAACTGGACCAGGCTCGACGCGCCGCTCGTAAGACAGTATCAGAGTTATTACCGTGCGGACGCGGTCGGTTTGAAGGCGGGCACGTACGATATGAAGGTTGTTCCCGTGGACGGCAACGGCGCGGAGGCGGCGCAGTATGCGGCAACCGCGGAAAAGATTACCGTTTACGCTCACGAGCGTTCGGGCTACGCGTTCGTAGGCGGCACTTCGTCGGGCGCGTACAACGAGGACGGCACTTTAAAGAGCGACGCTATCGTTCTTTACGTCACGGACGACAACTACGATAAGATTACCCTTGAAACGGGCNAAGNAACGGTGANNGGNATAGACAGNCATTCTCGGCGAGGGTTANCAGNNAAAGAAGGGCGACACAAAACCGCTGTGCGTAAGAATTATAGGCAGTATAGGCGACGGCAACGAGGTTGACTTTAAAGCTAACGGCGATTTGGAATTAAAGGGACTCGACCAGGGCGTTACGGTAGAGGGTATCGGCAACGACGCAACGGCAAACGGCTGGGGCTTCCATATTACGGGCTGTACCAACGTCGAAATCCGCAATATCGGCGTAATGAATATGAAGGGCGGCACTAAGGACGGTATCGGTTTCGAGGGAAACTGCGACCACGTTTGGGTACACAACTGCGATTTCTTCTACGGACATAACTGGGGCGGCGACCAGGCGAAGGGCGACGGCTCGCTGGACACCAAAAAGACCACCTACGTTACCCATTCGTACAACCATTTCTGGGACAGCGGCAAATGCAATCTGCAGGGTATGAAGGACGCTTCGGAAGCAAATGCGTACGTCACGTACCACCACAACTGGTACGACCATTCGGACAGCCGTCATCCCCGTATAAGAAGGGCTACCGTGCATATTTACAACAACTACTTCGACGGCAACGCAAAGTACGGCGTGGGCGTAACCCTCGGCGCGAGCGCGTTCGTTGAAAACAATTATTTCCGCTCGACCGCGAAAATGAAGCCCATGCTGTCGTCAATGCAGGGCACGGATATTGCCCACGGCAAGAACGGTCAGACTTTCTCGGGCGAAGACGGCGGCATAATCAAGGCGTACGGCAACCATTTCGAAGGAACTTACGAGCTTTTGACGCAAAACGATACCGACGCCGACAATATCGACTGCTATCTGGCGTCGTCGCGCACCGAAAAGGTGCCCGCAACTTATAAAACCAAACAGGGCGGCACGACGTACAACAACTTCGATACGGCGGACAATATGTACGAGTATTCCGTAGATACTCCCGAACAGGCGAAGACCAAGGTTACGAGATATGCGGGCAGAGTGGACGGCGGCGACCTCAAATTCGTATTCGATAACGCCACGCAGGACTCGAACTACAACATTATTCCCGAGCTTGCAAACAAGCTGGAGCAGTACGCGAATACGCTTACTCTCGTAAAGATAGGCAAAGACGATTAAAATTATAAATTTTAAAACAGCCGACGGCGCGCCGTCGGCTGTTTGACTAAAGGTGTAAAATGCTGAAACTTTTTGCAATGAAAAACACTCTGTTCGACGATGACGTGACGTTCGGAAAACAGCTCGCTCTAGTGGACGGAGAGAGGCGGGAAAAGGTGAACGCGCTCGCCGCAAGAGACAAGAAAAACTCCTCGCTCGCGGCGGGGGGCATATTGCCGCTCGCGTTGAAAAAATGCGGAAGGGCGGGCGAGGTGCGCGTGGAGTACGGACTGTGGGAAAAGCCGCGGCTGATATCCCCTAAGGGCGTGTATTTCAACCTGTCGCATTCGGGGGAATGGACGGTAATCGCAATCTCGGACAGCGAGGTCGGGGTGGACGTTCAGCAGGTTAAACCCGTGGATATGCGGCTTGCAAAGCGGTTTTTCGCCGAGGACGAACAGCGGCAAATCGAGGAGGCGGGCGAGGGCGTGACCGAGCTTTTTTACCGCTTCTGGACGGTAAAAGAGGCGTATCTGAAGGCGCTTGGCACGGGGCTCGACCGACCGCTCAATTCCTTTACCGTGCGCTTTACGGCGGGCGGCGCCAAGCTTTCGGACGGCGACTGGCTCGTTTCGGAGTTTGACTGTTTCGAGGGCTACAAGCTTGCGTGCGTTGCCAAGGAGTACGCGCCCGATATTCCGCCCGAAATTATGAGTTTATGAATTTACAAAAACGACTGCCCGCAACGTCGCGGGCAGTCGTTTTTGCTTACACTATTTATAAGAATTGCTAACAATTGGTTTTGTCTGCAAGGGGCTAAAAAAGTTGCATTGCGCTTGAAAATGTGATAAAATACAGTACCGAAGAGATTATATTCATCTATAAATGAATAAATTCGGTGAATATTCAAAAAATACACGCACGGGAGGTAAGCAATGTAGGAAAATTTTCGTAAAATGAGGAAAAAATATTTGACGGTTGCCATTGCGGCAAGCTGTATTCTCGGCGTGTGCCTCGGCGTTGCGCTTACCTGTGCGCTCGCGGTGATATTCAAAACGTGCGGCATAAACGTTCACTGGGCGGTCTATATCCCCGTTGCGCTCGCTCTCTCGGCGGGTTCGGCGGTGCCGTTCTTCCTTTTACTGCGCCCCGACGACAAGCGCATTGCCAAAAAGCTCGATAAGGATTTCTCGCTCAATCAGAAGGTGCAGACGATGGTCGAGTTTGCGAACGTCGAGGGAGATATACACGTACTGCAAAGGGAGCAGGCGGACGAGGCACTAGGCGCGGTAGCCAAAAAGCGGGTGGACTTGAAGTGGCTTTTAAAGTTTTCGTTCATACCCGTAATCGCCGCGGCTATGCTCTTTGCGGGAATATTCGTGCCCGCGAAAAAGGCGGCGGAATACGTACCGCCTCCCTTCACGGCAACGCCCGCCCATAAAGTGGCGCTCGAAAGCTTAATCGAGGACGTCGAAGAGAAATCTTCGCTCGATACGGGGCTTAAAGCTTTTATCGGTCTGGAGCTCCGCGGGCTCGTGGATATGCTGGAGGAAGCGGAATATCAGAGCACTATGAAGGGTGCGGTCATATCCGCGGTTCACAATATCGATTCGCTTATCGCAGACACGAACACGTACCTTAAAATCGACGCCGAATTAAAGGTGGAAGAAGTGCTTCAGCCCTTCTCGGCGGCGGTCGTAAACGGCGTAGTCAACTACAAAAACTATTCTAACCTTACCTCTATGCGAATGGTAGGCGAGCGCGAGGCGGACGCCGAGGACAGAATAGAAAGCGTGCTCGAAATCTGGAAAAGCTCCTATCTTGCGGAGTACGCTCCCAAGGCTGACGGCGCGACTGTCGGCACTCCGTTGCCCGTCGAGCAGGCGGCGATAAAGCTCGAAGATTTCGCCGACGCACTTATAGCGTCGCTGGAAGAGTATGCGGCGCAGCTCGAAAGTCAGCCCGCGCTGTTTGCGGAGGACGGGGAGAGCGACGCTCTCTATGACTGCCTTACCGCTCTTGCGGAAAAGCTTAAAGAACACGCGGTGTCGGGTAGCGGCAACGATACGCTGTATTACAACAATATCGACGGCTATCTGACGGGCTTTATAACGGGCGCGAAAGTGCCGCTTGCAAAGCAGTCGTACAACTGTATGATGGACGACTATTTACGAAACGCGCTCTCGAGGATATTCGGAATAAGCCGTTCGGAGTTCGGCTCTAACGCTCACGTAGCGCCTTCTCCCACACAATCGGAAAAAGACCCGAGCGGCGGCAAAGAGGAGACGAACGGCGGCTACGGCGACGGCAAGCACGAGTACGGCAGTAACGACGAGATTCTCGACCCCGACTCGGGCGAAAAGAAGAAGTACGGCGACTTAATCGACCCTTCTAACGAGAACGGCGGCACGTTCTACGACAAGTACTACAACAGAGCTATGGAGTATCTGAACGACCCCGACAAGTCCCCTCCCCCCGAGGTTGCGGCGTATATAAGACAATATTTCACATACCTGAACAACGGTATGGATGATAAAAAAGACTAAGAACAGACAAAATATCAGAGGTGACATTAGTATGGCAAAGAAAGAGATTTCGGAGAACGTTACGGTAATAGACGGGGCTGCGCCCGACGCCGCGGCGACGGTGGAAACGGAAGTCAGGGTAAGCGCACCCGCGGCAAGCGGCGACGTTGCCCGCAATACCGAAAGGGTAAAGGCGTTCAGCCGTTCGATAGCAAAGGTTAAAGCGGAGCTTGCAAAGGACGTCGTCGGTCAGAAGGACATTATCGACAACGTGCTCATAGCAATCGTCGCGGGCGGCAACGTTTTGTTGGAAGGCGTTCCCGGCGTAGGTAAAACGCGTTTGGTGCGTTCGCTCGGCAAAACGCTCGGCTTGCCCTTCTCGCGTATACAGTTCACGCCCGACTTAATGCCTTCGGACGTCACCGGTACGAACGTTATCGAAAAGGGCGCGGACGGCAAGATGAACACCGTGTTCCAGCGCGGACCGATATTCGCAAATCTTGTGCTTGCCGACGAAATCAACCGTGCGACTCCCAAAACGCAGTCGTCGATGCTCGAGGTTATGCAGGAGCATAAGGTCACGGTTGCAAAGCAGACGTACGTGTTGCAGGAGCCTTTCTTCGTGCTTGCAACGGAGAACCCCATCGAGCAGGACGGTACTTATCCTCTGCCCGAGGCGCAGATGGACCGTTTCATATTCAAGCTTATCGTCAAGTTCCCCTCGGTGGAAGAGCTTGCCGACATAGTCAATATGACGCAGGTAACTATGGACGAAACGGCGCAGGCGGTTATCGACGGACCTACGGTTATGGAGATGAGAACGCTCGCAAAGGACGTGCCCGTCATAGACGATGTGTTGAAGTATGCGGTCAACCTCGTTTCCAACTCGCATCCCGAGCTTGACAAGACGAGCGATACGGCAAAGAAATATATCAAGTACGGCGCGTCGCCGCGTGCGGCGCAGGCGCTCATTACCGCGGCTAAGGTAAGGGCTCTTATGAACGGCAACTACAACGTTTCCTACGAGGATATCGACGAGCTCGCCCGTCCCGTACTCCGCCACAGAATAAAGGTCAACTACACGGCTGTAAACGAGAAGCTGGGCGTGGACGACGTTATAGGGTTATTGATACAGGAAAATAAGAAACTTTCAAAATAAGACAAAATGGCAAGAACGGTTATAGACGACGAGCTGTTGCAGCAGATAGAGCTGTTGCAGATGCTTGTCAAAAACAACGTCGCGGGTATGTTCGGCGGCAACCATAAGAGCAAGACTTACGGTTCGTCGTGCGAATTTGCCGACTACAGGGAGTACACCCCGGGCGACGACATAACCAAAATCGACTGGAACGCTTACGCGAGGTTCGAAAAGCTTTACACAAAGCTGTTTCTGGACGAAAGGCAGATGCACACCCGCATCTATATCGACGCAAGCAATTCAATGGGTTTCGGTAAGGGTAAGAAAGACGAACAGGCGCTGAAAATCGCGGCGGCGTTCGCCTATCTTTCCGTNTGCGAAATGGACAAGGTNTCCGTCTANACCGTNCAGNACAAACAGCTCAACGCCGTTATTTCGGGCATGCTCGGCAAAGAGGCGTATATCAGCTCGATTAACGCTTTAAACGAAGTGACTTTCTCGGGCGACAGCTTTATATCCGACGCAATCGTGCCGTCAACCGTGGGCTACGGCGACGGTATGTCGATAATAATTTCCGACTTTTTAACCGACAACGATTTCGAGACGGCTATCGACCACCTGACGGGCAAGAAGAGGCACGTACTGTGCGTGCAGGTGCTTTCCAAAGAGGAACTGCACCCGAAATCGCGCGGCAAAATGCACTTTTTCGACAGCGAGGACAGCGGCAGATATTACCGCAAGAATATCACGCGCGAAATCGCGCAGGCATATAAAAAGGCGGTGGAATACGCCACGGGCAGAATACGCGACTATTGCGCGGCGCGCGGTGCGGACTATCTTTTAGTCGGCGCGGAAGACCCCGTTGGCAAGCTCTTCTTCGAAAGACTTACGGACGAGGGGGTGCTCAAATGAGATTTGCTTATCCTCTCGGACTTTTGGGGCTGCTTGCTATCCCCGTCCTCATACTCATCTATATAATCAAGAGCAAGTACACCGAACAGACGATAACTTCCACCTATTTGTGGGAGCTGAGCGAAAAGTTCCTGAAGCGCAAAAACCCCATAAACAAGATTACGGGCATAATCAGTCTGATACTGCAAATTCTCGCCGTAATTTTAATTTCGTGGGCGCTTGCGCACCCCGTGTTCACGCTACCGGGAAAAGCTCTCGATTACTGCTTTATACTCGACGGTTCGGGCAGTATGCAGACTATTCAGGGCGGAGAGAGCCGTTTCGATAAAGGCAAAGAGCGCATACGCGATATCATTTCGTCTGCGGCGGACGGCAGTACTTTCACGCTGATAACCACGGGCAACACCACCGAAATGGTTATGAAGGAAGTGGACGACAAAAAGACGGCGCTTCGCCGCTTAGACGCGGTAGAACCCGCATACGTTGCGTCCAATCTTTCCACGGCTTCGCAGATGGCGACCGCCTATCTCGAAGAAAAGCCCTCCTGCAAATTCTATCTTATCACCGACAGAGCGGTCGAAAACACGCTGAACGTCGACGAGGTCATAAACGTTGCGGGCGGCGCGACCAACTACGCGCTCGAAGGCGTTGAGTATACCTACGACGGCGAAAATATCGTCGTAAGGGGCAAGGCTTTTTCCTATGAAAACGACGCAAATCTTACTATCGACGTGTACGTTGACGGCTCGGGCAGAGCCGCAGGCTCGTCGCAGGTGAGCGTGGCGCAGGGCACGGGTGCGGATTTCTCGGTTAAGTGCCCGCAGGGAGAGACGCTGTTCTCGTCGCTCCGCGTGGCGATAAGGCAGGGCGACAGCCTGTCTTTGGACAATCAGATTATACTTTACAACTCGCGCTCGACCGAAGCGTCCAAGGTGCTGATAATCAGCAATCAGCCCTTCTTTATCGAGGCGACTTTGGGCGCGGTGGGAATATCCTACGACGTAATAGAAACCAAAGAGTATAAGGCAAGCGAAGAAGCGGGTACGGTTGATAAGTACAAGGGCAAGTACGGGCTGTACATTTTCCAGAATTTCACCCCCAAGGCAATGCCTACTGACGGCGCGGTGTGGTTTGTCAACCCCGATACGGGCGTCGACGAAACATCGGGCTTTTCGCGCCGCGGTCCGGAAGAGCTGCTCAACCCCACGAGGCTCAGACTGAACACCTCGACCGCGCCGAGAGTGGAAGCTCTCACCAAGAACACGGACAAGGCGGAAGGCACGTATATTAAAGAGTATATAAAAATGGGCTGGAGCCGCAATTTCACTACGGTTATGTATTGCGGCGACGACCCCGTCATATTTGCGGGCAACAATTCTTACGGCAACCGCGAAGTCGTGTTCGGTATCGACTTAATCGAAACGTCCGACTTTGCAATGTCGTACAACGGCAGAATCGTATTGTACAACCTTATCGAGTACACGTTCCCCTCGCTGGTTGATACTACAAAGCTGTTCTGCGGCGAGCCGTTGTCGGTCAACGTGCTTGCAAACTGCACGAGCATAAGGGTGGAGAGCCCCTCGGGCAAGGCGGAATATTTAAGCATTTCCGACGCGATAGCGGAGTACGAGCTCACCGAGGTGGGCGAATACACAATTACCGCGGTTATAGGGAACAACAGACAGACTGCAAAAGTATATTCACAGTTACCGGTGGCGGAACGCATGGTAAACGCTACCGAGTCGTACTTTTCAATTAACGGCGACAAGAGCAACGAAAAGCGCGACGGAAAATACGAGGATTTATTGTATGCGTTCATAATCCTCGCCGTGATAGTCGTAGCGGATTGGGCGGTGTATTGTTATGAGCAATATCAACTTCGATAATCCCTGGCTACTCTTTCTTGCGCTCCCGATAGCGGTACTGTTTATCGTTCCGTACGCGATAGCGATAAGAAAGGACAACTTAAACGGACACAACATAGCTTCGGGAATAATTCACATAATAATGGCGCTCATTATCGCGTTCGTCGCGGCTGGCACGAGCATAGTGACCACCGTAACCGAAACCAACGTGTACGTGGTCGCCGACGTTTCCTATTCGGCGAGCAGAAATCTCGACACCATCGACAGCTATATTTCCGACCTTTCGAAATCGTTGCCGAAAAACTCGAAAATGGGCGTGGTTACCTTCGGTAAACAATATCAGCTTTTGACGCCGTTGGGCGACAAGACGCAGAGCGTTAAAAACTCGACGGTAGACGATTCGGCAACCGATATAATAAGCGCGTTGAGATACACGGGCGAGCTCTTCAGAGAGGACGTCATCAAGCGCATAGTGCTCATAACCGACGGCAAACAGACGGCGGAAACCGACTCCAACGCGCTCAAAAGACAGGTCGACGCGCTCGCCGAGCGCAACATTCACGTAGACGCGATTTACCTTGACGACAACATAAAGAGCGACGCGCGCGAGGTCCAGCTCTCGGCGGTGGACGTAACTCCCGTGACATTTTTAAACGGCGAAACGTACGCGCGGCTGAACGTCAATTGCAGTTGCCCCGCGACAACGGTCAACGCCGACGGCGAAACCGTGGCGTACGAGGTGGAAACTATTGTTAACGTAAAGCGCGTCAAGCAGGGCAGCGACGAAGAGCCTGTCGAAAGCTCGTTTAACACGCAGTTTACGCGCGGCAGTAACTATTACAACGTTAAGGCATACACTCAGGAGGCGGGCGTTTACGACTACGAAATCAGCATAGCCGCGAACGACGCGAGCGAGGACGAAAACACGCTCAACAACGTCATTTCGTTCACGCAGGAGGTCGCGGGCAGACAGAGCATACTCGTCATATACGACGACCCCGACGACGACGAAATAATAAGGGACGCGTACGGCGATAACGCCGACATAACCTCATACTATTACGGCAGTCCCGACATTCTGACCTCGGTCGAGTGGATAAATCAGTTCGACGAAATCGTGCTTGCAACGGCTAACGTGACCAAAATTGCCGGCCGCGGCGACGACAACAGCACGAGATATCAGAACTTTTTAAGATGTCTGGATACGTCCGTTTCCACGTTCGGCAAGAGCCTTATAACGATAGGCGACACCAACATACAGAACAATAATCACGGCGAGCTGAAAGCGCTTTCGGATATGCTCCCCGTAGTCTACGGCAAGAGCGAGGGTCAGGAAAAGCTGTACACGCTTTTAATCGATACGTCCCGCAGTATGGAGCAGTTGGGCAGGTTGGAACGCGCAAAGAAGGCTGCAATCGAGGTCGTCAATATGCTCGAGGACAACGATACCGTTTCAATCGTGCAGTTCAACGGCTCGCCCGACGACGTAGAGCCCAAGCTCATAAAGCTTTCCGAAGGGCGCGAACAGATAATAAAGGAAATCGAAAGTCTTGAAGTCAAGCAGGGTACCAACATACCCGCGGCGTTGCAGTTTGCCGTACCCACGGCGACGGGCGGCAGTTACGCCGAAAGACGAATGATGATTTTCACCGACGGTATGAATTTCACGACGGAAACTTCGTCGCAGTCGGTGCGCCGTACCGTATCGTTGCTCCGCAGCAGAGGCGTGGTGACTTCCGCGCTCGACGTGGGCAGAGACGGCGTAGAGGCGAACGCTTCGGCGGTTGCGCTCAGACTTTTAAAGACGGATATCGCGGCGACGGGCGGCGGCGCGTACATGGATATTTCCACGGACAAGTCGCTCAAAGACGTGCTCGAAACCGAGCTTCCCTCCGACATAAACGAGAGCGAGGGCTCGACTTCCAATATTAAGGTTAAGCGCCGTCAGGACGAAATGCTCAAGGTTACGGGCATAGATACGGCTCTGCTCGAAACGGACGCGGCGCTTGTAAACAAGTTCATATATTCGCGTGCANAGGGCGCGGCTNCGGTCGNGCTTGCCNCCGNCTTCATAGGCTCGAGCGGGTTGAGCNCCACCNANGTTCCCCTGTATTCCTACTGGGACTACGGCAACGGCAGAGTTTCGTCGTTCGCCACGGGGCTGTCAATCGGCGTGAACGATAACTTCTGGATAGATATGAGCACGGAAATGCGCACGCAGCTATTGCAGGGTATGCTGCGCACCAACGTTCCCGAACAGAAGATAAGCGAGCCGTTCACTGTGGAAATAGAGGCGACCGACGGCTACGCCGAAGTATCGCTCGCCCCCGAAAAAATGAATTTGGACGCGGTGACTTCCATACAGATTACCTCGCCTAACGGCAAGACGACAAGCGCCGTACCGCTGGCGAGCGCGGGCTCGAAATTCACCTACACGTTCCTTACGGGCGACGAGGGCAAGTACGTAGTAAAGATTACCTATAAGGAGCGCGAAACCGCTCAGCTTTATACGGTCGAGCGGGCGGTGCATATGGCGTATTCGTCGGAGTACGACAGCTTTGCTCTCTACGACGCGGGCACGCTGCATAAGATGATAGGTACGCAAGGTATAGTCAGCGAACACGGCAGCTTTGCGATTGTCAACGACGAGAAGGAAGTCGGACTGTACAACGTTTCGCTCGCAATGCCGCTGCTCATTTCGTGCGTAGTGCTTTACGCCGTGGATATAGCGGTAAGAAAGCTGAAATGGGAAGATATCAAGAGCTTATTTAAAAGTCACAAAAAGGTTAAAAAGCAATGACGAGGCGAAAAAGCATATTCAAAATTTTATCGGCTGTGCTCGCCGTGTTGCTTCTCGCGGTGACGTTCGCGGGTTGCGGCGAATATAAGCCGCCCGAAAATACGGGCGGCACTACTCCAGGTGTTACGCCGACCCCCGGTCCTTCTGGAGACCCCGACGACCCCGACGAGGACTACTACACCGTGTCGCTCGTGTTCCGCGAGGTAGTAAAAGAGGAAGACGAAAACGGCGATACGGTCGAGCAATCGGTGGAAACGCCTTTTACCGTCGCAAACTATTCCGCGATAACGGGACTGCAGGCGCAGTGGACGGAGATAACAGACGGAAGAGCGGAGGTATACCGCGCGAGCTTCGATAAGAACGGAGTGGCGAAGGTAAGCGGACTTGCGGGCGACTTCAACGTCACGCTCGTATTGACGGACGATTTCAGAAACGAATACACCTACGACCCCAATCCCGCCCGCCCCGAACGCAGGGACGAACTGGTAGCAACCAGATACAAAAAGGACGTCAGCGTTCCTATGTATAAGATAAAAGAGCTGGGCAAAAGCGCTAAAATGTGGATAGGCGGTCAACAGGTAACCTATTATCCGCTGACGCAGACGGGCGCGTATAAATACGAGCTGACGAGCAGAACGGATAAGCAGATGTTTATGTACCGACCGCCGAAATCGGGCGAGTATTCGTTTATGACCTTAATGGACGTAACCGCGGACGAGATAAACCCGATAGTCGATTTGCATAACGGTAACAGCGCCTATATAAGTCCGTACCCCTCGGTTATTCAGGATGGCGGCGGCGCGGAGGGCAAATACACCAAAAACGTGTGGCTGAAGTATCAGCTCGATAAATCGGAAGTCGGCAACGTTATGATATTCAATCTCCATTCGGAGAGCGAGAAGCCAGACGCGTACCCGCTGACGATATACTTCATTTTCGAGCGCGACGGCGAGTATACAAAACCCAAAGTCGAAACGTCCGAAATACCAATCACGGAAGACTTTACCAAGACGCCCAAAAAGCCCAACGGCGATTTGCAGTTCGTAAGCGAAAGCCCGCTCTTCGGCAACGCGCGGAGGGGGCAAAGCGGTAAACATATCCTCAATCAGAAGAGCGTAAAGTATTACGACCCCAAGGACGGCGGCGACGGCTATTACTATTTCATCGACGCCGCAACGGGCGACTTCTATAGGGAAGCCGACGGCAGCGTTTCGGCACAGTACAGAATTTATGCGGTCATAACAAAACCCATTCCCGTATTGCGCGGAATGGCGGAAGGCGGCGGCGACGCGTCGCTCTCCTACGGAAAGCTGGCCGTTGCGTTTACGCAGGTATTGGGTTCGGACGGAATTTTGAAAAATTATTACGATTTCATTATGGGAACGAACGGCTATGCCAAGCACTGCAACGGCGACGGAGCGTACCCCGTAACCGCGGAGCTTAAGCAGTTCTTGCAGGATTATTCCGTATCGCAGAGGTATTTCAACGACGGTAACGGTCACGCCGAGGGCATGGGCGTGGACAGCGACGAAAACAGTCAATGGCTCTTTGCCTGCGGCATATACGTCGATTAACAAGCAAACAGGAAAAAGTATTATGAAAAAGAAAAAGATTTTAACTATGATATCGGCAGTCGCAATGGCGGCAACGTTCGGCGTTTCGTCGCTCGCGGGCTGCAATAATAACGGCGGCGGGCACGAGCACGCGCCTAACTGGACGACCGACTACGAGGCAACCTGCGTTTCCCCCGGTCAGAGGACGGGCAAATGCGTCTGCGGTCACGTCGTTGCCGAAGTAATTCCCATAAACCCCGACGCTCACGAGTTCGATACGGACTGGGCGGTTAATCCGCCTTCCGAAACGCGGGAGGGTTCGGCGACGCGAACGTGCAAAAACAGCCCCGAGCACACCTTCGAGGCGAACTTGCCCAAGCTTTCCGAAAAGGAAAAATACTTTTCCGTCAAAGAGACCAAAAAGCCGACTATTTTGTCGGAGGGCAAGGTACACTACGTGTACGAGCATTCCGCGGGCAACGTGGAATTTGATATATCGGTTCCCAAGCACGAAACGGTGCAGGGCGTAGAGGACGTCGTGGCTCTGGCGGCTTCGTTGCAGAGCACCGTTCGTTCGAGCGAGGGTACGTACGTTTACGGCGACCCCGCGGGCACGGACGTGAGCAATCACGAGTTTTCCAATTACTACGGCGACAACTACACCCGCGTTCACGACGGCGGCAACAGCAGAGATTTCTGGTATTCGCGCGACGACGAGGGCAAGCCTTTCGGCGTTTCCGCAGAGGTGCAGAGGGTAATTACAAACGAGCCCGCCGACCCCGATAATCCGCCCGAAGGCTGGGTTCCCGAATTTGGCGAGGTCAGAACCGACCCCCGTATCGACGAAAGCGTTACCGAAGAAAATCTGCTCGGTTTCGGCTACTCCTCGGGCGGCGGTATGCAGACGACTTACGGCGCGGAGGATACTCTTGCAACCTACTACGACGCGTCGCAGTCTGACGGCGCAATCAAGTACGAAGGAACGTACCGACAGCAAACGGGCGGCGGATATACCTGCTCGTTCTCGTTCAGCCGTCAGGAGGCGGTCAATTTCTGCCGCTACTATGTGGAGTTTACGACCTTTGCTTCGGGAGCTATCAAAACTCTTTCGGTAAGGACCAAGATTATTCGTGCGTTCATGCTTGCCAACACGTTTGACGGCACCGACGCAGGCGAGATTGTTTACGATGAGGACGGCGATATCATCTTCGGCGAAATATATCCCATAAGCCCGGTTACGGGCGCGGAGGAGTACGAAGTAGATTACGAAAGGGACGGAAACGGCGACATTGTTTATATCTACACGTACATGACCGACGAGGAGGGCAGAACTATCGTAGACGATGACGGCAATCCCGTAATCGCAACCGACTCGGAAGGCAACGAAATAAAGACTCCGAAAGTTATAGGCATAAAGACGGACGGCTATAAGCTCAAGCCCGACGGCTCGTACCTTCTGGACGATAAGNGCAATAAAATCGCAAGACCCGTGCCTCTCGGCTGGAAGGAAGGCGACCCCATCGAGTTCTATTACGAGGCGGGCGATAAAAAGTCCGACGGCACGCTTTACGACGAGGACCNCCCCTACGTTGCGATAAGGTCAATCAACTTCACGCAGACTTTGAAGACGGACGGCGAAGAGGTCGAAGAGAACCCCTATTCCGCAGAAAGCGTATATATCCGCTCGTTCGACGTCAAGTACGGCAATAAGCTTATAAGCGAAGAGGAAGTCGTCGATATCTCCGCAAACACCCCCGCGGTGTTCAATATAACCAACGTTCANCCCGCGGATACGGCGAAGCTCGAATTTNACCCGCTGACCGTATATCTCANGACTGCCACGGGCGAGATAGNGCNCAGTNATATGGGCACGGTAGAGGACAACGCGTACCGCATCGTCGGCTATTTCAGGCGCGATACCAATACGGTTTATATCAACGCGCAGAAGTCGGGCGAAATGACCCTTATCCTCAGAACGGAGAGCGGCAGGTGCGAGCGCGAGTTAAAGCTCAACGTGGCAAAGGGCGTTCCCACCTCGCTTACGGCTCAGGCGTACGAATACTTCGACGCCGACGGCACGGTAAGCCACGTATGGATGGACACCAACTACAAGGCGAACGACCCCGAAACTTATCTGAACCTTTACGTGGGACAGTCGGTTTACGTCCGCGCGATTGCAAGCGATACGGAGGCGAGCTACGTTGACGCAAGCTTCGTAACCGCGCTTGCGACGGGCGACGAAACTTCGCCGTATATCACCCTCGAAGACAATTTAGAGCTTCCCGACGGCACTAAGGTGAGCAAGATTACCGCCGTTGCGGCAAGTCCCGCAAACGGTGCGGTGGGCGTTTACGTCAACTCCGTGCATATGAGCGGCAACCGCCCCGCGGCGTACGAGCTTTTGGGTGTTAAAGTAATTGCCGCGCCCTCGGTAGACGATATGTTTACGGGCACTTACAAGGGCAGATTCACGGGCATTAAGATGATTGAATCGGGCTCTTCGCGCCCCGCCGACGTGACCGTAACGTTCGCTCCCCAGACCGCTGCGACGGGCACGATAAACGTAGTCGTTTCCGACGGCAGTAACTCGGTAACCTGCGTGTACTCCTACGCGTATAACGCCGAAACGCACGCGTTTAACTGCACCTTCGTTTCGGGCAGACAGGACGAAACCTTCCAATTCGAGTTCGCTCTGAACGAAGTGTACAAGATAACCATTACGCACCCCACGCGTACGGGCAGAAGCGAAACGATAGTGCTTTCGCGCCCCGAAGCCTGATTTAAGCATAACGCAATCTCAATAGCCATCCTCCTCCCCCGGGAGGGCCGGGTGGTGGTGGACG
>WFLX010190631.1_pt1 | contig 18548 bp, 20 predicted proteins | sample 4967041 | NCBI WGS metagenome assembly WFLX01 (sample SAMN12857096, study PRJNA449069) | gut metagenome | isolation source: stool from male and female vole | host: Microtus ochrogaster | place: USA:Florida | collected 2017
AATTATCGTATTCATTGATAGCAGGTGCAGTAAATAGCAATTATTGCGCCTTTCATATTTATGTGTTAAAATATATTTAGCTTAATCACTAATCAACGGCAGGAGCATCTTATGTATTTCAAGAAATATCAGTCGCATATCTGTTTCTTACTAATCATATCGCTGCTACTTTGTGGAATGTGTTTTGACAATGTTCAAACAGATTCCTCTTTTGTGTGCAGCACCTTTTGTGAAACAATGTCTGACGCAGACAGTATGTTTGATTTACTTTCCTTTNAANATGNATTTTCNNCAGAACAGATTTATTCTCNGAAAATACCGGAACAAAGAGAAATATCCGCAATCATCAGACAGTCTGTAAGAATAAATATTATTAAAATGGGCAGAAGAAACTATCATGCCCTGTGGACTGCGGCTATTTTTCCTCACTATCTTTTTTGTATTCTTATGTATCATGCCAACACGGCTATACATGCTGTCCGCAGCAATACCATTATCTTGGGCTACATACATCACAAGGACGGCAAGAAATCTCATTACTTCATCTAAACACCCTATGACAAAAATATAATATTTTTATGTCCATACAAAGCATATCATTTACATAATTAAGTATGGGCTTTATTGTGTTACTCGAAATTTCTGATTCCCTATGTGAATCGGCAACCTTGACACTACAACTGCCGTTTACATAAAAATTCGTTTTTGGATTACAAACATGGGGAATTCTGTGCAAACTAAAAAGAATAAGTGAAAGGAATTATATATACTATGAATATTGGAACGATTATTTTAATTATTATAGGGGGAACCTGTGGAATTTTTTCTACTTTGTATATTGTTGTATCACTCTTTGGTGTGATAGGATATAAAATATACCGCAAAATGAAACATGGGATTTCTCTCTTTAATTAACTGCCCATAAACCGCCACATTACACATTCAATTGGAAGGAAAGGACAAAAAGACCTATGAATATCAGTATTTTGATCGTTGCCGCAGTAATCCTCCTTTGCGTGCTCGCCGAAAAATTTTCCGGGAAGTTCGGTATGCCGGCACTTATCCTATTCATGTTTATCGGAATATTGTTCGGAAGCGACGGCTTATTCAAAATCCCTTTTGACGACTTTGCCGCCGCGGAAAATATCTGTTCCATAGCTCTCATTTTTATCATGTTCTACGGCGGTTTTAACTTAAAATGGAAGCTTGCAAAGAATATTGCCGTAAAATCCGTTTTGCTGTCCACTCTGGGCGTTATTATCACAGCGATGGTCACGGCAGCTCTTTGCCGGCTATTTCTGCACTATACTCTGGTGGAAAGCTTTCTTGTGGGAGCCGTGCTCTCATCCACCGATGCCGCCAGTGTCTTTGCCATTCTCCGCCAAAAGAAGCTGAACCTGAAGGACGGCACGGCTTCTCTTTTGGAGATGGAAAGCGGCAGCAACGACCCCATGGCTTATATGCTCACTTTTATCGGTATCGGACTCATGGGCTCGGAAAATATGGGAAATATTCCCCTACAGATTTGCTTACAGCTAATTATGGGTGTCATTGTGGGAGCTGTCTTTGCCCTTCTGTGTGTCTGGCTGCTCAAAAATTCACACTTGATTTCAGACGGGCTTGACACCATATTTATGATTGCCATGGTGCTTCTGTGCTATGGGCTGACTCAGCTCACAGGCGGCAACGCTTACTTAAGCGTGTACATAATGGGAATTTTCATCGGCAACAGCCCCATCAAAAACAAGTCCACACTGATTCCCTTTTTTGACGGCGTCACCGGACTTGCCCAAATTTTGATTTTCTTCCTGCTGGGGCTCTTGTCCTTTCCCCACAGAATGCCGGAAATTTTCCTCACGGCACTTGCAATAACGGCCTTCCTCACATTGATTGCAAGACCTCTTGCCGTGTTTTTACTGCTAAAGCCTTTTCGCTGCAGCACGAGCCAATGTGTGCTTGTCTCATGGGCAGGCCTGCGCGGGGCGGCTTCCTCCGTATTTGCCATTATGGCGGTCTCACACGGCGCTGTTATGACCCATGACCTGTTCCATATCATATTTATGGTATCCCTGTTCTCCGTTGCCGTTCAGGGAACCCTGCTGCCCCAAATTGCCCGCAGGCTCAAAATGATTGATGACAACGCCGATGTGCGCAAAACCTTCAACGACTATCAGGAGGAATCCGCCATTACCCTAATGCATATGCTGATTCCCGAAGGACACAACTGGGTAAACAAGCTGGTAAAGGATGTGAATGTTCCCACCGGCTCCCTTGCCCTGATGATAAAAAGGAACAAGGAAACGATTATCACCAGAGGCGATACCCGTATCCTTGCCGGTGACGACGTTATCCTAAGCGTTCCCGCTTACGAACCAAGCGAACAGGAGAAGCTGGAGGAAATCATCGTCACCAAGAAGCATGTCTGGTGCAACCACACCATCGCAGAGCTGGATCTCCCCTCCGACGCCCTGATTGCCATGATTATCCGCGGCAGCGAAAATTTGATTCCCAGCGGGAAAACCTTGATTCATGAAAATGATGTTATTGTGATGTATCATTAGAAGTGGTGGNTTATTTCATTTCCACNACNCTGGTGGCTATCCGTTCCCTGAACTTCACNTCATGCTCCACGATAAGCATGGTGGGCTGATATTCCAAAATCAGTTTCTCAATCTGCATTCTGGAAAACACGTCTATATAATTCAAAGGTTCATCCCATACATACAAATGTGCCGACTTTAACAGGCTTGCCGCAATCAGCACCTTTTTTTTCTGCCCCTCCGAGTACTCTTCCATGTTTTTGGAAAACTGTACCCTCTCGAAATCCAGCTGCCGCAGAATTGCAAGAAAAAGACTTTCCTCCAGCTGTCTTTTCGCCACAAATTCCTTCAGACCTCCACGGAGAAAGGAAGTTTCCTGATTACAATATGAGATGAGCAAACCGGAGGCGGTAACAAGCTCNCCCGTCTCCTTCATANNGCTCTCATCCGATTCCCCTTTCCCGCAAGCCGTTTCCCCGCAATGAGTAAGAATCGCTTTCATAAAGCTTGACTTTCCGCAGCCGTTTCTTCCGTGTAAAAATACTCTTTCTCCCTGCCGAAGCTGGAAGTCAAAATTCCGGAACACCTCATGTACATTGACAGCTAATTCTCCTCCAGTTTGCGGAAGCCCCTCGTTCGCAGCCCCGCGATAAGCAATCCCGTATCCCGTTGCCCGGACAAGCAGCTCCTTGTGGTGCTTCATGGGCATAATCTTTAAATCCACGGTTTTTTCAATATCCTTTAGCAGCCCTTCCTTCTCTGCTATCTCATCCCCAATCCGCTTTTCCAGCTGTTTCACCCTGCTTTGCATTTTCTTGGTCTTTGCGCCGATGTAAGCACGGGTGCTGATATTTCTGTCATGCTCCTTAACAGGGTTGAAACCTATCTTGGTTCCTTCGTTTTTGTCCGCCCAGCCTCTCGCCCTGTCGGATGCCTGTTTCAGCTTTACAATTTCCTTCTTATGCTTTTCGTTTTCCGCTTGATGAAAATTATCCGCCCGGCACTTATTTTCCCACCATGACGAAAAATTGCCGCTTTGTACCTCAATGGACTGCCTGTTCAGCACCAGCACATGGTCGATGCAGGCATCCAGCAAATCCCTGTCATGGGACACCAGAATAAAGCCCTTTTTCTGCGCCAGATATTCCTTTACCAGCTCCCTTGCCTCCTGCTCAAGATGATTTGTAGGCTCGTCAATCAATAAAAAATCATTTTCTCCAGAAAAGAGAACCGCCAGCATCACCTTTGTGCGCTCCCCGTGGCTTAAGGTTCCGAACGGGCGGTAAAGCACCTCCGCGCCCAGCTGCAATTTCTCCAGCTCACAGATAACCCTCCAAAGCTCACAGTTTGGCTTTAACTGCTCCAAAAAATCACAACAGCACTCCCGCATAAGCTTCCCTTCTATCCGATAGGGAAAATAATCAAATTTAACGGATGTAATAATTGCTCCCTGATAAGGATATTTCTTCCGCAACAGATTCAAAAAAGTAGTCTTTCCCTTTCCGTTTCTCCCGATAAAACCCAGCTTCCAACCGGTATCTATGGAAAAGGATACATTCTCAAAAATATTGTCCAAGCTTCCGTCATAACAAAATGTAAGGTTTGATACATTAATTTGTGCCATATTACTCCTCATTTCTGCGCTGCTTCTAAAAATAGTCCGGTCTGCTGCGACAATGCATATGGATATTTGTGTCAGGCAGTGCACAGACACAAAGCACGGCATAAAAAAAGAATCATCTGCTGCCAAATGATTCAAAATATGTCTCTAACCCCGTTAACTGTATGTTCCTTCTATAAAAAAGGCTATAAGCATTCACAGACACCTCTGCCGCTCACACCTTACATTCCAAATTTATGAAACAAAAAGAGAGGTTATGAAAACATAATCCACCTTTGGCAACATGATAAAACAGCTGATTCTGCCACGCAAAATCATACCACCCGTACCGATATGCCGCATAATTTGCGGTATACGTCTGTTCATGTTTCAAAAGCAGCTTATCTTTGCATCTTCTCTCCCTCCTACCCGCTTTGACGGGCATATCAATCAATATATCCAAATTGCCGACTACGACAATAAGTGTATTATAAAGTACTTTTCAGTGCCTGTCAAATGATTCTTGACAAGAAAACCGTAAAACAAGCCCTTTTTACTATCATATTCCGTCTATCAAACCTCATGGCTGCAACATATCCTTCGCCCTTTTCATCACCAGCCTCACAGGGCGATANAATNNTNACATCAGAACCAGATTANNNCCGCANTGNNACAANTCAAAGGGNATACCCNCAACCCACCATNTAAATNCGNCATACANCCCGCTTNTTAGCCCTCCGTCAACCGCGCCGATTACCACATAAGGGATTGCGCAAAAAAAACCGAAGAAAAGACCGTATAATGCAGATAAAATACTCCAGAACCATACGGACTCCTGCCTGCGGCAGCGCCATGCAACCAATGCGAGGGAAGGCCATATATATAAATACATGACCCACCATGTGCCAAAGCCGAACATACACCCCTCCAATAAAATGAAAACCGGTATCACAAACAGAATTTTACTTCCGAAGAATATGGTAAACATAATAATCCAGAAGGTAGTCAGCTCAATATTGGGCAACCCCATCAGCGCTATTTTACATACCTCAATAACCGCAACCATAAGCCCTATTAAGGTGATATCTAATGTAGATTTTATCACTCTGCCTCTTTTTTGCATCAGGTAACTCCACTCGCTTTGGCAGCTTATTCAGCTGAATAGACTGTATAAACAATTTGAAATGCATCTCCGTCAATTACAGGCTGGGTATCAATACCATAGTTACAATACCCACCGTTTACAAAGAACGCCCAATAGGCACCATCCGCATTGTAATCGGCTGTAATATCGTTTACGGTCTCCACCATAAGCCCATACTCGCTTTCGGTTCCGGAGAATTCCAGACCCTCAGCCTCCTCCATTGCGCCTCTCAAATACTCTGCATCAGTCTTCAAATCATACATTGTAGACTTCTGCTCATTGTCAACCACCTCGATGGTAATTGCCTTACTTCCCTCCACGGGCTTTGCTCGGAATACGTTAAAAATAACTGCAAATGCTGCCACAAGTACAACCAATACCGCAATTCCCACAATAATTTTTTTACTACTGCTCTTTTTTTCTGTCATGTTTTTCATCCTTTCTTTATCGCAGATTATTTGCATAAAAAAACCTCTTACCCAACAGGCAAAAGGCTTGTACAGCGCTAAGACGGATTGTGAAATCCGTCTTCTGATATGTACTAACCAATTACTCGTGGTTCTACAGTACCACTACAGGCAGGTCTTCTGACTTGGCTATCATCACTCTGTCTCGTCTTCTCAAAGCCTGTCCGTTTCCGGACTGCTTCAATGACACACATGAAACAGAACTCCCTCCTTACAGCGACGAGTTCGTGCAGGACTTGCACCTGCTTCCCTTTTCACCGAATTAAGGAAATACTTCCTTATCCGGCACCTGTAATGTTTCTAATATCATCCCCGTTCCCATCTGTCCGCCTTGACGGATAATCGGCTCGGAGAGGATAAATTATTTATTTGATATTGTTTTCTTTATGCAATGAAAGTGTATCACACTCACAATAAAAAGGCAAGAAAATATTTGCGCTTTACTCTATACATGCTTACACAAACTTCACGGCAGTGCCATATGCCATAACCTCTGCCGCCCCCTGCATAACGGACGCAGAACTGTAACGAAGGTTTACCACGGCATCGGCTCCCAGTCTCTCGGCTTCTTCTACCATACGCTTGGTAGCAAGCGCCCTCGCCTCATTCATCATTTCCGTATAAGCCTTTAATTCGCCGCCCACCAAAGTTTTAAAGCTTTGAGTAATATCCCGACCTACATTCTTACTTTGGATAGTGCTTCCCTTTACCAGACCCAGCATCTCCAGATTCTTACCGGAAATGTAATCAGTATTCACTAAGATCATCTTCTTCTCCACTCCTTATTTCCTGAATTCTTTCAATGAGGACAAAAATACAGACTCCCGCAAGCAAAAGCGGTACCATACCAAGCAACAGCTTGAATATCACAGGCATAGGCAGCCATGCACATACCGCAAAGAAGCCTATATAATACAGGACAAAGATAACTGTAATAACAATGGGTGCAATCATCTTTCCACCATGCTTACTCTCCATATTGTTTCCTCCTGAAATAATAATTTATTTACAGGATAAATTATAACACAACCAGAATGTAGCGTAAACCGGTTTTTGCCGCTCTTTTGTCCACTACATTGGGATAAAGCTAATCTCCTACATCCTAAAGCACTGCGGGGCTTTCGGCATTATTCTATTACTTTAATCTCTCCCAGCTCAAATATGATTCCGCCCTCGCTGCTCTGCAGAAGGACTTCCGTTTCCAATGTGGGCATCCCCTCATATTCGGCTATAAACACNCCCTCGCTGTAATACCACCNCAATTCAACCTGTAAAGTGATGGTATCTCCCAAAATAAAATGTGAAATATTTNCCAATTCCAGCCTTCCGTCCACACCCTCGTCCATNTNAACTGCGNCAAGTTNCTTTCCGCTTCCACTGTCAATCAGTGTGAGCTGCCTTGTATCCTCATCATACTTAGACTCAATCCGCCCGTAAAGCAGCTCCGACAAAGCATCAAAGTCCAAAGCATTATCCGCCAATGTACCGGTGTCATAATATTGAAGCACGTGCATCTCCTGAGCATCGAATCCTGTACCCGTATAGATATTGAGCGCTACCTGAAGCTGTCTGTCTTCCTCATTCCAGTAGCATTCCGGTCCTATGCTTCTGGGCGAAACATAGTACCAGTCAAAGTAATTCACGTCATCTCCGATTTCAATGGCAACACCCCTACCGGAACACTCCTCATCATTGTAGCCGTAAAGAGTAATATTTTTCTCCGGGATTTCCCCGATACAGACAACCCCCGTCCACCAATTGTAATCGTCCAGAGATACTTTTTTCTTCTTTACATCTTCCCAATCAAGCTGCAGGAACCTATAGATGGGATTGACTTCATAATTATTCGGAATCCAGATTCCGTCCTTACCGTATAATTGCAGCATATTAACCCGTATAGACTGATTATCCTTTAAGAAGGTAATTTCCAGAGCCACAACATTGTCTTCGTTCCAAGCATAATCCTCTTGTAAATCCCCTGACAAATCCATAAACGGGTCCGTCATGCTTTCCGTCCATAGACGCCCTATCTTTACCTCCTCGGAATCTCCGGACAAGTTAAGCAAGGCAATCGCCGCGCCTTCCGGCTCCAAAAGATCACGGTAAAGCATCGTGGAGCTTAGAAGCGCATTGTCATTTAATGCTTTTCCCGCCCCGTTACTCCGATAGTCCATCCTTGTGCCATTTATAGCCCCGCCCATGAGGGAATCCGATAATTCTTCTGCCGATGAGATATTGTCAAACCAAATGATTTCCTCTTCGGTGACGGTATATTTTCCGTCGCGAATCTCATAGGAAATATTCTCCTTCCAGACCGTTACATGAGGCTCCGAGGTCCATGCGTAATAATAAATTTCCGCATGCTCATCGTCGAAGCCGTATACCAAAGCGTCCTGTGCCACATCCATAGGCCACGGGCTTGACAACCCAAAGCTGCGACCAGAGAGTAGGTCTTGCGATTCCAAATCCGCGATTACCTCCTCTGAAGCCAATGATGCAATTGTATCCCCATCCCTATTGACAAACGCCTTAGTCCATTCACTTAACAACAGCTCGACGTCTGTAATCTCACCTGCTGCCCGGCTGTCACTGTCAGGCTCCACAATTTCCTCCGGCTCTGTTCCGGAAACTTCTCCCATATCCGTTCCCATGATTTCTCCATGTTCATCCTCTTCCTTCACCGGATCCGTCAAAAAACAGACCGCCGCTGGCACACAGACAATTACCGCCGCTACAATCAGCCAAAATGCCGGCTTCTTATAATGTAATACCGATTTGATTCTTTCTTTGACCCCAACCTCTCCAAAGGCAAGGGGACATACCGCCAAGGTGCTCCTGTTCATACTGCATGAAAGCAATGCCTCCGAATAGGTCTTTTTCTGATGAGAATCGTAGTTTTTAATTACTTTTTCGTCGCAGGCAAGTTCAATATCCTTACAGAACAAGGAATATGCAAACCAACAAAGGGGATGGAACCAATAGACAGCCAGCAATACATAGCCCAATGGCTTCCAAAAATAATCCCGTCGCTTTATATGTGCCTGTTCATGTGACATTACAGGCTCCAGCGTTGCCTCTTCCATGCCCATGGACAGGTAAATACGAGGTCTGATAACACCCAAAATAAACGGCGTATCTATATATTCACTTATGTATATATTTTCACGAAACCGCACAGCCGTCCGAACCCTATAGCGCAGACGCAGATAACTGACACCTGCATAAGCAAGCATGATACAGACGCCAACGCTCCAGACAATGCCCGCAATAAACAGCCCTACCTGCAACGGATTGACACTGGCACCCGGCGCCGGAGCAAGGGATTCCCGAATCACAGGATTCACTACATTGTCCACAAACACCACTCCGCTGTCAATAGTCGGATTGGTCGAAATGACTGCATCGTGACGAATGGTTTCTCTGCTGGGAACCATGCTGAATATGCTTTCCAAAGAAATCGGGCATACCAGCCGAAACGCCACCATAGCCCAAAGAAGACAACAAATCCACTTTGGCGCTTTTCTCAATAAAAATCTTAAAACAATAACCGCCAAAATCAGCCATCCCGCAGTAATGCTCATATTTAACAGCTTTAAGAATACATTTTCCATACTCACTTCCCCTCATACGAATCCAGCATTTGTCTGATTTCCGCCACATCCTCTTTCGATAAAGCTTTTCGCTTGGTAAACGCTGCAATAAACGCAGGCATGGAACCCTCAAAGGTCTTTTCCACCAGCTCGTCTATTTCCGCTGCCTGCACTTCGTCCTTGGATACCAGCGAAGTTACAATCGTATTCTCACTCTTGACCACACCTCTCTCGGACAATCGCTTAATAACCGTATAGGTTGTGGTGCGGCTCCAGCCAAGCCTTTCGTTGCACAGCTTGGCAAGCTTAGCGCTGTTAATTGGCTCATTCTCCCACAATATCAGGCAAAATCGGTACTCACTTTCAAATATTTNAGGTGTCTCNATTGCTATCCTCCTATCTGTCTAANGTGTTAGACTAATTATAGTCTAACACGTTAGACAGAACTTGTCAANCNGGTNCCTGCTTCTATTTATACTANTANCATTTTTGCATCCGGATTACATTCAATTTCTAAAGCCTTGCCTGTTGGGTCAAANGCTTTTCNTNGANTNCGNGTATTTNCNTCCTCCTCCNAAATNACTACATGANCTCTGTNCGGATTTTCATAANNGCTNNCGNAANAGNGCCCGCCATATCGCTCGGTTCCTNGGATGCTTGTCTGCTGTCTTCAAAAACAATCTTGCTTTCAGCGCCATACTTATGAATCAGCTTNTCTACCNCCNCTTCTTTTCTCCGAAAAAGCATTTCAATNNTATTTTTATCCGTCATTTTGAATTCTCCCAACCTGCAGATTATTTCGTGCTTCACTATATAAGACAACAGATTTTTAAAATGCTACACAATTTCTTACGCTTTTGTATACAGTTTATTCCCGCCGGTAATAAGCCGAGTGTAACAGTTCAGCCAAGTGCCGATGTGCACCTGCGGTAATTGTTTATTTTAGAAATATATGGTAAACTGATAACAATACAGAGATTTTGATTCGTAATTATATGTAACAGTTCAGTCATGCGGAAATGATTGTACACTTTGACCGTGGGAGCTTGCTCACTAAGGGCAAATGCTACAATCATTTCCATAGGGCGGACGCCCCACATGAAATAAGTTGGCAGCAAAACACTTGAATAATCAGTGAAAGTGTGTATTCTGCCAACTTATGAATGGCACGGCTGAATTGTTACCATTATTTTATACAACGGGTTACAGCTCAATTAAGACAACTCCGGCTCTTGAAAGCGAACTACAGTCACAAAACTACTCCGTGGAATCTGTCCAACATTTTCTGGGTATTTGTGTCGGCTGGTTAAACGGACATATCATGATAGAAGATCGTGCAATTACCGGTCGCACCGCCAGTAAATGGGTGCACAAACCGTCAGACAACGAAATCGACTCCTTGCAAAATGCAATTATTCAAGCACTGGAGACTTTATTTCGTGTGAAAGCACAGATTGTCAGCGTACATTATAGCGCAGAGCATTTTTCTTCGGGGAATGCACTCTGCCAACGCTTGAATTATCTGAACCCGGAAGGGTAGCGCTTGCAGGCATATCTTANTTATGAGGAACNNATGATTTTGAACATGCTCAATGAAATACTTNGCAAACANATNAAGAAAGTTGACAAAACCGTNTACTACGNCTTAAANATACTTTCCCAGAAGCTCATGGATTGTCTCGCTAAGCATTTCGTCCTTACGGACGGATTTCGTCTGGAAAAAATTGATATGATGACTTTTGAACAGATTGTCCGTGCCTTTGAGAAACAATATCCTCCCTACAGCCTGCTGTTCAGCACAGAGAAAAGCAACTACTTTGCATTTTGTGTCAGACAATAAACAATACTTTATTACATAGGTACATGCGTTCCCTCANGGGCNTACTATANAATTATTNNCTTCANTATGTCCTATCAAGAATGCACCAACCTAAAATATAANAACAANAAACTCAGGGANCNNNAGCTCTCTGANTTTGGCACAAATCCCGCTNCACNATTCTCATTNNAACGCAGGGAAATTTTATNATTATTNTGTCTGCCAGTACTTATNTTAAGGTATTTCAACTTNAATCNCANNCTTATCCGCACCTGTCTTTATACTTTCAAGCAAAGTGACCTTTATATCCTTTTTGAATACTTCATTAAATATTCCTTCTGCATTTCCTAAGGTACAATAGCACCATGTTCTTGATATCTCCTGTGGAACTCTTTTTACACAAGCGCAATAGCATTCGGGATAACAAAACAGAATTTTGTTATCGGATATGTATTCAAGAAAAGCAAATGTTTCGTTTTGATTAAATAAACTTACAAACCCTTTTATGCTATCCGCCTTTTTCAAATACTTCAGAAGCTTGTTTGCAATTGATTTCCCATCATTACATCTACATTCTTTTCTAATTCTTATAATTGTCTCTATGTCAAAATTTTCTTCCAAATAACTGCAGGCAGACTTTGCCCATTGGTATTTCTTTTCTATATNTNCANTTTNCGNTAGGGGATATNTTTCTTCAAATTCTTTAGCTGTATTAAATCCTACATTTCTGTTTAGACTGTCAACCAATCGTATCGAATGTGCATTATCATTTTGAGCCATAGCTTTTTCCCCCTAAAGTCCAAATACGTTTATCTTGTTATTTTATCCCTGCCAGCTTCCTCACACCCGGTATCACCTTAATCAAATGATATGCCAAAACCGTCAAAACAAAGCTTCCACCACAAATTTCCAATATCTGCATAATCAGACTGTCACACAGTCGCAAAACATAATATGCAAGCGCCACCAAGATTGTCTGATGTAATATGTATATCGGATAAGACGCCTTATTAAAATACTCTGTAAACTTAGTCCGCTGATCCAAAAACTTTTTCCCCAAGATCAGCAAAACCAAAATAGAATTCCAGCCGATATAATTTATCCACAAATCACCGTAATAGGCAAAATTATAATACAGCACAACTAACGCAATCGTGCCAATCACACACAGACCGGAAAGCCATTTTATGCTCTTTTCGATTCTCTCTATTACTAAATCATTACTTAACACAAAATAACCAATCAAATATAAGGCAAGATTCTTACCAATGCTGTAACCGCCGAAATTACCCAGATAATACATTAAACATATCGGAATAAATAGGAACAAGATTCCCACGATTGGAATTTTCTCTACTTTTGCAGCAATCTTCTTATATGGTAAAAAACGGAATATTATCAGAGACAGCAATGATATCAAAAATAAAAACAGTATGAACCAGAGCTGCCCCGGTGTAAATGCCCCGTCATAACCGCTAAAATCCGTAACATGAGTAAAAAAATATTTCCAATGATTCCGGATACCACCTTCATAATTATCAAAATATTTTCTCGCATATAATGTCTGAAAGGGTACGAAAAATATTGTTCCGCCAATAAAGGGAATNANCAATTTNTNTATTNGNTGNANANCAAACTNTTTAACCGTTCTTTTANNCNGCGCATATCGGGNGCTCATNCCGGCAAGTACANAGNGTATNGGCATAAACCACGGATTCACCAATACAATTAATGTGCTGAGTATTTTGTTCCCTTCAACCCATATATAAAAACCGGAACCAAAATCATTCCAAACCATAAAAGTATGCACCGGGAACAATAATAATATTGTTATATTCCGCAAATTATCAATGTAATGCTTCCGCGATCCTATTTCCCGTTCTTTCATCACTCGCTCCCGCCTTGCTTAGTTTGTAACTGTTTCAAATTCCGGTAATGGAAAATCATTTCTTTTTCATTCACGCAAAATCTTTGATCTACCTGTAGACTTCTTCTCACAAAGGTCAATTTCCTTGAAAAATTCCCAATCTTAGTATTACCGTATCTTCCTCATATAGTATTTATTAACAAGAAATCATTATTTCTGAAAAATCTAACTATCACTTTTCTAAAAAATCGTAACTTATCTACTAAAGTTTCAAAGGCATCTATCCTTGTAACAGCCTTAACTTTACCTAAATTATATCATGCTATACTCTTTTTCTCTACCAATAATATAATACGTTTACATATTCTACACTTCAAGAAACCGCCATCCCTGATTTCACAAGAATTGCGGTTTCATTATTTTTCTATTTCCATACAAGACGGAAATTGTATGTGTGTTTTTTGTTTGGCAAAGTACTAATTATATATCCCTAAAATGAGGTTATTTTTCCATGTGTATATACACCTTCAATTAATCCAAATTCAGGGTCATAGTATTTGCCATCAAACAATAATATCCAATGCGTATAGCCTGCATATGTATGAACAGTTAATATAGAGTATTCATACGGAACAGGATTTTTCTTTGAAATGCGAGTATTCCTTTCGGCATGGCTTATTTCATAAAAATCTAATACTTCAATCAACTGACCAATACTTGTTGGTCCGCTAGTTTTCATATCTTTTATTACTTCCTCTATATCTTTTCCTGTAATCATTGCAATACATGCCTAACCGCAAGATGTAAAAGTTGGCTGCATAACCAGTTCCATTGCCGTTCTCCTTCGCGACTTTATTGTTAACCAGCAATACTATGAAAAATTCGTAAAACTATCTGTCTTTGAAACACTATCCACATGAATATATACATCCATACAAGGAATCCCCTGTTTTTCATACACATGCTCAAAACAGGATAATATATCTTTCTTCGGCTTCTCGCGAAATCCATTTGCCTGCAAAAACTCCATTATTTTTTTATAAGCGTTGGGAATACGTTCAAAAGCTGCTGCAAAAGGGTCATATATTGTTATTACCGCATAATCAGACTCTTCCTGATTAGCAAATTCTACACCCGGACAGCTCGTTTCAAATCCTTCCGGTAAAATATAAGCTGCTACATATCCGCGAAGACCAAATCTGTTTTGCAATTCGGATGAAACATATGGGAAATCCCATCCAATCCTCATTGCGTCCGGCTGAATCTTTAGCAAACCTGACCGCTGCGCCCAGTTATCCATGTATACACTTACATCATCTTCCGGATTCCGCGTAACCATCAAATATCTCGCCATCCTAAACGCTTTTACTGTTTTTATTGTAATTTCCGAATAGATTGCATCACATGCAATCATATCTTCTTTGACCAAAGTGTCCAATTTGCAAGAGAACACATCACTTAAAGCGACTAGCTTATTCAATTCCGGAACAATTTCATCTGCTTCCCATCTGGATATTGTTTGACGAAAAACAGACATAATCTCAACCAACTTTTCTTGTGTAATCTTCTTTTGTTTTCTCAAATGTTGAATGTTTTTTCCTAATCCCATACAATTCTCCTTCTAATCAAAAATTTTGACAAAACTGCAACCTTCATAATATTGATTTATTATTACATAACTATTAAGGAAAAAACACCACATCAAAACTGCTATTTCAGTGAATTTTGTCAACTTACAATTTACATTGCTGCTCTTAGATATGCTGACAAATCTTGATTGAATTTATCAATTGATTATATCACTTTCCTTTCCAATTATCTATCACAATTTAAGTAGCACCACGACATACGCATGAATTTCTGCTCCCCCTTGTTTTCTTTCTAATTGGTTTTTAAAAGTTCAAGACCTGCTCTAAAAACTCGGCCGGGTTCATGCTTATTACACAGCAGTTCCGGAATGGCTGTGATCTCATTGCTCTTTTCCTCCACCGTTTCCTGTTTCAAGCAGAATCCGTCTTCACGGTTCACCATTTCCTGCCATTTCCCATAAAGCTGCTGTATGATGTCCGGAGAAATCATTCCAAAAACACGGCATAAGGTATCATGGGAAGGAATCCCATTCTTTCATTCAATGTATTTCTTTAAATAGTCCAGATGGTAATTTGCCCAATACTCCATTTCTACCCATTCATCCACATTGGACAAAGTCGCAAACAGGACAATCACAAGAATATCCTTCAGTTTATGGCGCACATCTTCAATGTAATCTAACCATTCTAATAATTCATTCATGGAACAACCCCCCTTTTTCCTATCATATCAGAAAAAAGGGATTGTTCACAATTTATTTACTCATGCGCTTGTCGTGTCCTCTTTGTAAATCACTGGAAATTTGATGGAACCAGAATACAACGTTTAAAACTTTGCTTTTTTATAAGGGTGTCTGAACCGTTATGACTAATTGCCAAAATTAAGTAACTGTAATAGCCTTTTCTTCATATCTATATTGTATAGGGAATTTGCTGTATGTCCTGCGACAATGAAATGGCAGTATGCCCTGCCTGTCTCAGAAACAGTTTCCCAAAATGATATGAAGGAGGAATCTATAATTTATGGCTACCGGTTATTTAATCATTCAGGCACGGACAGCGCACGACGCGCTTCCGCTAAATGGGGTACAGATCTGGATTATGGATAGTAAAGAGCAGAATACTTATTACGTGACAACGGATGAAAGCGGTGAAACGGAAAAAATTGCTTTAGAAACTCTAGACGCCTCCCTGTCACTGGATCCGGATTTTTCCGGAACACCTTTTATCAGTTATGATGTGCTTGCATTTGCTGACGGCTTTAATTCAGTTCATATTGTTGGCATTCCAATTCTGGATGGGGAGACGGCCATTCAACCGATTGAATTTATTCCAATGCGGAAAATGCAGCGCACCCCAACCGTAACGGAGATTCAAATCGGCGCGCCCGCCGTCTCCATGACGGGGAGGCGTAATCAAAAGGGACCCGATACGGAGCCTCGGGTACTCCGCCAAGTGGTCATTCCGAATCCGATTACGGTACACTTAGGCAGGCCCGATGCGTCCGCGTCCAATGTTCAGGTATCTTTTCCCGATTATGTAAAGAATGTTGCCAGCAGTGAGATTTATCCTACATGGCCAGATGCCTCCCTGAGGACAAATATTTATGCAATTATCACTTTTGCACTGAACAGGACTTTTACCGAGTGGTACAGGAGCCGCGGCTACAACTTTGACATAACAAACAATACCGCTTATGATCAGTATTTTGTATATGGGCGGAATATCTATGAATCCATCAGCCTGATTGTAGACGAAATATTTAATGAATTTGTCCGCAGACAAGGTCAGACTGCACCTTATTTTACATCGTTCTGCAACGGAACCACAGCAACCTGCGCAGGTATGTCCCAGTGGGGAACGGTTACACTGGCAAATCAGGGTCTCACTCCCCTACAGATACTACGTTCCTATTACCCGAAGGATGTGGAGATTGCGGAGACGAACATTATTACCGGAGTGCTCTCCTCCTATCCCGGTACTGCGCTCAAGACAGGGAGCACGGGACTTGACGTACAGACGATTCAGACTTATCTGGAAAGGATTCGGCGCAATTACCCCGCAATTCCAGCGATTACGGATGAAGCGGGCGTGTTCGGAGAGAGNACNNNGGCGGCGGTTGCCAAGTTTCAGAGTATTTTTAATCTACCATCCGATGGCATAGTCGGAAAATCCACCTGGAATAAGCTTTCCTATCTGTATACATCCGTGACCAAACTTGCCGAGCTTAACAGTGAGGGAACTTCCCTTGGGATCGGAACCGTTCCGCCAAGTTCGGTCCTGCGTCTGGGTTCGTCGGGGCAGGATGTCGTTACCCTGCAGTATCTTTTGAATGTAGCAGCCGAATTTAATTCCGCAATTCCGGCTCCGGTGCAGGACGGAAATTTTGGAAAAGAAACGCAGCAAGCGGTTGCGGCATTCCAGCGCGCGGCGGGGCTTGAGCCCGACGGAATGGTGGGTCCGCTCACATGGCAGGCACTGTATAATACTTATCTTGGAATAAATAATGTGATTCCACCCGGCGCCGATGCCAGTGTTACTGAATACGTTGTCCGTTCGGGGGATACGCTCTGGCTAATCGCACGCAGATATAACACAACGGTTGACGCGATTAAAAGCCTGAACGGACTGACCAGCGACAGTCTGAGTATCGGTCAGGTACTGAGGATTCCGGCAACGGATTCTGCAGACGAATCGTATTTTGAATATATTGTCCGCTCGGGGGATACGCTTTGGCTGCTGGCACAGAGGTATGATACAACGGTTGACGCGATTAAAAATTTGAATGGGCTATCCGGCAGCGCTCTTAGTATTGGACAGATACTCAAAATTCCTTCTGCTGGAGCGGCACCCGTTCCGTATTTTGAGTATACCGTCCGCTCGGGGGATACGCTTTGGCAGTTAGCGCAAAGGTATGACACGACCGTCAATGCAATCAAAAGCTTAAACAAATTAAACAGCGATATTCTGAATATCGGTCAGGTACTACTGATTCCCATTGACTGAGCGTAAGCTTAAAAATAAGCTTCAAAACTACCGGTCGATGCGGTATCACAAATCTGCCTGCTCTACGCGGGAAAGAGGCTGGTTTACTATTAGCTGCTATCATAATCATTTAAAAAGGCTTCCGGAGAAATCCTCGGAAGCCTGCATTGGGATTGTTCCATACTCCTGCGAGAGTGTAAATTATTGGATCTGTTGACAAACTAAAAAATTAGGAGCAAAGGGCTTAAAATCGGTATTAACCGACAGCCCCTTTAAATTACTGAATAAATTATAATTACTCGATGATAGCAGCAACCCAGCCAGATCCAACCGTTCTAGCACCATGACTAAATAATCCGTGATATGATCTTCTATGGCAGATAACAATTGTTCCATCAGGTCATATGCCTGCAACATTGATTTACCTCCCGTTGCATAATAGCATACTCAGAAAGTCTGCCTTTTTATAGCAGAAGAGCAAAAAATGAAGCTGTCGCCTTACGAATTTACATTCGTACATATGACAGCCTCCCATTACCAGTATTAAATACCTAACAAATCACTATATGCTTTCAGTGCGCCGTCAGTGTCATGAGCAAGTACCTTCTTTGCCAGAACCTTACCCGGCTGTACGCCCTCCTAACACCATGTTCAAAGCATTACTAAAGAAATAATATTCTATCTTTCTCCCAAACCAGAATTTTCCCATTTATTCATTTGCATTTTTAATCTGCAATATACTGATTGCAATTAATCAACCGTTTTCCTAAATATTTATCATGTGGNACTATTNAGCACTTTTCGATAGACTNTNAATAGCTGTTGTANNGTNTTTTGTGCCACTCCANAGCTTTCTTTTGTATCAAATTCCCAATAAAGCATATACTTAACACTTTTTACAATGCGAGTAATTTTAATAGGGTAAATCCTTCTTTAATCTGCTCCAT
>WFLX010035776.1_pt1 | contig 18540 bp, 14 predicted proteins | sample 4967041 | NCBI WGS metagenome assembly WFLX01 (sample SAMN12857096, study PRJNA449069) | gut metagenome | isolation source: stool from male and female vole | host: Microtus ochrogaster | place: USA:Florida | collected 2017
CACGATTGCAAAGTTAATCATAATTTTTCACTATTCAGCTAATTTCTATCATTTTTTTGTCATTCCTCGCGAATGGCTGCCAAAACTCTGTCTCTAATCTCACATCCTGTCCTCCTGAAGATTTCATGTTTCAACTTACAAAACAGGAAGATGAAATCTTGATGTCGCAAATTGCGACATCAAATTCAAGGTCGCAAATTGCGACCTTGAAACAAGGGCATAATATCAAATATCTTCCCTATGCTTTTACAGAGAATGGTGTNGCCATGCTNAGTNGNGTTCTTCGNTCTAANANAGCNATTGAGGTNAATATNCNNATAATGANGGCATTTACCGCCATNCGNANNTTTATGATGAATAATGCNCATATGTTCCANAGGCTTGAAACCATTGAGCATAACTATTTACTTGTCAATCGTCAGCTCTCGGAACACGACAGAAAATTTGAAGAAATTCTAACTCGTCTTGACGATAAAGAAGACCGGCCTATTGAGGGATTCTTCTATGAAGGACAGATATTTGATGCCTACTCCCTGATTTCCGACTTAGTCCGCAAAGCAGATCATCGCGTAATCCTGATAGATAATTTTGTAGATGACCGTGTATTGAAAACACTCGACAAAAGACAGGAGGGTGTTACTGCATTGATATATACCCATCCCAAAAAGTCTCAGATAGAACTGGATATAAAGAAGCACAACGCTCAATATCCGGAAATAAAACTTTGTCACTGCACCAACGTCCATGACAGGTTTCTCATTGTTGATGATACCGTTTATTTTATCGGAGGCTCCATCAAAGACCTCGGGAAAAAGATAGTCGCCTTTAGCCAAATGCACCAATCTCCCGATGATATCCTCTCCAAATTAAAATAATCCCTTTCGGGGTTGCCTCGGAGAGGCAAAATCTGAGTAACCGGGCACAAAGTGCCCGGAGAGCAACTCAATCTCCATACCCATCCCCTAAGTCCCGGTGGGATTTAACCGAATCAAACACATGTAGAGTCCCTACGGGACAGTAAGTGTAAAAGTTTATTTATCATCGGGCACTACGTACCCGGTTAGAAAAGGGTAGCCTGATTTGCGAGATTAATAAAAGCTCCAAATTAATAGAAATAGTAAAAGAATATGCTTGAACATAATGATTTAGACCGACGATTCGACTCATTTCTCCATATTGCCGGAATATCCGAGTCAGAGTTGGCTTGGTCAAATATATATGCTTATTTCATGGATGCAAGGAACGATGGCGAATATGCATATGCGTTTATCAATGCGTTGCTGGATTTATGCAATCTTGAATTTTCTAATGTATTTCCCGACCGCAATTATAGTGTAAGAACGGAAGTGCCTGCAACAAATGATTTGGATAATAAAATAAATTCAAGAATAGATATCCTTATTGAAGGGGCAAACTCAATTATAATAGAAAATAAAATTAATCATAAATTAAATAATCCTCTNGATAAGNATTGGGATTATGCCAAAAATCCCTCAGTGATTGTNGTTTTATCCATACAGCGCATATCAAATTATNAACTAANGAATTATTGTAGTCCGTGGAACGATAAACGAAGTGAACAGGACAAGATCAGATGTATAAATATAACTCATCACGAATACCTCAGAAAAGTTAAAGAACATTACAGAAAAGATTTTGACCATCCAATACTGAAAGAATTAGCTGACATAGTAATAAGAAAAACAATGCTTATGCCTGAAAGTCTCTATATAACTGATAAAAGTAAAAGAATTAACGCAAATAAAATCTTCGAACAAGAGAAGATCCGGCGCGAGTTGATAGTGAAGGAATGTATGACAATAAAAGCATATGATGAAGATAAACCTGATGAATCATTAATCACATTTAAAAGCTGCCCAAACAATAATTGGATTCATTTCAGATATCGCGGACAAGACGATCTGGTAATAGGCGTTATGTGTTGTTATCTATGGGATTGGGAGCGATACGAATATGACAGACAGTACAGAGTCAAAAAGGATGAATCACCCCAACCTACTCTCCCTGTGCTAACATTGTTCCTCCAAATTCATGGGGAACTATATAGANAGATGAAGCGAGAGAATGATTCAATTGTGGTGTGCAATGGTTATGACATTCCGAATAAGTTTTGTCATGTTGTTGATTATGACGTTGATTTGAGTGAAGCATCTGAGAAATTTTGCAACAGGGGAGAATTGGCTACTCACTTAACCGAGATTCTGCAAGACAAGGACAAGTGTCGAATTTTGGTAGAAGCCGAAAGGATTTACCGGGAATTTATTGTTCAGCCATGATTATATTAGAAGGTGTCTAAAGTATTGTTTCCGTTTCCGTATTTTGTGAAATCGGCAAGATTTTGCCGATTTTATTTTAAATCGGAACGAATATTACCGATTAGGCTCATAAAATTGCGCCCAAACTCTAAATTTTATATTATGGCATACACATTTAAAGTAACTGCAAAACAGAACANTGGCGGGAGCAAGGGGATTGCTAAAGGGTTAAGTGTACAATGCGTTGAGACAGGAATCTCTTCGCCTCAAATCAAGACAATTCTTGATGCCTACAAACGTCAGTATGGAATTGAAATCAAAGGAATTTCAGTTACCACCAGCTATTTCACAGTAGAAAAACTCTGACTTTTTCTCTCAATCAAAAAAATCGGCAAAACTTTGCCGATTTTATTTTAATCGGAAATGATATTGCTGATTAAAATCTTAACTTTGCGGTGTAAATCAAATAAGATTCATAGATGAAAAGAAAAACTCTTCTCACGACGATAATCTTGCACTTTTTACAATTAAAGAAACTATTCGTGAAATAATTGAGAAGGAAGAATGGTAGAACTGCTTTTGAAAAGATATCTGTGGCTCATTGATGCATTAAAACGCAGCCCTGGTATGACATTTGAAGAAATTGCCGATAAATGGCAAACATCGTCGGCAAATGACAATGATTCGGAACTCACGAAACGTACGTTTTACAACCACTGTCAGGCTATCGCCCGTCATTTTGGAATTGAGATATATTGTCGTCGCGGCAGAGGGCTGAATACCTATCGTATAGCCAATCCCGAAGCGATTGAGGAGAACTCTCTAACCAAGTGGGCGCTCGACAGTTTTTCGCTTGGTGAACTTCTGCTTGGCAACGCTTCCATCGCCGAGAAAATAATTTTGGAGGATATTCCATCAGGTCGCCAATGGCTTGAACCTATTATGGAGTCCCTCCAACAAAATCGTGAAATCGAACTTGTATATGAAAACCTCGTCGGAGTGAAATTTTCAGGAATTGTCAAGCCGCTGTGCGTTAAGCTGTTCAAGCGTCGTTGGTATCTTCTCTGTCTGCTTGAAAACGGCAGGAAACGTATTTTCTCACTCGACAGAATCCACGACCTTACGCTGACTGAGCACAAGTTTAGCTATCCGAAAAATTTCTTGCCCACCGATTACTTCTATAATTATTTTGGAATCATCGCCCTCGCCGACTCTAAGGCAGAGACTATCGTTATCCGTGCCTATGCAGAGCTGCCCGGCTACCTCCGTTCGCTCCCACTACACCATAGTCAGCGCGAGCTTGAGTCAACTCCCGTATATACCGATTTCTCACTCCGCCTTGTGCCTACATTCGATTTTATTCAGGAATTGCTCCTCCACCGCGATCAGCTCGAAGTGCTCAAACCTAAATCACTCCGTGATGAAATAGAACAAATCATCNGCAAAATGTNAAATCGNTATCANNCTCTATNAAGTATGGCAAAAATATATCTTGACANATTCACTCTNCCGGAGTNCCNTATGAAAGTNACCTATCCATACAACGTNCTTGNNCCTAAAGAACTTNGNGAAATCAAATTCGAACCNATAACTATNTTCTATGGNAGTAATGGCTCGGGGAAATCCACGTTACTTAATATCATCGCGCGTAAACTTTGTTTGGAGATGGTGGACCGAGGAAATGACGCCGAGACATTGCAACCCTATATCAATGCCTGTAAATATAACGTAACTGCATCGTTCAACGAACATTGCGATATCCCAGAAGATAGTNGCTTTATCNGCAGTGAGGAAGTGATGCATGNGATTATCNAACTGCGTCNGNACAATGAAAAAGNTAAAGAGCANATCCGCAACGCCAACCCTGAGCTGTTTGAACGTTTCTTCAACAATACAGAAGACTCTATTGAATATGTCTGGAGTTACGACCGTTGGATCTATCGCGCTCTTGAAAGCTATAGTGAAGCACAAAGCAACGGGGAACTTGCATTCGATTATTTCCAAGACAATATTTCTGAGGAAACATTGGTGTTACTTGACGAGCCGGAAAATAGCCTGTCTCCAAAATTTCAGAAAGAACTCGCGAAAATGATTTCAGACTATGTCAGATTCTTCGGGTGCCAATTTATCATTGCGACTCATTCACCATTCCTTCTCTCGATATCCGGGGCTAAAATTTATGATCTTGACATAATCCCGGCGAAAGTGCGTCCTTGGACAGACTTAGAAAACATCAAGATGTATGCCGAATTATTTCGAGACGTATCCTAAAATTGAATTATTCTTTTCTAAAGAAGGAGTAGGATTCAAAGACCTGTACAATTTCATTAACAGTCACGGTGAAAACATCAGCTTCGGATACACTTTGGATGGCACAATCGTTAGTGGAGTGGAATTAGTTATGATGTTAAATTAAAAGGAATTATGATCAATATAACGAATGATAAGGTTAAGGCTCTTCTGTGTGAGAACGAGATTTTGGAGCAGCTCATGGCAATACCCGTTTCCGAAATGCTCACCTATGCCCGCAAGGTGGAGTCGGTCAATCCGGAAGATGCGTTGCGCTATCTGGCTCAGATGTATATCGACAACTGCGGTGTGAGTACCGGTTTGCGCAGCTTGGCCGACTATTGCTCGGTGTTCTGGATAGAGCGGCTTAAACGGCTTGAGGGTAAAGATTTTGCCTTAAAATATGGTGACGCGCAGACTCTCCCCGCGCTTTTACCGTTTTTCTCTGATGACTACAAAGAGGAGATTGATGAGTATGACATTACGTTTCTGACCGATGTTGAACTCCGCAACATGCTTATCGATGAATTGCAGGAGGCTCCCGACGAGAAAACCAAGATAATACTATGCGCCGGAGTCTGTAATTTCCTACCCCACGCCTCCAACGATCGTTGGCTCAACCGTTGCAGGATGGATACAATTGAAAATGGGATTGTAATTCTCGGAAGCAAAACCCTTATGCGACACAGATGTTTCAAAGACATCGTAAAATACTTTCCGCCCTATCCATCTTGCAAAATAAAAAACAAGAGAGTTTTTGTAGATGAANNGCTTCACCTTTTCACTGCAGAGGANGTGCGTCATTTTGAGCTGCTCAACAATCGTCTCGTCGANCTACAGCNTGAAGTAATGGCTCAGGTNCGCGAGATCACGCTTAATCTTCAGGCGCAGATTGCAAAAGGATTTCACCAATATGAGACTTTCAATGTCGAGGGACAAATCTACATCGAAGATATGGAAGATGAGGTTAACAGTCTGCTCAATACATTGGCGCGNCATGCAAAGTATAGCGTAATGACCTCTAACGACCGCTCAACGTCTGAGGTAATGGATGAAAGGAATGCTATGGAGAATCATTGGTATGGCAACCGGAGCGGAATATTCCGGCAGCTTGAAACTCAACATGGTTTGAAGGTATGCCGGGCTTTCTGCAAAATGTTTGAGGAGGCAAGAGTGTTTACGATTGCCGACATCATGAAAATAACTCCGGAGATGCTGTTTAAACATATTGAAATTAATATCTAAAAAATTGAAATATAATAGATAAGCGTATTTCACCGATTATTGAAAGAATGAATACTTAAATTATGTTAAATAATCTTTCTCCAGATCTGACGTTTGAAGAGTTTCAGGCGCTTGCCAATCGCAAACCCAACCTTCAGGGCGATTGGCTATATAAGGTGACTCAAGCCTTATACCATAAGGATTTAAAATATCCGTATCCTAAGTTTGAGCTTGATTATCCTCGGGAATGTTACTTTAAGACATTTCATGCTGCTGAAAATTATGTGAAGAATAACAAGGAGGATGTTTATTGCAGCTGGATTACACAAATAGCCTACGGTCACACAACAGGATATGGCGGAAACGGCGCCGAGTGGCTCTATGACAATAATGGTGAGCTTCTTGACTATACTATAACTCACGGTTATCTCGGAAAGGCCGAGGATGATACATTTTTCGGTCGACCGAAATCGCGTCAAAGGTTTAAGGTCGGTGATATTGTCGAAGTCGTCACTGGAAAGGGTGTTCACCTTGCTGTGCTCAACTATCAGATTCCCGACGTGGAATGGTGNTGGGAACGATACAGCAAACGTGANGATGAATATGGATTNTTCTATCACNTGGATTTTTCGGANGACTCGGCCGTGGTGGTTGACGGACCCTCTTACTACTACCATGACCATGTCGGTGCATTGCAGCTCCTCAAGCCTCGCTTTCCGATACCTGCCGATATAATGGCAGAAATGCAGACCTGGAATGAACGCAGTAAGATTGATGAAGATTCCCTTTGGCTGAAATCCCGAGATTCTTACAGAGCTGATCGCCGGCAAGAAAGGGGCAGTGAGGCAGGAGAATTTTATGAATTGAAAATCTATCTTCATTTTGATGAAGATAATAAACCTCCTCATCTTCATATCAATGACCATTATGGCCTGAAAGTGGCACTCTATATCGACCGACCCGAATATTATGACCATGACGGCTACATGGGACGCCTCACTAATAATCAGATTATTGATTTACAGGCCTATCTGACATCTCCGGTGTTTGGGAAAACAAGATGGTGGTATATGCTTAGAAAGTGGAATGAATCAAATGATGATGAAGATTTAATGCTTTCGTTGGATACACCTATGCCTAATTATGTGGAATTATTAAAATAATGTTATGGAATTCTTAGTGTCTCGCCACAAAACATAGCTCACTGAAATTTCAGTGAGCTAACTTAATTTGCGGAGAGAGAGGGATTCGAACCCCCGCCAAAAAGGAAGATGTGTGACCCTCAATGGTTTTGACAAAAAATTAGCCCACTGAAATTTCAGTGAGCTAACTTAATTTGCGGAGAGAGAGGGATTCGAACCCCCGCCAAAAAGGAAGATGTGTGACCCTCAATGGTTTTGACAAAAAAATTAGCTCACTGAAATTTCAGTGGGCTAACTTAATTTGCGGAGAGAGAGGGATTCGAACCCCCGCCAAAAAGGAAGATGTGTGACTCTCAATGGTTTTGACAAAAAATTAGCCCACTGAAATTTCAGTGAGCTAACTTAATTTGCGGAGAGAGAGGGATTCGAACCCCCGGAGGTGTGACCCTCAACGGTTTTCAAGACCGCCGCAATCGACCACTCTGCCATCTCTCCGGATTGCGATTGCAAAGTTAATTCAAATTTTTTAATTGTGCAATAGAATTTCAAATTTTATTATTGATGTCNANTAAAAAATTAGCGGACAATAATAATTTTAAAATTTTGNNTTACAAAAAACTATCATTAATAATATGCAAATGATAAAAAAATAACATAAAAGGTGTAAAAATGTCGTAAAATATTGCAAGAAATAGAATAATTGTCTAAATTTGCGTGTTAAGGTTGTGCAAAATAATAGTGCAANTCNAANNAATTAACCATAATATAAATTAACTAAAATGAGACGATTNTACACTAAATCGCTATTAGTCAGNGCTTTGGTGGTCTTAGTGGGGGGGGTAATTCACGCCGCCGGACCTAAGTCAACAACGCCTGCTGATGGTGACGTAATCTTCCAGTCGGAGAGCAACCCATTGCGCTCTATCAAGATTGAGTGTCCGTGGACTAATCCNTCTGNNGGAGCAATGGTGGANACCTCCGGTGGAGATNCCANTTTAAGTAAAGATNNCACTGTAATTCAGACTATTCCTGCAAGTCAGGCCACAGCATCTACTGTGATGAGCCATGGCTATGAGGTATTTTTCACCTTGAATGAGGGTGTTTATGCTCCCGGAACGTATACATTTACTGTTCCCTCCGGAGTGATTAAATACGGTGCCAACAGTAATGACAGCAATCTTGACGGCTTCAGTATCAGTTTTAAAATATTGGATGCCGAGGAGATGGTGGTCACTCCCGGAAACGGTTCGGCTGCCTCCGCCGTTGACCTGTCGCAGATAGTGATACAATACGGTGAGGGTGTAAATCTTCAGATTAACAAACTTGACAAGATTTATCTTACCCAGACCCAGAGTGGTACTGATAAGCAACTTGCGAGTTATTCAATCAAGATCAAAGGTCAAAAGATTACCCTTGACTGTGATATTGATGCCTCCACATTATCCTCCTTGCTGAAAAAAGGTTCTGCTTATGGAAATCCTTCCTTATCTATTCCTGCCGGCACATGGAGCGTGGACGGAGTGGATAATGAAGGCTTTTCATATTCCTATTTAGTGTCTTCATTTACTTCGCGCAATGTCACTTTGACCCCCGGGCCGCGTTCTGNANCGTATNTTGTTGATGANNTGAGAGAGATTAAGGCTCATTTCACTACAGACATGGATNCTTCGANAAATGGAGATGCTTANGTGGTGCNTCAACAGAGAAAAGATNGCAAATGGGGTATCCCCAACGGATATGCNAANGCTGNCAATTACAGAATACAATGGACTGACCAAAATAATGCAGTCTTGACGCCGAGAGCTCAAAGCACTTCGTATACGCAGACTATCGATGAGCTCGAATCCGGCGAATATCGCTTTTACTTCTCTCCTAATTACCTATACTCTCTTAAGGTAAACAATAACGCGTATAATAACCTCGAAGTAGGCGTCGGTTCATTCTGGCTGAAGGGTGCTACAGAGGCCGCCATAATCAAGATGACACCCGCAGCCAACAGTGCCGTGCGTGCTTCAGACNGGGAAAATATATTANTTGAGTTCANTTCTGAAATGACTCCGNATGATGGCGAGATTTTGATNAAGGATGAAAATGGCACTATCGTCCGCACCCTTTCTAATTCAGATGTAGATATGGGTACGGACGCTCACACCGCACAACTGAATGTAAATATAGCACGCGGCACGGAAGAGAAAGTTTATACTGTAGAGGTGCCTCGCGGATTCTGGAAACAGGCGGGTGGCGCTGAATTGCCTTCAGCGGCTGCTGAGTTTACCATAACGGTTGGCAAATTCGTGCAATTGGAGGATACGGCATATCCTAAATTTGCGGTTAATCCGGCTCCGTCAGAATCGTTTAGCTCTGCAAAAACGATGAAGGAATGGGTGTTTACATATTACGGCGCTGATGCCATCGAACTTGGTGAAAGTCTCCCTACATTTACTAAGGACGGAGTCTCCAAAGGCGGTGCATGTACCGTTACGGTCGATAAAGATGCCGACGAATTCCCGATAGTCAGGGTGCTATTCGCTTCTTCAGAAATATCCTCATCAGGAAGTACATATATCCTGAGTGTTCCGGAAGACGCATGGACCGTATCGCGTGGCGAGAAGGTGTATCCCTCAAAGCATACACTGGNANATAAAGTTGGAGCCAAGACCACTAATAATACAANCNCTACTTTGTCANGGNNGACTTCATTGTTTGGAGGNACCACCNNCAATNTCTCGATTGTNTNATGNCGGTTCGANTGCTGAACAGATGACTGCAGAGGATGCAGTTGCTAATTTCGCAAGTGTGCCCATCACTTTGAATCCAAGCAATTCTTCTATCAAGGCCGGCTCCGGCACGGTGACTCTTAATGAGATGAACGGCAATACTGTGGTGAAGACTATCGCCACCTATGTCGATCCGAGCTACTCGGGTACTACCGGTAATTACACCACTACAGGTCTTACAGCCGCTTCCTTTACACCCGGCAAGACATACGCATTTAAGATTGAAAAGAGCGCTATCGTGGTAGAAAGCGTATATCCCTCATCCGGTCTTACTAAAGGAACACAGACTTTATCCGCCGACATCATCCAGTATTTCCAGGTGCAGGAAGAGAGCGCTATCCCGGTAGAGCGTGAACTGACGCTGCTCAATACCTCTAACGGTGTGCCCCGCGTCCGTCTCGACCATCTCGAATTGGCCACCGATACAGATAACGAAACTTACGGTTTTGCCATCTCTTACAAGAAATCAGGCATGTATATCGGTGACAAGGATGGAAACATTATCGGTGTGGAAGAAGAGGAGACGGATTCTGATGGTAATGCCACCGGAAGAATGATTGTGACTCCCGATTACTCCTTCGCCAAGACTTCGCAAAAGGGTAATGTCATCACATATTCGATCAATCCCTCGATAACCACTGAGGGTGAATACACTTTGGTGGTGCCCGCCGGTTGCTTCGCAATCGACGGTACTGACACCAACAAGGAGTTTGTACGTCACTTCTCCATCCGCGCCAACAAACCCGACTGGAGCATAGAACTCTATGACGCTGTAGAGACCAATACCTCCAATAATGTGGTAGGTTGTCAGGAGCATCCCATGCGCGGCTTCTCGGAAATAGTGCTTACTTATCCGGAAGGTATTAAGGTGCACGTAGGTGAAGGTCCTTCAGCGACTCCCAAACTCTATACCGTAGAGATAAAGGGCAGCGGCAGCAATGCTGAAGAGGTGGCTACGCTTGTGCCGTCTACCGCTATGTCAATCAGCCTGCATGCCGAAGGTAATGTTGCCGGTATAGTATTCGATCCTCCGTTGACGGATGAAAATACCTACAAACTCTATGTGCCGGCAGAATCATTCCTGCTTCTCGGTGCCCTCGGTGAGTATGTGCCGGTAGATAGTTACACGACTTACTTTACTATCAAGGACGTAACCGGTTGTGAGGTGACTCCGGCATCAGGCAGTGTAGTGCTCGGTCTGCCACAAGTAGCCTTAGCCTTCAATAAGGCCGCTATTGCCAAACTTGAGCCTAATCCCGAGACAAGAATCGCCGTCTTTGATGAGGACGGTAAGGAATTGTCTGAATACAAACTGACGGCTGTCATGGATGGTACTACCGGTATCGTAACCATCGACCCGCCCATTACAAAGGCCGGAAAATATCGCGTAGCCGTTCCGGAGGGTCGTTTCCTCTGTCAGGCTTCCGCCACCGACACCCCGGAGCCGTCTCTGCCTTACGACCTTTGGTATACAGTGGTCGACCCCTCAGTCTGTGACATTCGTCCCGCTTCAAAGAGCATCCTTGCAAGCATAGATACATTTACTCTTGACTTTACTGAGGCTGTGCGTTCAGAAGCTAATGACGCAGCTGCTATCACCGTGCAGAATTCTGCGGGCGCAACGCTTCCGGGATATACTGTAAATGTAGAGCAACTGGATGATCAGGAATATACGCTTACTGTGTCGCCCGCTATTACTCAATCCGGCACTTATAAGATTGTTGTTCCCGCCAATACATTCGCTTGCAAGCGCACTCCTGATGGAGACGCCCGTGGCAATGAGGAGATGATCATAACCTACATCGTCAAGAATCCCGGCCGAATGGTGGCTGTTGCTGTTGAGGAAGGCCACGTGATACTCGAACTTTCCGAGATTACAATTACTTATCCCGATGCAGAAAATGTGGTGCTCAATGACGCCGCAGCCGGTGAAATCACACTGTCGCATGCTGCCACTGAGGGAGAAGAAGTGACTACTACTGATGTTACTGCCGTCAAGGGCGCGGAAGACAACGTGCTTATTGTCACTCTGAACCCCGCCATTGCAGTAGCCGGAACCGCTACACTCAGCATCCCGGCAGACAAGGTGGTGGCTGACGGTCAGTATCTCCCCGCTGCAACTGCCGTATTTGATGTCAAGGGTCAGGAATATCAGCCTGAAATCACTATCACTCTCCATGACTCATACAGATATGAGGGTCATGAAATAGGCAACGATGCCGCCGATACACGTACATTCAATCTTTACCTTATCGGTGATGAGGACGAGATACTCGATATGTCGGAGGTTGACCCGAACAAGGTGGGCAACTATGTGGAAGCAAGTCTCGAACCGCTGTTCACGCCTCTTTCCGAGGATGAACTGAAGGATTATGACAAAGACAACGATGATATGATTTATGAGGAGCCCGAGGTGGAAATCTTAGGCACACGCCAGCTTAACATCACCGTGAAACAGGCCGGTCTTTACAAACTGACTCTTTCTTACGGCGAACAGACTGTAGAGACTGAAATCACAATCGTGCCCAACTTTGATAATCCGTACTTCCACGGCATCGACCTCGAGCAGATCGGTGGTGAAAACTACAAGATGACCGTGCCTTACGATGAGTCTAATCCCAAGGGCCATGTGCATTGGATTGCCACCGGACATCCCACATACGGCAATGACGGCGACAACGGCATCTGGTATAAGCTTGACTATCCTATGGCAGAGAATGTTCCGCAGTTTGCATCCGCACCCGCTGAAGACAGCGATGAATGGGTGGCACTCGATGACAAAGGCTTCGATGTCAAGAACGCTGCCGGTCAGGAGCCTGAGGCTATACATCTTAAGGTCAGGTCCAATGGTGTGACCAATACCAAGAGCTTTGTCATAGACAGCGTCGTGACCGGAGTCAATGGTATTAATGCAGATGAGGATGTCAGGTATATCGACATGCAGGGTAACAGCCTGCGCAATCCTGAAAAGGGTATCTATATCCGCATCACCAATGGCCATGCAGAGAAGGTGATGATTAAATAATGATTATTAGATTAAATATTTAATCTGTGGTTAGTATGATAATCCTCGGCGCTGAATGTGGAAATAAGCGCCGGGGATTATTTTTTATCGCAGATGACCTCGTGCTCTCGCGATTTTTTACTATATTTGCTCTTTGAAACAAAGTTAAGATAAGTTATGGGAATGTGGTTTTTCAATAAAAAGTCGTTGCCTCTGGACAAGGCGGGTGTTATGTCGGGTTTTACCGACTGGCATTCACACATCCTGCCCGGTGTGGATGACGGTATCCGTACGCGTGAAGAGGCTCTGCGTGTGCTTTCACATTACGAGGGGCTCGGTGTGAAAAAAGTGTGGCTCACTCCTCATATTATGGAGGACTTCCCCAATGAGACATCCAAACTCAAGGCCCGTTTCGAAGAGCTGAAAGAGGCCTGGAAGGGAAATATAGACTTGCGTCTCGCCTCAGAAAACATGCTCGACAATCTCTTTGAGGAACGCCTGGAGAAAGGGGACTTGCTGCCTATCGGCGAGGATGGCCGATATCTGCTGGTAGAGACCTCTTACTATAATCCTCCGATGAATTTCAAGGAACTGCTTGAGCGTGTGTTCTCAGCCGGATATTTCCCTTTGCTGGCGCATCCGGAGCGTTACCGATACATGAATGAGAAGGATTATCGCGAGTTGCGTGAGCGCGGTGTGCTCTTTCAGTCAAATTTCCTCTCATTGGCCGGGGCATACGGCGAAACGGCGCGTAAGAAGGGAGAATGGTTGCTTAAGGAAGGTATGGTAGACGTCGTAGGTAGCGACGTCCATAAGTTATCAATGATAGAGCGGTATATGTCCACACCCTTACAGAAAAAGGAGCATCTGGACCGGCTTCTGAGTGTGACATCTGCCCCTAAAATAAAGTAGTGTCCTCAAAGGCAAAAAAATAAAAAAGAAACTAACATCTAACCATGAAAATATTAGTAGCCGGCGGAGCAGGCTTTATAGGGAGTGCGGTGGCCCGCAGCCTGGCTGAGGCCGGCAATGAGGTGCTGAGCATAGACAATCTGTGTGATTACTATTCATCGGCCTACAAGTGCGGGAGACTATACAGGGATGGTTTTGATAGGGAAGATATCGAGCGGTGCATAAAGAGCGCGGACATGCAGACGGNCCGAAGCCGCACTCATCACAANCTGTCGTTTNTATATGCNGATATCTGCAATCCGGCGNGCATGACTCGTGTTNTTGAGTTTGGCCCGGAGGTGGTGGTCAACCTGGCCTCTCAGCCCGGCGTGCGCTATTCTCAAGACCATCCGGAGAAATGCGTCAATATCAATATTCTGGGCTTCTTCAATCTGATAGAGTGTTCCCGACAGTCAGGTGCCAGGCGTTTTGTCTATGCCTCCAGCAGCTCTGTTTACGGCAATAGCGTGACGCCTCCCTTTGTGGAGAAGGATATGGGTGTCGACCCTCTTTCGGTATACGCAGCCTCCAAAATCTGCGATGAGGCTTTGGCCGTGGCATACAGTAATTCTTACGGCATGAGCACCGCCGGAGTGCGAATGTTTTCAGTATACGGTCCGTGGGGGCGGCCCGATATGGTGCCGCTGATATTCACTGACTCTGTGATGAAGGGTAAACGGATTGAATTGTTTGGCGGAGGACTCCAGACACGCGATTTCACTTACATCGATGACGTCGTGGAGAGTCTGTGTCGCATAGTGATGCTTACCGCTACAGAGGGTGAACATGAAGTATATAATATCGGCAGCGGCAGACCCGTGCGTGNATTGGAGTTGCTGNAGATGATAGNGTCGCGCNTNGGTCGTAAAGCNAACTATGANANCGCGCCGGANCAAAAGGCAGAGGCAAGACTTACTTTTGCTGATAGTTCCAAATTATTGGCCACGGTAGGTTATAAACCGGACACAGATATAGCAAAGGGAGTGGATGAGATGTTGGCATGGTATAAACTCCAAACCGAGGTGCCCACAATATAGAAAATTTTAAAAGCATGAAGAGAGCATTAATCACCGGCGTTACCGGTCAAGACGGTTCTTATCTGGCAGAATTCCTGCTTGAAAAGGGATATGATGTACACGGCACAATAAGGCGTTCCTCCACTGACTTTCGTGAGAGAATAGCTCACCTTGAGGGTCATCCGAATTTTCATCTGCATTATGCCGATATGGTCGACTCCATGAGTCTGGTAAAAGTAGTCTCCAAGGTGCGCCCTGATGAGATTTACAATCTGGCGGCTCAAAGCCATGTGCAGGTGAGTTTCGACCTGCCGGAATACACCGCCAATACTGATGCAACAGGCACTCTCCGTCTTCTCGAGGCAATGCGCATAGCCGGCATCGAGAAGACTTGTCGTTTCTATCAGGCCTCTACCTCCGAACTCTACGGCAAAGTGGAAGAAGTGCCGCAAAATGAGAATACTCCCTTTCATCCCTACAGCCCTTATGCCGTAGCCAAACTTTACGCCTTCTGGATCGTAAAGGAATATCGCGAGGCTTACGGGATGTATTGCTGCTCGGGAATACTATTCAATCATGAGAGCGAGCGACGCGGCGAGACTTTCGTGACTCGCAAGATTACCTTGGCCGCCGCTCGAATAGCACAGGGCAAACAAGAAAAACTATATTTAGGCAACCTCTCCTCACTGCGTGNCTGGNGCTATGCTAANGACTACGTGGAGTGCATGNGGCTCNTACTGCAACAGCCCAAGCCGGAAGACTATGTGATAGCCACGGGCGTGCAACACAGCGTGAGGGAATTCGCGACATTGGCCTTCCGGCATGCCGGCATAGAATTGCGTTGGGAGGGTGAAGGTGCTGAAGAGAAAGGTATCGATACGGCCACAGGTAAGGTGGTGGTGGAGGTGTCGCCCGACTTCTACCGTCCTACGGATGTGGTCAACCTGTGGGGCGACCCGACAAAGGCCCGTGAGACGCTGGGGTGGAATCCGCAGAAGACCTCCNNTGAANNGNTTGTGNNGAANATGGNGGACTCGNATANGNCGAAGNTANCTGTAGAGCGTGCNTNGGAACNTGTGCNGACNAACNTTGAAGAATATCTGGNGAAGGGAATTGTGAAATGATGGAGAAGAGCGCGAAAATTTATGTGGCCGGTCATCGCGGCATGGTGGGCTCGGCGATAGTAAGAGAACTTAAACGTCAGGGATATGAGAATATCGTGACGCGGACTCACTCCGAACTTGACCTCACCAATCAGAGCGATGTGCAGGCTTTCTTTGAGACGGAACGCCCGGAGTATGTATTTCTGGCGGCTGCTAAAGTTGGGGGTATCGGTGCGAATTCGGCTCACCCGGCGGACTTTATGTGGGAAAATATGACGCTCGAAATGAACGTCATACACAGCGCTTGGCAATGCGGCGTGAAAAAACTCGAATTTCTGGGGTCAAGTTGCATATATCCACGCCTTGCTCCTCAACCCATGAAGGAGGATTGCCTTCTGACAAGCGCTCTCGAGCAGACCAACGAGGCTTACGCGCTGGCAAAAATCTCCGGCCTGAAATATTGCGAATATCTCAACCGTCAATACGGCACGGATTATATCTCCGTGATGCCAACCAATCTTTATGGTCCCAATGATAATTATCATCCGGAGCACAGCCATGTGTTGCCGGCTCTGATACGTCGCTTTCATGAGGCGAAAGAGGCAGGCAGCGCGAGCGTGACATGCTGGGGTGACGGAAGTCCGCTGCGCGAATTTCTTTATGTGGANGATCTGGCCAATCTNTGCGTATNCNTGATGAATAATTACAGCGGTAACGAGACGGTAAATGNCGGCACGGGAAAGGAGTTGAGCNTAAAGGCTCTTACTGAAATGGTGGCCAAAGTCGTGGGTTACGAAGGAAAGATAGAATGGGATACCACCAAGCCTAACGGTACTCCCCGTAAACTTCTTGACGTGTCGAAGGCTGACTCTTTGGGGTGGCGATACAGCATTGATCTTGAAAATGGTATCCGCCTGGCATATCAGGATTTTTTAAGTAGAGGTCAAGGAATCAGAGAGTCGTGAATATACGTGAGGCGCTTGGAGGACGCACCGTCCGCGGTGTGATATGGAGCTTTGCCGAGCGTTTCTCGTCACAAGCCATCGGCTTTGTGGTGATTTTGGTGATGACGCGCCTTCTGACCCCGGCCGACTACGGTCTCGTGGGAATGCTGACCATCTTCATCCAAATGGGCACCTCACTGTGTGATTCGGGTTTTTCGCAAGCAATTATCCGCAAACGTGACCGCACGGAGAGCGACCTTTCCACCGCCTTTTATTTCAACCAGCTTGCCGGCTGGGCTCTATATGGTCTGCTATGGATTGCGGCTCCTCATATTGCCGNATATTACGATGAACCTTCGCTGACCTCGTTGGCCCNCNTGATAGGNNTTGTGATACCGGTATCGGCANNGATGGTGGTGCAACGCGCTCTGCTCTCTTCCTCTCTTGATTTCAAGACGCAGACACGCGCCTCATTGGTGGCTTATCTATTGAGTGGCGTGGCCGGTATATGGATGGCAACGACCGGCATGGGAGTGTGGGCCATCGCTATCTATCAGGTGCTTACGCAGTCGTTGCTCTGCGTCATGTTATGGCTCTTGGGCGGATGGGTGCCGAAGACGGGCTTTTCAAAGACATCGTTCAGACAGATGTTCGGGTTTAGCTCGCGGCTTGCTGTGGCTGATTTAATAGACGTAGNGTATAGAAATGTATATCTNTTGNTANTCNGCNAGNTGTATANGGCCTCCGATGTGGGTTATTTTACACGTGCGCAGCAGGTAGGCGGTTTTTTGTCAGCCAATGTGTCGTATATAGTGCAGCGCGTATCATATCCGGCTTTGTGTCATCGACAGGATGACCCTCCGGCGCTTAAAGAGAGTTTTATGAAGATGCTGGTGGTGACATCGGCATGTATCTTTCCCGTGATGTGGATTATCACCGTAATGGCTGATGATGTCATTTATCTGCTTTTGGGGGAGAAATGGATGTATTCGGCTGTCTTGCTCCCTATCCTGTGTCTGGGTTTTATGTGGCATCATGTGCAGAGTCTNAATATCCAGTNGCTTCAGGTGTATGGCCGGAGCGACCTCTNCCTGNGTGTGGAGATANTCAAGAAGGNCGGGGGAGTGGGGCTTCTGANATGTGCCGTGCCTTANNGTATGGTGGCTATCTGCTGGAGTTTTGTGGCCGCCACGGTATTGTCGCTGATATGCAATACGTGGTATAACGGTAGTCTTTACGATATGGGACTTTGGCGACAGTTGCGCAAACTCGGGCCGATATTCTTGTGCGCTTTCGCGACTGCTCTTTTGGGGCGTTACGCTGCCGGCGCGATAAATATAGCATGGCTTAGACTGACAGTGGCTGTCATAGTGGCATGTCTGAGTTATGGACTCATAATATTGGGAGGGAGAAGATGGTATATCTGATATTGCTGATATCAGGCTGTGCGGGCATAGCGGTGTTTGACGGACGTCGTCTGTCGCGTGCCGGTATCACTTGCTATTGGTTGTTGGGACTATTTAGTGTAGTTATTGCGGGCCTTCGTTACCGGGTGGGAATGGACACGGTCTTTGACGAATATCTTGTAAGGTCGGAGGTGCTGGATCCGGGTCTCTTTGCCGACGATATCAGTCACCGTTTTTCTCCGGTATATATGCTTTTGGTGAGGCTTTTCAGCCATTTTACCACCGCGATTTGGCCGGTGCAGATGGTGATGGCTGCGTGGCTCGGTCTGGCAGTATTCTGTTTCGGTTATTTCAACCATAAGGCCATGGGTGGCAGACTCTTTCTTTATGCTACTCTCTATCTTGCCG
>WFLX010038534.1_pt1 | contig 18534 bp, 14 predicted proteins | sample 4967041 | NCBI WGS metagenome assembly WFLX01 (sample SAMN12857096, study PRJNA449069) | gut metagenome | isolation source: stool from male and female vole | host: Microtus ochrogaster | place: USA:Florida | collected 2017
GACATGTATCGCTCACAATATATTTCGTAAGGGGGAAACTATTCCTAAAGATGCCGATCCGGATCATTGTAAGGAAATCGATGGCTGTCAGAGGTATTTCTCCTGTTGAAAGAATAGTGATATGTTTGCTATATCGATCATAAGGAATTGAAGTACCATTCGATATTCATGTATCCGTCTTCCCGTATTCGGGCGGCGTCTGCAGGATCTGTCGGGTCGAGACCGTGGGCGCGCTCCCAATCGTCAGGGATTCCGTCGTGATCTTCATCTTGGTATGGGGTGCCGGTATATCGGGGCAGGCCGCCCACCTGTTGCGGATCGGTGATGATGCCTTGTTTGTAAGAGTCATCGGGCAGACGACGTTTGACGTAAGGTGAAACGTGGGGCGTTGCCGTATCGGTATGCGAGGAATTGCCTGTAAGGACGGAGCCGATGATGCGTGCATCTACGGCGTCACGGCGAGGTTTGGTGGCGCCTACATTTTCCAGGACGTACCGGTACGCCTCCTGTGCGCCGAGAATTCGGGAAATGTATGGCATGGGAAAAGGGGCTTTGACCTGTAATGTGTCGCGGATGGCCTGTTCTCCCTCGATGCCGGCCGGCTGTACACCACCGGCCCAGTTGTCAGCGGTCACTTTTTCGTTTCCCTCGACGATGTTGCCGTCGACAAATGCTTTGCCGAAGTCATGCGGCCGTGTTTTGTCGCGTGAAGCCTCAGGTTTGATGATCCGGTAAGATATGCTTTTGCCTTTNGGGGTGATGGGNCCCGGTTTGAAATAATTATTGATGATGTTATAAAAGCTGTTATCGTCTCCGCCGTCTATGGTACGNTTCCACCAGTTGAAGATGACATTGTTTACAAAATTGAAGTCGCCGTCCATGGCTACCGANGGATTTCGGGAAATATTGGAAGCGAACAGATTGCGGGCGAACAGAGTATTATGTCCGCCGATGGAGGCGCCGAAAGCATGGTTGTAGAGATCGAGCCCTTCGGCGAAGATACAGTCCTGGATGGTGATGTTTACGGTCGGCAGTTTGTCGTAATGTCCGTCGGNNCGNCGGTTGTAGACATGCCGGTACATGGACATGACCTCATCCAGTCCCCACGAAGCGGAGCAGTGGTCATAAATGATATTGCCGATGCCGTTGCCTCCCATGGCGTCGTCNCGGAATGCCACGTCCATGGCCCCGCGCCGGAAACGCATGTAACGGACTATGACGTCATGAGTATCTATCAGTAACGATTGGCCGGTCAGCACCACGCCGTCGCCCGGTGCCGTCTGTCCGGCGATGGTTATGTAGGGTGCGACTACATGTATCGGCCGCTCCAGATGGATCTCACCTGCTATGTTGAAGACCACAATGCGTGCGCCGCCCGCCTCACATGCCTCACGCAGTGTTCCCGGCCCGCTGTCGGCCAGCGATGAGACGATGAATACCTTTCCGCCGCGTCCGCCGAAGGCATACATGCCTCCGCCTTCCGCTCCCGGGAACGCGGGAATCGCCGCCTGCTTTAGGTCCCGTGGCTCCGCCGCCCACGGAACGAACGGCTTGCCTCTGAGCATCTCTTCCATCACCACGGGAACGGCTTTTTGCCAGGCAAGTTGGTCCAAACTATCCCAGGCGGCCGCCATAGCTGCACCCCGCTGTTTTACCGAGTCGGGGATGGTGGGGTATTGGGCCATTGTCGGGCTTATCTGAAATAGAGACAGGAACAATAGNGTTATCGGTAATGACCAGGTGAAACTGAATGTTGATCGCATAATAATCGANNGTATAAAAAATGGGTGCGGAATGAGTTCCAATAATGAAATTCCGGCCAAATATATTAATTTTTCATCAGATGACAAAGTTTCGGATAGAGGAAATATTCCGAATTACGGTATATAGCTGTAGCATGGTGACGATTGTGAATAAATTTCTTTTGCTAATGTTTTTTCCGCTCTTTCTCTGTCCTACAGAAGTGATTCGGAAACCGTTTTGTTAAGTTTTTTTGTGAGTAAAACAATCATTTATTTTGTTTCACGCCGGGTAATTATTAACTTTGTAGCGTTTTTAATAGGAAGAACTTGTTTTTTAGAAAGATTTGCTTTTATGGATATTAGTTTTACTTCGGAAAATGTTTTGCTTGTCGGCTCTATCCTGTTGGTGGCCGGTATCGTTGTCCAGAAAACCGGCTATCGTTTCGGAGTACCTGCTTTGCTGCTTTTTTTGCTGGTTGGAATGGGGTTCGGAAGCGATGGCCTGGGGCTGCAGTTTGATAGTGTGTCTACGGCACAGTTTATCGGCATGGTGGCCTTGTGTGTCATTCTGTNTTCCGGCGGNATGGATACCAANTTGTCGGATNTCCNGCCAGTGATGGCTCCCGGTATTGTCCTTTCTACCTTAGGAGTCTTTCTGACCACCATTATGACAGGGCTTTTTGTGTGGTTTGTCTCCGATTTGCCATGGACCAATATTCATTTTGCCTTGATACCTTCCATGCTGTTGGCCGCCACGATGTCTTCTACCGATTCGGCTTCGGTTTTTGCTATTCTGCGTTCGCAGAAGATGAATCTGAAGCATAACTTACGTCCGATGCTTGAATTGGAAAGCGGTAGTAACGATCCGATGGCCTATTTGCTTACCATTGTGCTCATTGGTGTGTTGCAGGCGGACGGAAGCTCGGTAATGGAGGTGCTGACCATGCTGGCGGTGCAGTTTGTCGTGGGCGGTGCGGTAGGTTATGCTTTCGGTAGGCTCTCTGTTCTGATGATGAACCGGCTGAATATTGACAACTCGTCGCTTTATCCGATCCTGTTGCTTGCTATGGGCTTCCTGACGTTCTCTGTCACGGGGCTTTTGAATGGTAACGGCTATCTGGCGGTCTATATCTGCGGTATTGTAGTGGGAAATAATAAAATGGCGCACCGTCGTGAGGTCACGACCTTTATGGATGGATTGACCTGGCTTTTCCAGATTATCATGTTCCTTGTGTTAGGGTTGCTGGTGAATCCGCATGAAATGCTGGATGTGTCGATCGTTGCGTTGCTGATCGGATGTTTTATGATTGTGGTGGGTCGTCCCGTGGCAGTATGGCTCTGTCTGTTGCCTTTCCGCAAGATGACGGGGAAATCGAAGCTGTTTGTTTCGTGGGTAGGCTTGCGTGGTGCGGTGCCCATCATTTTTGCAACCTATCCGGTAGTGGCCGGGGTAGAGGGGAGCGGTCAGCTGTTCAATATTGTTTTTTTCATTACTATTTTGTCGCTGATCGTGCANGGGACNACGATTCCTCATGCCGCAAAGCTGCTTAATCTTTCCGAGCCGTTGCAGAAAACCGGTAATGACTTCGGCGTCGAATTGCCGGAGGAGATTGACAGTAATTTGACGGATGTGACCGTGACGCCGGCCATGCTCACCCGGGGNGAGACGCTGAAAGATCTGAATCTGCCGCAAGGTACGCTGGTGATGATCGTGAAGCGCGACGGGGAATTTCTGGTCCCCAACGGCTCATTGCATCTTCGCGAGGGCGATAAACTGCTGCTGATTTCAGAAAATAAGAAAGAATAAACGATAGAAGGGATACCTTCCGTATATGAGATGTGAAAAACGGGCCTCTTGGACGATTGTCGTCGGAAGAGACCCGTTTTTTCGGGATTCGCCAGGATGGAAGAGGCTATTGGAATGTCACCTCGTCGCCTTCTTTCAGCGCGGGTGATGACAGCAATAGATACGGATTCTCCGGAATGTCGGCTGACAACGGTGTTAGGGTGGCGATTTTGGTACGGCCGATGTAGGCGCTGATTGCTGCGTCGGGCTGAAGCCGGACGGTGTCGGTCCGATATTGCCAGAGATGTTGCCGCGATGCAGGATAGAGATCCGAAGCCTGTGCCGACGCTCCGAAACAAAGGCCCTCTTCGACNNCCAGACCATGTCCGGNCGGNGCGGAGATGAANTTGCCGTGAGATGCCGTTCCGTAAAGGGTCCCTTCCTCTATGATGACGTTTCCGGCGGTGTTGCAGATTGCGTGGCGGGCGGCAGTGAGATTGAATGTCCCTTTGACAAGATACACGGTAGAATCTTCCGCATGGAGTGCATCGCCGCCGGCAGCCGAAATGTTAAGTTTCACGTCGTAAGGCGTTTCTATCCCACCCGATGCGCTGATGCCATGTATGTACATCGTATCGCCGATCGTCGGCTCGAAACGGGCGGTGCCGGAACTTTCAATGTTTAGGGTGCCGGTGCCGTCGAAAATAAGTCTTCCCCGCGTGTAGAAGCACGCATTGTTTTCTTCTATCATCCCCTCTGCGTCATAATGTATCGGATATTCCGGGCTGTCGCTCAATACGTTCTTGCTGTTGTTGCAAAGCACCAGATAGCAGGTTTCGTCGCATTGGCTGTCGATGACCGCGCCCTCGGAACTGCTGATGACCGCATTGTTGAGGTATAGGGCGTATGACCGCGTGCTGTAGATTTTCAGTTGCCCGTCCAATGTTTTTCCGTAGACGAAAAAGGCGATCCCGTCGGCCTCCGACCGGATGGTGAGACGGGCAGGGCGGTCGCTATCGGTTTCTGCCGTGATAAAGTCTTTGCCGGGTCCTGAAACGTAGACCTCTTCTCCTGCATACCGGATATTGACAAGGTTCGTATAGCTTTTGACGAGCCGGTTGTAAGGCGAGAATTGTTCGCCGGGTAATGGTCCGTCTGTTTCGCCGCAGGCGGAAAGCAGANTGCNGGCCGCAACGGTCATAAGAAGGGCCGTTAAGAGAGGCAAAAGNGCTGCAGGACTTTTCATGTGGCGGTTTCTTTTATCGTTTGATTTTGCAGCTGTTGCATTGGGACAGCTCCCCACGGAACCGTTTCTCGACAAGNTGTTTAAGCCGGTCCCTCAACGGTTCAAGNCGCACCAGGTCGATGACGTCACCCATAAATGCGAACATAAGCAGCAGTCGCGCTTCTGATTCCGGGATGCCGCGTGTCCGCATATANTAAAGCGCNTTGGCATCCAGCTGCCCGACGGTGGCTCCATGTGAACACTTTACGTCGTCGGCATATATCTCCAGTTCCGGTCGCGCCATCATGCGTGCTTTATCGGTCAGACACAAGTTGCGGTCTGTTTGATNGGCTTCGGTTTTGATCGCCCCNTCTCGTACGAGGATGCGCCCGATGAAACCGCCCTGCGCCTCATCGTCGAGGACATATTTGAAGAGTTCGTTTGAGGTGCAGCCGGGATATTTGTGGTCGATAAATGTNAGATTGTCNACCTGTTGCTTGCCGTCGGCAATGATCATGCCGAAAAGCTGGGTTTTCGCACCTTCTCCGTCGAGGGTGATATTGCAGCGGTTGCGCGTCTGTCCTACGGTGAGGGAGAACAGGCCGAGCGCNGTGTTGCTTCTTGCTTTCTGGTTCATGTAGATCTGTCCGAGGCGGTACACATTGCTGCTGTTTTCTTCCAGCTCGTAGAAATCGAACGAGGAATCTTCACCGACGAAGATCTCAACCGTCTGCAGGTTGAGCAGTCGGGCTGAGTTTTCGCTGCTGTGATCACAGAGCAGGAGGGTGGCCTTGGCCTTGTTGCCAATAATGATCAGTAATCTCTGGCAGGCCATGAAGTCCTCGACGCTTCGCAGCAGNCTGATGAGCTGTATCGGTTTCTCATGAACTTCTCCGTCGGGAATGTATAGTACGAATCCGTCCTGTGCCAGCAGTGTGTTGAGAGCCGATTCTCCTAAAGAGCATGGAGATGTCTCCTGTTTTGCCAGGCGGTTGTAATATTGCTGGGCCAGAGACGGATAGGTGGAGGCAAATGCTTGCATACTGCCCGCAAAGAAACTTTGCTGCGCCGCAGAAACCGCTACGTACTGCTCGTTGACGAGATAGTGGAGTTCGGTGCTGAGATTCGGTACGGAACATGTGAACAACTGCTCGCGCCGCAATGGGATCTCATAGCGGTGGAGGTTCAGCGAATAGTCGGGAGACAGCATTTTCACCGGATCGGTAGCGGTAAAATCCTTACTTTTTTCGATTCCGGCGGTCGAGAGGGTGTTTAATGCCTGTTCTCGTGCCGCGTTCATGACCCCGGTGCTGTTTTCGCAAATGAGGTCGCGGTTGTCTTTGTACAGGTCGATATATTGTTTTGCCGCAGATGACATATTTCTTTTGTGGATTAAGAAGCCGGATTTGAGGCGGAGCNGATGGATGGCATAGGCAATTGCCGCCGCATCGTTTTCCGGTTCATATTGTGAGTGCCTTTATTCCCCGANTTCCTGTTTGNTCCAGTCGTATCCNTGTTGTTCGATCTGTTCGGCAAGTTCGGGACCTCCGTTTTTCACGATACGCCCTTTGTAGACGACGTGAATGAATTGGGGCTGGAGATAGTCGAGCAATCTTTTGTAGTGGGTGATGATGATGGACGCGTTGTCGGCCGATTTGAGTCGGTTCACACCGTCCGATACGATGCGGAGAGCATCGACATCCAGGCCGGAATCTGTTTCATCGAGAATGGAGAGTCTTGGCTCCAGCATAGCCATCTGGAAGATCTCGTTTCTCTTTTTTTCGCCNCCGGAGAAGCCTTCGTTAACCGATCGGTTGGCCAATTTGTTGTCGAGTTGGACAACTGCACGCTTTTCTCTCATTAATTTGAGAAAGTCGGTTGCGGAGAGTGCNGGGAGNTTGTTATATTTCCGNTGTTCGTTGANGGCAGTCCGCATGAAGTTGACCATGGAAACGCCGGGAATCTCTACCGGATACTGGAAGCTGAGAAAAATACCTTCCCAGGCACGTTGCTCGGGGGGCATAGCCAGAAGATCCTTGCCGTTGAAGGTGATGCTTCCCTCGGTGACCGTATAGGCCGGATTGCCGGTAAGGATTGCCGAAAGAGTGCTTTTGCCGGCTCCGTTGGGTCCCATGACCGCATGGATTTCGCCGGGATTGATGGTGAGGTCGATGCCTCGGAGTATTTCTTTTCCTGCCACGCTGGCGTGGAGGTTTTTGATTTCTAAGAGAGACATATTGCAGATTATGAATTTATGGTTTGACAGAAGATGTTAGCCGACGGAATTTTCTATGCTCAGGGAAAGCAGTTTTTGGGCTTCGACCGCAAATTCCATGGGGAGCTTGCTGACAACCTCTTTTGCATATCCGCCCACGATGAGACCGACGGCTTCTTCCATGCCGATACCCCGCTGATTGCAGTAGAAGAGTTGGTCTTCGTTGATCTTGGAAGTCGTGGCTTCGTGTTCGATGACTGCAGTCGGATTCTGGACATCCATCACCGGGAAAGTATGTGCTCCGCATGTGTCGGACAGCAAAAGACTGTCGCATTGGGTATAATTGCGCACGTTGTCGGCACCGGGCACGACTTTAACCAGACCGCGATAGCTGTTTTGGCTATGTCCGGCGGAGATNCCTTTGGAGATGATGCGGCTGCGGGTATTTTTTCCGAGGTGTATCATTTTCGTACCGGTATCGGCCTGTTGGTAGTTATTNGTGACGGCAACGCTGTAAAACTCTCCCTGAGAATTGTCGCCGCGCAGGACACAACTGGGGTATTTCCAGGTAATGGCTGAGCCGGTTTCTACTTGGGTCCAGCTGATTTTCGAAAAATCTCCCTGGCAAAGGGCTCGTTTGGTCACGAGGTTATAGACGCCGCCCTTTCCGTTCTTGTCACCGGGGAACCAGTTCTGTACGGTGGAATATTTTACTTCGGCGCGATCGTGGATGAAGATTTCCACGACGGCNGCATGGAGTTGGTTTTCNNCGCGCATNGGGGCCNTGCAGCCTTCGAGGTAACTGNCGTAGGCATCATCATCCGCAATGATGAGGGTGCGCTCGAATTNTCNCGTGCCGCNGGCATTGATGCGGAAGTAAGANGCTAACTCCATCGGGCAGCGGATCCCCTTCGGAATGTAGACGAANGATCCGTCGCTGAAGACCGCGCTGTTGAGGGCGGCATAGTAGTTATCCTGATAGGGAACAACGCGCCCCATATATTTTCTGACTAATTCGGGGTAGCCCTTGACCGCCTCGTTGAAGGAACAGAAAATAATGCCCAATTCGGCCAGTTTTTCTTTATAGGTGGTCTTCTGTGACTCGCTGTCCACGATTGCATCGACGGCCATGTTCGATCCTCCCTGAATGCCTGCCAGCATCTCGCGCTCATGTAGCGGTATGCCGAGCTTATCAAAGGTTTTCAGGATCTCCGGATCGACCTCATCGAGACTTTGTGGTCCCTCTTTTTTCCTGGGGGCCGCATAATAGCTGATGGATTGGTAGTCGATGGGTGCGATTTTGAGGTGTCCCCATGTCGGGACGGGGAGTGTCAGCCAGTGGCGATAGGCTTTGAGACGGAAGTCAAGCATCCATTCCGGTTCGCCTTTCTTGGCAGATATGAGTCGGATGACCTCTTCGTTGAGCCCGACGGGAATGACCTCCGTATCGATATCGGAAGTGAAGCCGTACTTGTATTCTCTTTGTGTGATGTCGGTCAAGAGGTTTTCGGAAGCCGTTTCCGTTGTCGGGGTATTATAATCTGATTTGCCTGACATATTACTTTGTCATCAAATGTTTGTTTTTTATTGAATTGAAACGTTGGAAAAGCCATGCACCATGTCTCCCGTTTGCCGGAGAATGTTTCCGCTCTTCTGTGAGATAAACGGATCAGCCGGTGTAAAGTTCCGATGAATTCATATCTGCGGAATCTCTGTACAGCAAGACCCTTTTTTAAGAGAGGAGCTTCTTGGTGGGAGCAATGATATATTCCTGAGCATAGGGACTGATGAAACTTATCACATCGTGAATATAAGGAACCAGTCGGCTTTGCCGTATTTGGGCGGAGAATTCCGTTTCATCGACTTTGCTGCAGGCAAATTCGAGCAGGGTGATGATTAGACATGCGATCAGCGTATATTTTAAAGCGCCGAAGATGCCTCCCAGCAGTTTGTTAAGCTCTCCTAACATGATCGCTCGCAGTAATCGGTTGAGTATGAACCCTAATTTGTTGAGCAAAAACAGTACTACAAAGAAGATGATAACCCAGACGATGACTGCGGCGGTGGTGCCCTCGTTGATCCATTGCCCCAAGAACGGTTGTGCTACCGGAGAAACAAGGTTGGCCACAATGGCGGCAATCAGNATGCCGATAGTGGAAATGATTTCGCGTACAANACCGCGGATGAGTCCCATAATAGCACCGATCCCGATGAATACGAGGATGGAAATGTCGACGTAGTTCAATTCGATAGTTCTTTTTATATATGAATTATGAGACATAGAGATAAAACCATGTCCCATAATTCATGAGGTTACAAATTATAGCTTCGGCTTGATCTGGACTTCGGTGTAGGATTCGATAAGATCGCCTTCCTGAATATCGTTGAAACCGTTGATGTTCAACCCGCATTCGAAGTTGGTTCCCACCTCNTTGACATCGTCTTTGAAGCGTTTGAGGGAGCCCAATTCTCCGGAGTAAAGAACAATACCGTCGCGGATGACGCGTACCTTGTCGGAGCGCTTGATCTTGCCNTCCTTNACAAGNCAACCTNCCACGNTGCCGACCTTAGTGATCTTAAAGACGGTTTTAACTTCAAGGTATCCGGTGATTTCCTCCTTCGTTTCGGGGGCCAGCATGCCGACCATGGCATCTTTGACTTCCTCGATGGCATCGTAGATAATCGAGTAGAGGCGGATTTCCACACCATCGCGTTCCGCCAGTCTACGGGCAGGCTGTGAAGGGCGTACTTGGAAACCTACTATGATCGCTTTGGAGGCCGCAGCGAGGGTAACATCCGATTCCGAGATCTGGCCGACTGCCTTGTGTATGACGTTGATCTGGATCTGGGGTGTAGAAAGCTTGATAAGCGAGTCGGAAAGGGCTTCAACGGATCCATCTACGTCACCCTTGACAATCAGGTTCAGCTCCTGGAAGTTTCCGACGGCAATACGGCGACCGATTTCATCCAGCGTCAGCATTGTCTGTGTGCGCAGACTCTGTTCGCGCGCCAGGCGTTCACGTTTGGCCGCAATTTCACGGGCTTCCTGCTCTGTTTCGAGAATATTGAACTGGTCCCCAGCCTGTGGGGCGCCGTTCAGGCCGAGCACCTGCACCGGAGTAGAGGGGCCGGCTTCTTTCACTTTCTGGAAACGCTCGTTATACATGGCTTTGACGCGGCCGTAGTGTGTACCGGCAAGGATAACATCTCCGATGTGCAGCGTGCCGTTCTGCACGAGGACGGTTGCAACATATCCGCGCCCTTTGTCGAGCGTGGATTCGATGACCGAACCCACTGCGCGGCGGTTCGGATTTGCCTTGAGTTCCAACATTTCGGCCTCCAGCAGGACTTTTTCCAGCAGCAGGTCCACATTCAGACCTTCGCGGGCGCTGATGTCCTGGCTCTGATATTTGCCACCCCATTCTTCGACGAGGTAATTCATGGCCGAAAGCTGTTCTTTGACTTTATTGGGGTTGGCCGTGGGCTTGTCGATTTTATTGATGGCAAAAACGATCGGTACATTTGCGGCGGCAGCGTGATTGATGGCCTCTTTGGTCTGCGGCATTATTCCGTCGTCTGCAGCGATGATGATGATGGCGATATCTGTCATCTTTGCACCGCGGGCACGCATAGCCGTGAAGGCTTCGTGTCCCGGAGTATCCAAGAATGTCACATGGCGACCGTCTGACAATTGAACGTTGTAGGCGCCGATGTGCTGTGTGATACCTCCTGCTTCGCCGGCGATTACGTTCGAGTTACGAATGTAGTCAAGGAGTTTTGTTTTACCGTGGTCGACATGTCCCATGACGGTAATGATCGGCGGGCGGGTGGTAAGGTCTTCCTCTTTATCGGTTTCGTCCTGAATGGCCTGGGCCACTTCGTTGGATATATATTCTGTCTTGAAGCCGAATTCTTCTGCAACCAGATTGATGGTTTCCGCATCCAGGCGCTGGTTGATGGAAACCATCATGCCGATGCTCATGCAGGTTGTGATGACCTGTGTCACATTGATGTTCATCATCGATGCCAGGTCATTGGCCGTCACAAATTCCGTCAGTTTGAGCACCTTGCTGTCTGCAGCCTCTTCTTCCTGTATTTCTGCGGCGCGTTCTGCGGCGGCGGTTCGTTTGTCTTTACGGTATTTTACCGATTTCTTCTCCGGTTTCCCCAAAAGACGGGCCAGAGTTTCTTTCACCTGCTTCTGAACGTCCTCTTCATTGACTTCCGGTTTCTGCAGCGGTTTCTTCAGGCGGTTTTTCTTGCCTGCTCCCTGACTGTTGGCGTTTCCGCTATTGCCGTTACGGCCGTTTCGCTCGCTGCGACGGCTGCTTCCGCCATTGTTGTTATTGGCATCACGACCTGATGCGGCCATCGCATTGATGTCCACCTTNTGNGCATTNATGCGTTGACGCTTGTGACCNCCATTACCCTCTTTCTGCTCCCTTTCCTTACGTTTTTCCTCTTTGGTCTTCTTGCGGGGACGGGTACTTTGATTCAGGGCTTCCAGGTCGATGGTGCCGACAACATTCAGTTGTGGAGCCGGAGTCGGCGACAATCGGAATACCTCTTCCGATTGTGTCGCTTTCTGGGGCGCAACTTCTGCCTGAGCGGGTGCCTTGGCGGTGTCGGCCGGTTGTTGTACCGGAGAAACCGTTTCAGTTTTCGTTTTTGTGGCCACTGCCGGCTGTGCGGCCGGAGCTATGGTAGCGGTGGGCTTCTGAGTTACCTGTTTCTGCGGTGCAGTTTCTGCCGTTTTTTCTGTTGCCGGCTTGGATGCTTGAGCGGCCTGAGCCGGTTTGGATGTCTGAGCCGGTGCGGGCTTTTTCTTGTTCAGGTCAAGTGTTCCGAGGATTTTCGGACCGGAAAGCCGTACCGATTCGCCGGGAGTGTGTGCCATAGAACGGTTGGCGGTCTTTTTTTCCTCCTTATTCTTGGCCTTATCGGAGTGCCTTTCGCTACGGATTCGATCCGTTTCTATTTTGCCGGACTTGTCCTTGCTGAGCTCACGGCAGAGAAGTTCGTATTGTTCGGCCGAAATATTTGTCATGGGGTTGAGATCCCCGGTTTCGCCTGTGCGTTTTACCAGAAATTCTATCAAGGTCTGGACACCGACGTTAAAATCTTTTGCTATTTTATTTAATCGCATATTGTTTGAAGTAAGAATTTACAATTAAGAATTAAGAACCTTTGTAGAGGTAGTTCGGAGTTCCGTCTGAAGGACTACCGACAGGGACACATGCCTTGATTATGAACCGAATATATCGAACGTGTGTCCCGAAGGATGGCATTCTTTCCGCGACGGGATTCCCGAATGCTGGCTTACGCCTCACATGTCTTAATCCTTAATTCATAATTCCGTAGAGGTGTCGCCGTCTTCGAATTCTTTAGAAAGAATACGACGAACTTCGGCAATGGTTTCCTCTTCGAGGTCGGCCTTTTCCACAAGGGTTGCCGGATCGGCGGCNNGGACGGCTTTAGCGGTAGNGCAGCCGATTCCTTTGAGTGCGTCGATAACCCACTGATCGATTTCATCGGAGAAATCGTCAAGGAAGACATCTTCTTCTGAGCTGGTTTCTATATCGCGATAAACGTCGATGTTGTATCCTGTCAGCATGCAGGCCAATTTGATATTGGCGCCGTTTTTACCGATAGCCAGGCTGACCTCTTCGGGTTTCATGAAGACGTCCGCATTGCGTGCCTCCTCATCCACANGAATGGAGGTGACTNTGGCAGGGCTGAGCGCNNGTTGGATGAAAANGGCAGTATTGTTGGTGTAGTTGATANCGTCCAGATTTTCGCCGCGTAGTTCGCGGACAATGCCATGGATACGTCCGCCTTTGACGCCGACGCATGCTCCTACGGGGTCGATGTGATCGTCATTGCTTTCGACAGCGATCTTAGCCCGTTCGCCGGGAATACGGGCCAGTTTGACAATACGGATGGTGCCGTCGGCCACTTCCGGAATTTCGGCTTCCATCAATCGCTGAAGGAAGACCGGTGCCGTTCGGGAAAGAATGATTTTCGGGTTGTTGTTGGCGTTATCCACGCGGGCGACAACGGCCTTGACAGTCTCATTCTTGCGGTAGTGGTCGGACGAGATCTGTTCCGCACGGGGCAGAGTCAATTCGTTTCCGTCTTCGTCTACCAGCATCATTTCGCGTTTCCACACCTGATAAACCTCAGCCGTCACGATTTTACCGATCAGTTCTTTATATTTGTTGTAAAGCCCGTCTTTCTGCAGTTCGAGGATCTTGGCGGCAAGTGTCTGCCGGAGATTCAGGATTGCACGACGACCGAAGTCTGCGAAGTTGATCGCTTCGGTGAAGTCCTCGCCGGGTTCAATGTCCGGTACGGCGGCGCGGGCTTCGCTGAGTCCTACTTCCTTGTTCGGATTGGTTACTTCTCCATCGGGAACNACGGTGCGGTTTTTCCAGATTTCGAAATCGCCTTTGTCCGGATTGATGATTACGTCGAAGTTTTCATCGCTGTTGAACATTTTAGCCAATACGTTGCGAAAAGAGTCTTCGAGGACGCTGATCATCGTGGCGCGGTCAATGTTTTTGTTGTCCTTAAAGTCTTGGAAGGTATCAACCATGCTGATAACTTCCTCTTTTTGTCTTGCCATTTTGGTTTTATATTTAATTTTTTGATTTTATTGATTACGGATTTCTGTCGGCCGAATGCCTGAAGTGTCGCTTTACAAATCGTAGCGCACNGCGTTGACCTCGTTGTGCCGGAGGCGTAAGGTTTCTGTNACCTCGATTTTCTTTTTACTGCCTTCCGGTCTGACNTTGCGGGTTACGGTAACATCGAAACCCTCTTCGTCGGCTTGGCCGAGCGTGCCCCTGAGTTTTTCTCCGGCTCGTGTCAGCACCTCAACGGNCCGGCCTTCGTATTTGGCAAACTGGCGGAGGGTTTTAAACGGCGAGGTGAGGCCGGCGCTNCCGACNTCCAGCTCGAAGTCTTCTATCTCCCGGTCGAGTTTCCCGTCGATATAGTGACTGAGTGCGACACATTCGTCGATGTCGACAGCATTGTCATTGTCGATTTCAACGGTGATCACGTTGTCACGGCTTACGGTGGCGTCTACGAAAAAACTTTCGGATTCCGTTTCTTGCAGGAATTGTCCGACAAGGTCGATGATATTTTGTTTGTCGATCATAATCTGAATGGTTATATAGGGCCGGCAAGGGTATGCTTGCAGTCTGATTTATTACGAAAAGGAGGGAACTGAATGCCCCCTCCTTCTGTTTTTCGTTGCAAATATAGGCACTTTTGTTTATTCTGCCAAGCAATTTTGTCAAAAAGTTGTTGATTATTCGTATTTTATCCTCCTTGGTGGCCGTAAAGTTCCGTTTTGCTCTGTTTTATTCTTTCTGTCGAATCTATTCTTCCAATGGGATAAAGGCTGAGTAAAAGCGGTCATAGCGTTTGTCATATCCGTGGCAACCGAACGGTAGCTGTCCGGCCGTTGCCATGTGGCAGAAAGCGGGATCCATATCGTAGGCAAAACTTAACGCTTCGCGGGAAGTGGGAACATGAAGCTCGAAAGCGCTTCCCTGAAGGGCGAAAGAATAAAATCGGTCCTCGTAGACGAAATAGGTAAACAGGTTACGAAGCCAATGACAGCGACCGGTGGTCGCCAGCATGAGGAAATAGAAAACACGTCGCTTGGAGGTGATATACGGATGGCGGGGAGGCCTGGAACGAAAGACTTTGCTCCATGACAGCGGACCGTTACCGCCGGAGGCTTGCTGGAAGGCCGATATTTTGCGGAGCGAAAGACCTCCGTTACCCACGGTGCTCCATTCCAGNGTGCCGAAGTGGCCGGGGGTAAAGAGGGGAGGNCCGACGTAATCGTAGCCGCGCCGGCACCAGNTCTCCAGCTCGTCGCGGAAAACGTAGGCGTCCAACTGATAGAGCANCATNTACTCGAAGCGGGCGAANCGGGNATAAAAGTTGCTGTTCAGCATCAGACAGTTGTAGGTATGAATGTTTTTGAAGCTTGAGGTTGGAAAAAATTCTGTCTGAAAGACCGTACCGTGCGTCTGGGCGATTTCCCGGTAGACCGAAAGGTCGAGTCGGTCATGGGTGAGGAGGTAAATCGGATAATTCCCTCCTTCTTTGCCCAGGATACGGCAACACCTGGCGAACGAGGTCCGTTCATAGATATTGGGTTCCGCTTTATAGACGGGAATTACTATCACACAGAGTCTGTTCATGATTGGCGGGCGGGTTGGAGATTTCTTTTATGCAAAGATAAAACATTTTTTCTTAAAAACAAATGAAAATGCGTATCTTCGCGCTGTGGAATAAATTTCCAGTAGGGGAAATATGGATTATTACAGATATAATTAAAAATAAAGATTTATGGCAAATCATCTTGTTATCATGGCCGGAGGTATCGGCTCGCGTTTCTGGCCGATGTCTACACCATCCTGTCCTAAACAGTTCCTGGATATTACCGGGTGCGGCCGTACCATGATTCAGCAGACCTTCGATCGTTTTGGAGGTCTTATCGACATGGATCATGTTTGGGTCGTCACCTCCCGTAATTTCGCTTCACTCGTAGCCGAACAGCTTGTCGGCATCAATCCTCAGCATATTTTACTGGAGCCTTGCATGCGCAATACGGCGCCTTGCGTTGCCTATGTGAGTTGGAAGATCCTGGCCGAGGATCCTGATGCCGCCATTGTCGTATCGCCTTCCGATCATCTGGTGGCCGATACTGCGGAATTCCAGCGTGTCGTCGGTTTGGGGCTGGATTTTGTCCGTGCCGGTCAGCGGATCCTGACTTTGGGTATGAAACCGACTCGCCCGGAGACCGGATACGGTTATATTCAGCAGGGTATGATCGCAGAAGGCGAGGGGGCTTCGGCTATTTATAAGCTGGCGGCATTCCGTGAGAAACCCGATCTCGCCACTGCCGAAAGTTATCTTGCCGCCGGGGGATATACGTGGAATAGCGGTCTTTTCCTCTGGACGGCGCGCGCCATTATCACCGAATTGCGAGCGTATGCCCCTGAAATTGCCATGATTATGGACCGTATGGCCCCGTCATTCTTTACTGCCGACGAGCAGGCGGCCGTTGACGGGCTGTTCCCTACTTGCCCCAAGATTTCCATCGACTATGCCGTAATGGAAAAGACTGCCCTGGCCTACGTGCTTCCTGCCGAGTTCGGCTGGAGCGATTTAGGCACCTGGGGTTCCCTGCATACGCTGACGGAGCATGACGACGCGCGGAATGCGGTGATCGGCAATGGTGTGAAAANGANCNAAAGCAGCGGTTGTATGGTGCGGATGCCGGAAGGANAGCAGGTCGNCATCCAGGGGTTGTCCGACTGTATCGTGGCCGNGCATGACGGTGTGTTGATGATATGCCGTTTGCAGGATGAGCAGCGTATCAAAGAATGGCATGATTGATGCTTATTTTGTGAGGAACCTTCCTGTCAGGAAATGAGCAAGAATACAGATTGAAAAAGATGGAAAAATTGACTATTATCAAGGTCGGCGGGAAAATTGTGGAGGAACCGGGTTCTCTGGAGGCCCTGCTGACCCGTTTCGCGACGATAGACGGACACAAGTTGTTGGTGCATGGCGGGGGACGTTCGGCCACCCGCCTGGCCGAGCGATTGGGTGTGGAGCAGAGGATGGTAGGCGGTCGCCGCATTACCGATGCCGATACCTTGCGTATTGTTACTATGGTGTACGGCGGGCTCGTCAACAAGCAGATTGTTGCCGCTTTACAGGCCAGGGGCATCAATGCCTTGGGGCTTACCGGCGCTGATATGAACGTGATGAGGAGCCGGAAACGTCCGGTGGCCGAGGTCGATTACGGATATGTCGGCGATGTTGAAAGTGTCGATGCCGGCTTGCTGTCTGATCTTATCGCAAGGGATGTCGTTCCTATTCTTGCTCCGCTGACCCACGACGGACAAGGCTCTATGCTCAATACCAATGCCGATACCATCGCAGGGGAGGCCGCCAAGGCCTTGGCCGGATATTTTGATGTTACTTTGGTATATTGTTTTGAGAAAAAAGGAGTGTTGCGCGATGAGAACGATGACGAAAGTGTTATTGTCGCGATAGATTCTGCTGAAATGCCCCGACTGGTGGCCGACGGAATTGTTTCCGGCGGTATGTTGCCGAAGTTGGAGAACGCTTTTGCTGCGATTGCTGCCGGAGTGAAACGGGTCGTAATTACCCGTGCCGATGCTATTGACAACAAGGATGCGGGTACTGTGCTTACTGCCTGAGGCCGCCTTGATTACAAGAAGAACGGTACGACGCCAAGTACCAGCATGGCCAGAAGGATAATGGTTATCCACCATTCGTAAACTGCATTTTGCCAGTGGGAGAGATGAATGGAAAGCTGTGTGGCGAGAAGCAGTGCGATAAGACTTGTATAGACTGGAAACAACGCGTCGTCCGCAACGGTCAGCGCCAGCAATGTGAAAGTGAGTGCACTGATCAGCGCCATGCTGCTGTGGGTCCGGACACTGTCGCCCGATCCGGGCAGGATGCCGGTGATACCCAGCAGAGCGGCCGGTGCGGAGATCAAAATGAAATAAAGCAGTGTCCACAATTCCATGTTGCGGAGGTCCGGCATATCGAATGCTGTCAACGTAGAGTAAGAAAGAAGCAACTGATCGGCGGAGGTTTCATCCGTTGTCAGGAAAGTGATGACATAGATAATCCATGTGCTTAAAATCACTCCGGTAAGAGAACTCCACAGGTTGCGCCATGAAAAACTGCGCATCTGATAGAATGCGGAAGGAAGCAATATCAGCCAAAACAGAAAATGAGGATGCAAAGATGCCAGAAATCCTATGATGAGCCCGATGGATAAGTAGGCCAGAGGGGCATGGCGGCGTTGCCAGGTGCGCAGCATAAGCGTCAGGCAGAGCAGTTGCCCGCCCAATGCCAACAGCAATAGCCAGGAAGGTAGGCTTTCGGAGCGGCTTTCCATAGCCGGAGTGACAACCGTAGGCATGAATTGCAACGGGAAACCGACGGCGGTCGTAAGCAGTACGAAAGTAAGCATGAACGTGNGTCTGGAACGGCTATGGACCAGATGGGAGCGGTCTATAATGTCCCAAAGACAGATAGCAATGAGGGCAGATGCGCCCACATTGCACCAGATGGCTCCTACATTTTCGGAGGTGCCGAATATCGTTTGGACGATTGCGACGGCAAGACATAATCCGACGATTACCGGTACCGTGTAACGACAATGGGTGAGGGGAAAAATGGCCATGTCGGAATTGTTGAAGTCGTTGAGGATTTATTCAGCTGTATATTTGTCGAGGTCCCGGCCGATGTCACGGCGGTAGTATTTCCCCTCGAAGTCGATCTGCTCGGCCCCTTTCATAGATTGTGCCAGCGCTTCGGCACGGGTGGCCCCATAGGAGGTGATACATATTACACGGCCTCCGGATGTAACGGTTCTTCCTTCCGTATCGAGGGCCGTTCCTGCGTGGAAAAGGATACTGTCTTTGACCTGTTCCATGCCGGTCATGATTTTCCCTTTTTCATANNTTCCGGGATAGCCGCCTGANACCCGAAC
>WFLX010276269.1_pt1 | contig 18534 bp, 11 predicted proteins | sample 4967041 | NCBI WGS metagenome assembly WFLX01 (sample SAMN12857096, study PRJNA449069) | gut metagenome | isolation source: stool from male and female vole | host: Microtus ochrogaster | place: USA:Florida | collected 2017
TTCGAACAGCTTCTGAGAAATATAGCCTCTATCAGAAAACAGTTTCAAAAGGATTTCTTTCGTCAGTGAACTCATAACAGCTTCATTCCGGTCNTNTATATTGCCGGAAGTAAGGCAGAAAGACAGAATCTCACCTTCATCATTGATAATCAGATGCAGTTTGAAACCATANAACCATCCCATGGAACTTTTACCTGTTTTCGCATATTNACTGAAAACACAATGATTNTGTATTCTGTGGTNATCACATACTTTCAAATGAGNGGAGTCAACAAAAGATATTTCTGAACACTTGCCAGAACGTGTCTTTATCGTGTATAATATAAGTGGGACAAGTGCAAATTTCATAATTTCTACAAATCGGTTGTAACTTACAATATCAGGATAATCTTTCCTTTGATGTACCATTACAAGCTTCGTATAATACCATTTAAATGTCTTATATCCGGACAGATGATACATAATCAATATTGTCATAATTTCACTCAATGAAATTCTTGTTCTGGCTAAAACCTCTTCTTTATCCATCAACAGTTTGTTTCTGCAATACTCCTCATATGCCTTGCAAANATCATCTGTATCACAAAAAATTGCNATTTGTTTAATAAAAAAACGCCTTTCTGTTGCTTNGAGTTTGTNGTTATTCTCATTATAACAGATTTCGGCGGTTTTTTCTATCTTTTTTCATCGAACTCACGTTAAATATATCTTACTGGACGGCTTGGAACTGCTTGAAAAAATGGGTTATGAAATAACCGAAATAAAAAAAGGTTTATACTGGTAACAGAACCCCCCTGATAAATTAAGACGAATACGCATATAGAAGTAATGCCCGAAAGTAGTTTTTCAACTGCTTTCGGGCTTATTATAATTATTGGTTTATTTGCATAAATCAGAATTTATTTGTCTGATTTCTTAGATTTTACGCTTGTATATATTGAAATGGAGAGTGCAACTAAATCTATCATACTGAGTAGTATTTTCAAAACATTAGGAAGTTCTACTTCAAATATGCTTGAAAATACTATGATAAGAGTTACAATAGAAATAACCAATAGACTAACTGACCACATAACAGACGGTTTATTCATAATTTTTTATCTCTTCAAATTCCGATTTGTCTTACTGATATTATACATCAAAAAACTGTTATGTCAATAGAAACGCCATAGTATTTTTGATTTATAATCAAAAATACTATGACTAAAGATTTCTATATGAGTATCGCTCTTAATATCTGGGGTGATTTTTTTATACTATCGGAGCAATCGGGACTGTATTGTGTTCAACGTAAGATTCATTTTTAACGACTTTTACGTGACCGTAGCAGTCCATACCAGTACCGGCAGGAATAAGCTTACCGATAATAACATTTTCCTTAAGACCAAGAAGTCTGTCACTTTTGCCTCTGATAGCTGCGTCCGTGAGAGCTTTTGTGGTTTCCTGGAATGAAGCTGCGGACATAAAGCTGTCTGAGTTGGAAGAAGCCTTTGTGATACCCTGAAGAACCGGACTTGTCTGAACAAGCTGGAGGTCGTATTCACCTGAATCAATTCTTGCCTGAATTTCTTCATTGATAGCGTCGATTTCCTTGCTGTCAACGAGAGTTCCGGGGAGAAGATAACTGCTTCCTGTTTCCTCGACTTTTATCTTGCGGAGCATCTGTCTGACGATAACTTCAATGTGCTTGTCGTTGATGTCAACACCCTGTAAGCGATAAACTTTCTGAACTTCATTAATAATGTAGTTCTGAACAGCCTGTGTGCCGAGGATATTGAGGATATCAGCAGGGTATATATTACCTTCGGTAAGACGTGTACCCTTTTCAATCTGTTCGCCTTCCTGAACCCTGATTTTAAGGTTGTAAGGAATCATATAATTTTCAGTTTCACCGGTTTCGTTGTTTGTTACGATGATATTCTGAGTAGTCTTAATTTCTTCGATATGAATAGTACCGGAGATTCTTGAGAGAATAGCTGCACCCTTTGGACGTCTGCTTTCAAAGAGTTCTTCAACACGGGGGAGACCCTGTGTGATATCTTCGGCATCGGCAGAAGCAACACCGCCGGTGTGGAATGTTCTCATAGTAAGCTGTGTACCCGGTTCACCGATTGACTGGGCAGCGATAACGCCGACTGCTTCACCGACTGAAACAATATTATTGTTTGCAAGGTTAGCACCGTAGCACTTTGCACAAACGCCGGTTCTTGCTTTACACTGGAGTACAGAACGGATTTTTATTTTTTCTACGCCTGCTTCCATGATTTTCTTTGCATCGTTGTCTGTAATGAGTTTGTTGCGTGATACAATAAGTTCACCTGTTTTGTCTCTTAAATCTTCGGAGAGATATCTTCCTACAAGACGCTCTGCAAACGGTTCAACCACTTCGTTACCGTTCTTGATTTCGTAAACTTCAATACCTTCGGTAGTACCGCAGTCTTCCTCACGAATAATAACGTCCTGTGAAACGTCAACAAGACGACGGGTAAGATAACCCGAGTCGGCTGTACGGAGAGCGGTATCGGCAAGACCCTTTCTCGCACCTCGTGAAGCAATGAAGTATTCGAGAATGTTAAGGCCTTCACGGTAATTTGCACGGATAGGAATTTCAATAACCGTACCGGAAGTATTAGCGATAAGTCCACGCATTCCGGCAAGCTGACGAATCTGTGAGATTGAACCTCTCGCACCGGAGTCAGCCATCATCCAGATAGGATTGTATCTGTCAAAGTTCTCCTTGAGCTTCTTTGTAACTTCGTCTGTGGTGTTAGTCCAGAGTGAAATAATTTTCTTTGTCTTTTCCTGTGAAGAAATATATCCGAACTCATATTCATTTGTAATCTGTTCAACTTCTGCGTCTGCCTTTGCAAGAATTTCTTTCTTTTCGGGCGGAATTGAAGCGTCACAAACGGCAACTGTAAGTGCTGCTCTTGTTGAATATTTATAGCCGAGAGCCTTGATTCTGTCAAGAACTTCGGAAGTTGTTGTTGTACCGTGAATCTTTATACAGCGTTCAATAATGTCTGAAAGCTGTTTTTTGCCGACAAGGAACGAAACTTCAAGGTCAAACTGTTTATCCGAGTTTGTTCTGTCAACGTAGCCGAGATTCTGTGGAATATTTTCATTGAAAATAAGTCTGCCTACGGTTGCGTCAATAATCTTGGAAACTTTCTTGTCACCGATATCTTTGGTAATTTTTACCTTGATATTTGCGTGAAGCGATATATCGTGTTCATTGTAAGCCATGAGTGCTTCATTAACATCACGGAATACCTTGCCCTCACCGGGTTCACCGGGTTTATCCATAGTAAGATAGTAAGAACCGAGTACCATATCCTGTGACGGAACAGCAACAGGTTTACCGTCAGAAGGTTTAAGAAGATTGTTAGCCGCAAGCATAAGGAAACGTGCTTCTGCCTGTGCTTCAGCCGAAAGCGGAAGATGTACAGCCATCTGGTCACCGTCGAAGTCAGCGTTAAACGCAGAACATACAAGCGGGTGGAGCTTTATTGCACGACCTTCAACGAGAATCGGTTCAAAAGCCTGAATACCGAGACGGTGGAGCGTAGGCGCACGGTTAAGCATAACGGGGTGGTCTTTGATAACATCTTCAAGAGCGTCCCAGACCTTATTGTCTGCACGGTCGATGAGTTTTCTTGCACTCTTTATGTTTGCGATAGCCTTTTTGTCAACAAGTCTTTTCAGTACGAACGGCTTGAAAAGTTCAAGAGCCATTTCCTTGGGAAGTCCGCACTGATACATTTTAAGTTCAGGACCTACAACAATAACAGAACGTCCGGAGTAGTCAACACGCTTGCCGAGAAGATTCTGACGGAAACGTCCCTGTTTACCTTTAAGCATATCGGAAAGTGACTTCAATGCACGGTTGTTAGGACCTGTAACGGGTCTGCCGTGTCTGCCGTTGTCAATAAGAGCGTCAACAGCTTCCTGTAACATTCTCTTTTCGTTTCTGACGATAATATCAGGTGCATCCAGTTCAAGCATTCTTTTAAGACGGTTGTTTCTGTTGATAACACGTCTGTAGAGGTCGTTGAGGTCGGAAGTTGCATAACGTCCGCCGTCGAGCATAATCATAGGACGGATATCCGGAGGAATTACCGGAACAACGTCGAGAATCATCCACTCCGGTTTGTTTCCAGAAAGGCGAAACGCTTCAATAATCTGAAGTCTTTTAAGAAGCTTGACTTTTTTCTGACCTGCCGGAAGTCCGACGAGTTCAGCCTTGAGGTCATCAGCAACTATTTCAATATTGTTTCTCCATTCAACATCAATAAGTCCTGCAAACTTCATGCACTCTTCACAGGTACATTCTGTAGGTTTGTTAAGACAGTTGACTTTTTTTGTGCCGAGATAAATCTTACCCATATCAACAAGACGCTTTTTATGAGTATCATATCTTGCGGGGTCGTATTCGTTAAGGAGTTTTTTTATAGCTTCTGCTCCCATTTCAGCCTTGAAATCGTCGCCGTACTTTTCAAGGTAAGAAAGATATTCTTTTTCTGATAGCATCTGCTTTTTGATAAGTTCAGTATTTCCGGGGTCGGTAACTATATATTTTGTAAAATAGAGGACTTCTTCAAGACGTTTCTGTGAAACTTCAAGCACCTGTCCTATTCTTGACGGAGTACCTTTGAAGTACCATATATGTGAAACGGGAGCGGCAAGCTCAATATGACCCATTCTTTCACGGCGAACTCTTGCTCTTGTAACCTCAACGCCGCATCGGTCGCAGACCTTGCCTTTAAAGCGGATTTTCTTAAACTTACCGCAGTGACATTCCCAGTCTTTAGTAGGTCCGAATATTCTTTCACAGAAAAGACCGTCACGTTCAGGTTTCTGAGTTCTGTAATTTATGGTTTCGGGTCTTTCAACAATGCCGTAAGACCAGCTTCTTATCTGTTCCGGTGAAGCAAGACCAATTTTTATTGATTCAAAAGTATTAAATTCCAAACTGCTACCTCCTGCAAAATAAAGGTAATCCGTTATACAGAACTGATTTCGACAGTTCTGTACACGGTAGTATTTATGATACGGATAATAATATTAATCCTCGTCGGAGGAATCGTCAATATCAAGACTGTCAAAAAGGTCGTTTTCGTCGTCGTCGAGGGAAAGTTCCTCATCGTCGTCAAATGAGAATTCATCGTCAGTATATTCCGCAGAATCTTCCTCATCGCTTTCATCATCGTCGAAAGTAAAGCCTTCGTCCCTGATATCGTCATCAGAATAATTTGTACTGTCAGTGGTTTTCTCGTCTGAGAAAGAATCACGGGACGGCATCGGGTCGTCATCGTCGAAATTCTGCTTAAGGTCAATTTCTTCCTGATTTATGTCAAGAACCTTAACGTCAAGACAAAGCGACTGCATTTCCTTGATAAGAACCTTGAACGATTCAGGAATACCCGGTGTAGGAACGTTCTGTCCCTTTACAATAGCTTCATAAGTGTTTACACGTCCGAGGGTATCGTCTGATTTTACTGTAAGAATTTCCTGAAGTGTATAAGCTGCACCGTAAGCTTCCAATGCCCAGACTTCCATTTCTCCGAAACGCTGTCCACCGAACTGAGCTTTACCGCCGAGAGGCTGCTGAGTTACGAGAGCGTAAGNACCTNCTGAACGAGCATGAATCTTATCATCAANGAGGTGGTNGAGTTTAAGATANTACATATAACCAACAGTTACACGGTTGTCNAATTTNTCACCTGTACGACCGTCATAAAGCGTGAATTTACCGTCCTCATTCATTTCAAGGGCTTTGGGGTTTATAACTTTGTCCATGGAACTGAGTTCAAACATATCGTCACGGTGGTCTTTGTTTCTTTCGTTAGCCTCGTTGAAGCAGGCACGGATATCATTTTCGTGAGCACCGTCAAAAACAGGGGTCATTATGTGCCAACCAAGAGCCTTACAAGCCATACCGAGATGAACTTCGAGAACCTGACCGATATTCATTCGTGACGGTACACCGAGGGGGTTAAGAACGATATCAAGCGGAGTTCCGTCGGGGAGGAAAGGCATATCTTCTTCCGGAAGAATACGTGAAACGACACCCTTGTTACCGTGACGACCAGCCATCTTATCGCCGACAGTAATCTTTCTTTTCTGTGCGATATAACAGATAACACGCATATTAACGCCGGCACTGAGTTCGTCGCAGTTTTCTCTTGTGAATACCTTTACGTCAACAATTACACCGGACGCCCCGTGCGGAACTTTAAGTGAGTTGTCTCTTACTTCACGAGCCTTTTCGCCGAAAATAGCACGGAGCAGTCTTTCTTCCGCAGTGAGTTCTGTTTCACCCTTGGGCGTAACCTTACCGACGAGAATATCACCGGAATTTACTTCCGAACCGATACGGATAATACCGTTTTCGTCAAGATTTGCAAGAGCGTCGTCGCCGACGTTAGGAATATCTCTTGTAATTTCTTCCGGACCGAGTTTTGTATCACGGCATTCTATTTCATATTCTTCGATATGAACGGAGGTAAATACGTCCTCACGCACAAGTCTCTCATTAAGAAGAACAGCGTCCTCGTAGTTGTAACCTTCCCACGTCATGAAACCGATAAGAGCGTTTTTACCGAGTGAAATTTCACCGTCAGCGGTAGCAGGACCGTCCGCAAGAACCTGACCTTTTTTAACTTCTTCGCCGAGTGTTACAATAGGTCTCTGATTTACGCAAGTACCCTGATTGGAACGCTTGAACTTGATAAGTTCATACTTGTGTTCAATGCCTGTGTTGTCGATAAGGTGGATTCTGTCAGCATCAACATAGGAAATTTTTCCGTCGTATTCTGAAACGATACAAACACCTGAGTCAACAGCAGCCTTGTATTCCATACCTGTGCCGACAAACGGTCTTTCGGTTTTGAGAAGCGGAACAGCCTGTCTCTGCATATTTGAACCCATCAAAGCACGGTTTGCGTCGTCGTTTTCGAGGAATGGAATCATAGAAGTAGCTACTGAAACAACCATTTTCGGAGAAACGTCCATGAAGTCAACCTTTTCACGTTCACACTCAAGAATCAGGTCACGGTGACGTGCATTTACACGGGCTCTCTTGAACTTGCCTTCTTCTGTAAGAGGTTCGTTAGCCTGAGCAACAACATAATTGTCCTCAACGTCTGCTGTCATGTATACAACGTCTTTGGTTACCACGCCTGTGGTCTTGTCAACACGTCTGTAAGGAGCTTCAATAAAGCCGTATTCGTTGATTCTTGCGAAAGTTGCAAGATAGGAAATAAGACCGATGTTAGGACCTTCAGGGGTTTCGATAGGACACATTCTTCCATAGTGACTGTAGTGAACGTCACGTACTTCAAATCCGGCTCTGTCACGGGAAAGACCGCCCGGACCGAGTGCGGACAAACGTCTTTTATGTGTAAGTTCGGCAAGGGGATTGTTCTGGTCCATGAACTGTGAAAGCGGTGATGAACAGAAAAATTCTTTCATAGCCGACGAAATAGGTCTTATATTAATAAGTGTCTGAGGTGTAAGGGTGTTAACGTCCTGAGTCTGAATATTCATTCTCTCACGGATACCACGTTCCATTCTTGCATAACCTATTCTGAACTGGTTCTGAAGAAGTTCGCCGACTGAACGTATACGTCTGTTACCGAGATGGTCGATATCATCAACAGTACCCACGCCCTCGCAAAGATTGAGGAAATAGCTGATAGTTGCAAAAATATCGTCAAGAATAATGTGTTTCGGAACAAGGTCGTCAGCACGTTTTTTGATATTTTCTTCAATTTCGTCATCATCAGCGGAAGTTTCAAGAATTTCACGGAGAACCTTGAAAGAAACCTTTTCGTTTATGCCGTATTTTTCAGCGTCGAAATTGATATATCCCTTGATGTCAACCATGCCGTTGCCAATGATTTTGGCTATTTTTTCAACTGTACGGATAGAGGTTTCGCCTCTTTCGTTAGTGAAATATTCCTTTGCTTCAACGTTTACGAAAGCATAGTAAACGCCTGCCTGTTCGATTTCGCAGGCTCTGTCATAGGAAACAGTTTCACCGGTATCTGCCATGATTTCGCCTGTAAGTGGATTAATAACAGGTTCAGCAAGAGTGTGTCCGGCAAGACGTGATGCAATGCCAAGTTTCTTGTTGTACTTGTAACGACCGAAACGGCAGAGGTCGTATCTCTTTGCATCAAAAAACAGGTTGTTGAGGTGTGTCAATGCACTTTCAACTGTCGGAGGTTCACCCGGACGGAGTTTTTTGTAAACATCAATAAGTGCATCGGAATTATTCTTTGTGCCGTCTTTCTGGAGAATAGTCTGTTTAAGACGGTCATCGTCACCGAACATCTCAAAAATTTCCTCGTCAGAGCCTATGCCTAACGCTCTGATAAAAGTAGTAATCGGGATTTTTCTGTTTTTGTCTATACGTACATAAACTACGTCATTTGAGTCCATTTCGTACTCCAGCCATGCACCTCTGTTGGGGATAACTGTAGTACTAAAAAGGTCTTTACCAGTCTTGTCTTTTTCAAAGGCGTAATAAACACCGGGAGAACGGACGAGCTGAGAAACGATAACACGTTCCGCACCATTTATAACAAAGGTTCCGCTGTCTGTCATGAGCGGGAAATCGCCCATATATATTTCACTTTCGCTTACAGCACCGGTTTNCTTGTTGCAGAGGGTANCGGTTGNTCTCATAGCTACNTGNTACGTAGCACCTCTGNNTNTGCATTNTGCGNGAGTATACTTGGGAGNNTCATCAAAGCGGTAATCCTTGNANTTAAGTACAAGGTTTCCGTTGTAGTCGGTAATGGCGGTCATATCACGGAAAACTTCACGAAGCCCTTCTTCTCTGAACCACTTATACGAGTTTTTCTGAACCTCGATAAGATTTGGCATTTCGAGCGGTTCGGTAATTTTACCGAAACTCATTCTGACATTCTTTCCAAGCTGCTTAGGTGTAACATTCACCATAGGCGGAACCTCCTTATTTTTGGATATTCAGACCTGTCCGCAGTTTTCATTTTTTTCAGAAACAGAAAACGGACAGGTCTTGTTTTGTCATATGGTATCAAACGGAACGGCGAAAAATTTTCGCAGAAAACTATTGACAAGTTTATATTATTGTGATATAATAACATGATAACAGGGATAACATTACATATTGATACATTATATTATTATAATANATTATATTAAATATGTCAAGAGGATATNGAANTTTTTATCAACAANGCCGGATTATTCGAAATNAACCGGCGTTANTTTTATATATTTGTCATAAAGATATATGAAGTGGTTATAATTTAAGATTTTTTCAATAAAACAGATATATAATTGATTTCAGAAAGGGGGAGATTCCCTTGAAAAAAATTATATCATTGATTATGTGTTTTGGGGTTGCAGTTTTGTCGGTGGCGTGCGGAAAAAAAGAAACATATCCTGATTTTACGGTTGAGTTTCTTGATGTCGGAAAAGCCGACAGTATGATTATGTACACTGAAAACAGCACTGTTATTATCGACTGCGGAGAAAAGGGCGACGGAAAGAAAATTCTTGAACTTCTTGAAGAAAAGGGGATTGAATCAGTTGACTATCTGATAATTACCCACTACGATAAAGACCATGTTGGTGGTGCGGCGAAAGTCATAAACAATATTGAGGTGAAGAACGTTCTTGCACCGGATTATGAGGAAAAAAGCAGTGAAATTGAAAAATACGAAAAGGCTCTTGATTCAAAGAACATAACGCCTGTTCGTATGACCGACGATATTTCTTTTACCCTTGACGATGTGCAGTATACGGTTTACGCACCTGAAAGAACGTATGACAATGACAACGATTTTTCCCTGGTGACAAAAGCAGTTTATCATGATACGTCTTTTCTGTTTACGGGAGACGCTATGTATAACCGTCTTGACGAAATTATGAACATCGGAAAATGTACACTTCTGAAAGTTCCGTACCATGCAAGACAGATTGAAAATTTCGGTGAGTTCCTCAATAATGTAAGACCGCAGTACGCTGTTGCTTGTACGTCGGAAGATGAGTTTTCGGACAAAACTAAAAAATGTCTTGAAAAATACAGTGTAAAATATTATGCTACTTGTTTTAACGGCAATATAACAGCGGTAAGCGACGGAAATGAAGTTAATATTTCCACAGAAAAATAATTAATAAAAAAACAGGCGTATGTGCATGACATACGCCTTTATTGTTATTTTTTCTTTTTGAAATAAAGTCCGACAGCCTCGCTTGCGGAAAGAGATACAAATACAGCTATAGTACAGCCGATTGATATGGCATACAGTATTCCGGCAAGTCCAAGACTTCCGTTATGCTGTGGTATCATGGCAGCACCGGGGAAAACCTGTATTATTCCTAAAACGAGAAAGACGAATGAAGCGAGTGATTTAAAAGTACCGGCACCCGTAATCATAAGCAGTGAAATTGCAGATGTGATTACCGATATATACAATGCTGATTCCTTGATTATGTTTCCTATACCACTGAGCGACGATTTATAATCAAGACCGAATTTTCCGGCGTAAAGCATATAGAATGCTATTGCGGCAACTACTCCGATAACAGCTATTACAATAGTAATTTTAAAGCCTTTCTGAGCGAGTTCTGCGTTACGCTGTTCTTTAAGTTCAAGCATCATACGCAGACTTTCTTTTGAATCTTTCTGATTTGAAGTAAGCTGTGACGCAACTGCCTTTTTCGCACCCTCACGTTTTGCTCTTTCAAGGTCTTCATCAACGAATTTCGGAACATATTTCGGTGTTTCAGGTTCTTCGTCGAGAACGGGAGCGGAAACGGGTTCGGCAGGTTTAGGAGGTTCTTCTTTTGACGGAGGAGGAACATAGTTATCTTCATCAAGAACAGGTGCGGAAACTTCTTCTTCCGGAGCTTCTGCACCGAGCTGCTCACGACGCATATTTATAATTTTCTGCTGTTGTTCGTCGGACAGATTGTCGAATNTTGTTTTNAGTNCAGGAGTAAGAGCCGAAATTATATCTTCGTCACTGAGAATAAGTTTTCCGGAAACAGACGTTGAAACAGGTTTACTTTTTGCCTGTTCATAAGACGGATTATAGTTGTCCATATCATCGAGAACAGGAGCGGAAACACCGGTCGGCGCACCTCGTCTCTGTTCAAAAGCCGGATTGTATGTATCCATAGTTTCGAGAACTGGAGCAGAAACGCCTTTAGGTGCGCCACGTCTCTGCACTGAATCAACATATTCTATATCGTCGAGAACAGGAGCGGAAACGTCCTGCGGTCCTTCTTTTTTTGCGGTCGGAGTATAGTCTATATCGTCGAGAACCGGAACTCCACCGTAATTATTTTCATCGGGCATTAAATCACCTCGTTTACTGTAATTTTTTTAATTATATTATCTTTCTATAACCTGAGTTCTGTCAGGTCCGACACCTACCATGCTTACGTGACAGCCGACAAGTTCTTCAAGACGTGCAATATATTTCTTGCAGTTTTCAGGAAGTTCATCAAAGTTTGTGCATTTTGAGATATCTTCTGTAAAGCCCTCAAATTCCTCATAGATAGGAGTACAGCCGTCGAGTTCTTCAAGAGCAGGTGGGAAATGTTCTGTAACAGTTCCGTCGGGTTTTCTGTATGCAACGCATATCTTGAGAGTTTCAAGACCTGCGAGAGTGTCAAGCTTGTTTATTGCGAGACTGTCAAGACCGTTTACTCTTACGGAATGACGTACTATAACAGCGTCAAACCAGCCTGTTCGTCTGGGTCTGCCTGNAGTAGTGCCGAACTCACCACCGACGNTTCNGATTTGGTCGCCTATTTCGTCGTCGAGTTCAGTNGGGAAAGGNCCTTTGCCNACANGGGTAGTATAAGCCTTTGCAACGCCGATAATATTGGTGATTTCCTTAGGTCCTATACCAGTGCCGACACATACGCCTGCTGAAAGAGGGTGTGAAGATGTAACATAAGGATATGTACCGAAATCAATGTCAAGGAGAGTAGCCTGAGCACCCTCGAACATTATAGTCTTTCCGGATTTTGAAGCTTCAAAAGTGAGAACAGAAACATCGTCCATATAGGAGAGAAGTCTCTTTCCGTACTCTGTATATTCAGCAGTAACAGCGTCGAGGTCGAAAGGCTCACCGCCGTAAACTTCAGTAATGATTTGGTTTTTGAGTTTTCCTGTAGCCTGAATCTTTTCGGCAAGGAGTTCAGGGTGAACAAGGTCAAACATTCTGATACCGCATCTTTCGTACTTGTCCATATAAGTAGGACCTATACCACGCTTAGTAGTGCCGATATCCTTACCTCCTCTGAAAGCCTCTGAAAGACCGTCAAGAGCGATATGCCACGGCATAACGATATGAGCTCTGGGGTCAATCTTAAGATGACCTTCTGTAACTATGCCTCTTTCTGCGAGACTGTCAAGCTCTCCGATAAAGTCCTTTGGGTCAAGCACTACACCTGCACCGATAAGACAGAGAGTATTGGGATAGAGAATACCCGACGGAATAAGGTGGAGCTTGTAAACTTCACCATTATTTACAACAGTATGACCGGCGTTATTACCGCCCTGTGAACGTACAACTACATCAGCACGGGAAGCGAGAATGTCAATTACTTTACCTTTTCCCTCGTCGCCCCACTGAGTTCCTACAACAATATTAGCAGGCATTTGTTTTCCTCTTTTCATAATAATATTAGTGCTGTAAGGCACACTTACAATTCATTATATCACATAATAATATATATTTCAAGTGATATGAAGAAAAAATTTTATTTGTTTATTTTTCGTCCGAATCTACGGAAGAATCGGGTTCATTGAAATCAAGACCTATGTAACTGCCGGGATTATAGCCGTCGCCTTTCGGACACAGAAGCCAGCCGTCACCTTTTATTTCAACAACATAAATCCAGTATNTGTNAATATCGTNATCTTCAGAACCTTNTNTCTGANATTNCNNTTTGATTTTGTAGGCTGANTTCAGACCGTTTGTATCAAAAGTTTTTTCATAGAGNCTGGTAATTTCTGTTATTTNGGATTTTTTAAGTTCTTTTCTGTCAATAATCTCGGCAGAAAGCTTCACATTTCTGCCGTAAACAAGTTCAAGATTTTCTTTTTCCTTTTCTAAATTTTCATTGAATCCGGTTATATATTCCTTCCATTCGTCCGGACTTTCGGCGATATGACGCAGATTGTCTATGTAGTCACTCGGAAGCATGATTTTCATCATTTTTTCCGAATTATTTTTGTTGTATGCACTGACAAAGTTTTCTATAGGTCTTTCATATTCAGGGCGTGTGCTTCTGACAACGGACTCGTCTGCACCTCCGCTGAAAATAAATATGATTATACGTATAAAAGCTATTATCATTACAGTTATACATACAGCTCCTATAATAAGCTGACGTTTGTTGGCAGAGGCGGCAGCCTTGATTTCCTCGGCAGCTAAACGGTTTTTCTGTTTTTCGGCGGCAGTGACGCTTTCCCGACAGTCGCAGGGATTGCCATCAGAAAGTTTCTTTCCGCAATATCCGCAAAAGTGCATTAAGTGAACCTCCGAAAAAAATTAATTCATTTGTATTGTAGCATAAATGGAAGTTTATGTCAAGTAAAAATAAATACGGGTGCATATAATTACACCCGTTTTGTAAAATGATTTATTATTTTAATGAACTTAACGGGTCGATAAATGAACCGTTGTGAGTGAGTTCAATATGAAGATGAGGAGCAAGGGCACTTTCGATGTCAGCGGTCTGACCCACAACGCCTATAATGTCACCGCTTACAAGCATATCGCCCTCCTGCACAGACAGGTCGTCAGCAAGGTTGCAGTATTTTGAGACAAATCCGTTGTGATGGTCAACAACGACAGTAACGCCCCATAATGCGTCTTTTTTTACNGATGTTNCTTCGCCGTTTGAGACAGCATAGNCTTCTGTACCCGTTTCCGCAGCGAAATCTGTACCGTTATGGGTCTGCCACGAACCTGTAGTTTCATTTTTTACAAGTTCCGTTCCGCTGAAAGAAGTTATAACGTTTGTGATGTCGGCAAGCGGTGCTTTAACATTTTCAAGCTTATGCACTCCGGTTTCAAGAATTTCCGTATCTGCCTGAGCCTGAACTTCTTCCGATTCTTCAATGTCAATTACTTCCTGAAATTCTTCTTCAGGTGTTTCAATGATGATTTCCTCTACGGGCATGGTTTCCATCTGTACCTGCACAGTGGTTGTTGTCGTCGGAAATGCAGCGACAACGTATGCGGTAGTAGTTGACTTAGGTACATTATTGTATTTCTTGTCAACCGGAGTTTCCGGAACAGATTTATTTATTCCGGCAGAAAGCTGTCCGTCGGTGAGTTTTTCACCCTGATTGTAGGCAAAAAGGCAGGCTGCACCAATCATTACCGCACTTATTCCGAGAGCAGCATAAAATCCTTTTGAACCTTTGATTTTGTTTTCTGTTAATACATTTTTTTTCACGTATAACACCTCCGTTTTTATTTTGGACGGATTAGCGGAAATTATACGCAGAAATTTACATTTATCAGATTAAATCAGAATTATGTTCCCCTTTAAGACCTGCTTTGATGCCTTTCATAATTATTTCACGGGCGTGTACAGCTCTTTCTTTTGGAAGGGGAGGGGTATCGCCGAGCGGGTACTCAAGACCGAGTTCGGCATATTTCGGCTTTGCCATATCGTGATACGGGAGAACGTCAAGTGCTTTAAGGTTTGTAAGCGTTGACAGATACTCACCGAGACGGAAAAGTTCGTCATCATCGTCCGTTATTCCGGGGACTACAACGTGTCTTATCCATACCGGAATATTGAGGTCACGCAGATGTTCCGCAAAAGCGAGGACATTTCTGTTGTCGATACCTGTAAGCTTTTTGTGTTCTTCGGGGTCAATGTGTTTTATGTCAAGCATAACGAGGTCTGTATATTTGAGTGCTTCGTTAATTTTGGAGTGTTCCGACGGATTGTAAACGCCTGCCGACGTATCAAGACAGGTGTGAACGCCTTTTGACTTTGCAAGTGAGAACAGTTCTGTAAGAAACTCAGGCTGTGCAAGAGGTTCACCGCCTGTGGCAGTAATACCGCCTGATTTGAAAAATTCCTTGTATGAGTCGTACTCTTTCATAAGTTCTTCAGCGGTCATTTCGTGACCTTTTCCGAATTGCCACGTATCAGGGTTATGGCAGTACTTACAGCGGAGCGGACAGCCCTGAAAAAATACAACGAATCTTACTCCCGGACCGTCAACCGTTCCGAAACTTTCTGTTGAATGAATATGACCAATCATTTATTACACCTCTGTTTTATATAGTTTAATAGTATATCATGTTCATTGGGAAGCTTTTCCTCAATAACAAGATTAAGCAGTTCCTGAAAAGCAACCCCGATTTCCACACCCTTTAAGCCGGCTTGCACAAGGTCGTTGCCGTTCATGTCGAGCATATGCAGACTGCGACATTCTCCGTTTTCAATAATTCTGTGACCTTCTTCAATAAATTCATCAAGCGGAATATTCTCATCAAGCACAAAGTCATGTTTAGCGGAATTGTCACACTTTTTCATTTCCATAAGTTCAAAGAAAAGTTTGTCACCGATATGGGACATAAGTTTTTTAACGTCTGTTTTATTGTATATTTTGTCGCTGTGATGTGCAATCAGCGTCACGGCATAGGCTGTTGATTCACCGTCATAACGCAGGTTTTTCATTATATTCTGTGTCATTTTCGCACCGGTTTCAGCGTGTTTCTTGAAATGCCCTCTGCCTGTTTCGTCGAATTTTGCACAGACGGGTTTTGCTATGTCGTGGAAAAGCAACGCACGACGTATTTTCAGATTGTCCAGCGGAGCAAGACTTACTGCACGGACTATATGTTCCCATACTGTGTACTTATGATAGGGGGAATGCTGGTCAAAGCCTATACAGCTTTCAAATTCCGGAATTATAGTCGTTATAACGTCGCTGTACTCCATAAGGACATCAAGACAGTTTTTTCCGCAGATAAGCTTATCAAGTTCTTTCTGGATACGTTCTTTTGAGATATTTTTCAGACGGTTTTTCATTCGGTGGATTGCTTTAGCGGTTTCCGGTTCGATTTCAAAGCCTAACTGTGCCGAAAACCTTACTGCCCTCATAATCCGGAGAGCGTCCTCCTCAAAACGTTTTTCCGGATTGCCGACACATCTTATTATATGATTTTTCATGTCGTCTGTACCGCCGAAATAGTCGTGAATTTTTCCGTCTGAATCCATAGCGACTGCATTTATCGTAAAGTCACGGCGAGCCAAATCCTCACGCAGACTCATTGTAAATTCAACACTGTCCGGACGGCGTGAATCGGTATATTTTCCGTCAATGCGGTAGGTGGTTATTTCGTAGGGAATCCCGTCGGAAATAACTGTTACAGTACCGTGTTTTATACCTGTTGGAATAGTTTTATAGTCTCTGAAAACTTCAATTATCTGTTCGGGGAGTGCATTTGTAGTTATATCGGTATCATTGAAAGTGCGTCCTATTATCAAATCCCTGACGCAACCGCCCACAAGATACGCTTCATAGCCTGCTTTTTCAAGAATATTCAATATTTCTGATGATTTTTCGTCAGTATTCACATAGTCAGCTCCTTTTTTACGGGTATGAAATTATTATACAACTTTTTTTTACGAAAAGCAATAGGCAGTTTTCATATACTATTGACGGCAGAGGAAAAGTGTGCTAAAATAATTTCGTAATATTTTAATATCGGAGGGGTTTATATTGGCTGAAACTATTTTAAATCAGACGATTATAATGCTTATTCTCATAGCGGTAGGCGTACTGTGTGCTAAACTGAAGATAATAAGCAGTGACACGAACAGGGAACTTTCAAAGTTTGTGCTTCAGGTCGTGAATCCTGTAGTTATTTTCATGTCGTATCAGAAAGAGTACGAAGCGAGACTTGTGAAAAATCTTCTGCTTACCTTTGCACTGTCCGTGCTTGCATTTGCGGTTATACTTGCTGTGGCTTACATATTTGTGCGGACAAAAGAGGGCAGACATACGGAAGTGGAGCGTTTTTCCTCAATTTATTCAAACTGTGCGTTTATGGGTATTCCGCTTATGTCCGCACTTTTCGGCGACGAGGGTGTTTTTTATCTAACGGCATTCATTACGGTTTTCAATCTCGTTGTCTGGACACATGGCGTTATAACTATTTCCGGTGAGAAAAATATGAAAGAAGTCGTTAAAGTTTTCTATTCGCCTACAATGATAGCGATTGTTCTCGGAATACTTACGTTTTTCCTTAAAATCAGACTTCCTGCCGTTCCGGAAAGTGCATTGAATTTTATAAAAGAAATCAATACACCTATGGCAATGATTGTTTCCGGCGTTACGATATCGGCGACAAATGTCCCGAAACTTCTTAAAAATTCAAGACTTTATTTTATATGTCTTGTAAAACTTATAATTATACCTGCTGTACTGGCTCTTGTTATGTCACTTTTCAGCGTTGACGAGGAGGTAAGAATGACCATAATCGTTGCGACAGCTTCTCCGCCTGCTGCTATGTGTACTCTTTTCTGCATAAAGTACAACAAAAATTCAGTTTATGCTTCTGAAATTTTTACAGCAGGTACTATACTTTCAGTATTGACGCTCCCCATGATTGTAAAACTTACGGAAATTTTAACAAATTTATTGCATTAAGTTTGTAAAAAACGCCGATTTTAATATTTTTTTCGGANAAANGTTTGAAATTTAGTNAATATGTGTTATAATTAATGTACGTCGCAGCACAAATTTATTATANATTGCTGCTGTCNTTATATTNAATTATGGAAAGGAATGGAGTTTATCATTATGGAAAAAAGAGGAATTAGTAAACTTGATTTGAAAAGACGCAACAGAATGCAGATTCTGCGTNTTATCCGTNAATCAGGTCCTATTTCAAGGGTTGATGTGGCAAGTGCACTTGAAATTACCAGAGCAGCCNTTACTATTATTACTAATGAAATGATTGAAGAAGGCGTTCTTGTAGAAATCGGAGAAGCACCTGTAAATACTGAGAAACTTCAGAAAGGCAGAAGAAAAATTCTCATTGATATCAATGTGAACAGCCGTTTTGCACTCGGTGCTACAGTTGACGAAAAGGAAGTAAGTGTTGGTCTTACAAATCTTAATTCTGAAATCCTTGACAAGTCAAGCATGATTATTGATGAAAGAACTACAAGCAAGGATATTATCAACTACATAATCAAGACAAGCAGTGAAATGATTGACAATAGCTGTCTTACAAAGGATAAGATTCTTGGTCTTGGCGTAGGCGTTGTTCCGTCAATGTGGGGAAAACTGAAAATATTCTATAAAGACGGTGTACTTGATTTCAGCAACTTTATCGACAAACTGAAAAGTGGTCTTGATTTTGACATTCACTGCGGAAACGCTATCGGTCTTATGGCTCTCGCAAACAACGATTTCAGAGTACAGAACGGTTATCAGACAAATCAGGCGTTTATCTGCAACGGAAATCAGGTGAATCTTGC
>WFLX010007293.1_pt1 | contig 18524 bp, 19 predicted proteins | sample 4967041 | NCBI WGS metagenome assembly WFLX01 (sample SAMN12857096, study PRJNA449069) | gut metagenome | isolation source: stool from male and female vole | host: Microtus ochrogaster | place: USA:Florida | collected 2017
GTGCTCTACCAACTGAGCTATTTTCGCGTATTTTAATGTTCGCTTTGGAGCGAAAAACGGGACTCGAACCCGCGACCCCAACCTTGGCAAGGTTGTGCTCTACCAACTGAGCTATTTTCGCGTATTTTTTTTGTTTTGCGATTGCAAAGTTAGCTACTTTTTTTGAGCTGACCAAATATTTTGCTATAATTTTTTGAAGTTTTTTATAAGTTTCTGAAATTCAGGATGCAAATATTGGCCTTTGTGTTTGGTCGAGCGTCCGTAGGCTACGGCGTGGGCGGGGCAGACATGGTAGCAGCGGAGGCAATAAGTGCAATCGTTGGCCCATTGCGGATGCCGGTCCGGGCCCATTATGATATTTGATTTCGGACATTCGCGGCTGCAGGTGCCGCAGCCGATGCAGCTGTCGGCTGCGTGGAATTTTTTGCCTCTGGTTGCCTGGCCGGCGAAAAACAGCGGATAGATTACCGAGGATTTGAACCGGGGCATGGCGCCGCGCACAATGTCGGTTTCCACGATGCCGGCGGCAAGGCGTTCGGCTATGTAGTCAACGCGCCCGGTGGCGCGGTTGAGTTTATCTGCTGCCAGTTCTTTGGGGTCAACGTCCATAAAAGGCAGGCAAACGTAGGTGTTGGGCATCTGCACGGAGTAGATACTGCCCGGTTCGCCGCCGCGGATGCGAATCAGTTTGAGCCATTGGCGGTCGAGATTACCTACATCGTCGCCGCAGGTGACTACCAGATGAATCCGGCGCCCGTGCAGGTCGCAGTTGTTGAGGTGCTCAACTATAATCGGTGGCAGACCCCACGAGTAGGTGGGAAATACATAAACTTCGTCGGCAAATTCCACAGGGAGTTTGCTTTCAAGACGGGCGGCAACGGCTGCCGAGTTACCCATTCCGCTGAAACAGTGAATTGCCATGGGGTTTATTTATATACGGTAACTTGAGTGGCTCCGAAGCCATATTCGCGGAACGAAGCGTCCTGGACGTCACACTTGGGCCAGCGCCGGCGCAGGCGGTCGAGTATCGCTGCACGCAAAACTCCTTCGCCCTTTCCGTGGATAAAAATAATTTTGGTTCCGGGCTTTTTGGCAGCTTCGGCCATGCGCGTGTCGAACTCCCTCAGCTGGCATGCCAGCATGTCGGCCGGTTGCAGACCGGCGGTAGAGTCAAGCAACTCGTTGATGTGGAGGTCAACTACCAAAGGTTCGTTGGCTTTCGGTTTTGCGGACTTTGATTTCTTTTGTTCGATTTTGGGCTCGGACTTGACCGGAGAGTCAAAGCGGTCAATAAGCTGCTCAAANCGCNNTGGACGCGCTGTTACNCCATTGGTAACTATCNGCACTGTCAGTACCGGCNNTTCCGAATAGGCCGTAGCGGTGANGCAATGGAGCTTTGCCAGGCGTGTCAGATCCATGCNGGTTTCCGAGGCAATGGGGGCGCGCATGTCGAACGGTCGGTCGGCCTTAAACGCTACCAGCTGCACGGAAATTACACCCAGTCGGTTTATGTCGAGCTGATTTATTTCGTCGATAAAAACCTGAATGTTAGGTTCTGCCTCGCCGGCAGCCAGCAGCGTAAATTCCGCTACGTCCGACGGCCGGGCGCTGACGGCATAGAGCAGCCGGTAGTTGGAGTCATTGACCAGATAGATGTCGAACGACGTTTGCGACAGCCTTTTGATGTCTCGCGGCTCAAAGAGCAGCGCGGCGGTGAGTTCCTTTGAGGCGGTTTCCTTAGCCGGCGGCCGCTCAACGGCTTCGCGTGGCGCGGCATCGGGAATTTCGGGAATGATGGTTGCCGACGGCACCACTACGCATTCATTTATGTCGACCGGGGTTTCAAATCCGTCGTCGGGGTCACAAACGTAGGCTATGCGGCCTTCCATTCGGACTATTTTGCCGCCGCCAACGGCATTGAGAAAGCGGACTGTGTCGCCGATTTTTGCCATAGTTATGAAAATAGTGTTCTGAAGGCTTCTTCAACGCGCGCAACTTCAACGATTTTGATTTTGCGTTTCGAGGTGTCGATGCCTTTAAGGTTGTTTTTGGGAATGATAATTGTTTCCATGCCGAGCTTTTCGGCCTCGGTCAGACGTTGTTCGATTCGGGTAACCGGACGGATTTCACCCGACAGACCCACTTCGCCGGTCATGCATGTAGTGCGGGGCACAACCATGTCCACATTGCTCGACAGTATGGCCGAAATCACCGCTAAATCAAGCGCCGGGTCATTAACCTTTATGCCGCCGGCAAGGTTGAGAAACACGTCTTTCTGGGCTAGTTTGAAGCCCACGCGCTTTTCAAGCACCGCAAGCAGCATGTTCATGCGCTTGGAGTCGAAGCCGGTTACTGAGCGCTGAGGCGTGCCGTAGGCTGCGGTGCTGACCAGGGCCTGCACTTCGATGAGAAACGGGCGCATTCCCTCCATGGCAACGCCGATTGCGGTGCCCGACAACTCCTCCGACCCGTTGCCCAGCAATACTTCGCCGGGGTTGGTTACCTCGCGCAGCCCGCGCTGACACATTTCGTAGATGCCCAGCTCCGAGGTGGAGCCGAAACGGTTCTTGATGGCGCGCAGAATGCGAAACATCTGGTGTGAGTCGCCCTCGAAGCGAAGAACGGCGTCGACAATATGTTCCAGCACCTTGGGGCCGGCAATCGAACCCTCTTTGGTTATATGGCCGATAAGAATAACCGGCACGTTGGTTTGCTTGGCGTAGGCCAGCAGCCGGGCAGCGCATTCGCGCACCTGACCGACCGAACCGGCCGATGATTCCAGCGAATCGTCAGCAATGGTCTGAATGGAGTCGATGACCACCAGGCCGGGACGGATGGCGTCGATATGGGCAAAAATATTGTCGAGCGACGTTTCGGTGACGATATAGCAGTTGTCGGAGAGGCGCCCGATGCGGTCGGCGCGCATTTTCAGCTGCATGGCGCTTTCCTCGCCCGAAACGTAGAGCACCGTGCTCTTTCGGATGCTGAGAATGTTTTGCAGAACAAGGGTCGACTTGCCGATGCCCGGCTCGCCTCCGATCAGAACCATTGAGCCGGCAACGAGGCCACCGCCCAAAACGCGGTTAAGCTCGGCCGAAGGTAATGTTATTCGCTCCTGTGTTTCGGTTTTGATTTCGCTGACTTTTTGGGGCTTCGACAGTTCGGTTTGCAGCCGCAGGGTGCCGCGGGCGCCGCCGGTGGTGGCTTTGGCGGTCGACACGCGCTCTTCAACCATAGTGTTCCATTCGCCGCAAGCCGGACAGCGGCCCTCCCACTTTGAGGACTCATTGCCGCAGTTTGAGCAGAACCAGGCGGATTTATAATTAGTTTTAGCCATAAATTCTTCGGGAGAGTTCAGAAATTATTATGCCTGTTGCCATTGCAACGTTCAGCGATTCGGATGTTTGTCGTCCCGGTGGAAACGACGGAATTTTCAGCCGTTGGCTAACCGTTTTCTCAACTTCGGCCGAGATTCCGTTGCCTTCGTTGCCCATAACCACGATCGGTTGCGGTTGCAGTTCAACTTGAGTCCGATAAAGGTCGCTGCCGTCGAGAAATGTGCCGAAAACCGGGGCCCCAGTGTTGCGTAAGGTTTGGGCAAGATTCTCCACGCGGTGAACGGCAACGCGCGCAAGGGCACCCATGGTTGCCTGAACTACTTTGGGCTGAAAGGGGTCGGCTGTGCCCGGTCCGGCAAGAATGTCGGCTATGCCAAACCAGTCGGCCAGGCGGATAATAGTGCCGAGATTGCCGGGGTCTTGTACGGCATCGAGCGCCAGCGTAAGCTGCCCGCGATATGTATATGGGTTGTGTTGTGGCAACTCAAACACCGCCAGTACCGGCTGCGGAGTTTGCTGCTGCGACATCCGCTCGATGGTGCGTCGGTCAACGACGGTGGGCGCCGACAGCTCGGGATGCTCGGCCGCAAACGCTGCCGTGCAGAATAGTTCGCGTAGCCTGAAGTGGGGAAGCGAGTCCAACACGCAGCGTGCGCCTTCGGCCAGGAAGCAACCGGCCTCTCTGCGTCCGCGTGGGGTTGCCAGGCTTTTAACGAATTTAATCATTCGGCGTANGNTTCGAGCGCNTCNTCGAGNAANGCCTTNAANGCGGGAATATCCTCNTTGTAGCCATAGCTGGGCGANATNGCNTCGCCNCGGTTGTTGAGNACGATATAATANGGCTGNGAATTNGCCGCGAANTTATANCGCTGCAGGTAGCTCCATTTTTCGCCTACGGTGGAAATGGTTTTCGTGCGGCCGTTTTCCTCGACGGTGAATGGGGCGGCCAACGGCTTCTTATCGTCGACCATCAGTTCGATAATAACGAAATTCTGGCCAAGGGTGGTTGCTATTTCTTCGCTATCGAACACCGCGCCCTCCATTTTCCGGCAGTTCACGCAGCCGTAGCCGCTGAAGTCCATCAAAACCGGCAACCCCTGCTCGGCGGCGTAGCGCATACCTTCGTCGTAGTCCGAGAATGTGCGCGTTTCGCCGCGGGTGTAAAGATTGAAATCCTGGGTGAACAGCGGAGGCACGAAGGCGCTCACTGCCTTTAGCGGCGCGCCCCATAGCCCCGGGACGAGATAAACGGAGAAACTAAACGATATAAGAGCCAAAAAGAACGGGCCTACACCCACCGACTGAGACGGCGAGTCGTGGCGGAACCGGAGCTTGCCGAGCAAATACATGCCCAACAAAGCGAAAATCACTACCCAGAGGCTAATGAAAACCTCGCGGTCGAGCAGATGCCAGCCGTAGGCCAGGTCGGCAACCGACAGGAACTTCAGCGATAGCGCCAGCTCCAGAAAACCGAGAACAACCTTGACCGAATTCATCCAGCCGCCGGAGCGGGGTGCGCTTTTAAGCATTGTGGGGAACAGGGCGAACAGGGCGAACGGAATGGCTAATGCAAGGGCAAACGCACCCATGCCCACTGCCGGACCTACGATATTGCCCATTGAGGCAGCCTCTACCAGCAGAGTACCGATAATCGGGCCGGTGCAGCTGAACGATACCAGCGCCAGCGTGAATGCCATGAAAAAGATGCTGAGCAGGCCGGTGGCATTTTCTGCGCGCGAGTCCATGGCGTTGCTCCATTTTGACGGCAGTTTAATGTCGAAAGCACCGAAAAAGCTGATTGCAAAAACTACCAGCAGCGCAAAGAATATGAGGTTGAAAACGGCATTGGTTGAAAGGTCGTTGAGCTTGCTTGCTCCGAAAATGAGTGTAACTGCCAGGCCCAAAACCAAGTAAATTACTATGATTGAAAGACCATAGACCGACGCATCGCGCAGCGATTTGGATCGCGACGAGCTTTTTTTGAGAAAGAAGCTGACAGTCAGCGGTATCATGGGCCACACGCAAGGAGTAAACAGCGCTAACAGCCCTCCGAGGAATCCCCAGATGAAAATAGACCAGAGCGACGCCGATGCTATGTCGTTATCGTTGCCGGCAACGTCGACCGGTGTCCACCACGGATGGTCGGCCGGGTTAAAAGAGGCAGTAGAGGCCGGCGCGGCGGCCGCGGCGCTGTTTTCGTTGCCAAACTCGAATTCGAAGGTTGAGGGCGGGATGCAGTTCTGGTCATTGCAGGCTTGGAATTTCACCTGGCCGGCAAGNGCAANNNCGTNGCCNTNGGTAACNANAAACTTCTGGGTAAGAGTAATTTCGTTTTCCCAATAGCGGACATTTCCTTCGAAGGCATCTTCGTAGATTTCAGTGGCTTCACGCGCAGGAACCGGATTGCCAACGGCTTCCAGCCCTTCGGNNACGGTGAAACTCACGCTTGTGGGCTCGGGGCCGTAGTCNATCNGTGGAAGTTCGGTGGCATAGAGGTGCCAGCCTTTTTCAATCGTGGCGGTTAAGGTGAGTCGGGCGGTGTCACCGTCGATTTTGAAGTCGGCTGACCAAACTATCGGGTCCTGAAACTGAGCGCTGACCGCGAGCGGAAGCAGCGCAAGNANAAAAAGTAGAAAACGCTTCATTTTTNGTCGAACTGAGAGAGTATCTGGCGAAGTTCCTGATCGGTTGCGGTCAAGCGCGAGCGGCATTCATTGAGCAGTTCGGTTGCGCGCCGGGTATAGGCCGAGAGTTTGTCGATGTCGCATTTGTCGCTCTGCATGTGAGCAAGAATCTGTTCGAGCTCGGTAACGGCCTGGGTATAGGTCATTTCTTTAACGGGCGTAGGCATAGCTATTGAGTGATTGAGGTGATTGTTCCGTCGGCGAGTTCAGTGGTGACAACAGCACCGGCGGGAATATTTGTTGCCGATGTAACGGCAACGCCGTTGNATCGGGTAATGGAAAAGCCGCGGGCCNGGGTGGCCTTTGGCGACNGGGCTTCTATNAGGGCCGCATAGCCGTTGAGNCGGGTTGNGGCGTTNGCAACGGCATTGGCGGTNACATTTTTGAGTGCGTCGGCCATGCGGTCCAGACGGGCGTTCAGGGGCATAAGTCTGGTGGCCGACACCCGGCCAAGNGTTGCGGCGAGATTGTCGAGGCGGCGCGCCGACCGCTCTATGGCGCTTAATGGCGCTGTTGGCAGCGAACCGCTTATGTAGGCCAGCTGCTGGCGTGCGCCGGCAATGGAGTCGGAGGTTATTTGCAGCAACATGCCGCCTAAGGCCAAAAGGTTGTCTAACTCGTTTTGGCCCATCGAAATCAGGAACTCGGCGGCGGCTGTCGGGGTTTTTACGCGTCGGCAGGCAATATAGTCGAGAACTGTTGTGTCGCGTTCATGGCCTATGCCAACAATTACCGGCAGCGGAAACAGAGCCACTGAGGTTGCCAGGCGCAGGTCATCGAATCCATCGAGGTCGGTCGCCGCGCCACCCCCGCGAATAATGCACACGCAATCGAAATCGTCGGCCCGACGCGCAATGGCATCCAGCTGTTCGATGACACTCGCCGCGGTTTGAGGGCCCTGGACTATTGCGGGAAACAACTCCACGTTGAACCGCAACCGGCGCGGATTGTTGAGCAACTGATTCATGAAGTCGCCATAGCCGGCAGCGGTGGCCGACGATATTACGGCTATGCGCTGAGTGGGGCGGGGGAGGTCCAGCCGCTTGTTTTCGTCGGCAATGCCTTCTTTGGTAAGGCGTTCGAGAATTTCGCGGCGTCGACGCTCGCGTTCGCCAAGCGTAAATTGGGGGTTTACAGCCGAAATGTTAAGGTTCATGCCGTAGAGCGGGTGATAGCCCGCAGTTACGCAAACCATCACCTGAAGCCCCGACCGGAATGGCTGACCCGTTTCAATTTGGAATCGGGAGCGGATGGTGCGCCATACGTTTGCCCANATTGTTGCCCGNGCTTTGNCGACGGNNGCNCCNGNNTCGGGNTCTTTCTGGAGCAACTCCATATNGCNGTGGCCGCCATNTTCGCGAACGTCNGACAGTTCGGCCACTATCCATACGTTTTTCGACATCGGACATGCCGCTATCAGGTCGCGAAGCAGCTCCTGAAGTTGCAAAAGAGAGTAATATCGGTCGGGCGAGCTCATTTATCGGTAATTGGCCTGAATCCTTTCGGGCCCCACTGGTAGCGGAGCTCCGGGCGCATCTTGGCGCGCTCTTCCGAGGTGTTAGTAAGCGTCAGTATGCCCGATTTTGGGTCGAGCGAGTATTCGGCCATGACTATCGGTGGCTCCTGTGAGTCGACTTTTCNCCAGGCGGAGGGCGCCGGCTCGGTCCAGAGTTTGCTGAGTTTCGGCATCAGAAGCCAGTTGTGGTCATAGATTCTCAGCTGTGAGTCGGTGAAGTCACTTTTAAGGGTTTCGATAACGCAGATTACCGAATCTTTTTTCAACGGCATCATCTGAACGGTCAGAACCCGCCCGGGGCCTGTTTGCAGCTCAACCCGGGTTGAATCAATGGCGAGGATGCTCGCTTCAGTGCCCATGCCGTTAATAACGGTGCGCGAAAGCATACCTGCCGACGCGTAGTCGAGCAGGTCGCGGACGGCGCGTTCTCCGACCGGCATCAAGATGTTTGACGGTGCGGAGCGGAGAATACGGGCCACAGGCAATTCNGCTCCGGCGGCGAATACGATAACCGTCGCCAAAAATGCGAGAACTATGCGGCGCACTTAAACCGTAAGGATTTCCTTCTCCTTGGCGGCGAAGAGTTCGTCAATCTGTTTCAGATACTTGTCGTGGAGNTTCTGAGCCTGGTTTTCGGCGTCTTTTTCAATGTCTTCAGGCATACCCTGCTTGATGGCTTTCTTCAGGCCGTCGATAGCGTCGCGACGAGNGTTNCGAACGCTGACTTTGGCGGNTNCGGCTTCGGCTTTGCTCTGTTTAACAAGGGCTTTGCGGCGCTCTTCGGTCAGCGGCGGAATGGCAAGGCGGATAACTTCGCCGTTGTTTTCGGGAGTAATGCCGAGTTCGGAGTTGATAATGGCCTTTTCGATTTCTTTGAACATCGATTTTTCCCAGGGGGTAATAACGATGGTGCGCGCGTCGGGAACGCTAACATTGGCAACGTTGGATATGGGAGCTGCTGAGCCGTAGTAGTCAACGCGGATGCCGTCGAGCAGCTTCGGGTTTGCCTTACCGGCGCGGATATGGCTGAGAGATTCGTCGAGATAGGCGATGGCCAGCTGCATCTTATCTTCGGCGGGTTCGAGGTAGGTCTTGGGGTTTGTCATATTCTTATGGTTATTAGAATGTTGGGAATAATCAGGTTAGAGAATCAGCAGAGAGTCGCCGTAGGTTCCGAAACGATATTTTTCCTCTACGGCGAGCTCGTAGCAGCGCATAACGTTTTCGTAGCCGCCGAANGCAGCAACCATCATCAGCATGGTCGACAGCGGNAGGTGGAAGTTTGAAACCAGTGCGGTCGGCACTCCGAAGTCGTAGGGCGGGGCAATGAATTTATTGTCCCAGCCGGCAAAGCTTTTGAGGTGTCCGCCCATGCTTTCGCCGGCAACCATGCCTCGCAGAATCGAGGTGCCCACGGCCAGAACGTGCTTGTCTGAGTCCTTGGCTTTGTTGACCATTTCAACGAGTTTTTCGTCAACGATAACTTCTTCGGAGTCGATGCGGTGCTTCGAAAGATCTTCAACGTCGATTTCGCGGAAGGTGCCAAGCCCGGAATGAACGGTCATGAATCCGAGGTTAATGCCTTTGATTTCGAGGCGTTTCATCAGAATGCGGCTGAAGTGGAGGCCGGCGCCGGGGGCAACAACCGCACCCTCTTTTTCGGCATAGACCGTCTGAAACATTTCGCTGTCGATTTCTTCGGGTTTACGTTCAATATGGTCGGGCAGCGGAGTGGAGCCGAGGTCAAACAGAACCTTTTTGAATTCTTCGTGAGAGCCGTCAAACAGGAAGCGCAGCGTGCGGCCGCGGCTGGTGGTGTTGTCAATTACTTCGGCAACAAGGCTTTCGTCCTCGCCGAAGTATAGTTTATTGCCGATGCGGATTTTGCGTGCGGGTTCAACAAGAACGTCCCAGAGTTTATGTTCGGCGTTCAGCTCGCGCAGCAGAAAAACCTCGATTTTGGCGTTTGTACGTTCCTTATTGCCGTAGAGTTTGGCCGGAAATACTTTAGTGTCGTTGAAAACCATAACGTCGCCGTCGCCGAAATAATCGATAATATCTTTAAAAAGTTTCTGCTCGATTTTTCCGGTCTTGCGGTTGAGTATCATAAGGCGGGCGTCTTCGCGCTCGGCCAGCGGATACTGGGCAATGAGCTCCTGAGGAAGGTCGAAGTTAAATTGGCTGAGTTTCATTTATTTGTATTGTCGTTGGGAATTTCAATGGTTATTGTTTTGAGCTCGTCGATGAGGGCGCGCACGTCGGCGCAGTCATGAATCGACACTGACCCGACGCGGGTGCGCCTCAGCGCCGTCAGGTGGGCTCCGCAGTTGAGCGCCTCGCCCAGGTCGCGGGCCAGGGCCCGGATGTAGGTTCCTTTGCTGCAGACAATTCTGAATCGGGCGCAGTAGGTTGCCGGGTCAAAATCGAGCAGCTCGAGCTCGCTGATTACTATGGGTTTGGCTTTGAGTTCGGGGGCTTCGCCTTTGCGGGCCATTTTGTAGGCGCGTTTGCCCTCGATTTTAACGGCTGAAAAAACCGGCGGAACCTGCATAATAGGGCCGCGGAATTGCGGTAGCACAGCCTCAATCGCCTCGGCGGTTAAGTGGTCGGTGGGGTAGGTGCTGTCAATTTCAGTTTCGAGGTCGAAGCTCGGGGTAGTGGCGCCGAAGCGCACTGTTGCCACATATTCTTTTTCGCCGGCTTGAAGCTGATCGATGAGTTTTGTGGCGCGGCCTGTGCAGATGAGCATAACTCCGGTTGCCAGCGGGTCGAGAGTGCCTGCATGGCCAACCTTGAAGCGTTTGCACTCATGGCGGCGCGTCAGCACGCCGCGTATGCGCTTAACAACGTCAAACGAGGTCCAGTGAAGCGGTTTGTCAACCTTCAGTATCTGTCCGCTAACGAAATCCATTTACCAGAGCAGACANAGCAGGCCGGCGGCCACGCAGTAAACGGCAAACCAAACCAGCTTGCCNTTNTTNACGATATTGAGCATCCATTTGCAGGCGGCGCAGCCGACNAGGAATGACGACANGAAGCCTACAATCATCGGCACGGCGCCTACCGCAACCGACGNGGTGGCCTCAACGGCATCGGNNANCAACAGGTCTTTCAAATCGAGCAGNCCTTCGCCCAAAATCGGAATGATGACCATCAGGAACGAGAATTGGGCAACTTTGGCGCGATTGTCGCCCAAAAGGATGCCGGTGGCGATGGTGGTTCCAGAACGCGAAAGCCCGGGCAGGACGGCAATCGCCTGCGCGCAGCCTATAATAAAGGCGTCGGCCCAGCTTATGTCGCGCCCCTGTGGCTTGCCGGGGTTGGCAAGCATCTCGCGTGTGCGGGTGAAATAGGCAAATGCCAGCAGCGCGGCGGTTACGAGCAGGCAGATGCCAACAACCGTAAGGTTGCCGTCGAAAAGCTGTGAAATCTGCTTTTTAAACAACACGCCGACAATGCCTACGGGTATGCACGAAAGCAGAATCTTGCAAACGTAAAAGAAATTATCGTCGCGCTGAATCGTTAGAAACGATTTTAGNAGCGGATAGAATTCGCGCCATAGAATAACTATNGTNGAGAGCACGGTTGCAACATGGAGCATCACCGAAAACTCAAGCGACGCGTCCGGGTCGAGGTTCATGCCGAGAATCTGTTTGAAAATCTCGAGATGACCGCTCGATGAAATCGGCAGGTATTCGCTCAGNCCCTGAACGATTCCTAAAATCAGTGCATCAAGCCAATCCATAGTTTAATCTTGATTTTTCGGCCGATAAATAATAGCAAAAGCCATAAACAGNAAGCCCAGAAACGAAATTGTCGGTCCGACTACTATGCGCCGGGTNGAAAAAATGTCGGGCTCAAAGCCGGCGGCNGTGGTCGAAGGACCGAGCATGAGCAGGAAGCCGACAATAATAGCGGCNGCTGCAATGGCCATCAATATAAAATTAGCTTTAACCAGAGGAAAGCGTGCGGGATTTTCGGGGTCGAGTTGCGAATTCTTCTTTGCCATATTTAGTGTTTAGAAAAGGTCGTCGTAGTTCATGGTGAGGTAGCGTTGCGTGGCGAACGCTGCGGCCGAAAGGCTCAGAAGCGGACCGATAACTATCATAGCCCCGCAAACAATGCATAGCGTTTCGACTGTAGCTACGGTGCTCAACGATGCATCCAGATTCCACAGGTAGAAGTATATGCCCGTAAGGGCTCCGGAGGCTATAAGGCCGGCAATGGCCCCCTGAAGCATGTTGCTCAGCAGGAACGGCCGGCGTATGTAGCCGCGCGATGCGCCAACGAGTTTCATGGTATGGATGGTGAAGCGCCGGGAATATATGGTCAGGCGCACGGTATTGTTGATCAACACGAACGAAATCGGCAGCAGCGCGCAAACGGCAAGAATTAGAATCATCATTACTGTCGACAGGTTTCGGTTAACGTGGTCAACCACTTCCGTATGGCCGTTGACCTGCTCTACCCCCGGCATTTCTGCCAGCGGGAGCATAATCTTGTCGAGGCTGTCGGCACAGGCGTAATCGGCCTTCACGTTTATTTCAAATTCCGGCAGAAACGGATTTACGTCGAGCATCTCGGTCAGATTTTCACCCATTTCTTTATGCCAGGTTTCATTGGCCTCTTCGGGCGAGAAGTAGCGGAACGAGGCTACATAGGGNGCCGAGCTGAAAAGCTGTTTGANGTGGTTGATGTCGTCGAGNGTTGNCCGTTCGACCAAAACCACGTCGAACCCCATGTGTTCTTTAATNTCCGTTGTTATGCGGTGTGCCGCNAGGGCAAGCGTAGCAACCATGCCCAGGAGCAGGAGCACCAGGGCTACGGAAACAGTTGCCGTCANCTGAACGCTGACCGACGAAAANCCTTTTCGCGATTTCATAATAGGCTACAAAGTTACGAAATTTCACCCCCCTTTGTCAAGCATTTCCCCAAATTTCTTTCACAAATCTACACTCGCTTCGCGTAATGCGCTGATTTGTTGGTTTATAGTTAATGTGATGTCTTATGCCATACTCACGTTAACTATGAAGATATGCGTCTTCATTTCGCATCAATATGTAGCTTCTAATTTCGTTTTGCAATTGTTTTTGCTCTTCTCTGGNATTATANACATCNNCCATTCCNCTCAANGTNAATAAGTCAATGAATNCACNGATTCCNCATAATCCTCCTGTGATAATCCAAAGAATACCTGTTCCCCATTTATTTAAATATATACGGTGTAGACCAAGTATACCGAAAGAGCCAATTAGCCAAAGAAGATAGGCAACACCTTTTGATTTCATAATGCGATGGATTAGCGGATTTAATGTTCGGGTTAGAGGTCGAATAGGGCGGTGATGGTGCCGACTATGGCGAAGATTATCAGTAGCGAGCCGATAATGCGGTTGAGCAGATAGAGGGAGCGCACGTTGAAGTGGGTGCGCATTTTGTTGACCAGAAATGTTATCAGAAACCACCACGCCAGGGCCCCCACGGCGATAGAAAGGTAGCCGGCAAAATAGTGGTAGTATCTGAATTCTGGGAGCAAAAAGTTGAAGCGCGCAAAGAGGCCGATGATAAAGAAGAGTATCAGCGGATTAGAGACCGTAAGCAAAAAGCCGGTAACTATGTCTTTCCAGTAGGTATTTGCTTCGGCCAGGTCGGGGCGACGCAGGTCTTTGGCCGGGTTTTTGCGAAACAGAAATATGCCGAACAGGGCAATGGCTATGGAGCCGAAAATCTGCAGCAGCAGCTGCTGGGAGGATATGAAGTCGGTTATGAACGCTATGCCGGCGCCGGTGAGTATGCAGTAGAATAAATCGGAAATCGACGCTCCGATGCCGGTAAAGAATGCGGGCCAGCGCCCCTTGTTGAGGGTGCGCTGTATAACCAGCATGCCAATCGGGCCCATAGGAGCGGAAATCAGCACTCCAATGGCAAAGCCGCGCATCAAAACGTAAATCAGGTTATCCATCAGCTATTTTCGTGGCCTGTCGGCGGAGTAGGGAAGATTCGGTTTATGATCAGGGCAATGGCGCCGTCGCCGGTAACGTTGCAGGCGGTGCCGAATGAGTCCATGGTAATATAAAGGGCAATCATCAGCGCGTTGTCGGCCTCGGAGAATCCGAGCATTGACGACAGTAACCCTAACGATGCCATGATTGCACCGCCGGGTACGCCGGGGGCGGCAATAATGGTTATGCCGAGCATTGCAATGAAACCGGCAAACTGTCCGACGCTCCAGGGCATTCCCTGCATGATCATCAGCGCCAGGGCGCACGAGGTGATTTTCAGTGCCGAGCCCGACATGTGGATCGTTGCGCAGAGGGGCACAACGAATCCGGCCGTAGATTCATTCACTCCGAGGGTCTTTACCTGGCGCAGGGTAACGGGAATGGTGGCGGCGGAACTTTGGGTTCCGAGGGCGGTGAAATAGGCCGGCAACATGGTTTTCAGGGCCTTGAAGGGATTGCGGTGGTCAACGATGCCGNCAATGGTGAATTGTCCGATNAGNAGGAGAATATGCATGGCAAAGNTAATGGCGNTAATGCTGACGAAGGTCATCATTACNCGGCCTACCTGCCCTTCGATGGTCATTGACATGAAGATGCCGAANATATAAATCGGGANCAAGGGAATTATAACTCCCATAATCGTGCGCGAAATTATTTCGCGGAACTCGTTNAATCCGCGCTTGAGGGCCGACGAGTTGCAATAGGCCATGCCCAGGCCCNTTACGAAGGCCAGAACCAGGGCGGTCATTACTCCGAACAGCGGCGGCATCTCCACGGTGAAGAACGCTTCGGGTGCCGCGGCATGGGCTTCGAGGGCATCAACGGCTCCGTGCGAATCAATCAAATGCGGAAATGCCCAGGCGCTGACTCCGAATGAAAACCAGCCGGAGGCCAGGGTCATGGCGTAGGCAATCAGCGCCGTAACGGCGAGCATCTTGCCGGCCTTTGATCCGATTTCGGCGATGGCCGGGGCAACGTAGCCGAGAATCAGCAGCGGAATTATGAATCCGAGAAATTGCGAAAATATCGCATTAAAGGTCATGAACACCCGGGCGCCCCACAGGGGCATTATGTAGCCGGCCCCCACGCCGAGGGCTATGGCTATGAGTATGCGGACAAGCAGTTTCATCCTACGGCTCCTTCCAGTGTTAACGCCAGGAGTTTCTGGGCCTCCACGGCAAATTCCATCGGCAATTTTGCCATAACCTCTTTGGCGTAGCCATTAACAATCAGGCCGACAGCTTCTTCGGTCGGAATTCCGCGTTGGTTGCAATAGAATAGCTGGTCGGCGGAAATTTTTGAGGTGGTAGCTTCGTGTTCAACAATTGCGGTCGGGTTCTTAACGTCAATGACCGGAAAAGTGTGGGCGCCGCAAGTCGGCGACAGCAATAGCGAGTCACACTGGGTGTGGTTGCGGCAGCCGTCGGCGTTGGCGGCTACAGAAACGAGGCCGCGATATGAGTTCTGGCTGTGGCCGGCCGAGATGCCTTTGCTGACTATGGTTGAGCGAGTGCGCTGGCCAAGGTGAATCATCTTGGTCCCGGTGTCGGCCTGCTGGCGATGGCGCGTAACCGCAACCGAATAGAATTCGCCGATAGAATCATCGCCCTGAAGCACACATGACGGATACTTCCACGTTATGCTCGACCCGGTTTCCACCTGAGTCCACGAAATCTTCGAGCGCTCGCCGCGGCAAAGGCCCCGCTTGGTGACGAAGTTGTAGACGCCGCCGCGGCCGTCGCGGTCGCCTGCATACCAGTTCTGAACTGTTGAATACTTGACTTCGGCGCGGTTTTCNGCNATGATTTCAACTATGGCTGCATGAAGCTGATTTTCGTCGCGCCGGGGAGCGGTGCACCCTTCAAGATATGAAACGTAGGCATCGTCGTCGGCCACAATCAGAGTGCGTTCAAACTGGCCGGTGCCTGCGGCGTTGATGCGGAAATAGGTGCTCAGCTCCATGGGGCAGCGCACTCCCTTGGGTATATAAACGAACGACCCGTCGGAAAACACTGCCGAATTCAGAGCGGCATAGAAGTTGTCGGCGTAGCTGACTACTTTGCCGAGATATTTGCGAACAAGGTCGGGATGCTCCTTAACCGCTTCGGAAAACGAGCAGAACACTATGCCCAGTTCGGCCAGCTTGGCCCGGTGGGTGGTTTTTACCGACACGGAGTCCATAACTGCATCGACGGCCATACCCGAAAGCAGTTTCTGCTCCTCAAGCGGTATGCCGAGCCGGTCAAAAGTATTGAGTATCTCCGGGTCGACTTCGTCGAGGCTTTTGGGCCCTTCTTTTTTACGNGGAGCCNCGTNATAGCTTATGGCCTGAAAGTCTATTTNCGGAATATCGAGGTGCGCCCAGGTCGGGGGCGTCATTTTCTGCCAATGACGAAAAGCCTTCAGCCTGAAGTCCAGAAGCCAGTCCGGTTCGCCTTTTTTTTGAGAAATCAGGCGAACAACGTCCTCGTTGAGGCCGGCGGCTATAATGTCGGTTTCAACGTCGCCGGAAAAGAAGCCATATTTATAATCGTCGTCGTTCTGGTCCGATATTCGTCGGAGTGCGTCGTCGTCGGAATAATCCATTTATGATGCGTTATATAGGTTAAGTGCCAGCCCGAAAAGGCGTTGGGCAAATGCTGCGACCCATTGCGAGAATGGGGCTGAAAACAACGTGGTTTCGGGTGAGCAGAGTATCAATAGGTTGATTATAAGTGATGTCAGCAGCAGCCATTTGATTCCGCCGATAATGGCGCCGGGCAGACGGTTGAGCCATTCAAGCAGCAGCACTGTTATTGTCAGATGCAGGGCCTTGGCTATAAGCTTTACGCCTAAAAAACATAAAATGTAAACTATAGTGAAACACGCGAACTGCGGCAACTGAAGGTGGGCGGCAATGCCGGGCGCAAACAGCCGCGCGCCCAAAAAGCCAATCAGAAAGGCCAGCACCGACGCCGCCTGGGCAATTGCCCCGCGCCAGCCGCCATAAATGGCGTAGCCTACAGTGCCGAGAATCAGCACCCAACTGATTATCTGAGCCGTGGTCACTTTCCGCTGAAACGTTCTTTAATTGCACTTATAGCCGGATTTTTCATCTCAATTCGCCGTTCGCCGTCAAGCAGGTAAATCGATGGCATACGCCTTATAATATAGATGTCGTTGGCCATAACGTCAGTGCGGTCGAATGCTGCGGTCCAATCTTCGGGCAGCAGTTCGCGAGTGGCCTCCCAGCGTTTATAGGGGGTTTCGATGCNAAACGGCAAGAACGTGNGGCAGCNCCTCGATTTCGCGCAGTTGGTNAATTGTTTTCCGGCAGTGATCGCAGTCGGGGTTATAGAAAAGAACCAACAGCGGCTCGCCGGGACGGAATGTTAAAAGGGTGTTTTCCGAAGCTTCGGGAGTGCCGAAGCGGAAGTCGGCGGCTATAGCTCCGCGGGGGTTGACTTCACAAACGTCGTGGAGCATCCATTCGGCGGTTGCTTTCTGAGCATCAGACAGCTTGCCCGTTTCCAGAGCGGCCCGGAGCAATTCGGCCATGCGCTCTTCGTCAACGTCGAAAACCGTGGTTTCAGCAGCTTCCAGCAGGCGGTCAAGCGCTCCTGCATTCGCGGCGTTGCTGACTATGGTTTTGGCGTTACCCTCGTGGAGATTCTCGGGCACCGTCCATTGCCGGTTGGCGCCGCAACCTGTAAGGAGCGACGCAGCCGCCAAAGCAGCAAAAATAAATTTTACGCACTTCATCGCCTGCAAAGTTACAAAAATTCCCCCTATCCTCAAAATTTCATAATGTCTGCGACTATGGAGCAAAAAAATAGCCCCTCCGCGGGGCTGGCAGCTATCAGCTGAAAGCAAGACCGGAGGGGGAATAAGCGCGGGCGAACTGGCGGATGATTGAAAGGGTGATTGCCCGCGGCGATTGTTGGTTGGCAACATCGGAGGCCGCCGGAAGAGTAGGAGTAGATGATTCTGTCATAGGCAGTCGGGATTATAAATGTGATTACGTAATTTTAACGGCCGGCAGGGGCGTTTTATTGTGTTTTTACCCGATATGTTTTAAAACATACGGCCGAACTTGCACATGTTCGCGGAAATTTTCGTAACTTGTGGGCATCTTAAATCATGAATTTTTAAATAACCAACCTTAAATCCCCATACCGGAATGAAAGTCTACAAAACCAANGAAATNAAAAACATNGCCNTGCTCGGTAGCAAGGGNTCNGGNAAAACCACACTCGCNGNAGCNATGCTCTNNGAGTGTGGNGTNATAAAACGCCGCGGCACNGTNGANGCCGGNAACACCGTCAGCGACTACTTCCCCGTTGAAAAAGAATATGGCTATTCGGTGTTCTCTACCGTATTCTATGCCGAATTCCTTGGAAAGAAACTTAACTTTATTGACTGCCCCGGCGCCGACGACTTTGTTGGCTCGGCAATCACCGCGCTCAACGTTACCGATACGGGCGTTATCGTTGTTAATGCGCAATATGGCGTTGAAGTTGGTACGCAAAACATTTTCCGCACCACTTCGTCGCTGAAAAAGCCCGTGATATTCGCCATAAACCAGCTCGATGGCGAAAAGGCCGACTATGAAAACGTTATCGAACAGATGCGCGAAGTGTTCGGCCCCAAAGTAGTGCAAATCCAATATCCGCTGCAGTGTGGTCCGGGCTTCAATGCCATGATCGACGTGCTGCTGATGAAAAAATATCAGTGGGGTCCCGACGGCGGTGTGCCCACTATCACCGAAATTCCCGCCGAAGAAATGGAGCGCGCAACCGAACTCAACAAAATTCTGGTTGAAGCTGCTGCCGAAAACGACGAATCGCTCATGGAAAAATTCTTCGATGCCGGTCATCTGACCGAAGACGAAATGCGCGAGGGCATCCGTAAGGGTCTGGTTGACCGCTCGATATATCCGGTGTTCTGCGTCAGCGCCGCCAAGGATATGGGCGTTCGCCGCATGATGGAGTTCCTGGGCAACGTTGTT
>WFLX010206097.1_pt1 | contig 18511 bp, 18 predicted proteins | sample 4967041 | NCBI WGS metagenome assembly WFLX01 (sample SAMN12857096, study PRJNA449069) | gut metagenome | isolation source: stool from male and female vole | host: Microtus ochrogaster | place: USA:Florida | collected 2017
CACTGGACGGAAACGGGCAGATAGTTCCGAGGACAGGCTACCTCATTTCCTCTCTGAATTGTGGTGATGAAGATTTCGCCATAGCGTGTATGCGCTCCAATCTGAAATACGGCAAGAACCAGAAACGGGAGGACGTAAAGAGCCACCATTATATTATTTCCTTTGACCCCCGTGACGCACCCGACAACGGCTTGACCGTAGACAGGGCACACTTAGGGCAGCTGGGTCTGGAGCCGCACTTTTTCAGCGGGGATTCCAAGCGGCTGCTGCAGAAAGGGATCGAAGCAGTCTGCACGGAGCAGAAAAAGAAAGTGGTCTGCGTGCTGGACGAGGCGCACCTTTTAGGTAAGGACATGCTGGAGGAGCTGAGGTTCTTTCTGAATTATAAATTTGATTCCTCCAGCCCGATGTCGCTGGTGCTCGTGGAACAGACTGAATTGTGGGAACAGCAGCTGAGGCTGCAGGCATATACGGCCATACGCCAGAGGATCGACATGAACATCGTGCTGGGCAGGCTTGACCGCGCAGAGACGGGGAAATATATTGCCGCGCACCTGACATACGCAGGAACGGCGAAGGAGCTTTTCACCAGCGACGCCGAGGACGAGATATATAAGGTATCCGCAGGCGTTCCCAGAATGATAAACCGTATCTGTGAAAAAACGCTGATGTATGCATACCAGCAGCAGAAACGTCTGGCTGACGGGCACATGGTGCGGTTCGTGGCAGACCATGAGATGCCCCGGGGTGTGGAATGAGCGCCCGGGTGTCCGGCGCCATCCGGTTTGAATGCGCCGGATCGGAAGAATGGGATGCCTATGGGCGGAGATGGACAGGGGAAGTAAAAGTGGCGGTCCGGAGTACGGATATGGCAGAACTGATCATTTATGGAAAAGGCAGCTGCATGAATGCCGTAGTAGGGAGATATATGAATGGCCAGTACATCTGTATTTCTGACCTTGACACAGGCTGTCCATTGAGCAGGCTTACGGACACATTTTGGAATCGGGAGAGGATTTCCGGTCACATGCCGGAAGTGGATGCCATAACCATAGCGTATGCTTTGAAGGCGGTATCAGAATACCTGGGAGGCGGCTGGCTCTAGCCGCATAGGGCAGCCAACTATGCGCAAAAGGGATATTTGACAAAGAGTGCGGGGAACGGAAACAATTTCATAAAGGAGCTGAAAAACAGGCTGCCAGAAATGTTCCTGGCGGCCTGTTTTATAAGCTGTGCATGTTTCCGGCGCAATTCCATGCAGGGATACAAAATGCAGCATCCAGAGTTGTCAGACAATTACTGGCCGCTGAATGGAGAAAGCCGTCTGGAAAGCTGCCTTAAACCGGAAGGTGAATAATTGTATATGCAATTGAACCGGTGACAGGAAAACGGGTAGGTTTGTGGCAGCGGACAAGAGTAAATCTGTGACAGCTCATGAGGTTATTAACAGTAATAAAGCTAAAACGCCAGAAGAGGAATATTACTCAGGCAGAATTGGCGGCGATGTAAAACGTTACGCCTCAGGCAGTGTCAAGATGTGACAGCTGCTTTCCGGAGCAGTTTGTTTTGTTTGATAATTCAAGTGATTCCACGAATTTTGCAGTGGGAGAGTTGATAAAATAGCGGGAGAATGAAAGGAGTCATGCCATAGGGCGTGGCTTCTTTGCGTTGGGGAAAAGGGGAATTTCGGTAAGCCCGCTACGCCCCAACCGTTGCCTTTACCGTTTTTTGTCTTGTCATCCACGGTAAAATTTCTCCTAAATATTTAGGGGTGGTAGAAATTACAAAAATAGAGTAAAATATAGAGTATATTTATGCGTGCTGCAAAAACACGCGGAAAGGCAGTAAAAGGATGAGGCTGGAGGATTTATTAAAGGGAGTACAATATACCTGTTTGCAGGGAAGCATTGACAGGGAAGTGACTCAGGTGGAGTACGATTCCCGAAGAATAAGTGAAGGCTGCCTCTTTATCTGTATTGAGGGAGCTAATTTTGACGGTCATGATTTTGCGGCTGAGGTGACGGAAAAGGGCGCGGGAGTACTTGTGGTTTCTAAGGAAGTGCCGGAGATAAAGGATATGGCTGTAACCGTTATTAAGGTGGAGGACACCCGCTATGCCATGGCGTTTATATCGGCGGCGTATTTTGGGCATCCCGCGGAGAAATTAAAGGTAATCGGCATCACCGGTACCAAGGGCAAGACAACCACTGCATATCTTGTAAAATCAATTTTGGAGAATGCAGGCTATAAGGTGGGGCTTGTGGGTACGATTGAGGTTGTTATCGGTAAGACGCATATTCATGCCAATAATACAACGCCGGAATCCTACCTGCTGCAGGAATATTTTGCCCGTATGGTGGAGGAAGGGCTTGACACTGTGGTGATGGAGGTATCCTCTCAGGCGCTTAAGCTTCACAGGACGCAGGGCTTTATTTTTGATTACGGTATTTTCACCAATCTGGAGCCGGACCATATCGGACCCAACGAGCATGAAAGCTTTGAGGAATATCTTGCCTGCAAGGGGCTACTGTTTCAACAGTGTAAGGTGGGCATTGTAAACGGTGACGACAGTCATGTGAATCAGGTGACAGAAGGGCACACCTGCAATCTTGAGACCTTTGGGCTGGGTGAAGACTGTATGCTTCGGGCGGAGAATATTAAGCTGGTGCATAAGCCGGGTAAGCTTGGAGTGAGTTTTCAAGTGAATGGGCTTATGGATTTTGAGGTGGAGGTTCCCACACCCGGACGGTTCAGTGTGTACAATGCTTTGACGGCAATTGCAATCTGCCGTCATTTCAGAGTGCGGGAGTCCGATATTGGCAGGTCGCTTCTTGCGGCTAGGGTGAAAGGGCGCATAGAACCGGTAAAGGTTTCGGAGGACTTTACTCTTTTGATTGATTATGCCCATAATGCCATGGCGCTTAAGAGCCTGCTCAGTACCTTAAAGGAGTATGAACCCCACCGTTTGATATGTCTTTTCGGCTGCGGAGGGAACCGTTCCAGACAGCGCCGCTTTGAGATGGGCGAGGTCAGCGGCAGGCTGGCGGATTTCACCATTATAACCTCGGATAATCCCAGATTTGAGGAGCCGCAGGCGATTATTGACGACATAAAGACGGGAATCCAGAAAACGGACGGAAAATATGTGGAAATCTGCGACCGCAAGGAGGCAATCGCCTATGCCATCGCCCATGGAGAACCGGGGGACATCATAGTGCTTGCGGGAAAGGGGCATGAGGATTATCAGGAAATAGAGGGCGTGAAATATCCCATGGACGAGAGGGTTCTGATACAGGAGATACTTGAAGGAAAATAATTCATGTGAAAACTCCCTTTTCAGAATGGAGCGTTCGATAACCAGACAGATAACAAAGCATCGCAAAAGGGAGAAATAAAATTTCTAAGCAGGAGAAGATGGTGAAGGAACAGTACGCAGATATTATAGTGGATATTTCTCATGAAAAACTGGATAAAACCTTTCAGTACAGAGTACCCGATAAGCTTGTGGGAGTACTGGAGGTAGGTATGTGTGTGACCGTTCCCTTTGGAGGCGGAAACAAGCTGATAAAGGGCTATTGTGTTGCTTTGCGCGAGAACTGCAAATTTGACCCGTCGCGCACCAAGGATATTGCAGGGATTGCGGAGAAGGGCGTTACTGTGGAGGATAAGATGATTGCCCTTGCAGGCTGGATAAGGCGCAATTACGGCTCCACTATGATACAGGCGTTAAAGACGGTGCTTCCGGTCAAGCAGTCCGTGAAAAAGTTAGAGCATAAATGTGTGGAGCGCAACATGAGCAGGGAGGAAATTATTTCTCTGTTGGGAGAGAGTGAGCGAAAGAAGCAGACCGCCAAGGCAAGGCTTTTACGGGAGCTTGCAGAGCAGGAGAGTATTCCCTATGAGTGGATTACGGGCAAATTAAATGTCTCTGCGGCAACCGTAAAAAGTCTTGAGCGGGCGGGAGCCATACATATTGTGAGCACTGCCAGCTATCGCAATCCCGTAAAGCTTGAAACCACACAGGAGCGGAAAAATATTTTAAGCGCTTCTCAGCAAAATATTGTGGAGAGTATATTGAAGGAATATGACGAAGGAAAGCGGGGAACCTACCTGATTCACGGTATTACCGGAAGCGGTAAGACAGAGGTTTATATGCAGCTTATCGGAGAGGTGATAAAAAGGGGCAGGCAGGCAGTGGTGCTGATACCGGAGATTGCACTTACCTATCAGACGCTGCTCCGTTTTTACAGACGGTTCGGAAACCGGGTCAGCGTGATGAATTCCACTCTTTCTCCCGGGGAAAAATATGACCAGTGCCAGCGCGCCAAGCGGGGAGAGATTGACGTGATCATCGGTCCCCGTTCAGCGCTCTTTACGCCCTTTCCCCAAATCGGGCTGATTGTGATAGATGAGGAGCATGAGGGCAGCTATAAAAGCGAGGGAACGCCCAAATATCATGCCAGAGAAACGGCGTTAGAGGTGGCGAGGCTTCACGGCGCCAGCGTGGTGCTTGGTTCCGCAACCCCTTCCATGGAAGCTTATTTCCGCGCGCAGTCTGGAGAATACCGGATGTTTACCTTGAAGGAGCGGCTTGCGGGGGGAGAGCTTCCCACTGTGGAAATCGTGGATCTGCGGGAAGAGTTGAAAGCGGGTAACCGTTCTATTTTTAGCAGAAGGCTGCAGGAGTTATTGGAGGACAGATTGAAAAAAGGACAGCAGAGTATGTTGTTTTTAAACAGGAGAGGCTACGCGGGCTTTATTTCCTGCCGTGCCTGCGGGTATGTGGCGAAATGCCCCCATTGCGATGTGTCCTTATCGGAGCATAAAAACGGCAGGCTGATGTGTCATTATTGCGGTTACAGTGAGGAAAAGCCCATGAAGTGTCCAAGCTGCGGCTCCAAGTATATTAGCGGCTTCCGGGCGGGAACCCAGCAGATTGAAGAAAAGCTGCACGATTTGTTCCCGGGGGTACGGACACTTAGAATGGACGCGGATACCACTAAGACAAAGGACAGCTATGAGAGGATACTTTCTTCCTTTGCCAACGAGGAGGCAGATGTACTGATAGGAACCCAGATGATTGTGAAGGGGCATGATTTTCCCAAGGTCACGCTGGTGGGCGTGCTGGCGGCGGATATGTCTTTATGTGTGGGAGATTATCGCTGTGGAGAGAGAACCTTCCAGCTTTTGACACAGGCAGTCGGAAGAGCGGGGAGGGGAAGCCTTCCCGGCGAGGCGGTGATACAGACTTATCAGCCGGAGCATTATGCGGTAGTACATGCTGCTGCGCAGGACTATGAGAGCTTTTATNAGGAGGAAATCNTTTACANGGAGCTTTCAGGNTACCCTCCGGCGGCGCATATGCTTGCCGTGCAGATTTATGCGAAAGCGGAAAGGGTTGAAAGAAATGTACTTCCGACTACCGATTTTGAGCCTACCGAGGCGGATGCGGGGTATAATAGAGGAAAAGAGCTTGCGGATAGACTTGCGGATGTGGCAAAGTCTATGGCGGAGTCCGATGGTCACACAGGAGAGAAAATGCTTGTTGTAGGACCGGCTCCGGCATCGATTGGTAAAATTAATGATATTTTTAGATTTGTATTCTATGTGAAATGCCAAAATTATGATAAACTGGTACAGGTAAAGGATATATTGGAAGAAAAATTACTATTATGGCTGCCTNAGCCGTCAGGAANTCACGGTGCAATTTGATTTCGACCCGATGAATACTATTTAGGCATGGAATGGAGGAGAGTGTGAAAAATCACACTGATGTGCTGATTTTTCACACAGAGATTTGTGCCGGAGCGTCACAAATCTCCTTGATGGCAGACGCAAATTTGAAATTTGCGTCGCCCCGTCGCGTAAACGCTCCGGAATGGAGGATAAAATGGCAATTCGTAATATTCGCGAGTACGGCGACGAGGTATTGACCAAGACATGTAAGGAAGTCAAGGAAATGACGCCAAGAGTGAAAGAGTTGATTGAGGACATGCTTGAGACTATGTATGAGGCGAACGGCGTAGGTCTTGCGGCTCCTCAGGTGGGCATTTTAAAGAGAATCGTGGTGATTGACGTGACGGGGGAAGACCCTTATGTTTTGATTAATCCCCGCATTGTAGAGTNCAGTGGAGAGCAGACAGGTTCGGAAGGGTGCCNTAGCGNTCCCGGTAAAACCGGNACGGTCACAAGANCCAANTATGTGAAGGCTGTCGCATTGGATGCCAATATGAAGCCTTATGAGCTGGAGGGAACGGAGCTTTTGGCGCGTGCCATCTGTCATGAACTGGATCATTTGGACGGACACCTCTATGTGGAAAAGGTGGAGGGAGAATTGCAAAATGTTGTTTGTGACGAGGAAGAAGAGGATTAGAACCGGTTTTGTGGAAAGGAAAGTAAGCGGACTATGAAAATTGTTTTTATGGGTACACCCGATTTTGCGGTGGGAGCATTGGAAGCACTGATAGAGGCAGGACATGAAATCACCGCCGTGGTGACACAGCCTGATAAGCCCAAAGGACGAAGCAGTAAGCTTAAGCCTTCTCCTGTAAAGGAATGTGCTCTGAAATATGGAATTGCAGTGCTGCAGCCAAGGCGGATTAAGACACCGGAGGCAATTTCGGAGCTTAGGCGGTATGAGGCGGATGTGTACGTGGTTGCTGCCTTTGGACAGCTTTTGTCTCAGGAGATTTTGGATATTCCCCAATTTGGCTGTCTGAATATCCATGCCTCATTATTGCCCAAATATCGGGGAGCATCACCTATCCAGCATGCAATTATTGAGGGAGAAGAAAAGAGTGGTGTCACCATTATGCAGATGGACGCAGGCTTGGATACGGGAGATATGCTCTACAAGATGGAAACGGAGATTTCGGAGGAGGATACCTTTGAAACGTTGCATGACAAGCTGATGGAGCTTGGAGGGAAAGCTATTGTAGAGGCGCTTCCTCTCTTGGAGGCAGGGAAAATCATCCCTATCAAGCAGTGTGATGAGGAAAGCTGTTACGCTTCACTCATCGATAAGAGCATGGGAAGGCTTGATTTTACACAAAGCGCAATAACGCTTAACCGATTGATTCGAGGTATGAATCCTTGGCCGGGTGCTCATACTTTTTATAAGGGAAAGCAGTTAAAAATTTGGAGAGCAGAGCCGGTAGGGGCTGCAGGACAGAGGGCTTCCCTTGAAGCGGCGGAAAGTCCGGCACAGGAAAGCGGCGTAGTTTGTGCGGTAGAAAGGGATTTTATTGACGTGACAGCAGGCGAAGGTGTTTTGAGGATTTTTGAGCTGCAGTTGGAGGGCAAAAAACGTATGAGTACCCATGATTTCCTTTTGGGTGTGAAAATGCAGCAGGGGGAGAGGCTTGGGTAAGAAGGGAGAGTAAATTATGTTTTATGGCTTGGGATTTATGTGGGATCCGACTTATTATCTGGTGTTGATAGGCATGGTACTGTGTCTGGGCGCCAGTGCATTGGTGAACAGTACCATGAATAAATACAGCAGGGTCCGTAATATGAATAGCCTTACGGGAGCCGAGGCTGCCAGAAGGATACTCAATAACGAGGGATTGTACAATGTGCAGATAGAATGTTTACAAAATCAACGGGGAGACCATTATGACCCGCGAACCAATACGGTGCGCCTTTCCTATGAAAATTACAACGGCGCATCGGTGACGGCGGTGGGGGTGGCGGCTCACGAGTGCGGGCACGCCATTCAGCATGCCAAGGGTTATGCACCCTTGTCCATCCGTTCCGCTTTGGTGCCGGTAGTAAATATCGGAAGCTATCTTGGTCTGCCCATTATTATTCTGGGAGTGCTTTTAAGCTGGAATCAGACTCTGATTCAAATAGGTATCTGGGCGTTTGCCATTTCCGTACTTTTTCAGTTGATAACTCTGCCGGTGGAATTTAATGCATCAAGGAGAGCAGTGCAGAAGGTGGAGCAATACGGACTTTTGACCGCTCAGGAAAATACAGGCTGCAAGAAGGTGCTTACGGCAGCGGCGCTCACTTACGTGGCGGCAGCAGCATCCTCTATTTTACAGCTTTTAAGGCTGATACTGCTATTCGGAGGCGGAAGCAGAAGAGATGACTAACGAAAATATCAGAGAGATTGTTTTGGATACGCTCCTGACTTTAGAGAAGGATAGGGAATTTTCCAACAGGCTGATAAAGGCTGTGCTGGATAAATACGATTATTTGTCCGCTCAGGAAAAGTCTTTTATTAAGCGCGTGACGGAGGGAACAATCGAAAGACAGATTGAGCTTGATTACTATCTGGATCATGTTTCCACGGTTCCCGTCAGGAAAATGAAGCCTTTTATCAGATGTCTTTTGCGGATGAGTGTGTATCAAATTCTCTNTATGGATGGGGNTCCCGACAGTGCGGCTTGTAATGAAGCGTGTAAACTGGCGGACAAGAGGAAATTTCATAATTTGAAGGGCTTTGTAAATNCGGTTCTGCGAAAGATTTCCGGACAGAAATCTTCCCTTNCTATGCCGGATGCGGAGAAGGAACCGGCATTATTTTTGTCCGTAAAATATTCTATGCCAAGATGGCTGGTTGAACGATGGCTGCATGAATATGGAAGCCATATCACGGCAACACTTTTAGAAGGATTATTGCAGATACATCCGGTTTCGCTTCGTTTTTCCACAAGGCTGTCGGAGGAAGAGATAAAGAGTTGCCTCCGGGCTATTACCGAGCAGGGCATAGAGGCGGGGCAGCAGGTAAGGATAAAGCAGAGCCCTTATCTGTCCTATGTTTATTCCGTGGAGAATGTGGACGGCATTGAAGGACTTGCAGGCTTTTCGGAAGGCGCGTTTACGGTGCAGGATGTAAGNTCGGCGCTTGCCGTGGNGGCNGCAGGAANCGGCGNCAAGGATTTTGTGGTGGATGCCTGCGCTGCGCCCGGNGGGAAAAGCATTCTGGCGGCGGAATGTGCCTTAAGGGTATTGTCCAGAGATGTGTCCGAGNCAAAATGCGNTAGTCTTGAGGAAAANATACGGCGCATGAGNGCGGATAACANAANAGTNCNNNTCTNNNACGCNGCAAGGNNNGACAAGGNTCTTGCAGGGCAGGCGGATGTACTGCNTTTGGATNTTCCCTGTTCTGGTNTGGGAGTGATGGGCAAGAAGAGAGATATCAAGTATCGTGTCACCGAGGAAAGTCTGGCAAGCATCATCGCGCTGCAGAAGCAGATTGTTGAGAACAGCTGGCAGTATGTGAAGAAGGGCGGCATCCTGCTCTATAGTACCTGCACTATTAACCGGGCGGAGAATCAGGAGATGGTGCGATGGATTGTAGAGAATTTTCCCTTCCGGGCGGAGCCTGCGGAGGATTATCTTCCCAAGCGGTTATTAAAGGAAAGGGAGCTTATGAAAAGGAAAATGGAGAAAGAGGAAAACGATGCTCTGGAAGCGGCATGTATTCAACTTTTTCCCGGTTTTATGGAGACGGACGGTTTCTTTTTTGCGAGACTTAAGAGAATTTAGAAGGATGGGCGCGGCGTATTATGGATATCAAGCGCTTATGAAGGAAGTTCTATGGATAAAGAGTTAAAACGAGACATAAAATCCTTGACGTTAAAACAGCTGACGGAGGAGCTTGCCAAACAGGGCGAAAAGCCATTCCGCGCAAGACAAATGTATGAGTGGATGCATGTTAAGCTGGCGGAAAGCTTTGACGAGATGACTAACCTTTCAAAAGCGTTTCGAGAAAATTGCAAGGAAAATTACATTTACATTACGTTGAATGCCGTTGAGGTGCAGACCTCCAAGCAAGACGGCACGAAGAAATTTTTGTTNGAGCTTNCANACGGCAACGNGNNGGANAGCGTCTGGATGAAATATAAGCACGGCAACAGTGTATGCATTTCATCACAGGTTGGCTGCCGGATGGGATGCAGATTCTGCGCATCCACTCTGGATGGTCTGGAAAGAAATTTACGGCCCTCGGAGATGCTGGAACAGGTATATGCCATAACCCGACTGACGGGTGAGAGAGTTTCCAATGTGGTGGTCATGGGAACGGGAGAGCCAATGGATAATTATGATAATCTGCTTTGCTTTATCAGACTTCTTACGGACGAAAGCGGGCTGAATATCAGCCAGAGAAATGTGACGGTGTCCACCTGCGGAATTGTTCCCCAAATGCGTCTGCTTGCCGAGGAGAAGCTTCAGATTACCCTTGCACTTAGTTTACACGCGGCAACGGATGAAAAGCGTAAGGAGCTGATGCCTGTTGCAAACAGATATTCCATAGGGGAGCTTATGGAGGCATGTCGATATTATTTTGAAAAGACGGGAAGGCGGATTACTTTTGAATACAGTTTGGTGGGCGGTGTCAATGATACAAAAGAGGATGCAAAGAAGCTGATTGCTTTGGCAAAGCCTCTTTGCTGCCATATTAATTTAATACCGGTGAACCCCATTAAAGAAAGAAGTTATGTGCAATCNANTGCGGAAAGAATAGAGACCTTTAAAAATTATNNTTGAAAAAAACAAAATAAATGTTACTATAAGAAGGGAAATGGGGAGAGATATAGACGGTGCTTGTGGTCAACTGCGACGTAAGCATATCAGTATACCCCGTGTGGAAGCATAGGAGGAAGTAAGACGTGCTGAAGACATTTTCCATAACCGATATCGGTAGGAAGAGAAAATTAAATCAAGATTTTGTATATACCTCGGAGATCCCGCTAGGTAATCTGCCCAATGTATTTATTGTGGCTGATGGTATGGGAGGCCATAATGCGGGTGATTATGCTTCCAAGGTCACGGTAGAAACTATGATCAAGGAGATAGAGTCCTCTTATGAGAAGAATCCTATCCGTATATTCGGAAAAGCCGTTGAGGCGGCGAATGAGGTGATTCGCAGAAAGGCGGGCGAGGAAGCTGCGCTTGAGGGCATGGGAACGACTGTAGTAGCGGCGACCTGCATAGGAAAATATTTGCAGGTGGCAAATGTGGGAGACAGCAGGCTATACATTATCAGTCAAAAAGGAATAAAGCAGATTACAAGAGATCACTCCCTTGTGGAGGAAATGATACGGATGGGCGGTATCGGGAGAGAGGAAGCCAGAAATCATCCTGATAAAAATATTATTACCAGAGCGATTGGCGCTCAGGACAGTGTGGAACCGGATTACTTTACGGAGGAGCTTGCGGAAGGAGATATGATTCTGATGTGCTCGGACGGTTTGACTAATATGCTTGAGGATGAGGAAATCCGCATGATATTGAGCGGAGCACGCGACATTGTGGAGAAGGCGCAGCAGCTGGTTTGGGCGGCAAACGAAAACGGGGGCAGGGATAATATTAGTGTGATATTAATTGAACCGTTTGCATAAAGGGATTGGAGAAGAAGTATGATTAAGATTGGAATGATGATAGGCGACCGCTATGAGATATTGGAAAAAATCGGAACGGGCGGCATGTCAGATGTATATAAAGCGAAATGTCATAAGCTGAATCGTTTTGTGGCAGTTAAGGTGTTGAAGCAGGAATTTTCCGAGAATGCCAATTTTGTGTCAAAATTCCGCATAGAGGCGCAGGCTGCGGCAGGACTAATGCATCCTAATATCGTCAATGTTTATGATGTGGGAGAGGAAAACGGTATCTATTACANTGNAATGGAGCTGGTGGAAGGCATNACCCNTAAAAAATATATAGAGAAAANAGCAAGATTATCNTATAAGGAGTCTGTCAGCATTGCCATTCAGNTGAGCATGNGAATAGAGGNAGCGCATAACAATCATATTATTCACAGGGATANCAAGCCTCAGAACATTATCATCTCCAAGGACGGCAAGGTAAAGGTGACGGATTTCGGTATTGCTAAGGCGGCAACCANCAACACTATTACTTCTAATGTCATGGGTTCGGTACATTATACCTCTCCGGAGCAGGCAAGGGGCGGTTACAGCGATGAGAAAAGTGATATTTATTCTCTGGGTATTACACTGTTTGAGATGCTGACAGGCAGAGTTCCCTTTAACGGCGAGACTACAGTGGCAATTGCAATTAAACATATTCAAGAGGAAATGCCTTCCCCCAAGGAATTTTTGCCGGAGATTCCTATGGCGGTGGAAAGCATTGTCTTGAAATGCTGTCAGAAATCACCGGACCGCCGTTATCAGAACATGCAGGAGCTGGTCACTGATTTAAAACAATCCCTGATTAATCCCGACGAGGATTTTGTGGTGGTGAACGACCCTGATATGGGGGGGGGAACCAGAATGATTACCGACACTGATATGGCGCAGATTAAGAGATATTCCGCTTATCAGGACAATAGGGAATATGAAGAGCATGAAGAGACAATACGTTTAAGAAGTGATGTGGGCGGTTATGAAAACGGAGAGGAAGAAGATGAGGAGGATTATGATTACGATTATAATCCCCGTGCGGAACGCATTACCACAATTTTAGCAGTTGTTTTCGGAATAGTGCTATGTGCTATCATTATTGTATTCGCGGTGAGGATTTTCGGTACAGGTAAGGAGGGGAACGAAGATTCCAGAAGCTCTCTGTTGTTAGATGAAAGTACGGAGGAGACGGTTTCTTATGTACCGATGGCAGATGTGAAAGGTGTCAATGTGGAGGACGCCAAGAGAACATTGGAGAGTCTGGGCTTGAAAACTGTAACGGAATATGTGGAATCCGATACGATTGATGAAGGCGTGGTTATTGACACTGATATCAGTGCAGGCTCTCAGGTAGAGGTAGGAAGTACGGTAACACTTACGGTAAGCGCAGGGATAGACGGAGTGATCGTGCCGGAGGTATCGGGGCGTACCTTTGAGGATGCGGAGAACAGTCTTATTAATCATGGATTTTCCGTAAATAAAAGTGAGAGCTATTCCGATACTGTGGAGGAGGGAAAAGTAATTTCCCAGATGCCTTTAAGCGGCAATAAGGTTCCTAAGGGCAGTGTGGTTACGGTAACTGTCAGCAAGGGAAAGGAAGAGGTTAAGGTGAGAGTGCCGAATCTGATGGGCTTGTCGGAGCAGGATGGCACCGTGGAAGTGATTGAGGCAGGTCTTCAAATAGGAAGCGTGTCTTATGTATATAACGAAGAAGACAATGGTTCCTTTACGNAGGGGCATATCTGTTATCAAAGCTATTCTCAAGGCTCCTATGTAGATCCGGGAACGGCTTTGGATATTAAAGTAAGCCAAGGCGCGGAGAAGCACACCTATAAATGTAATACAAATATTGAGGCGCCCAGTATTGCGGAGGCTCCTGATTATGTGTCAGGCAGTGAGGTGAGTATAAAGCTGGTCACTGATGATGGGAATACTTTGCTGGATACTAAGACCACAAGCTTTCCGCAGGCGGCGAACTTTTATGGGCTGACGGCTTCGGGAGGCACGATTACCCTCACTTATAATGTTACTACGGCAGGAAGTACAACTACCGATCCGGAGACGGGAGAGACTGTTACGGTTCCGGGCAGTACGGTATCAAAGTCCTTTGACAGACGAATAGAATTTGTACAGGAATAGAAGTATGCAAGGGAAAATTATCAAAGGAATTGCCGGTTTCTACTATGTGTATGTAAACGGTAGCGGTATATACGAGTGCAAGGCAAAAGGAATTTTCCGCAAGGATAACACAAAACCTCTTGTGGGAGATGACGTGGAATTGAATATATTGGACAAAGAGCAAATGCTTGGCAATATAGATAGGATTCTTCCAAGGAAAAGCGAGCTAATCCGACCATCTGTGGCAAATGTGGATCAGGCGTTGGTGGTTTTTTCCATTGTAAAGCCGCAGCCTAATTTCAATCTGCTGGACAGGTTTTTGATTATGATGCAGCAGCAAAAGCTTCCCTGCATTATATGCTTTAACAAGAGGGATATAGACGGCGAAGGCACAGGAGATGAGTATGAGAAAATTTATCGTGACTGTGGTTATCAGACTCTTCTTGTCAGTGCGGCTACGAAGCAGGGAATTGATAAATTAAAGACATTTTTACAGGGAAAAACAACCACGTTGGCAGGACCCAGCGGTGTGGGTAAATCTTCGCTGATTAATTGCCTGCAATCCGGTACAGTGATGGAGACGGGGGCAATCAGTACAAAGATTGAAAGAGGGAAACATACCACCCGCCACTGTGAGCTGATTGCCATAGGGGAGGATACCTATATTCTGGACACGCCGGGCTTTAGTTCACTGGGGCTGTTTGATTTGGAAAAAGAACAGCTTAGAGATTTCTATCCGGAATTTGCAGAGTATGAGAAACTTTGTAAGTTTGGAGGCTGCTCCCATTTGACGGAGCCTGTTTGTGGTGTCAGAGATGCCGTGGAGAGGGGGCAGATCAGTAAAATGCGTTATGAAAATTATGGGTTTCTTTATGAGGAATTAAAAAACAGGAGAAAGTATTGATAAAAATAAGCTCAATAGCCTATTTTTAGTCACAGATATGTACCGGGGCGTCATAGATTTGAAATGCGGCTCTTTTACACGTCGGACTGGAAGCGCCGATGTGACCCTTAGCAGATTGAAAGGCTTCTTGATAAATGTCTTTGATACTAATACTGTCACGTGGTCAACTCTGAATTATTTTTTGAGGAGTTTGTTGAAACGGGCCCCCCAAATTACGGAGACCTTTTATATAATGAGTAAATAGATAAAATTTATAAAGAATTGCAATATAACCAGATAGAATGATAATGGTAGAAGCTTGAGTTAAAGGATTATGAATAATAGGTATATCGGTTATGAATATTAAGTTGTTGATATATACTCAAACATATGATATATTAAAAATATTATAATGTCATAACGAAGTAATATAAAGTGGTTACAGTGGGAACGGCTAATAAGTTATACTAAAAATAACAAGGAGAGAGGTACTTATTATGCTACAAAATTACACGTCTGAATTTAAAAAGAAGATTGTCCGTTTCCATGAGGAAGAAGGATGTACCTACAAAACAGCCCTATTTTATTCATTTTTTGGCGTTTCGCAAATGTTTGGCTATATAACGCAAGGAGAGTAATGATGTATGTAATACATCATGAATGATAAATATGGAATTAAGTTATAAACAATATGTTGAATTAAATAAAAATTGTTTGCTTGTAATCGAACAACTTAAGGAAGCTTATTATGAAGAAAAATTCACTATTGATACAATTAGAAATGACGAAGATGAGGTTAGTCAGCAAAGGATAGTTAATTTTCAGTATGCCCCTACATCATATTCTTTTTTAGAATATTTTTTTAAAAAATATCCTTTTAAAGAGAATGATCACTTAGTTGATTTTGGTTGTGGAAAAGGGCGCGTTATAATAATGGCGGCAGATCATCAATGTCCTACATTAACAGGAATTGAAATAGATTCTATTAGATATAATTGTTTGAAAGATAATGTTCAAAAATTTAAACTGGCTACTGACAATAAAAGTCACTTTAATTTATTAAACTCAGATGCAAATGATATAGTAATTGACGATACAATCAATAAATTTTTCTTTTTTAATCCGTTTCATTTGAAAATATATATTAGAGTAATTAAGTGTATCAATAAATCGTTAGAAATATCACCGCGAGAATGTTGGCTCATATTATATAGACCAGTTCCATCAACGCTAAAATACATTGAGGGTCTTGGAACATTTTATAAAAAAGAGCAGGTTACAGTTGATTTTAGTGGAGAGTATATTTTGTATGCAATTTATACGAATAAAAAAGAGAATTAAGTGGTTTGTAGCTTTAAAATAAAACAGAATTATCGATTGTTATGATTGGTCATGTTGATTATGGTAAATCCACGTTAATAGGAAGAATATGATACTAATTTTGTATCGCAGGACAAAATATAAAATTGGTGGAGGCATCAAAGATAATAAATTAGTATTTGCATATTTTCTGGATAATTTATGAGAAGAGCGTGAACAAGGAATTACAATTGATACAAAACAGACATTCTTTCATACTGAGAATATTAGATAATAGATGCACCACCAGAACATGTTGAATTTGTAAAAAAGAGTGTGAACAAAAATCTGTAAATACAGATTTTCTATGATAGTGATTGGGCTGAAGACTCTTAGATAAGCTTCCAGCTCTTGTTTTGTTTATAATCTTTTCCGTTTGGTTAGATATTCGATTAGCGGGATGCCTTTTGGAAGATTTCTAAATAATCCGTGTCAGAAAGTGGCAGCGGATCAGCGGTAATATCCCCGCCGAGAACCTCATGTACTTTTGCGGAATATAGCTTTAATTCATCCGCTGTGCTGCCTTCCTCACTCATCTTAAGGTCGGCACAGCCTACAGTGGCAATCAGTCCATATAAGGCTTTGATGAAAGCTTTGCCGGAAGTCGGATTTTCGATACCTATAGCCTTTGCCATTTTCTTCATGGGCTTCTCTGCTGCTTTGCGCTCTGCAAAGAAATCATAGTAAACATGGGCAATCTCAATCAGCCCCGCACCGTGGACAAGGTTATCGTGGAAGCTGCCCATAACATGCTCCATTGTGTGGGCGGAGGTACATATCATGTAATATTCGGCAAATGTGTTCGCAAGCGCCATGTAAGCACGGACTTTCTTATTATTTCCATCCCTTACTGCCGCAGGCAGATATTTTGCAACAAATTCAACCGTCTTTAAGGCAAACATTTCTGCCATCGGATGTACATTTTTGTTCACAACTGTTTCCGAAGCGTGGAAAAATGCGTCCATTCCCTGATATGCCGTAAACTTAGGCGGTACGCTTATCATAAGAACGCTGTCTACGATGGAAAGCGTCGGGAACATAGAGGGGAAGAAAATGTCTGTCTTTTCCTGCGTGGCATCGTTTGTGGCAGATATGTCTGATGAAGAGAGTACAAATGTAGGAACAGAGAAAGAGGAGGAATCAGAGATGGTAGGAACAGAAGAAAATGGACAGACAAATCTTTTGGGCGGACTGTCTCCGGAAGAAGCATTGGAATATATGAAGAATACAGAAAGCCTTGTCATTGTGGAAGTGAATACGGCACAGTGGAAAAAAGAAATACCATTCACAGGCGCCATGTGGATTCCGCATGATGAGATGGCAGAGCGGTATGATGAAATACCGGAAGGCAGACCTGTGATGCTGCACTGCGGGGCTGGTGTTGTATCCATTCCGGCTTGTGAGACATTGATTGAAAAGAGACCGGATATCCCTGAGCTTTCTTATATTGATGGGGCGCCGCCAATCCAGAAGTACAATGAATGGCTGGAGGAACAGCAAAACAAGGAATAGGGAAGTGGCAACTGAGAGCGTAAAGGAAGCGATCCGTATTGGTTCCATCTGGTGACAATTTAAGACAGTATTTAAGCAGAAAATNCAATTTGATTATTCNAATATGATGGACGATATGCTGTAATGTTAGCTTGTATCAANCTCTTTTGTNAGGAAATAACAGANAGGGGTTGATTTTATGGGTAAAGACTTAAAGGGTAAGGAGCTTGGAGTCGGTATCTGTCAAAGAAAGGATGGTTTATATACAGCCCAATTTGTGAGTAAGAGAACTGGTAAATCGGTTCAAAGAATTTGTGTTTCTTCGCAGGAAAGGCGAACCAACAAAAAATTCGGCTTATGACACTTCAATATTTAAACTATGTGACAAAGCTGGTATAAGACGTTTTTCAATGCACGTTTTAAGACACACAATGGCGACAAGATGTATTGAAGGCGGGATGCGTCCTAAGACTTTACAGGTAATTTTAGGTCATTCTAATGTAGGTATCACAATAGATCGTTACGTTCATGTGACCGAGGATGAGAAGTTTAAAGAGGTAGAAAGAATTGAAAGTGCCTTAAAAATTGTGTAGTGATTTGTGTAGTAAAAATATAGAGAAAGGCGGAAACCCTTGAAAATAAAGGATTTTCGGATAGGTATGATAAATTATGAAACTAGGAATTGTTATTTACGAGGCTGTTTCATGTAAATTCATATATCTCTATAAAGTAGCTTAAAGATTGATAAATACTAGGGTTAAGGACAATTTGATATCTATGTAAGTCTTTATATCTTCATAAGGTTTTATGGGAAATTGGTACGTAATTGGTACGTAGACATGTTATTTCATAACAAGAAATTAGAGACTAATAGGTTGAGCCTTAATACCGAGAAAAGAAAGGACAAGTCATAGGAAAATGCCTTGTCCTTTCTGCGTATCTGACGATTTTGCTGTGGTCAGCAGAATCGTAGATGTTGGAGGAGTTACTGAAATCATTGAGGAATGGTATTTTTTGCAAAGGGCTTGCATTTCGCAAGCAAAATGGATATACTAATGATAAAGGAGGCGATTGTTATGGCACGAACATCAAATGTATTTGCACGAGTGGAACCTGAAATCAAAGAGCAGGCGGAACAGGTGCTTGACCGTTTGGGAATCCCTATGTCCAATGCTGTGGGTATGTTTTTGAGACAGGTGGTTTTGCAAAGAGGTATTCCGTTTGAAATGAAGCTGCCGCAGACGGCACCGCTGAATTACGGCTCTCTTACCAAAGAACAGTTTGATGCGGA
>WFLX010050239.1_pt1 | contig 18504 bp, 18 predicted proteins | sample 4967041 | NCBI WGS metagenome assembly WFLX01 (sample SAMN12857096, study PRJNA449069) | gut metagenome | isolation source: stool from male and female vole | host: Microtus ochrogaster | place: USA:Florida | collected 2017
TCTGGGCATTACCGTCTTATTGTTTGTTGCAAAGGTTTTCTTGGGTGCGGTTTAGGCCGACGCTAGGACAGCCCCAACCATAAGGAATGAGGAGAATGTGTGATTCATACACTCTGTTTTGCACTTCGTTCTTGAATCTATAAAAATTTTGCGTATTTTTTGGTTATATCAAGGATTTTTACGAACTTTACACAAGTTTTAAGTACTCCCATAGCGCGCTTTAACCGCTATTTGTTCAACTAAACAGATTGCTAAGTAATTGATATATGATTAGTGTCGTAATGCCGGCATATAACGCCGAACCATACATTGAAAAAGCGATTCAATCCGTAATAGCTCAAACCTATCAGGATTGGGAGCTAATCATCTATAATGATGCTTCAACGGATTCTACCTATGAAATTGCTCTTAAATACGCAAATTTATATAGCAACATCCACGTTTATACCGGCACTAACAATGGCGGCAGTGGATTGATTGCCCGCAACGAAGCAATTAAACGCGCTGTTGGCGAATGGATTTCTCCGTTAGATGCCGATGACTGGATTGAACCGACCTACCTGGCTCAATTATTGGAGAAAGCCGGTCGCGAACACTCCGAAATAGTATATCCGACAATGTGGGTGAACGATGAAAGGCCGCTGGTTCCGCAGCCGGATTTTGATTACAAAAGCCGAAGCGGACGAGATGCAATTATCCTTACGNTAAACGGGTTGATAGTCGGAACCAACGGTGGAATCATTATGCGCAAACTTTGTNNACTGGTAAACTANGATGATATGCCGCCACAAGATTGTATTTATAGCGATGAAGTTTTTGATCGCGAAGTAATGTTTCTCGCGAAAATAGTCAGCTTTTCCGAAGCCAGATACTTTTATCGCTCAAATCCCGACTCTGTTACCCACCGCATATCGCCCAAGAAATTCGACCACTTGATTACAGACGGAATTCTCCTGAAAAATATACGGCAGCGATATGAACCGAATGATATTACTCGGATTCAGGCGGAATGCCATCGCTTTAACCGCATACTTGATGTAATGACGCAACTCGCCGTTCACAAAAACATTTCAGCTACCGACAGGAAAACCATATGGAAGATGATAACCGATGCCAACAGCCAAGTCAATTATAACATCATCCGAGGCCACGTTGGCCCAGTGATGTACTCCTTGATGAAATATCTCGGCCTTAAACCGACCTATACATATATAAAATTACGCGAAAAAGTAATTCGCAAAAACAAGTAAATTAATATTCTAAATCTTCTCCTCAGCAATAGACTCAGATGCGAGCTTCAGTGGGCAGCCAAAGATTCTCGTCGGATTCTACCCTCTAAGACTACTGCTTCCCGACTACCGGATACCAATCCGCGGCGAANCCNCTTGAGCACCCCGTNTGCGCGCCGNTAAAGTNAAATTGACGGAAATCGTTTCCATATNCCCAATTATCAATTCCAAAATTTACTANTCTAAATTTATTTCATATAATNNCGNNGGGTTAGCTACAATATGTCCTACATCTCAAAACTTCTTAAACTAATTGACACTGGCTTTTAAAGCAACTTAGAAAGTACGCATATAAAAAATAGAAATAAAACCATATATGTAACGAACGCGACAACATATCGCTTCTGTATGAGCCACACCGAAGTTCAATACGATTAATCTTAACAACCCTTATTGTCGGCACACGATATTTCTCATACTAAACCGAGACAATTGGTGGAGTGTTTGCGCATTCGGGATTATTGTTGTAAATTTGCGGTTAAACTACAATATATTCCTCACATCAACAACATCAAAAACTAATATACATCAGTCATTATGCAATTTAAGAATGGAGTTTATAAAGTACACATTAAAAATGTAGACGGGAGAATCACATATGTAACCAACGATACAACTTTCGCTACGATTTCATATGACGCAGATTCCGGTAAATATAAAATCGAAACACCGGATTCCACACAACTTTCAGACACTCAGGAGCAAGCGGACCAATTGGCCAAAGCATTTGTAACAAGAGTAATGGCCTCCTTAGGTGTCACCCCTAACTTCGTTAACGAATAAACCAATAAATATTTTAATGCTTTGTCGCCGCGATAATTCCAGACGCACCCACTATGGGTGGAGCGCCTTTAGGTAGGATATAATGTGCCGCAGCTACGCAGCTCTTTATTGTTGATGGCACCATATCGGGCGCTACGGCTCGCTCACACAATACCTTGACACAGCGCGACGGCGAGCCGCCGACGCCCCCCCAGGCGTCACCCTCAATTCTCAATTCTAAACTCTCAATTATAAAAAATACTAATTAGTATTTGCTAATTACTAATTATTTCCGTAACTTTGCACCCGGTTTTCCCGCCATCGTGTGATGGGAAATTAACCACAACAGTTAATTTTTAGTAACACAACCCTTTAACAATCAAACCAAAATGAAAACTTTTCAGCTCTCTGCCGAACCCCGTACCGACCTCGGCAAAAAAGCAACCAAGGCCNTNCGCGCCGAAGGTAAAATCCCCGCAGTTATCAACGGCGGCGAAATCGTAACCCTCCCCTACACCGCAGCNCTCAAACCCGGCGAAAANNTCGTTGAAATCGAAGACGGCAANGGCATCATCACCCGCGACATCACCGTTACCAACGAAGCAGTTCGCAAACTCATCTATACCCCCGACATCTTCGCTATCGAACTCGACGTTAACGGCGAAAAGCGCAACGCTATCCTCAAAGACATTCAGTTCCACCCCGTTAAGGACAACATTCTCCACATCGACTTCCTGGAAGTTAACGACAAGAAGCCCGTTGTTATTGAAGTTCCCGTTCAGCTCGAAGGCCACGCCGAAGGTGTTAAGGCCGGTGGTAAGCTGCAGCTCAACATGAAGAAACTGCGCGTACGCGCTATCTACACCAACGTTCCCGAACGTCTGGTTATCAACGTTGACAACCTCGGTCTGGGCAAGACCATTCAGGTTGGCGACCTCAAGTTCGAAGGCCTTGAACTGATCAACGCCAAGAACGCCGTTGTCTGCACCGTGGCTCTTACCCGTGCCGCTCGTGGTGCTGCTGCTCAGGCCGCTAAATAAGTATGAAATACCTGATTGTTGGGCTCGGCAACATTGGTGCGGAATATCACCAGACCCGCCACAACATAGGATTTATGATATTGGACGCCATGGCTATGGCGTCCAATATATCTTTCTCGACCCAGCGTTATGGCGACGTTGCATACGCGCGGCTTAAAAACAAGCAGCTGGTGCTGTTGAAGCCGTCGACCTATATGAACCTGTCGGGCGAAGCGGTGCGCTACTGGGCTCAGAAAGAGAAAATCCCCGTTGAAAANATTCTNATNNTGGTCGATGACCTGGCGCTCCCCTTCGGAGCCATACGCATNAAGGGGTCNGGNTCCGATGCCGGCCATAATGGGTTGAAAAACATTGCGCTCAACCTCGGCACCCAAGCATATCCCCGTTTGCGCTTCGGCATAGGCAATGACTTCAGCCGCGGACATCAGGTAGACTTCGTGCTGTCGAAATTCTCGGCCGAAGACCTCGAAAAGCTCAAACCGCGCATAGAAATTGCAATAGACGCAGTGAAAACCTTTGTACTGGCCGGCATTCAAACCGCTATGTGTCAGTTCAACAACAAGTAACAGATGGAAGCACGCATTGATAAATGGCTGTGGGCGGTGCGAATATTCAAAACGCGCACAATGGCCGCCGATGCCGTAAAAAAAGGGCGCGTAGAGGTCAATGACGTTCTCGTCAAGCCATCGCGCCTTGTAAAACCGGGCGATATTGTTAAGGTTCGCAAGCCACCGGTAACATATTCATTCCGTGTACTCCAGTGCACCCAGAACAGGCTTGGAGCAAAGCTCGTGCCGGAGTATATGGAAAATATTACGCCCCAAAGCGAGCTGGACATTCTCGACATTGTGCGCATCAGCGGGTTCATAGACCGCCGCAAAGGCCTCGGCCGCCCGACTAAACGCGAGGGCCGTGACCTGGCATCATTTACCGCCGACTTATGGGCCGACGACGGTTTCGAGTTCGACTCTGACGACGAAGACGAGGAAACCGACGACTAAATAAGTTTATTCTACGGTCCAGGTTTCGCCTGCGAGAATCATTTCGCGCAGCGAGTCGAACTTGTGTACCTCCTTAACCTGAGCTTCAAGAGCCTCGTTATAGGCCGGTGCCTCAACGTCACGGATAACACCCAGGGCCAGAGGCAGCGACTCGCCGTCCATAAGCGCCAGCTGGCGATGCAGAATATCGCTGACGCAGTGCGAGTCGTGGACGAGAACATCGTCAATTGAATATCCGTTTTCGCCTAATTTAACAGCCTTAAGTTCAAAGCCGTCTCTTACGAGTCCATATTCATTATCTGCGCCAAACAGCATTTTTTGGCCATTGACAAGAGTAATAGTCTTTTCAGCTCGTACCTGGCGGTTGGCGATGGTATCGTGAATGCCGTTATTGAAAATCATGCAGTTTTGTAGCACCTCGGTTACAGCCGCACCACGATGACGGGCAGAGGCAACGAGGCAGCGCTTTGTGNTTTCGAGTNCAACGTCGATTGAACGGGCAAAGAACGTTGCGCGNGCCCCAAAGNCGAGTTCGGCGGGAATAAANNGGNCTTCGGTAGTGCCGTANGGCGANGATTTGNTCACGAAGNNGCGCGGCGACGTTGGAGAATACTGTCCCTTGGTCANCCCATAGATTTTGTTATTGAGCAGAATGATGTTAATGTCGATATTACGGCGCAAGGCATGAATAAAGTGATTGCCACCGATTGCCAAACCATCTCCGTCGCCGCTCACCTGCCAAACCGTCATGGCGGGGTTTGCGATTTTGAATCCGGTGGCTATGGCTGCAGCACGTCCGTGGATAGTGTGGAAGCCGTAGGTATTGCAATAGTAAGGCAAGCGCGATGAACAGCCGATGCCGGATATTACGGCAGTCATGTGAGGGGGCACGGCGAGTTCAGCCATTGCCTTGTGTAAACAGTTAAGCAACGCATGGTCGCCGCATCCGGCACACCAGCGGACGCTCTGGTCACTCTTATAATCGGAAGGAGAATACACTTGATTTTCCATGTTAAAGCATTTCTTTGATTTTTTCGACTAATTCGCCAACCATAAAAGGCTGGCCCTGAATCTTGTTGATGCGGCGGATATTGACTCCGGGGAACTTCGACTGAAGGTAATCGGCAAGCTGACCGGAGTTTAGCTCGGCAACAATTACGTTTTTATACCCGCGGATTATTTCACCGAAATTTCGGGGAAGCGGCCTGATATAACGCAGCTGGGTAAAGGCGACTTTATGGCCCTCGGCATTCAGCCGGGCCACGGCGGTGCGCAGGTGGCCGTATGTTCCGCCCCACCCTATTACCAGAGTGTCGGCTTCGGGGAAATACACTTCCTGCATGGGGATATCGAAAGCTATGCGCTCGATTTTGCGCTGACGTTCGGCCACCATTTTTTCATGATTGACGCCATCGGTGGAAATAGCACCGGTCGCTGCGTCTTTCTCCAGGCCACCCAGGCGATGCATTGCTCCGGGCGTACCGGGAATTGCCCATGACCGAACGGATTCGGCATTTCTATCGTAGGGATGCCACCCGTCGGCTTGGTCGGGGTTAAGAAGCGGCGGATGAATCTCGGGGAAATCGTTTGCCTCGGGAACTCGCCATGCCGACGAACCGTTGCCGATAAAAGCATCGCTCAGGTAAATAACGGGCGTCATATGCTCCAGAGCTATACGACAGGCTTCAAAGGCCATGTCGAAGCAATCGGTCGGGCTAACCGGAGCAACTACACAAAGCGGGCTCTCGCCGTTGCGGCCATATAGGGCCTGCATCAGGTCTGTCTGTTCGGTTTTGGTTGGCAAACCGGTCGACGGGCCACCTCGCTGAACATCAATTACAACCAGAGGTAACTCAGCCATTACAGCCAGCCCAAGCGCTTCGCCTTTCAAGGCAAGTCCGGGCCCGGAAGTAGAGGTTACCGCAAGCGAACCGGCAAAAGATGCTCCGATGGCCGAACAGATGCCGGCAATTTCATCTTCCATCTGAACCGCTTTAACTCCAAGGTCCTTTCGCTTGGCCAGTTCATGTAGAATGTCGGTTGCGGGGGTTATAGGATAAGATCCGAGAAAGAGCGGACGGCCGGAGCGTTCAGAAGCGAGAATTAACCCCCAGGCGGTAGCCTTGTTGCCCTGAATGTCGGTATAGATTCCCGGACAAGCCTTGTTGCTTTCAATTCTGAAGGTCGATACCGAAGCGTGGGTATTTGCACCATAGTTATAACCNGCTTCGAGCACCTTGGCGTTAGCCTCGAAAATTGCAGGCTTTTTGGCAAANTTTGCCCNCAGCATATCCTTAGCTCCCTCCAGCGACCGGTCGAAGAGCCAACACATAAGACCCAGAGCGAAAATATTGCGGCATTTCATAACCGACTTGATGTCAAGACCGGAATCAGCCAAAGCAGCCTTGGTCTGAGCTGTAATCGCCACCGGCATTACCTGGCACTTAATATCCAGTTCCGCTATCGGGTCGAGGGTTTTATACTCGGCCTTTTTAAGGTCAGCNTCTTTGCAGGAATCTGAATCAAAGATTATTAATCCGGAACGCTTAACAATCTGATAGTTTCTTTTCAGTGCNGCGGGATTCATGGCAACNAGNACATCACATTCATCGCCGGGAGTATACACATCTTTTCCAAGCGAAACCTGGAAACCGCTAACCCCGCTGAGCGAGCCCTGAGGGGCACGAATTTCAGCCGGATAGTCGGGGAAGGTCGAAACCTGATTACCCACAGCGGCACTGACGTTTGTGAATATATTACCGGCGAGCTGCATCCCGTCGCCCGAGTCACCCGAGAATCGGACTGCTACATTTTCTAAAGGTATTATGTTTGACATGGTTTCTTGTGATATAGGTTACTGTTTACGCAATTGGTAGATAACTGTTTTGTCGGGCAGCGACAGAGTAAGTGTCAACCGCTTATTTGTCATCTTGTTTATTTCGAGGAAATTCACGGCGGGGGGCAGATAGGTTTCGGGCCATGGAGTCCAATACTGACCTACGCCCGTATAGGAGAAATTCAATTCGAGCACATCGCCCGAAGCCTCCCATGATCCAAAACATTCACGCACGTTTTCCGGATACGATGGATTCACCTCGGAAATTCTCACCTTATCAGCCTGAAACTGGAAAAAATAATTTCCTTGATACGCAGCATCTTCAACTCCGTCAACGGTTATGGATTCCAGATGCCAAGTGCCGAACCAGTCGCCGATGTAGCCATTATGTTGCATACAGCTACAAAGAAAAAGGAAACAAAGAATCAATAATTTATGGGCGCGCATATTTTCTTGGTAAAGTTAACGTTAAACGAATATCGGGCGCTCAACAACGCACCAAACGACCTGCCTAAGGGTGATGTGCCATAGTCGGCGGCTAATTGAGCGGCCAGTTCAAGCCCCGGAAGTTGAGGAAGCATCCATTGCGCCTCAAAAAATGCGGAAACATCATGCGTCGGGTGGATAGAGGGAATAAACATCATTCCGAAAAACCTACGGAAAGAGGCCATTGCCCGATACCGGACGTGGTCGGTCATCCGGCCCTCAACAGCCGCATGGATNCCCCAGAAACGATTGTTGAGAAAGCGNGTCGTNTGACCATTTACGTTATATACAGGCGATATAAACATAGGCGAACCGATTGCCATGCCATAAACGGCATAGCCGTTATACTGGTGGTTATTGTAGTAATTATCGGACCCCTCGGTTTTCTTGCCGGTAAGAGTTGGATTAGTATAGTCAGAGGGAGAGTAATGCATCGGCCCGCCTTGGTTCATATAGGTCATTACTTCAACCACTGCGGCAGAAAGGGGGGCATCGCTCCGCGCCGCTTTATACTCAAGGCCCCAAAGGCCATCCATACCGTTCATCTTGCCAATTCCGGAACCATCTTCCCACAACCAGCTGAAATAAGCCTTAAGCTCGGCGTTATTGCGAAAACGATAGCGGGCCTGGAAATCCCATGAACCAAGATAGTTNCCGGANACATAGCTTGCATCGGTACGAATCAAAAACGCGTCGAGCAGCGCTTTGAAATTATTCCGGAACACAATGGGCGTGCTCGGCACTCCATATTTACCATCTTTCATCAGCCCTCCGGAATAGTTATAACTTGTTCCTCCAAACTGACAGGCNGTTTGCAAGCCTACAGTCACCGAAAACGGCTGCTCCGGCTTAGTGCGGAANTAGCAGCGCTTATAGTGATACCACCAACCGAGGTTCATGTGATAACTGTAATAGTTGAAGTGCTTTTTTGACCAATCATTGTCGGTTGACTTGCCGAAAGAAACCTCGCCTTGAATCTGTACCCACCCATTGGTAAAGGGAATATTCTGGAAATCGATGAATCCGACGCGCACCTGCGGAATATTTCGCGAGTTTCCACTCTCAATCAGGTCACCACTGCTCAAGCGCTGATTGAGCAATGCAGACGAGAAGTCGCGCAAACCGGCGGTTAAAAAGACTCCGCGAAATTTAACCTCACCCCAAAGCTGATGGATAAAGGCAGCTGAAGGAGCCACGGAATGAGTAAACCAGGTTTGCTCGTCGAAATTGAAGCGCTGGTAGTCAACGCTGTTTGCTCCATTGAACCAGGCTTCAGCACCAAAAGAGTAGCTAAAACGCTTTGACAGGTCAATCGGCTTCCAGGCTTTGAGCCCCAAATGGGCTCCGGTGGCAGAGGTAAGAGTACCGTGGCGCATAGAGGCGATATAATATGGAGCGAAATCAGGTGGGCCACCGTTGGCCTGCAGTGTAGCCGAAAAATTCATGTCGAAATCGGAAGCAGCGGCTGCAAGGGTGGTAATGAATGAAAGGATAAGGATTTTATAGCGCATAGTCNTAAAGCTATGTATAATCAGAAATATGCAAGGAAGAAGATTGCGACCAACACGGTAGGTATCACCAGGAGAATGGAGTCTATGCGATCAAGAATTCCTCCGTGGCCAGGAATAAGGTGCGATGAATCCTTTACGCCAACAGTGCGCTTCAACAGCGACTCAATCAGGTCGCCAATTGTACCGGCCACTGAAACAATCAGTCCGATTACGGCCATTTCCCATACTGAATAACCGGCAAAGTAGCTCGATGCAAATAATCCGCACAGTGATGAGCATACAACTGTGGCAACAAGGCCACCCCAGAAGCCTTCCCAGCTTTTCTTGGGTGATATGCGCTCCCATAAACGATGGCGCCCGAGACGGCACCCTACCAGATAGGCAAATGTGTCGTTAACCCAAACAAGAATAAACAACAGCAGCAGCAAATGGGCGCTCATGTGATAAACGATACTCATAAGAGCAATGGGGAGCGCAACGTAGAGCTGGCTCATAAATGATGCGCCGAGCGCCTGAACTGCATTCTGTCTAACAACCCAAAGCTGAACGCTGAGCCTGACAATCAGATAAAACAGCCAGGTTACGATGCCGGCCATAAAGAGGAAATTGGTCCAAACCGTAACAACCATGATTGCAGCGCCAACGCAGTCGAGCGAACGCTGCAGCAGGGCAACCGTGCGGTCTTCAGGCAATTCAGGAGTTGGAACCACCATTGATAAAAACTCGTTGACTCCGAGAGTGGAAAGCAACAAAAGCAGTAAAAGAAGTGCGAACGGTCCGCAAAGAACGCCTGCAACAATTATAGCCACATAAATGGCTCCGAAAATAGCACGCTTAAGCATTAGTCAAAGGGCATTTCATCATTATCGGACTCTTCGCCGGCAATCTCGCCGGACTGATATATCTCATTCAAAGGACGCAATACATTGCATAGAATCTGACTCCAGTATTCGCTGAAATCGGACCGAAGCGACGCCAGATGCTCGCCGATAACCTCATATTCAACAGCCTTTACGTCTTCAACAAAGTTATAGAGTACCTGAAAGATATCAGCAAGACTTTCTGAGATAGTCGCCGCTATGGGTGAATCGGAGTATTGCATATCGCGATGAAAGGTTTCGAGATATGCATCATGCTCGCCCAACGATTCGGCAACCGCCTGACGGACCTGGTCGTAATATGCTTCATCGAGATGTGAAGCTCCGAAAACATAGTCGGGTTCCTCATAATCGATTGCCGGAAGGTCTACCACCGACATATAGATTCGCGGCAGCAGGTGTATCATCTTATCAACAAATACCGAGGGTTCGGTAGAAGCACACAATTCCATTGCGCGACAATACTCGCTGGCAAGAGCCATAACACTCAGGGCATTATTTGACAGCTTGGTTTCAGATTGTTGCATATAGATTACGGTTTAATATAATGGAGGCCACGGCAGGGTCAACGAGGCTGAGACTGCCGGGAATATTGTTTCTTATATACGTTGAGGAAACATCAGTTTCGGGAAAATTTTCGAGATACTCGACGGAAGGCGAAGATATTACCTGAGAGACCTGATATCCGGGCCTCGGATAAATTATTACGCCGTATTTATCAATAATTTCTTGATATGAGCGCCATTTGTCGAAAATCAGCCAATTATCAGCCCCGATTATGAGCTTGAAATCGCAGTCGGGATATTTTTCGGCGAGTGCGCCGAGAGTATTTATCGTATAGCTCGGACGCGGCAGTTCGAATTCGATAAAACAAGGTTTAACACCTGAAACAGAGGCGCAGGCAGTCCGGAGCATATCCATGCGGTCAGCATCGGACGCACCGGGGCGGTTATCTTTGAGGGGATTGGCCGGCGAGAGTGTAAGCCAAACTTCGTTGACCACACCTTCCGTTACCAACCGGCGCGCAAGCGCGATATGGGCGTTGTGCACCGGATTGAACGTGCCGCCGAAAATACCAATCCGCTTTCTATTCATTTATTAAGAAATTCCCGAATAACGCGGCGCGTCTGCTCAACGGCCTGCTCAAGATTATCGTTGACTATGCACACGTCAAAGCGCGGAGCCTGCTCAAGCTCATATTTTGCCCTGTCGATTCTGGCATCAATGCTCTCGGGCGAGTCAGTTGCACGGCTTTCCAGACGCCGACGCAGCTCTTCAATGCTGGGTGGCTGAATNAATATGCCGAGCGCCTGCTCGCCCAGACGCTCCTTGACGCGCAATGCACCGTTGACATCAATATCCANNACCACATTCGAGCCGGCGGCCCCTATACGGTCGATTTCNGAGAGCAGGGTNCCGTAAAAGCGGCCCGGATATACCTCCTCATATTCGAGAAAGGCGTCATTGTTGATTTCCCGACGAAAATCTTCATCAGTCATAAAATGATAGTCTTTGCCATCAACTTCTTCTCCACGGGGGGCACGATTAGTTGCAGACACTGAAAATTGGAGATTTAAATCGCCCGATGCCATCAGGGCATTTATAATAGTTGACTTTCCGCTGCCGCTCGGCGCTGATAAAATAATTACTTTTCCGGTCATTACATTACGTTCAAAACTTGCTCTTTGATTTGTTCGAGCTCGTCTTTCATCTTAACGACGAGTTTCTGCATTTCCGCATGATTGCTTTTTGAACCAAGAGTGTTGATTTCTCGGCCCATTTCCTGGGCTATGAATCCGAGTTTTTTACCTTGGCCGGGCGAAGGATTTGCCATTGTTTCAGCAAAATAGACCAGATGTTGGCCCAGGCGCTGACGCTCTTCGTTAACGTCGAGTTTTTCAATATAGTAAATCATCTCCTGCTCAAGCCTTCCGCGGTCGATTTGCTCGTGAGTAATCTTTTCGAGTGCTTCCTCCATTCGGGCATGAATGCGCTCAACACGCTCTTTCTCCCACCGGGGCACTTCGGAAAGCAAACCGGTTATGGCACGCAGTCTTACCGCAAAGAAATCTTCGAGCTTCTCGCCTTCGGAACGCCGGTGGGCCATCAGGGCATCGATTGCCTCCTCAACACCTTTGAGAATTTCCGAAACCTGGTCATCAGGGAGTTCGGAATGAGACTCGGACCCGACAACATCAGGCAATCGCATCAGAACAGCATACCAATCGTCGGGTTCGTTTATGCCAAGTTCCTTGGCCATGGATTTAATCTGTTCTTTATAGGCACGGGCCGCATCAACGTTTATTGTAGCCGCACCGGAACCGACGCCGATATTTTCCAGCGAAATCTGCAGGTCAATCTTACCCCGCTCAAGACGCGACGCCACACGCCGGCGAATTTCCAGTTCCAATTCGCGCAGAACTGAGGGCATTCGAGCCGCCATGTCGAACTGTTTGGAGTTCAACGACTTGATTTCTATAGTTAATTTTTTGCCCGGAAGTTGCACAGTGGCTTTTCCGAAACCAGTCATAGATAGAAGCATAATCAGAAAATTTTTGCAAATATAGGCAATTTTCCCGACATTCACAATAATTGCCGTCAGTCCCTGCTATAGGGCTGACGGCTACTAATTTACTTTTCTCGCCAACGATTCTTGACAGGATATTTGTCGGGCCGGATGAGAATTCTAAGCGACGACTGGTAGCTGAAATAGGCCCATATCCAGTTAATGAGAACGCTAATTTTGTTGCGCATTCCAAGAATCGAAATAAGATGGATGAACATCCATATAAACCACGCGGGGAAACCAGACAGGTGCAGTTTGCCCAAATCGGCTACCGCCCGGTTACGGCCAACAGTGGCCATCGTTCCTTTATCGAAATATTTGAACTGCTTATGTTCGTTCTTATTGAGGTTTTTGGCCAGGAGACGCGACTGCTGAATGGCAACCTGAGCCAGCTGCGGATGACCCTGAGGGAAAGCACTGTCAACATCCGTCATCAAACAAATGTCGCCGACAGCATAAACGTCGTCAAGGCCCTTGATTTTATTTTCGCCGTCAACCTCAAATCGGTTACCGCGACCGCGACGGATATCTGCGCCCAAAATCGGCAGTGCAATGCCGGTCACACCGGCTGTCCAGATTACGGTGTCGGCATGAATGCTCTGGCCGTCGGCGAGTTTAACCACTCCCTCCTTATAAGAGTTCATACCTACACCGAGTTTAACGTCAACCATCAGATGCTTTAGATATTTTTCAACATCCTCGCCCGATTTCGGATTCATTGTGGCCAGCAAACGCGGAGCGGCTTCAACCAGCAGAATACGGAAATCTTTTTGAGGAATTGACGGATATTCGCGCGGCAACACATAGCGCTTCATTTCTCCCAGAGCGCCTGCAATTTCCACACCCGTCGGCCCACCGCCGACAACAACAAACGTCAGCAGATTGCGCCGACGCTCGGCATCACGCGTAATGGCAGCTTCCTCAAGGTTCCACAGAATCTGGTTTCGGCAACGTATGGCCTGAGGCGCTGTCTTGATGGTAAACACATCTTCGATCAGCTCGGGCATATTAAAGAAATTATTACCGGTACCGACGGCAATAATCAATTTGTCGTAGTGTACCTCCTCATGGTCGGTTATGACAACCTTGCGGTTTACATCAACGCACTTTGCATCGCCCATCGACAGGGAAACGCCCTTGCCGTCGAGCCTGCGGAACAGCTCGCGTCGAAGCGGAAAACAGATGCTGCCCGGATCAAGGCCACTGGAGGCTATCTGATAGAACAGCGGAGGAAAACTATGGTAGTTATGACGGTCAATGAGCACAATATCAAACTTTTTCCGGTCAAGATGCTTAATCAGATTCAGTCCGGCAAAGCCGCCACCAATAATCACTATGCGTTCTTTGTTGTTTTGGTTCATGAGATATTTTTTATAACTTTGTCGCGAATATCGGTAATTTTTCTTAAATTTGCAAACATGAATTACCAACAGGCGCGAATTTTTCTTATTTCAACAATTATATTCATTGTTTTGCTCATTGCCGGACTTATTTTTAAGCCACGGTTACTTCCTGATAGCCCCGCTCCGGAGCAATTCGCAACTACTGTTACAGACGCCAAAGCAGCCGATTCAACCAAGCCGATACCCACACCCGAAACCAGTAACGAGATTAAACAGCTCAACATAAGTTCCAGAGTCGGTCATCTGGCCTCACAATTCTCAGACTTAAACCCGGAGCATCTCGCCGTAGCCGAGCGAATCGGCATCCGCCCCATCCGTTCAACCGCAGATATTCTTAAAATTAACCGTGCGATTGTTAAAGTAGAGTCCAACGGCAATTATCATATAGATGACCTGACGCATTCCTACGCCTTTCTTATCCCCGAAGCTGCAGCCCTGCTCGACTCCATCGGGGCGCGCTTTAACAGAAAACTGGCTGCTCAAGGGGGTGGACGCTACAACATTAAGGTTACGTCGCTGCTACGCACAAATGAATCTGTTGGCAGACTCAAGAAGCGCAATGTCAATTCTACCGAAAATTCCGCCCACCTGTATGGCACCACTTTCGATATCAGCTACGTTGATTTCCACGAATGCGCAATGAATACACGCCGACACACCGACGGCGAACTTAAGAACCTCCTCGCCGAGGTTTTGCTGGAACTTCGGGAGGAGGGTCATTGTCTTGTTAAATATGAGCGCAAGCAGGGTTGTTTTCATATAACAACCACCGGGCGCTAAACCCGGTTACTTGCCTAGATTCTGAGATGCAGTGCGGGCCTTGTCGGCAACGGTTTCGGCAAAAGTTGCAGCCTTATCCANAAAGTCTGACATTGTGTCGGTTGCTTTGTCTTTGACAGAAGCGGCCGTTGCAGCAGCTTTTTCCTTCAGGTCGGCAGCCTTATCTTTAATGGTATCGGCAACGGCTTTAGTTTCCTGTTGGGCAGCTACNCGTGCAGCGTCGGTGCTTACCTGGGCTGCGGTTTTAGATACTTCAGCGGCTTGCTGGGCAATAGTTTCGTTAATTTGACTCATAGTATTCTTGAATTTTAAAGGTTAGTATTATGCCAACATAACGCCTTAAAACTCAAGTTGGTTCACTTTCAGGCAAAGTATCTTGACTCCCGATGCGCAAAAATAAGCCCGCAGGTCGACGACAGCGGCTGCATTGCTCCGGTTTCGGTCAACTTTATTCCAGTGTCACTAAGGTGAAGAATCTTGTCAATATCAAATATAAGTGAATGATCGGGCAACGAAGGGTAGCCGACAGCCGGGCGAATTCCCTGACCGTCAGGTATGCCCCACAATTCTGAGCGCACTTTTCGGTGGAGCCATTCGGTAGCTGCTTCAGCCAGACGGTTGGCAAGAACNGAACGCACTATGTCCCGTTCGGAATTCAACNTNACGGAAGTGGCAAACAATCCTATATGATCATTTTGAGGTGCAATATAGTCAGCCAATGCCGGGCAATTTTCCAACCGGCGCAATGAACGCGGAGTCGCAATCTGAACATTATTGACTGTTATAGCCTCGGGTGCCGACCTGAAAGCCGGAAGAATTGCAACGCGCACCTTGACCATAACATCCAAATTCATCAATTCGGATTTAGCATCGTCGAGAACTTTAATTACCTCAGGGTTTTGCATATCAGGAACTATTGATAATTCACCCAGATAGCCGCGCCAGTTTATAAGAGGCACAAGCTCATTAACTGTGGGTTCAAAATCAAAATAACCCGATTTNAGTGGTGTTGGCGATGGAGACTGCACGACTTCTGACCTCAACCGNGCCTCGTCGATAGATAAACATGGCTTACGGTCGGCAAACTCCCGACGCAAACGCTCTTGCTCACGCCTGATTTCAGGCCAAAGCTCCTTTATTTTAACTACAACCGGAGGTAAGGTGACGGCTTCCGCCGTATGAACCACCGGTGCTGAATATAAAGGTGCAATCTTNACGGCTGTGTGCATATCGGAAGTAGTTGCCCCTCCGACAAAAAGCGGAATGCTTGCACCACGACTCTGGAGCAACGCGGCAACCTCGCTCATCCGGTCAAGCGACGGGCTGATTAACCCGCTAAGCCCTATTGCAACAGCCTGCCGGGCAATCGCTGTGTCAACAATGGTTTCGGCCGGAACCATTACACCAAGATCAATTACCTCAAACCCGGAGCAACGCATAACGGTTGCCACGATGTTTTTCCCTATATCGTGAACGTCACCACGAACAGTAGCCAACACAATTTTCGGCCGCTCGCCGCCCGACTCTTCAGTTCCCAACAGCGGCGTAAGATAGTCCACGGCAGCCCGCATTACATCAGCGGCCCTTACTACCTGAGGCAAAAACAGCTCCCCTTGGCTAAACAGCACCCCTACTCTATTCATAGCTTCCATCAATGGGCCATTAATAACGGCCATTGCAGAGCCGAGACGACTAACCTCCGCATCAAGCAGAGATTCCAGGCCGGCAGTACGCCCGGCAAGAATGAGCTCCTCAACCGAGCTTAGGTGAGATTCATCAGCCTTGCTTTTGATGGCTTCTGCGGTTCGGGGCAATTCAGCAGCCAGAGACAAAAGGGTTTCAGTCGCTTCCGGAGAAGCATTATCGATTACGCTGTCAATTGCATCAATCAGTTGATGAGAAACGCCCGGCGCAGGCTCAGTTTCATCAGCCGGATTCAGAATTGCCATAGTTAGCCCCATTGACCGACCTCGCTGAAGAAACCGGGCGTGCATCAGTTTGCGCAGCTGATTATGGCCACGGAAGGCAAACGACAGATTGCTGATGCCGCCACTCACTCTTACACCCGGAAGATTACGCGCAATCCACTCTGTGGCGCGCAAAAAGTCAATACCGTATGTAGCATGGTCGGCTATACCCGTAGCAATGGCAAGCACATTAGGATCGAACACTATGTCACAACCACGAAATCCGGCTTCATTAACCAGCAAGTCATAAGAACGCTTACAAACCTCAATCCGGCGCTCGAACGACGTTGCCTGGCCCCGCTCATCAAAGGCCATAACTACAACGGCCGCGCCCANCNGNCGCANNCGNCGCGCCTTGGAAATAAAGGATTGCTCNCCTTCCTTCAGGCTNATGGAATTTACTATCGGNCGACCGGGTATAAGCTTAAGTGCATTTTCAATTACCGCAAAATCCGAGGAGTCAATCATCAGGGCAGCAGACGCAGTGCGCGAATCGCTAACCAANCGGCTGACGAAACGCTGCATTTCGAGCTTCGCATCGAGCATTCCATCATCCATATTGATATCAAGAATATATGCATGCTGCTCAACCTGACGGGCTGCAATTTCAATAGCCTCATCAATATTCCCTTCACTAATCAGTCGCAGAAACCGGCGGCTGCCTGCAACGTTGCAGCGCTCGCCAACCTTATAGAACTCTTCATCGGGTATCAGCTCGAGACCTGCTAATGTCAGCCGGTCAGCAAACGGTTTCGGGCGATGCGGTACCGCATTTTTTGCCGCATCGGCAATCCGGCGGATATGGGCAGGAGTTGTGCCGCAACAGCCACCGACTATATTTAATTTCCCGCTCTGCATCAAACGCCGGAGCGTGAAACTCATTTTTTCGGGTGACTCACCATAAATACCCAACTCATCGGGTAAACCGGCATTGGCATGAAGCGACAGATAATAAGGCAACTCCTGCATACTTTCGACGAATTGAAGCATACCTTCCGGTCCGAATCCACAGTTTAGCCCAACTGCCAGCGGATCAGCATGGGAGATAGATGCAAAAAAAGCATCAAGGGCCTGCCCGCAGAAAAGTCTGCCTGACTCAGTTGGAGTTGCTGAAATAATAATCTCAACATCGCGCCCCTCACTCTGCATTGCACGCTTCGCTCCTAAAATGGCTGCTTTGGCATTGAGAGTATCGAATACCGTTTCTATCAACAGCAAATCGACTCCACCTGCAATCAAGCCCGCTGCCTGCTCGGCATACGCATCGGCCATTTCGTCGAAACCGGTCGGGCCACCCAACGAAAGCGAAATTCCGGTCGGGCCCATTGAACCGGCAACATAATGATTCTCACCGGCTGCCGTACGCGCAAGTCGGGCGGCAATAACGTTTATTTCGCGAACGCGCTCACTGAGCCCATAATCTGCAAGCGAGAACCGATTTGCGTTGAAAGTATTGGTTTCAATAATATCGGCCCCCGCATCAATATATTGCTTGTGGATGTTGATTATAACATCCGGATTGGTCAATACCAGTGAGTCGTTGCACCCGGCGTGGCCCAGACGCTGCAGCATGGTTCCCATTGCGCCATCGAGAACCAACACCCTATCTTTAAGTACTTGGCGTAAATCTTTCCTCATCAGAAAACGGCCTTTGCTATGCGACGAACGGAATCNGAGGCGAGAAAAGTATAAAAANGAATGCCGGNAACGCCGCGANCAATCAATTCCCGACANTGAGCAATNGACCACTCAATCNCGANNTCAGTAGCTTCNGCGTCGGATTCGGNCTTTTCCANTGCCGAGGNCAGCGGATGTGGCATATCGCANGAAAANACTCNCGGGATAACTCGTAGCTGATCTTTTNTGACAATCGGTTTGATGCCGGGAATAATCGGAACATCAATGCCAACAGCACGACATCGGTCCACAAAGTCAAAATACTTGCGGTTATCGAAAAACATCTGCGTTACCAGATATTGGGCTCC
>WFLX010105954.1_pt1 | contig 18499 bp, 15 predicted proteins | sample 4967041 | NCBI WGS metagenome assembly WFLX01 (sample SAMN12857096, study PRJNA449069) | gut metagenome | isolation source: stool from male and female vole | host: Microtus ochrogaster | place: USA:Florida | collected 2017
CTTCTTAAAATGGATCGTGCCCAGGTTCTGGCCCTTGATCAGGATGAACAGTTCCACCTTGCAGGAGTATTCGCCTCTTTCCCGTCTGACCTCGATAGCGAGCTGAAGCGTTTTGGCATGCGGGCTGGCAAATTTGTGAACGGGGATAGCGACATGTATGAGCGCAATCGGTATCTACCTCTTCTTCATTAAATATACTGTTTATATGACGTGAAATTACGGATATATCCCGTTCAAACAGCTTCACCAATTGTGCCATTGTCAGCCAAATTGTTTCCTGCTCAATAAGCACCGACAATTTTATTTCTTTATTACTCGTTTCAAATAATACAATTTCACCATTACCCATTAGAAACTATCCCTCTTTAAAAGCCATTGCTCTCCGAAACTAATGCGGAGGAATATTATAAATTATTATTTATTGAAATTGTTTATTCGCAACTATTAAATCTTTTTTCTTAAAAATTTATTAATTAATCACAACTACCCTTTTTCCTTTTTTCCGACATTCTTCTATAACATCTTTAAATCCCTTATCAGAAGAAACCAAACATACAACGTCAATACTCTTATTTTTTGAAATATCATTTTTTATATCCTTTTTAATTTTTTTATCCACCTTATCTTTCTCCGGAGGACCAAATAAACGGATATCCTTCAATTCAATCTCCTCCCCTTTGCTTTGTTTTGCAAGTTCAGTCCATCCTTTGGTACGTTTATCCTTCTGACGTCCATATACCTTAGCATAATCACAAACTCCCTGCAACCCTACTTTTTTGCTTATTTCTCTATAGCTTCTAAAACTAACGTTTTCACCATCTATATATACTGCCATGTTTTTCTTTCTATACATTAAAATCCCCTCCTTGTCATCGACTTCTTTTTTGCAAAAATTTCTCTTTCTCTTTTATATAATTTTCTACAGCGAAAATCTATTTTATTTTGCATTCTCGTACCATTTCAACAACTGCTTTCCCTTATCATTTATTTCCAGATTCCACTGATTCTCCTTTCCCTTTTTTTGAATTGGATTATAATTTGTTACTTTTTCAATTCCATCCAGAATACATACATCAAAATCTCTGTTATCTTTGCTATAATATCCCTCATCCCACAATTCCTTCTTAAAATCGCACATCTCTAATACTTCTGGAGGAACATCTCTCCTCGTTTTACGTTTACCTTCTTTTTCATCCGCCAAGTGAATAGGTCCTTCTTTCAATAGAGGAAGTATAATCTTTGCCTTTTTCATGGATATATTAAAGCTTAAACTATCATATCCCTCCCACAGCTCTGGATAATCAAAAGCACCGTCGTCGAAAAGGCTGACTCGTTTACATCCTTCGTCAATAAACTCACAAATCTGGTCCCTCGACATTTTTCTAACATTAAACTCTGCTTCCGGATTCTGCCGCAAAATTTTTAGCAAAAAATCCGTTTTTACATACCGTATTACATTATAAAGCCCGGCTGCCTGATCCAAAAAACGGATACTTCCAACTTTTTTAATAAAGGAATATGGTACCAGTTTTAAATCTTCATTAAACGTATTCAATTCCATTTCTTTCTTATTAAGATACTCAGCGCCACGAATATGCAAAATTCCTAAAAGGTCCTGCTGCACAAGATTCAAATGAAGCGTATTGATCACACGATTTATATCTTCATCAAACAAAAAATCCGGCCATCTGTCCACGCGCTTCTTATCCTCTTCAATCAATCGCTCCTTAATCAATTTTTCCACCGGAACATTAAAAATTTCTGCCAAATAAAAATATTTTTTTATTTCTATGTTAGTTCTTCCGCTTTCCCAATTCTGAACTGCTGTAATTGATACCTCCATCTTTTCTGCCAGTTGCTCCTGTGTTAAACCGGCATCAAGTCTACACTGCTTAATAAACTTATTTTCTCCCATTATATCTTTTCTAACTCCTTTTGACACTAATTAAAACTATATTTTATACAAAGTTTTTCTTAGTTTATCATATTGACATTATAAAAACAACATTTGACTTTCACATTTTATTTTGCAATTAAGTCTGACAAAACAAGAAATAATTTAATTTCAAATTGGAAAATTAATAATGAAAAAATCTGCCATACAATTGAATTTGCCATAAGTCATTCCCGAATAAATGACCTCCGTATTTTCCATAACGGATGGGAAATCTTTCTTGTTTAATTTTATCATTTTTTAGAAAATGATAAAATTATTTTGTAATTGATAAAAATATATGACGCTTATACTCATATAAAATAACAAGCGACAAAATTAAACTCAAGAATTGAGCCAATTTTGCCGCTTTATTTATTGCATAAAAATTTAAAAAATAAAATTTACCAAAAACTACAAAGCACAAAACATCAAAAATGTTCCTACGCCAAAAATCCCCTTTTAGAAGCGTCTCCCGCATTATTTTCATTAAGATCTGATTTGCCATAAGTCATACCGGCATAAACAACCTCCGTATTTTCCATAACGGATGGGGAAGCGTCCTCTTTGCTTACGGTATTATATGCATCCCTTAACGGACTTATATGACTNGAAACCTCTTTTAACGGTTCTTTGTCCAAGCGGACATCTGCCTGTATCAACAGACGCTCCACGTATCGGTAGATCTGGTAAAGATTTTTTGCAATCTCATATTTCATGTCTAAGGATTCTATCAATTCATTCAGCACTGCCCTTGCATGACTGATGGCATTGTGGAATTCCTCTCCTTCNGCCTGCTCCGCATCCTCAAGATATGCCTGAAACATATCATATAGGATAACAACCAGCTCTGTTTTATTGGCCTGTGAAATCCGAAGGGTAAACTCCTGTTTTTTTTCGCTTGTCATATTGTGAATCCTTTCTATAGTTAATATCTTCTTTTTATTCCGTTTTTTACTTCGTCTTATACAATCTCTTTTATTTATTACCCCTTATCGAAGAAATGATTGGTTTTCCGTCTCTATCCAACAATGGTGTCATTCCTCCTGCATATCCGCTTGTATGAAACACATAATTCACGCCAGTCTCTTTATCTACCCAGATTTCCGTGACACCCATTCCTCTTTGTGTATAAATTTTTTCAAACCTTTCATTTTTCCCCATTTAATTTACCTCAAAAAAACCTGATTCGTCAATATCATTATAACCTATTTTTCACAGTTATACCATTCCGAAAAAGGAGTTTTACAATTACTGCAGCAATTGTAAGATCTGTGACGGACGTTCATTGGCCTGTGCCAGCATGGAAATACCTGCCTGGGATAATACCTGCTGAGTTGTATATTCCGTCATTTCTTCCGCCATATCCACATCCATGATCCGGGAATAGGAAGACGTCATATTCTCCTCGGTGATGTCGTTACTTGCGACATTATGTTCCAGACGATTCTGGTATGCACCCAAGCGGGAACGCACAGAGTTGATATAAGTCAACGCTTTCTTTGTACTCTCAATGCCTTCCTGCGGTCCATCTGTATCCAAGCTGCCATCTTCTTTATATGTCCTGATGGAAGTCAGCTCGTCTATTCCCATATCTTCTAAGCTGATCTTCGGAATGCGGATGCCTAACTCCTGACCTTCATTCGCGCCGATCTGGATCTTCATAGCTCCGATCTGGGTGATATCAATGTCAACCTCACCTGAAACCGTTGTAAAATCAGCCCTGATGTGCATTTCAAAATCGCCGTCCGCCGTTATGGTAAGTTCATCCATATCTTCATTTACTTTTGCCAGAAGTCCCACTGTGGGGAAATTAGTCAGATGACCTGCCAATGTATCCTGATCGATCGTACCGTCTGCAGCAACTAATCCGGTCAAATCAATTTTATAATTCCCCTTCGGCACTTCGTCGGAATAGTACCCGATCTTAACATCAGGATTATTGGTATAACCCTTCAGGTCAAAGGAACCATCTAAAAGCGGCATGCCGTTATATTCCGTATCTCTTGCAATCCGCTCGATCTCCTGCTTTAACTGCTGGATCTCCTTATCGATGATCTCTCTATCCCCATCTGTCTTAGGATCATTGCTTGCCTGAACACAAAGTTCACTCATACGCTGAATGATGATGGAAATTTCACTCAATGCACCATCTGCCGTCTCAACCACGGAAATACCATCATTCGTGTTGTTGGTTCCTACTTTAATACCCCTGATCTGGGAATCCATACGATTGGCGATCGCTAGACCTGCAGGATTATCTTTCGCATGGTTGACCTTTAAACCGGAGGATAGCCGTTCCATAGCTGCTGACAGTTTATTATCTGTTCTATTCAGGGTATTGTTCGCCATCATCGCTGATGCATTGTAATTGATCTTCATAATCTTGTATCCTTTCAGTTTGTAAATTCTGCGTTACATGGTTCCGCCATTGGATGTTTATCTGTTATGTCCCTGCTTTCTTATCCTTTGACTGATAATGCCATAACATCGATTCTTCATCCGTTCATTGCAAGATACATAGATGCACCTATTATACCCTGCAATTACTATAACGAAGTTATTACTTATTTTTCTCTGCAAATGGCATCCTCCATGACATCATTTACAACTGTCANACAGCATCCCNTAAAAATACNTTCATAAATGTCTTNGCTGTCTGATATAATNTTTCTGACGACATCCCTGTTCTATTAATATCATCGGCTCTTTCNGCAAAATNATTAATATCTACACGGTCAGATTGAATAAATTTTATTTCTGATACCGGCAGATCCTTTGTCTGCATCTCCTCTTTAAATGCGTTTTCCTGTTGTTTCAGAGCTGCCAGACCGTCTGATCTGTCGCATACGATATAACCTGACATCGTATCCCCCTCAAACAATGCAGATACCTTGCCGAAGTTCTCCGTCTCCATAGTGATCGTCACATGATTCTCCGTGGTGCTGCTGTGGCAAAGACGCACATTGACAGAAGTCATCCTGCCTCCAATCTCCATCGGGATCTCATAGCACTCTTCCCTCGCCATATTTCTTGCTACAGAAACCTGTTTCCATGCCAGATTGATCTCCTTTACATCGATCCTGTCTGTCTGCTGCTCCGCGCTTACCGTCAGAATTTCTTCCATCCGGTCTGCCAGATGCTCATAGGCTTCTTTTGCACTAACGCTGTCTGTAAAATGCTCCTGCAGGCTGCTAATAGCGTCGTCCAGTAAATCACTTATGCTTCCTGCTGCAGAATATGGCGATCCATCTGCTGTTTTAGATACCTCATCAGAACTGATTTCAGATACGGAATCCTCTCTCTGTCCATCCAGATATGCCGCCTGCTTCTTCACCTGTCCTGCCATACCGCCCCGGTCTGATAATAGGCTGTCGGCTGCCGCAAGATTATCTAATGTGGCAGGTATATCATAGGACAGTAACATCGACACTGCCTGATCAGATACTTCCGCCGCCATCCTGATCTCTGCCGCCTGCTCTTTCAGATAAGCCTGATCTGCTCTTTCCGTCTCCGGCGTCTGTGTCTTCGCCATTTCCTGCTGCTTATCGTAAAGCGCTTCCAAGCTGATATCACCTGCATCAAATACTTCCGAGACCTCCTCCGGCGTCAGCCCTGCCTTGATATCACCGGCAAGCTTCTGATAATATGCGATCCTGTCATCCGCTTCCTGACTCTTTGCATTGCCACCATTGCTGTCGCCGCCATCTTCTGTCATTCCCTGCTCACGATACGCCGTTTCGATCGCCATCGTGATCGAATTGCGATAACCGCCTTCTCCCGTGATCTCCTCTTTCAACGCGCCAAAATCATCATCCACCTGATAATCCATCCTGCCGCGTTTATGATTTCTGACTGCTGTCAGAAGATTCTTAAAATTAATCTCCGCACCCTGATTTAATAAGCTTCCAATCGCTGCGCCGTCCCGTTTTTCCACCTGATGCAGCAGACGGTAAATACCGATATAGCTTTCCTTTTCTTCCGGAGTAATCTCATTTCTCTGCTCCAAACGGTACAGGTAACGGCTGTATTTCTCCATTTCTTCCTGAGAACCGCCGTCCCTGTCAGCAAGATGGTTTTCCAATTCTTCCATGGAGACCGTCAGCGGATTGACACCCTCTCTGATCAACTCCAATGTAGCTGCAGGCGTCATTTTATCGATCACCCTGCTGACCGTGGCATATGTTTCTTTTACCGCACGAATATTTTCTTCGCTGAGTTCCATGCCATTATATCCCAGAATCCTTACGGCGCGCCGGTTGCCCTCCGTTGTTTCCAGATTCATCTCCTGCAGGATACCGTCCACATTACGGAATGCTTTTTCTATGGAATCGCCATATTCAGCCATCGGNGCNGTCATCAATGGCTCNTATCTTTCCTCCATGGCTGCNTAANCGCTTTGTCTTGCTGNGCCNGTCTCATAGACCATTTCCACAGTAACATTTTGNGAAAAGGCNGTTTTATTTTCCTGCAGCAGNTCNCCAAGNATNGACNCCGGCATNCCGGGAATCGCCCGGACCTTGCTGATGGTCTCCTGNAATAATGNAGACATTTCNTTTATGGANGTCATCGCTACATCGCCTGTATTCATTGCGCCACTGCCTGTATCGCTGCCTTCTCCCGGTCTGCCAAATAAAACCCTCTGGATCTCCTGCTCTGCTGCCTTTAAGTTCTCNACCANAGNGGAAAGCTCTGTNGTATCNATNGANATNCCCTGCTTCAATAAACGATAATTTACCTGCACCGACATATAAAGTCTGACTTCTTCCATCTGACGGCGGGCATAAACAGAACGGTCTGATGCATCCACCTGTCCTGCCGCTTCCCCTTGTGTCCCGCTCTCTATCTTCTCCTGCGCTGCCGTCAAATGCGCAAGATCCAATCTGTCTCCATCTGCAACCACTTTATCCACCGCCGCGTCCGTGATTGCAGCTGCTTCCTGCTCCATGCGCACTGCCTTTTCCAGAAGCGGTTCCTGACCGAGAACGTCCGTGACGTTCGCTGTCCCTCCGTCCTGTGAGATTTCATTGATCACCTGATTGATATGATTTAATTCCGCAAATGACTCAGCNGTCANCGGAAGACCTGTNTCCACCATCCATGCNGCATCCTGNAANGNTTCNTNCGTCACCTCATAACCGGCTTCCNTGATNACCTTNTCCATAGAAGCCTGCAATGCGGAAACATCCACCTGATCTGCTTTCCGTCCATAATATCCGCCTGTCGTCTCTGCAAAATATCCCCTTCCCTGCACATCTGCATCATGGGAACCGCTATATACAGCACGGTACAGATTCTCTAAAACAGGGGAAAGATGATTTTCGAGAAGATACTTCTTCACCCCTTCCATATCCTCTTTTGTACCGTTTTGCAGCTGCCTTGTTACCTGTTCTGCCATCTCCATGGCAGACAGTGCGTCCTGTACATTCTTTTCCGTCACCGGGATATCATACTGATGAAATGCATCCAATATCTCCTGTGCCCGCACTTCGCTTCCTGTGATCTTCTTTAATGTCTCAATATCAATATCATCATTATAGCCGGCGATTACATTGCCGGATTCCGCCAATTCCGCTTTAATCGTATCTAATATGGTAACCGCTTCTTCCGGTTCCATCACCCCGGGATCATAGCCTTCCTCAGATAACTTTGCAAAATCTTCATCAGACATGGAATTGGACATCACCGTCATATAATCTTTCTGTAAAGAAACGTCGGTTGCCGCCGCTTCCGCCATGACGTCTTCTATTGTTTTTCCCTGTTTATCATATGCCTGATTGCCCGGCATACCTCCTGAAAAATCTACACTGAAACCTCGGCTGCCCGCCTTATGGACGCTTCCACCGGCTTCACGGGCGGCGCTGTTATGACTGCCATGTACATAACCGCCATGCACTCCCTGGGGGTCTGTCATCCCGGCATATTGTTCGATTTCCTTCTGATTTCTCTGGATATTCATGAGCTTTCCTCTCTATTCCTTTATTTAATAGATGATTGCAAAACAATTGCTTTATAATTATTGGTTCCACAATTCTGCCAAAGAGTTATGTAAGCCAGACTTCACTGAATCAGGCTATATTATATTTCGGTCATAACCCTGTCCGACTTAATACTCAGATCTTGTCTGTTTCTGTTAATAGTCTCATCCTCTTACAAAAAGAGCCATCCGGCACATTTTTAATGCTGTACCGGATGGCTTTCATCACATCTTTTCACTCTGCACACAATAAGTTTCCACCGATTAAATCAGTGCTTTCCTAGAACAATTTCTTCCTTCTCTTCTTTCCTCCGCCACCATTTGTGGGTTCATTATCTTTATCGTTATTACGGGACGCCCGGAAACGCTCTGCAGCATTTAATGAATCTTCGGTCTTCTGATCAAATTCCTTTAACAAATCCTTCGCCTCATGGGAAAGCTTCGTAGGAACCTGTATCACCAGAGTCACATAATGGTCTCCCCGGCTCTTAGGATCACGCAGAGAAGGCACGCCTTTGCCACGCAGCCGGATCCTCGTATCAGTTGCTGTTCCCGGCTTTACTTCATAGACCACCGGTCCGTCTACCGTATCAATGATGATCTCTCCTCCCAGACAGGCTACTGCAAATGACATAGGAACTGTTGAAAAGATATCCCGATCCTGCCGCTGGAATACCGGATGTCTGGCAACTACTGCCTCCACCAGTACATCGCCACGCGGACCGCCATTCTGTCCCGGCTCACCCAGTCCTGTCATACGCTTGCACTGTCCATTATCCACACCGGCGGGAAATTCCACCGAATATTTCTTACGGATGGAAACATATCCTGTCCCCCGGCAGTCAGTACATTTTTCCTTGATCACTTTACCTGTTCCGCCGCAATCCGGACAGGTCTGTACATTTCTGACCGTACCGAAAAATGACTGCTGTGTAAATACCACCTGTCCCTTACCGCCGCACTTTGCGCAGGTCTCAGGAGTTGTACCCGGTTTTGCGCCGCTTCCCTTACAGGTAGGACAGGGATCCTTAACATTGATCTCGATCTCCTTTGTGACACCAAAAACAGCTTCCTCAAAGGTCATGTTTACTCTGGTACGGAGGTTGGCTCCCTTCATCGGACCATTGCTTCTGCCACGACTTCTGCCTCCGCCAAACAGATCCCCAAAAATATCCCCGAAGATATCAGAAAAATCGGCCCCGGAGAAATCAAAGCCACCAAAGCCGCCTGCACCGCCGCCTTCAAATGCTGCATGGCCAAACTGATCATACTGTCTTCTCTTCTCTGCATCACTAAGAACAGCATAAGCTTCTGACGCCTCTTTGAATTTTATTTCCGCTTCCTGATCTCCCGGATTCATATCCGGATGATATTTTTTGGCAAGACTCCTGTATGCCTTTTTAATAGCCGCATCATCAGCGTTTTTATCTACACCAAGAATCTCATAATAATCTCTTTTTTCTGCCACCGTTTGTCTTCTCCCTTTAACCTATCTTACATTATATGATTATAAAGCAGATTATGTCCGGCATAATGTTATGACGAACATTATGCCCGGACAAAAATCCACAGTTTTATTTTATCTTACATTTTCATCTTCATCGAAATAGGTTTAGATCTCTAAGAGATTGAATTAAATCTCTTTGAAATTGATTTAGATCTCTTTGAAGTCCCCATCAATGATATCATCTGCACCGCCATCACCGCCGCTGCTGTCTGCTCCGGAAGCGCCGCCCATACCGGACATGTCAGGCCCTGCAGCACCGGAAGCCTGTGCATTCTCATACATCTTAGTAAACAGCGCCTGAGAGCTTGCCATCATCTTCTCCTGTGCAGCCTTGATCTCTGCCACCTGAGACTCGCTGAGTTCCTGATCCTTCGTGCTTTCTAACAGGCTTTTCAATGCATTTAAGTCTGCTTCTACATTTGCTTTCTCTCCTGCATCTACCTTATCACCAACGTCATTAAGCGCCTTCTCTACCTGGAACACCATGGAATCAGCATCATTTCTGGTATCTACCGCTTCTTTACGCTTCTTATCCTGCGCCTCATACTCTGCAGCTTCCTTTACTGCCTTATCAATATCTTCATCAGACATGTTGGAGCCAGCCGTGATGGTAATATGCTGCTCTTTGCCTGTTCCAAGATCCTTTGCGGATACATTTACAATACCATTGGCGTCGATATCAAAAGTAACCTCGATCTTAGGTATACCTCTCGGAGCCGGTGCAATACCGTCCAGTCTGAACTGTCCTAACAGTTTATTATCCTTCGCAAACTGTCTCTCACCCTGTACCACCACGATATCAACAGCCGTCTGATTGTCAGAATACGTTGAGAATACCTGTGAATGCTTTGTGGGGATCGTCGTATTTCTTTCGATCAGTCTGGTAGCTACGCCACCTGCTGTCTCGATGGACAGTGACAACGGTGTTACATCAAGCAGAAGGATTTCGCCTGCACCAGCGTCTCCGGCAAGCTTACCACCCTGAATAGAAGCACCGATCGCTACACATTCATCCGGGTTCAGTGTCTTACTGGGCTCATGTCCTGTCAGCTGTTTTACCTTCTCCTGAACAGCAGGCACACGGGTAGAGCCGCCTACCAACAGTACCTTACCAAGCTCAGATGCATTTACACCTGCATCCTTCAATGCATTCTGGACAGGAACTGCCGTTCTCTCGATCAGATCGTGAACCAGTTCTTCAAATTTTGCTCTGGTCAGGTTCATATCAAAATGCTTCGGTCCGTCAGATGTTGCTGTAATAAACGGAAGATTGATATTGGTTGTTGTAGAAGCAGACAACTCTTTCTTCGCTTTCTCTGCTGCTTCCTTCAATCTCTGAAGCGCCATTTTATCATTGGAAAGGTCAACGCCCTCCGCCTTCTTAAACTCCTCTAACATCCAGTCTGTGATCCTCTGGTCAAAATCATCACCGCCAAGCCTGTTATCACCACTGGTAGCCAATACCTCGATAACACCCTCGCCAATCTCAATGATGGATACATCAAAAGTACCTCCGCCAAGGTCATAAACCATGATCTTTTGCTCTTTTTCATTGTCCAGACCATACGCCAATGCTGCTGCCGTCGGCTCATTGATAATACGCTTTACATCAAGACCTGCAATCTTACCGGCATCTTTGGTTGCCTGTCTCTGGGCATCGTTAAAATAAGCCGGAACGGTAATGACTGCCTCTGTCACCTTCTCACCGATATAGTTCTCTGCATCTGCTTTCAGCTTCTGAAGAATCATTGCAGAAATCTGCTGCGGTGAATATTTCTTATCCTCAATGGTACGTCCTTTATCCGTNNCCATATCTCNTTTAATGGAAGAGATCGTTTTCTCCGCGTTGGTCACTGCCTGACGCTTTNCCGGCTCGCCAACAAGCCTTTCTCCTGTCTTTGNAAATGCCACANCAGACGGTGTCGTCCGTGCGCCCTCTGTATTAGCGATTACTGTCGGCTTACCGCCTTCCATAACAGCAACGCATGAATTGGTGGTTCCTAAATCAATACCGATAATCTTTCCCATAATCATTGCCTCCTATTTGATAATCATATTATTTTATGTTTTTATTTGTTCAACCGGCTGATTCCTGACGGAAAGCAAACCGGATAAATCACTTGAATTTTAATTCGCTACCTTCACCATACTGTGACGTACAACGGTGTCCCTATAAGTATAGCCTTTCTGCAGTTCCTCAACCACGATATTCTCGCCGAGGCTTTCATCATCCACGTGCATCACCGCATTGTGGATGTTTGGATCAAATTCCTTACCGACTGCATCCAGAGGTTTGACTTCCAGCTTTTCCAGCTCCGTCATCAGCTGCTTGTAGGTCATCAGCACGCCCTCCTCAAAGGGTGTTCTTTCTGCGCCTTCTTCCAAAGCTGCCAGTCCCCGCTCAAAATTATCAACCACCGGCAGAAGCTTTTCGATAACGCTCTTAGCGCCGGTTTCAAACATCGCCTGTTTTTCCTTCTCAGTACGTTTACGGTAATTGTCAAACTCTGCCATCTGACGGACTACTTTATCATTTAACTCATTCAGCTGTTCTTTTAATTTATCCTCTTTTTTCTCTGTCTTTATAAAATGGCGCTTCTTTTCTTTCTGATCTGCATTATCTTCTTTGCCGTTCTGTTCAGAATCTTCTCCCTCCGGATCAGCAGCCCCTTCCGTATCTTCTGATTCGAAGGGCTCTTTTGATTCTCCATCTTCTACAGACGCTTCCTCCGTTGCGGAATCCTCTGAAGCTTTTTCATCCGGCGTTACCGCTTCTGCATTTTTTTCCTCAGCCGTCTCCATCGTTTCCTGTTCATCTGCTTTCTTCGGTTGTTCTTTCTCCCTGCCTGCCATGTCTATCTTCCTTTCTATATTCATGCTTTATCTTTCCCATAGATATTTTCCAGTTCCGTCATCATCGTCCGCAGCGTACCGACCACCTTTTCATAATCCATACGTTTCGGTCCGACTACTGCGATGCTTCCCTTCATTCCCTGCCCAAGATCATAAGTTGCTGTCACGACACTGCAGTCTTTCATGGACTGGATCGGTGATTCCTCACCGATATAAACCTGAATGCCCGTATCACTTTCGTCTTCAATACTTTTGGCAGCCAGTTTTGCAAGCATCTCCTTTTCCTCAAAAGCTGTGATCAATTCACCCGCTTTTTGATGATCCGCCAGTTCCGGATATTTTAAAATATTATTGGCTCCACTGGTATAGATCTGAAGATCTTCATCTGCCCTGATTGCCTCTGCAACCGCATCGATCACTTCCCCTACGATATCACTATGAATCCCTGCCTGCTGCTTCAATGTGGAGATCATTGCAAGGTTGATCTCATCTATGGATAATCCATTCAGGTTTGTATTCAGCAAAATGTTTAATTTCAGCATGGTTTCATCATTTAATGGCTCCGTCACCTGTATGATATTATTCTTAATGACATTACCCTCTACCACGATCACTGCCAGGATCTGATTGCTGTCCACCTTGGAAAGCTGGATAAACTTAAGCTTATTGCGCTGATACTGGGGTGCGGATACGACACTTGCGTAGTTGGTATTAGCCGCCAGCAGCTTCGCCACATTTTTTAACACACGATCCATCTTGCCTTCTGTTTCGACAATCATCCCTTTCAGTTCTGAAATCTCACGATCTTTCTCTTCCATGATCGTATCGACATAAAACCTATATGCTTTATCCGTCGGAATCCTGCCCGCAGAGGTATGGGGCTGGATGATATATCCCAATTCCTCCAGATCTGACATTTCATTACGGATCGTGGCAGAACTCAGATTCAGGTCTGTATATTTGGAAATCGTCCTGCTGCCTACCGGCTCTCCGGTTTCAAGATAATTGCGGATCACTGCATAAAGAATCTTTATTTTCCGATCATCTAAATCCATTGCAGCTCTCCCTTCTGTTAACTTTGCTTCTCCCCGCTCCTAAGTTCCGGTTTTCGTTATCTGCTTTTTCACGTATCTTCTTTTGTTTGTTAGCACTCATTTAATTAGAGTGCTAATATCTCTATATCATAAAATAACACTACCTTTATTCATTGTCAACATTATTTTGCTCATTTTTCAGATAATATTTTCAAAATAATGGGTTTTTCATTCAAATATGTCTATCTTGTTGATTAATCTTTGCGTTAACTATATAATAATGAAAAAACTTAAAAGCGTGATTTTCCGGGCATCATCTAATGCAGATTCCCGCTGGAAATAGTCTTTTCTGTAAAATACAGAAGTATATGTTTAAGAGGGGAACTACCTAAGATGAAAAAAGAACGGATCATATTTCTTGATGGCTTAAAAGGATTTGCATGCCTTGGTGTATTTACGCACCATTTTTTTCTTTCCTTCTTCCCGGCAAGTTATTTTGGCACGGAAGCTGCTGTTATGACGGCATCCGGATTCGATGCCGCGCTTTCGGTAGAACCCTATTCCTTTTTTGTAAACGGAAATTTCTGGGTGNGTCNGTNTCTGGTGGTTTCGGCTTTTTTAATCAGCAATAAAATATTCCGGTTGAGAACATCCTATGAAGCTTTTCAGTGCGGTCAAATGCCGGTATTTGAAACCTTATCAGCAACATTGTTAAAAAGGTATCTCCGACTTATGATTCCGGCAGCTCTGATCGGCATATTCAGCTATTTTCTAACAGACCTGCTGACACTTACCGGCCTGAATTATTTAGGAAAAGTCAATGTCCTTTCTTTTCCTTCTTTTCTGTATCACGCTGTTGTATATATGTGGATTTTTGTTGACTCCTCAGTACAGGGACCCTTCTGGATGCTTCATTACCTGCTTTTCGGCTCTTACCTCGCGATATTGATTGCACTTGCGACCCCACTTAAAAACAGATGGACCCCCTTGATCCATCTGTTCTTAACTGCTGCCCTTGGCATTTTAAACCATTATTACGTCGGTATCGTTCTTGGCGTGATGATCTGCTACCTGTATCATTGCAGAACATCCCTGCAAAATACCCATAGCAATGAGTTCATTAATAAAATTACAATATTGCTAGTACAAAATAAAATCTTACGGGGTGCGACCGGAATCCTCTTACTGCTGGCGGGATTATTTCTCGGAGCATATCCTTCCTATGTGAAGCCGGACAACATCTATCGCATCTTTAATGCCTATGCATTCCGCGATCCAGATGCTTATGAACTGATACACAGCATCGGAGCAGCCTGCCTGCTGGCGTCCTTCTTCCTATTAAAGGAACTGGCTGATTTCTTTTCTACAAAACCCTTTCTCTTTCTAGGAAAGATTTCTTTCAGTATTTATCTGGTACACAGCATGCTTTTGGAACATCTGGGATATTTTATTATGCATAAAATGAACGACTTGATCGGCAATTATTCTATAGCGGGGATCCTGACCTATCTGATATTGTTTTCTCTGCTGCTTCCCCTATCTCTCGCCTGCTATTATACGGTAGAACGGTTTGGAACCTGGGTATGCAGAAAACTTTTCAGTAGAGAACAGGGCTCTGTCCCAACAAAATAAAAGAAGCAGACCCATTGGTCTGCCTCTTACTTTATCATCAACAATTCTTTTTTCCTATGATCAGATTGCAAAAGAACCTGTCTCTTTTTTATTAAATACACAGTAAGCCATTCTTTCCTGCGGCTTAACATAAAGCTCTAAAGATTTCAGATCAGCAGCTTTCCTCTTCATATCTTTTGTCCAAAGCTTTTCTGCTGAAGCAATCAGATCCGCCTCATTATATGTCTCATTCTGATACTGAATATAGGTATTCTGAACCATTTCCGCTTTCTTAACTGCAGGTTTTGCTGTCGGCTTTGCTGCTGCTTTCTTCGGTTCCACTTTCTTAACCGCAGGTTTTGCTGCCGGTTTTGCTACTGCCTTCTTCGGTTCCGCTTTCTTAACCGCAGGTTTTGCTGCTGCTTTCTTCGGCTCTTCTTTCTTAACCACAGGTTTTGCTACCGGTTTTGCTGCTGCCTTTTTCGGTTCTGCTTTCTTAACTGCAGGTTTTGCTGTCGGCTTTACTGCAGTTTGTTCCGGTTCCGGTTTTGCCACCTGTTTTTCAGCTTTCACTTCTTCCACTTTCACTGCCGCAGGCTTTACTGCTGCCACCGGCGCCTGAATCCTTTTGCTTGCTGCGGTTACCTTTCCGGTAATGATCAGCGTATCGTCCGCCGGTCTCTTCATCGGTTCCGCCATTTTACATGCAGGTATCTTTTTCAATCTGCCACCCTCCAACAATTTATTCTTTCCATGAAATGATTCTCTTCCATTGATCATTGGTTCTACTTTCACAACAACTGCCGCAGATTTTTTCGTATCCGCCGTAGAATCCTTGGATATGTTCTCTACATTCTTTGACGCCTCTCCTTTACGGATTGACGCAGCAATTTCTGCCGCGCTAGGCACCGATTTCTGCTGTCTGGACACTGTCTTTTTTTGCATAGTTCCTGTTACAGCCAATGGTTCTTCTTCCGGTTTGGAAGTAAGAAATGCCTTTGCCCGCGCTTTTACAATTACTGTCTTACTCTTATCTTCTGCCATTTGCGGAACTCCTTTCATCCATAACAGCAATTTAGTATCATTTATCCGTTTGTAAAATTAACCCATTATCTAATAATAATACCCTAAAACCCACAAAAAGTCAAATATTATTAAATTTTCAAATTTTTAATCAACGAGGGTGTCCCAAAAGTCATGAAATGACTTAAGGGACACCCTCTTCTGTCTACAGTCTATCTAAAGTATTATGTGTTTTGTAATAAATAAATTTAATTATATATGTCCCACGATAGAACCTCTGTAAACTACTTTATAGCGAAAGCCAGATTTGTCTACACTTATCAAATTTAAAGTTCCTTTCATCCATGTTTTATAACCATCATTATACTCCTCATAAAACATTGTCTCTGGAATTTCATCAAATGAATCATAGTACACAACAACTTCTTTCTGTACCGAAACTACTATCCTTGGTGAAACAGAATATGCTTCGGTTTCCATAGTCTCTTGCAGAGTTTCTGAATCCAGATAAAGTGCAATATAAATACCATCGACCGCTTCAATAGAACTGAGATATAGCATATCCCCTGCTTCTGTCTGAATTACTTCCAGTACATCATTAAAGCTTTCGTATTCAATCGTCATTTCTGACTCGTTCTGTTTCTCTTCTGCATTTACGCCAAAACCAGCAGCAAGCAAAACAAATGCAGATATAACAAAAGTAAGTAACCATTTTTTCTGTTGCATAATTTTTCTCCTTTCTACATCAAAATTATAAGTATATTATATTATATAAACAAAAAAACGTCAAGGATATTTCGCCTCTCTCGTTTCTCCACAGTTTATCCCCTGAACCTTGCATTTAATCCACGTCAGATAAATAATTTTAAAATTTATCCATAAGTATAAGGAATCTCCTTCCTTTCTGATGTATAATTTTAATCCTATGATATTTGCAGCCAAAAAGGAATTGAATCAGAATTTATTACTTTTAAATTACATTCACGGAAACTTGAGTTATTGAACCATAAAATAGACAAGCACCACCGCTCCCAGCACGATCCGATACCATCCAAATACTTTAAAATCATGCTTTTTAATATATGCCATAAAAAATTTAATAACGATGACCGATACTACAAATGCCATTACGGAACTGATCAAAAGGATCGTCATTTCAGCACCGGTAAACTTAAGTCCCTCAAACAAAAACTTCACTACTTTCAACAGACTGGCGCCAAACATCGTGGGAACAGCCAGATAAAAGGTAAATTCTGCCGCCGCACTTCTGGATAAGCCCAGTAAAAGCCCGCCGATAATCGTTGCTCCGGAACGGCTGGTGCCGGGCAGAACCGCTGCAACCAGCTGAAATACACCAATCCAAAAAGCAAGGCGGTAATCCAGCGCATCTGAAGTTATAATCTTTGCCTGTTTCCCTTTATAGTGATTCTCCGCCACAATAAATACAATTCCCACCAGGATCAGCATCACAGCCACGATAACCGGTTTATAAGGCGCCATCTTCTCTTCCATCCAGCTGTCCAGCAAAAATCCATAGATCATCGCGGGAACGCATGCCACGAAAATCTTGATCCACAAGAAAATAATATCTTTCCATACCAAAATCCTGCCAAAGCTCCACCCTGTTTTCTCTTTGGCAATATCCTCCGCAGAAGCTTTTGCCTTCTTCCACCCAAAGGGCCAGATATCCTTAAAGAAGATGATCACTACTGCAAGGATCGCTCCAAGCTGAATGACCACATCATATACTTCCATAAAAGCTGCCAGCTTTTCTTCCGATTCACAAATGTTAAACTGCACCCATTCATTTAATAAGATCAAATGTCCTGTGCTGCTGACCGGAAGCCATTCCGTGATCCCTTCCAAAATTCCAAATAGTATTGCCTTGAAAATCTCAATTATTTCCATTATTAATCCCCATGTCTTATTAATCTTCATGCCGCCTTCGGCGGCTCAAATAGATTTCCGCGGACATTACATCATAGCTTAGTACTTTCTTTTGATCCCCAAGAATTTTTTCATAAGATCATAATTGATCGACGCATCATAATATCCCTGCAGATACACTATCTTTAACTTTTTTACGTCCTTTTCAATCCGGTTGATCTTAACCAGCATCTCCGGGCGGAAAACAAACGCCCTGCCTTCCATTTCCTCTTTTTCAATCAACTTCAGAGTCTTATTATAACGGATATACCTCTTTTCCATATCCTCCACCAGCTTAGGATACTTTTTATATTTCGCACGAATCAGAGACATCTGGGAAGACGGTTTCTTCCGGTAACCATAGGGCTGGGTCAGCACGATCACGTTCTTTTGATTTCCATCCTTAATCGATCTGCGGATCGGGATAGAATCCGATATTCCGCCATCCAGATACTTTTTACCTCCTATCTCCACATTGCGCGAAACCAATGGAAGGGAAGCAGATGCCCTGATCGCTATGATATCCTGATACATATCCTTTAACTCAATATATTCCGGCCGGCCTGTCTCTATGTTTGTTACAACGGCATAACCCTTACCGGGATAATTTTTAAATGCTTCATAATCATAAGGAT
>WFLX010072283.1_pt1 | contig 18498 bp, 14 predicted proteins | sample 4967041 | NCBI WGS metagenome assembly WFLX01 (sample SAMN12857096, study PRJNA449069) | gut metagenome | isolation source: stool from male and female vole | host: Microtus ochrogaster | place: USA:Florida | collected 2017
ACCAAAAAATGATTATCGTACAAGTTAAAGAAGGCGAAAACACCCTTGAAAAAGCGCTTAAGAAATTCAAACGTAAATGTGAAAAGACCGGCATCGTGAAAGAGCTCCGTCGTCNTCAGGCTTTTGAGAAACCCTCAGTGGCCAACNGCAAAAAGATGATNAANGNCATCNATGTTCAGAANCTTCGCTCGNTTGANGAATAATTAAGCTCTCTNNTTTGNNCTAAGATTTCTTAATCTTGGCTTGATATACATATCACCCACACGACACCGCCAAAGGGCATCCCCGACGAGGGGTAAGCACTTTGGTGGCGTTGCTTTTTTGTGTCGGCCCGTCAGGGCGAAAATCACACAAATTCAAACGCTTTAACCATTTTTGGGAAGCATAACGTCTCGGAAGCAAGAAAAATAGTGTAATTTTGTAGAGTAATCCACCAATTGAAATTACATGAAGAAATATCTGTGGCGATTAGTATGTGAATATCTCGCCGTAGTAGCTTTGATGACCCTCCTCAAAGGGGTGTTCATGATATGCTATCACGACATCTATTCCCCTTTCGGGGCCGGGCAGTGGTTTGGGGCGTTGGCCCACGGCCTTGCTATGGATTTCTCGGTGGGAGGCTATCTGATGATTGTCCCCTCGCTGCTCACACTGTTGTCATGCTTCATGGGCCACAAAGTGCTGACCACCATACGCAAAGGCTACTGGATAGCGGCGATGGCCCTGGTGGCTCTGGTGGCGATAAGCGACATGACCCTCTACGGGGTCTGGCATTTCAAGCTCGACGCCACGGCGGTGTTCTATCTCACCTCGTCGCCCAAACTAGCGATGGCGAGCGCCCAATGGTGGATGATAGTTGCGGGGGTGATAGCCTGGGGAGCGCTCACGGCGCTGCTCTCCCGGGTGATGATCAAGGTGATGAAGCTCACCCCGGTGCCCGCTCCGGCGCAGCGCGTCAGGGTCCGTCTCATTTCGGGAGGGGTGACGCTGTTGTTTTGCGCGCTGCTCTTCATACCGATACGCGGCGGAGTGACCGTGTCGACCATGAATCCCGGCAATGCCTATTTCAGCCCAGTTGAGGAGCTCAACCATGCCGCTGTCAATCCGGTGTTTTCGGTAATGTATTCGCTTGGTCATCAGCACGATTTCGCCTCTCAGTTCCGCTATTACGACTCTCATGGCGAAGCCCTTGAGGCAGCCGCTCCCCTCCTCGCGCTCGATGCCGACACGACCTCACTCAGTGCCCTCACCACCGGGCGCCCCGACATATATCTCTTTCTGCTTGAAAGCTTCTCGAGCCACCTCTTCCCCTCGCTCGGCGGCCAACCGATAGCCACCCGGCTCGACTCGGTGGCCCGCGACAGCAGCTCGCTGGTTTTCACAAGGTTTTATGCCAACAGCTTCCGCACCGACAGGGGCATTCCGTCGGTGTTGAGCGGAGTGCCGGCTCCCCCTACCACCTCGCTTATGAAACATCAGGCCATAGTCGAGGCGCTCCCCAACATTGCCGCCGAGCTTGCCGCAGCCGGCTATGAGACCCGCTATTACTATGGCGGNGACATCAATTTCACCAACCAGCTTGCCTATCTCCGTTCGGGAGGNTTTGAGCATATAGTGAGCGACAAGGATTTTCCCGCCTCACAGAGATTNAGCAAATGGGGNGTTCACGACGGGCCGATGCTCGACCGCGTGGCCGAAGAATTGCCCGACCCNGCNATGACCCCGGGGCGCAGGCCGGTGTTTGCGGTGATACAGACCTCATCGAGCCATGAGCCGTTTGAGGTGCCGATGGCCCGGCGTCATCCCGAAGCGCCCGCCAATGCCTTTATCTATGCCGACAGCTGTGTCGGCGCATGGCTCGACCGGCTTAACCAAAGCCCGCTCAATGAGCGCTCGCTGGTGATACTNGTGCCCGACCACTATGGCGCGTGGCCCGAAGACCTCACCTTTGANGAGCGCCANAANGTGCCCCTCATCNTCACCGGCGGNGCCCTCGCNNTCCATGGCCAAAACGCNACCGTGGGCTCACAGAAAGATATTGCCGCCACNCTNCTGGCCATGCTGGGGCTCGGCGCCGACAACTTTCCTCTGAGCCGCAATCTGCTCTCACCGGCCAATGAGGGCTATGCATTTTTCTCNGAGCCCGACCTCGCCGGAGTGGCNGACGGCGCCAACAGTCTCTCNACCCTTCAGCTCACCTCCACCGACCATATTCCCCCGTCGCGCCCCGACTCGGTGGCCGCGGCNTTCCTCCAGCTCCTCTACGACTACTCCGACTCTCTTTCTCACCAAAAAGTTAATCATGTTACACGAACTGCTCCTCAGCCTTGATCGTCTTGACGGTCAGCTTCTCATATTCTTCAACAGCCATCACACCCAATGGGCCGACAGCTTCATGATGATGTTTTCAGGCAAGTATGTCTGGATTCCGATGTATCTGATTTTCACCTTCATGGTGTTCAGATGCTATGATCTCAAGCGGGCGCTGGTGGTATTGCTCGGCATAGGGGTCGCCATAGCCCTTGCCGATCAGCTCTGCGCCTCCCTTATCCGTCAGGCCGTTGAGCGCCTGCGCCCCTCCAATCCCGAAAATCCCCTCTCGGCTTTTGTCACGGTTGTCAACGACTATCGCGGCGGCCGCTACGGATTCCCCTCCTGTCATGCCGCCAACTCTTTCGCCCTGGTGGTCTACCTCAGTATGCTGCTGCGCCGCCGAAGGTTTATCATCTTCCTGATAGCGTGGGCCGTGGTCAACTGCTACAGCCGCCTCTATCTCGGCGTGCACTATCCCGGCGACATACTTGTGGGCGCGGTTATCGGCTCATGCGTGGGATTGCTCTGCGGCTCGCTCGTAAGAATGGTTTTCTCGTCGATGAATCAGGGAGTCACGGTGCCCCGCGCCAACGAAACCATCACCCTCTCCACCCTTGTAGGGCCCTCCTCGGTGCGCCTCTCCCTCCATGACATCGGCCTCCTCTCAGGCCTCGCCACCGCCGCCATCCTCGGCATCATCGCCCTCCTCGCCGGCTAACTCCCCNCCCCACGCCAATTTTGTTTGGTATGATTAACAAAATCCCCAAAATGGGATTTATATTTGGTGTGATTAATAAAATTCTCCGATTATCCGATCAAACCGACNCGCTTTNACTGTCGGGGGCGGGGCGCGATTTGAGGTAGGCGCGGAGTTGTTTTGGAGTCATGCCCGAGTGTTTCCTGACATATTTGCCGAAGAATGCGGGATTGGCAAACCCCAACCGGGCGGAGATTTCCTTGATTGACCGGTCGGTGTGTATCAGCGAGGTGCGCACATCGGTCATCACTGCCTCGTTGATCCATTCAAGTGTCGACCGGCCGCTGATCTGCTTCACCACCCTGGCGAGATAGTTGGGCGACACCGAGAGTGCATCGGCATACCATTTCACATCCTTAGGCTTGGGATAGGCTTCGATAAGCAGGGTGGAGAAGCGCTGATAGAGCCTGTCGGCCGATTGCCTTTTGGGGCGCTTTTGTGTATCGGCGCCGGGAAGAGTGACACACCCGAGCAGATCTTCCATAAGCGAGATTATCGTAAACCTCACATTTTCTATCTTCATCGAATATTTGTGACACAGTAAATCACTATATATTTCGAGAAGCCTCTCCACATCTTTGCCGATATTAAAGACCATGCAGTTGCCCCTCTTAGACGTGAGCTGAGGAAAGCCTATGGAGCTGCGGCTCTCAAAGGGCACACTTGCCTCGATTCCACAAACAGTGCCGTTGCTGTCGGGCGAAAACACCGCGTCTGACATAAAGTCACCCGCCTTGTAGAATATTATCTGACCGGCCTCGGCTGTGAGCGATATATCATTGAGAGTCACGCCCACCCGGCCTGTCGCAACATAGATAAACCCCACGAAATTGACCACCATCTTTCGGGTGATATTTCTGAAGGCTGAGAAATCGCGATAGAATATGAAGTCGGAGCCAAACCTCATGCCCGGAGCTATGGCGTTGAGGTCGCTGATAGTTAATAATGAAGAGTGAGCCCGGAGTGTCATGGCCTGAAAGGTGGTTTAGATGAAAAGGTCCTCAAAGTTACATCACTTTGTCAAATCCATGAAGTTTTTTGGCAATAAAAATATTCCATAACGTGCATTATATATCCCATAACAGGCTTTGCGGTTTTTTGAGAAAACATATCCATATCACAAGGAGTTTTAAAAGCAAATATCCACCACAACCGGGTCAGCTCCCGGTTTAAAAACTCTACCTTAAAATTATGGCTCAGCAATTTATATCAAAGCCTCTGTTGGCTAAAGAATATCAGTCACCTCTTATCGACCAAATATTTGAAGCTTGTCAATTACCATTCGACAAGAATCCCTATGTCAGCATGTTGGGCGAGAGCCCGCAGCTGCCCGGCTCTCAAAAGGTGACCATCACCGGCATGGATGGCAACAGCATCGACCTGGTGATTATCAAACCCACCAACCTCACGCGTAAAGGCCCCCTGCCTATACTTTATTTCATGCATGGCGGCGGTTATCTCATAGGAAATGCCTACACCATGGACACCAAACCCGAAGTGCTTACCGACGGACTGCAGGCAATGATTGTGAGCGTGAACTACCGTCTGGCTACGGTGGCTCCCTTCCCTGCCGATCTTCATGACGCCTATTCAGGCCTCGAATATATCTACGACCACGCCGCCGAATATGGCGGTGACCCCACCCGCATCGTGATAGTGGGCGAAAGCGCCGGCGGAGGACTTGCTGCCCGTCTCGCTCTCTACAATCGCGACCACGGAAGAGTGCCCTTGTGCGGTCAGGCGTTGACCTACCCGATGCTCGACTGCCGCACCGGCACAGACAAAGACCCCATGCCCGACCCCTATGCCGGACAGTTAGTGTGGACTCCTGCCTACAACCGTCTCGGCTGGAGCACCCTGCTGGGCGGTCAGAAATTGCCTGAAGATCAGCTGCCCTACTACTCCGCTTCTCTGGCCACCGACCTGTCAAAACTCCCGCCGGCATTTATAGCCGTAGGCACCCTTGACCTCTTCTGTATGTCATGTCTCAACTACACCGCGCGCCTCACTTGGGCCGGAGTCAACACAGAGCTCTATGTCATCCCCGGAGTTTTCCACGGTTTTGACCTGCTGGGTCCCGACACTCCCCAGACCAAAACCTTCAATCAGCTGCGCATAGCTCAGATTAAACGCATGTTTGGAGAATAACTTTTGTTATCCTCACGTTATAACATTAACTTCATAACCACAAAAAATTCATAATTATGAGCAATTACACTAAAACCCATGTAGCCCCCGGCACTCCCCGCGTTGAGCTCCATGACACTCTTAAACTCACAGGTGCCGAAATCTCGGTCAACAATCTTCCCGCCGGCACTGTAATTCCTTTCTACCACAGCCACAAACAGAACGAGGAAATCTATTTCGTCGTTTCTGGTAAAGGCTTTATGGAAATTGACGGCGAAAATGTGCCTCTCGAAGCCGGCGACTGGTTGCGCGTAGCTCCCGCTGCAAAGCGCAAAATCCATGCCGAAACCGACATGACCGAAATCTGCATCCAGGTAAAGGAAGGCAGCCTCACCGAGTGGACCGCCAACGACGCTATCGTGTCATAACCACACCCCTGAAGAAACATATTGCTGACCGCCCTGACTCACCAGAGTTCGGGGCAGTCGCTTTTTTCCAACCGTCTTAATTGTCACCCGCTACTCAGCAGAATGCACTATTTTACATAAAATCGAGGAGTCAGAATGCACTATTTTACATAAACCGGGGAGGGGCGGGGGGTAATTTTGCCAACCGGGATATTTTAGTTATCTTTGCACATTATTAATAGGGGTGTGAAATTTCCCCTCCCCTAACCCGCTCTAACCTTACAGAATCACTTTCTTGAAACAGATAGCAATAATAGGGAGCACAGGGTCGATAGGCACCCAGACTCTCGATATAATACGCCAACATCCCGACCGATTTAAGGCTACGGTGCTCACCGCCGGCTCCAACATCGAATTGCTCATAGCTCAAGCCAAAGAGTTCCGCCCTAATCTCGCCGTAATAGCCGACCCGCGCCATTTCACACGCCTCTACAGCGAGCTCACACCGCTCGGCATAGAGACAGCCGCCGGCGCCGACGCCATTGCCGACGCCATGGAGCGTCACGACTTCGAGATGGTGGTAACCGCCACAGTGGGTTACAGCGGCCTGCTCCCCACCCTCCGCGCCATCAAGGCGGGCAAAATCATCGCTCTGGCCAACAAGGAGACAATGGTTGTGGCGGGCGAGCTCATCAACCGGTCGCTCGCTTCGAGCGCCTCGGTGATAATACCCGTCGACAGCGAACATTCAGCTATCTATCAATGCCTTGCCGGCGAAGACCCCCGCGCCGTGACCCGCCTCATCATCACAGCCTCGGGCGGACCGTTCAGAAACATGTCGGTAGCCGAGCTCGACAAGGTCACCCCNGCCNACGCCCTCCGTCACCCCAACTGGCAGATGGNCACCAAAATCACCATCGACTCGGCCACCATNCTCAACAAGGCCTTTGAAATCATCGAGGCAAGATGGCTTTTCCACATTCCCGGCGAGAAAATCGAAGCGGTGGTTCACCCCCAGTCGATAGTCCACTCGATGATCGAGCTGCGCGACGGCGCCGTGAAAGCCCAGCTCGGCCTCCCCGACATGCACCTCCCCATCAGCTATGCCCTCGGCGAAGGGTCGCGCATGGCCGCCGACGGCCGCCTGAGCATAAGCCATTTCCATAATCTGGAGTTCTATGAGCCCGACCCGCTCAAATTTCCCTGCATCACCCTCGGCCACTACGCCCTTGAGCAGGGTGGCATAACGGCATGTGTNATCAACGCCGCCAACGAGATAGCCAACAAGGCTTTCCGCGATTCGGCCATCGGCTTCAAGCAGATCTATGAGGTGATAACCGACACCCTCACAAAAATCGAGCAGATTCCGTCGCCCACCCTCGANGACTATATCGCCGTCAACGACCTCGCGCGCCGTCTCGCCGCCGAAAAGGTGGCCCGCCTCTCACCCAAAGTATTCATACCCGATCAACCCATTTCCCTTCAACAATCCTGATGGAAACATTCCTCATAAAAGCCCTGCAGCTTGTGGTGGCTCTCGCACTGCTTGTGATAGTGCATGAGTTCGGCCACTATTTCTTCGCCCGTCTTTTCGGCATAAGGGTCGAAAAGTTCTACCTCTTCTTCAATCCGTGGTTTTCGATAATGCAGTATGACCCGGAGAAAAACTCACTCAGATTTTTCACCTACACCCGCAACGGCAAGGAAACCCAACTGCTGAAATTCAGCGTGGGGCGCGACCGCTCGGGCGACGCCCATGTCAGCGCGTGGCGCAAGACCATCTACGGCATAGGCTGGGTGCCCCTCGGCGGCTACTGCAAGATAGCCGGCATGATCGACGAGTCGATGGACAAGGAGCAGCTCGCCAAACCTGCCCAGAACTGGGAGTTCCGCGCCCGTCCCGCCTATCAGCGTCTGCTGGTGATGATCGGCGGAGTGTTGTTTAACTTCATCGCCGCCGTGATAATCTATATCGGCATAGCCTGCCACTGGGNTCAGAAATATGTCAACTTTGAGGATGCCTANNAAGGTTTNGACTATGTGCCCGCAGCTCTTGAAGCCGGCTTCAGAAACGGCGACATCCCCCTCTCGGCCGACGGCCGGCGCCTCCTCGCTTCCGACCCCGACTATATGCTCCGCATGGCCGAAGCCAAAGAAATCACCGTGTTGCGCAACCACACCGACACCGTCACCATCTTCACCCCCGAAGATTTCCTGTTTCGCATCAATGAGGCAAAGGCCTTTATGGCCTACCGCCTGCCGGTAGTGGTGGCCGCCGTATTGGCCGGTCAGCCCGCCGCCGACGCGGGGCTGGAGAAAGGCGACCGCATCATTGCCGTCGACACCGTGGCCACCCCCTCGTTTACCGAGCTCAACGAAGCCCTCGCACTCTATGCCGACAAGCCCACCACCCTCAGGGTGTTGAGAAACAATGCCGAAATCACCCTCACCGCCACCCCGACATCAGGGGGTAAGCTCGGCTTCCAGCTCACACCTATCGACGAAATCTATCCCACCGTAACCGAAAACTACACCCTCCTCCAGTCGATACCCAAAGGCTGGGAGCTCGGCACCACCACCCTCGGCAACTATGTCGGCTCGATGAAGCATCTCTTCACCCGCGAGGGCGCACAGAGCATCGGCGGCTTCGGTGCCATCGGAGGCATGTTCCCCGAGAAATGGAATTGGCTGGCTTTCTGGAACATCACCGCCTTCCTCTCACTTGCTCTCGCCTTTATGAACATCATTCCCATTCCCGCCCTCGACGGCGGCCATGTGATGTTTCTGCTCTGGGAGGTCATCACCCGCCGCAAGCCCTCCGACGCCGTGTTGGAATATGCCCAGTATGTCGGCATGGCCTTCCTGCTCGCCCTGCTGCTCTATGCCAACGGCATGGACCTCATAAGAGCCTTCCTCTGATATCATTAACACACTCACTCTCAATCACCGAACATCGCAATGTCACTTCCCGTTATAAAGCTCAAACGCGGCAAAGAAGAATCACTGCTGAGATTTCACCCGTGGGTATTTTCGGGCGCCATAGCCTCGCTCCCCTCCGATCTTGAGGAGGGAGCCGTGGTGAGCGTAATCTCGGCCGACGGCACTCCCCTCGGCACCGGCCACTATCAGATCGGCTCGATTGCCGTGAGAATGCTCACCTCCGACCCGGAGGAGAATATCGACGAGCAATTCTTCGCCGGGCGGCTCAGGGCGGCTCTCGACCTTCGCAAAACCCTCGGCCTCTCGGGCGAAAACAACAATGCCTTCCGCCTCGTGCATGGCGAGGGCGATTTCCTGCCGGGACTGGTGGTTGACATCTATGGCTCCACTGCCGTGGTTCAGGCCCATTCGCCCGGTATGCACTATGCCCGCCACATCATAGCCCGCGAGCTCACCCGCCTCGAAGGAGCGGGAGTGGCCAACGTTTACTATAAATCGGAGACCACACTCCCCTATAAGGCGCGCCTCGACCACGACAACTGCTATCTCATAGGCGAATATCAGGGCAACATCGCCATCGAAAACGGCCTCAAATTCCATATCGACTGGCTCAAGGGTCAGAAAACCGGCTTTTTCGTTGACCAGCGCGACAACCGCGAGCTGCTCAGAGCTTTCAGCCGCAACCGCAGGGTGCTCAACATGTTCTGCTACACCGGCGGCTTCTCGGTCTATGCCCTCAGCGGAGGCGCCCTGAGCGTCGACTCGGTCGACTCATCGGCCAAAGCGGTGTCGCTCACCGACGCCAACGTGGCCATCAACTTCCCCCCCGAAGATGCCGCCGCCCGACACAGGAGCCATGCCGAAGATGCCTTTAAGTTTCTCACCGCCATGCAGCCGGGCGAATACGACCTCATAGTGCTCGACCCGCCCGCATTTGCCAAACACCGCAGCGCCCTCCCCAACGCCCTCAGAGGCTATCAGCGCATCAATGCCGCCGCCATGGCCAAGATAGCTCCGGGGGGAATACTCTTCACATTCAGCTGCTCGCAGGCCGTGAGCAAGGAGCAGTTCCGCCTGGCGGTGTTCACCGCCGCAGCCCGCACCCGCCGCAAGGTGCGCATACTCCATCAGCTCACCCAGCCGGCCGACCACCCCGTCAACATCTATCACCCCGAAGGGGAATATCTCAAAGGATTAATCCTATATATCGAATAATAAACCCATGATCAAATCACTTACCGCCGGGGCTGTGGCCCTGACTCTTTCAGCAACCGTAATGAGCTGCTCAGACAAGACTGAAGAAAAGCCGTTTGACTATACCGTCGACCGCTTTGCCGACATCGAGGTGCTTCGCTATCAGGTGCCCGGATTTGAAAATCTCACCCTCAATCAGAAACTCCTCATCTACTATCTCACCGAAGCCGCCATCACAGGCCGCGACATGCTCTGGGACCAGAACGGCAAATATAACCTTGCCCTCCGCAACCTGCTCGAGAATATCTACACCAACTATGACGGTGACAAAAACGACCCCAACTGGAAGGGCTTTGACACCTATATGAAGCAGGTGTGGTTTGCCAACGGCATCCACCACCACTATTCGATGGATAAATTCACTCCCGCTTTCAGCCGCGAGTGGATGGAGGCTCAGATCGCCAACCTCAAGGATGCTCCCTCGGGCGAGGAACTCTCGACACTCCTCACTGTGGTGTTTGACCCTCAGTTTATGGCCAAGCGCGTCAATCAGGCCGAAGGTCAGGACCTCATCCTCACCTCTGCCAACAATCTCTATGAGGGTGTGACCCAGCAGGAGGTTGAAAACTACTATAACGCTCTCAAAGACACCACCGACCTCACCCCCGTGAGCTGGGGTCTCAACACCCGCGTCACCAAAGATGAAAACGGCAACGTTGTTGAGCAGGTCTATAAGGTGGGCGGCCTCTATTCTCCCGCCATCACCCGCATTGTGGAGCTTCTCAACAAAGCTTCCGAATATGCCGAAAACGACGCCCAGCGCGACGTGATAGCCAAGCTCGTTGACTTCTACACCACCGGCTCGCTCAAAGCCTTCGACGACTACAGCATTGCCTGGGCCGGCGAAACTTCCTCGCAGGTTGACTTTATCAACGGCTTTATNGAGAGCTATGGCGACCCCCTCGNCATGACCGGCGCCTATGAGTCGATCGTNAACTTCAAGGATATTCCCGCCAGCCAGCGCACCGAGACCATAAGCGGCAACGCACAGTGGTTTGAAGACAATTCGCCCGTTGACAAGCGCTTCAAGAAAGAAAACGTAAAGGGTGTGACCGCNAAGGTNATCACCGCCGCCATNCTTGCCGGCGACGCCTATCCCGCCACCCCCATCGGCATCAACCTCCCCAACGCCAACTGGATCCGCGCAGCCCACGGCTCGAAATCGGTCACCATCGAGAATATCACCAAAGCCTATGACGAGGCTTCTCACGGCAACGGTTTCAATGAGGAATTTGTGATCGACGAACCCACCCGCGAGCTGCTCGAAAACTATCTCTTTGTCACCGACAATCTCCACACCGACCTCCACGAGTGTCTCGGCCATGCCTCCGGCCGCCTGTTGCCCGGCGTTGACCCCGATGCCCTCAAGGCCCACGGCTCAACCCTCGAGGAAGCCCGCGCCGACCTCTTCGCCCTCTACTATCTCGCCGACCCCAAACTGATCGAGCTCGGTCTGCTCGACAATGCCGACGCCTATAAGGCCGAATACTACAAATATATTCTCAACGGCCTCATGACCCAGCTCATGCGCATCGAGTATGGCAAGGATGTCGAAGAAGCCCACATGCGCAACCGCAAGCTCATCAGCGAATGGGTGTATGAGAAAGGTAAGCCCGAAAACGTGATCGAATATGTGACCCGCGACGGCAAGACCTACATTCAGATCAACGACTACAAGCGCCTGCGCGAGCTCTTCGGCGAGCTGCTCGGCGAAATTCAGCGCATCAAGAGCGAAGGCGACTATGCCGCCGGCGCTGCTCTCGTGGAGCAATATGCCGTGAAAGTCGATCCCAAAATCCACAAGGAAGTGCTCGACCGCTACGCCAAACTCGACATCGCTCCCTANCGCGNCTTTGNCAACCCCNTNTANACCCTNGTNAANGACAACGACNGNAACATTACCGACGTAACAGNTTCANTCAACGAGGNTTATGCCGAGCAGATGCNCCGCTACTCAAAGGACTACAACACTCTGTCGAAATAAGATGCTACCGGTGGTTAATGTTATTTAACAATTTGGGTGTAAAATCGTAAGCAGCATTAATCCTTTATCTCTCAGCGAGTTTCCATACCGAGAGGAAAGAATATGCTTAAAAAAGATGTTACACAACATAAAAATTGTTATGGCTTTATAGTCAAATAACACCTAACTTTGCATCAGAAACCTAAAGCAATCTTTTTTACCTTAGAAATTGTACCTATTGGAAACTCATAAAAAGAGACGCTGCGATGGCGTCTCTTTTTATATTTTTATATATGTGTGCCGAAAGGCAGGGATGGCTTACTTCACATTCTCAACCATCTTGTAGGCCGGCAGGCTGCCATAGGCTGCGGCCTTGCGGGCATAGTCGGCGGCTTTGGCCTTGTTGACCGCGGTGCCCTTGCCCTCGCGATAGATGTCGGCGAGGCGCTCGTTGACCATAGCGAGCACATTGGCGGGAAGCTTGCCGTTGGCAGCTATCGGCTCATAATAGTAAATAGCCCGGGCATAGTTCTGATTGAGAAAATCACCGTTATAGTTCATGCTTCCGAGATAGAAGCGGGCCCAGTCGTCACCCTGTTCGGCTGCGCGTTCGCGATCCTTGAGGCTCGGAAGAAATCCCTCCTTATAAATATCCTCATCCTGAATACGCTTGCTTGAGTTGACCTTGCGTATCCACGCCAGGGCTTCCTGAGCTTTGCTTGCGGTCTCGCTGTTGCCGCGATATTCTCCGCGTTCAGGCAGATAGAGCACCGAGCGGGCGGCATCGTCGCCAATCTCGCCGGCTATATAGAGCCAGAAAAATGAATCGGGATAATTGACCTTGCCGCCACCGTTGGCGCGGAGATTGAAGCCATAGAGCGCCATGCCGCGCGGATAGCCCTTGAGGGCGGCCTGATGATAATATTCGCGGGCCTTGGCCACATCTTCGGTCACTCCCTTGCCTTCGATATACATGCTGCCCAGAGCTGTGTAGCCGAAGCCATGCTTGATAGGCTGGCAGGCGTCAAAGCAGCTCTTGGCCTGCTGATAGTCCTGACGGTTGAAATAATAGAGGCCGAGATAGTTATAGGCTTCGTTTTCGCCCGCTTTGGCAGCCGACTCAAGCAGTTTCACTCCATCGGAGGCTTTGGCCGAATATTCGGGCGAGAAAGCATAGATCACGCCGAGCTCCATCATGGCGCGGGGATTTTTGTCAGCCACGAGGCTCAGACAGCGTTCGGCCAGCTCAGGGCTCCACACCTTGTGATAGCGGGCGAGGCTAACCACACTGTCGGCCGAAATAGCTCCTTTGGCATATTGTTGGCTCACAGATTTATACACCTCGTTGACCCTTTCGGTCACGGTCGATGTGGTGCGCGAGTTCTTAATATTGCGACGGCCGGCTGCGGGAGCCGATACCGCGATAATCATAAGAGAAAGAATAAGGAAAAGTTTTTTCATAGTGATGAATGGAAATTAAATGTTTCCTTATCAACAATATGAAAAAACAAATTGTTTCACCCTCCGGTCAGAATGTCACGGCAATCTGAGCCTGAAAGCGGTTGGCATGTATGGAGCCGCTATCCACCCCCTTGCGCAGACCGTAGTCATATTCCACTCCCGCCGATACAAATTTATTGATATTATATATGACGTTGGCCACCACATAGTCGCCCGCGCGGTATTGTCCTTTCACGGTCACGGCGTCTGCAGGGAGCCAATTTGACACATGACTATAAACGAGGTTTGAACTCAGCCGCGAACTGAGAGCATAATTCAAGCCACCTGTAATGCCCAGAGTCCTCACGGTTTTCATAATGCCGTCACGTTGTGTGGCCACGCCGTCGAGCCCCACCCCCTCGTCATCCTGAATATAAGAACTTATACCTGAGCCGTAGGCTGAATTAAACTGCACCGACAATCCCCCGCCTACCGCAGTCATGCCCGAAAGTTGCACTCCCGCGCCGAGAAGATTTCTGTTACGCCCGGCAGTCAGATCGCGATATTGCATATTACGCACGATTCCCGACAGACGCACATGAGAATTGCCGCCTCCCCACGCATATTGCAGATAGAGAGGCACCGACGGGGTGCGCGCCTTCACCGACGCGGTGTGGGAACCGGTGGTGAGCGATATGATCGGCTCATCAATGCCTATCGCGCCGCTGAGATGAGAGGTGAAANNCCGAGNCCAGTAAATGGTAAACAATGTGTTGTTGGGATAGCCGTTANGGCCTTCAAAANCNATGGTCATAGNCNCGGCCGCTNCGNCGGTGAAAAGACTGCTTGTATAACCTGCAGTCAGGCCGCGGTATCTGGCATAGAAATGATAGCAGCTCACACTATTGCCCGCTCCGGTGAAATTGAGTTTAAAGAAAACACCTATCTGATTGGCGGTGTGCGGCAACCCAACTATATTAAGATAAATCGACGAAGATTGCCATCCGAATCCTATCCCGGCGCCGCTACCCGGCTCTGAGGGGGTAAAAGCCGAGGGGGTGAAGTAGAGCTCCGACCCTACATTGCCACCTATATCATAGACAGCCTCCCCGAGTATCTGCGCACCGATACCGAGATAAAACTGATGATTCTTGCCCATAATGGCAAAACGGGGCAAACCGTTATCTTTAGGCGACACGGGAGCAACCGACTTAAATGCTTTTTCCACATGAGTCACATCGGCGGTGTCGTTGTTGGCCACCGACACCACTCCGTGTTCATGCAGGCGATTGTCGCGCTGTGCCCTCGCGGCCAAAACACCGAAAAGCGTCATAGCCACGACTATAATCATTATCTTTTTCATAAACAGTTAGCGCGCAAGGCTGTCGAGAATGGCTTTTTTATATGCGGAATGGTCGCGCACGTCTGGTCGCGCCTCCGCATTTCCTTCACGGTCGACAAGTATATAAAACGGTATGCCGTCGACATTGAAACGATTGCATATCGCTCTCCACTGATCATCCTCCACACGGTAATGAATACCTTTTATATCGTTGATCATCATGAGATACTTAGGCAGGGGTGATGTCTGATTGGCGATATAGATCCACACTATATCCTCCGACGAGAGTTCTCCACTCTTCTCCGGCTCGGTCTGCTTAATAGCGTTGCGGCAGGGCATACACCATGTGTTCCAGAGATCGACCATCACCACCTTACCCTTATGAGGGGCTATGATTGCGTCAAACACCTCGTCGGGAGCCACATCGGGAGTGGGAGCCACCCGCTCGGTTCCGAGAGCTTCAAGACGAGCCTTTATCATAGCATCGTGGGCTTCGACCTCCGCTGCAAGCGGCTCACTGAGGCGGCGCAGGGAGTCGAGAATAGAGGGGTTGAGAACGCCATTGTCAGCAGCATCATAGGCGTTGCAATACAGGCTTGCTATTTTAAGCACACCGGGGTCAATACCGGCAGTTTCCCACCCGGCAGCCACTGTCGACCCGTTAAGCTTAATGTCGTCCGACAGCAGGAGATCGTAGTCATTGAAGTCGATACATCGGGCGAGAGCGCGGATATTTTCAGTCGACAGCTTAACCGGAATGGAGTCGACAGGCACACCCGTTTGCCACCCGTATTTGTTACGGTAATTCCTCATCAGAACACTGAGGGGATCGGTCGCCGCGGTGATGAATTCGCCGGTTAAGGCAGCTTTCAGATATCGGCGACCGTCAGGACCTAATCCCGAGCCATCAATCGAGTCATTGAGACTCTTATAGAGACTGATGATAAGATCGGTGTATTCGTCGCCGTTCATCCTGTAATCGCCTACCTCTCCCGAATAGAGATTCATCGAATAATATTTACCTTCCATAATGCTGCGGATATCAGGATAAACACCGCTGACAAAAGTTGATCGGTAGTTATCGGGCAACGAGCCCCAACCGTTATCTTCAATCTTTCCGGTTTGTGGATTATAAACAGCCGAGATGTGGCTGTCGATATACATATCCACTGTTTCACCGGGAGCAACCATCACCGACCACACTCCTCCTGATAAAGGTAATCGGTCAAGGGTGATGATAGAAAATATTGAGGGGATTGAAGAAACATATTTCACCGTCGCATTACCCTTCTCATCAACATTCGCAGGACTGTCAATACCTATCTGACCGTGGAGTGTATTGGCATACCAGGTCAATTTGTCACCCATCTCGGGGCGATAGCCGAGAATATGCACATTGATAGTGGTGCTGTCGGCGCGGGTTATTACTGTTTCGGGCATCGGAAGCGTTCGGGCCACAAGCAATTCAGCCGGAACATCGTGTTGATTGACAAGATGATCTGCTGTGCCTGTAAGATCAATGCCCCATATATTCCAGCTGCTCGAAGGTCCTNCCAGGAAGTCGANACTTTCCACNCNTGAAGGTATCGCCGNAAAGNTCATGGNGNTATTGATACTCNCTGAATCGGGTATNGTGGTCTTTCTGNCGATAGCTATGCCGGTGGCTGACTGCAAGGGATATGACACTCCGTCGGCCTTTATAACCCCCTTCGATGAGAGATTCACCCAATATCCGGGGCGATAATCAATCCGGGCGGTGATCACAGTTGCCGTATCGCTGAGTTCGATTTTATTTATGCTGATAACTTTGGTGCTTTCGCTGTTAATAAAAGGGCGGTCAACCACACCACGGTTGGTAAAACCGCTACACATCATGGCAACCATCACTGCCATGACTATGGAAATACTGCGACTGAATAGTTTATTCATGATACTGATAAAAATTTGTGATTATTCTTCACCGCTATAAAGGGTGAGGGAAGAGCCGTTAAAGGCGGCATAGCTCAGGCGGTTGATGCAATCGCCCACGATGACCAGCTCGGCGCCGGAGGCTAATTTTTTCTGAAAGGGGGTGTGGAGATGTCCCAACACGAAATAATCCACCTTACCCACCCGGCTGACATATTCGTCGGCCCATTCCACAAGGGGTGTCGGGTCGACATGGGCATATCCGCCGGCCTTGCGCGAATGTCCCGACCACGCATGAGCGAAACCCATCGTCAGCCGCGGATGAACCGTGGCATAAAGTCGTCTCAGAAACCGGTTTCTGAACATGCGGCGCATCAGCGAATAAACCCTCGGGAGGCGCCCCACGCCGTCGCCATGTTCCATCACGAAACGTTTTCCCTTTATCNCCGTGTCATACACTCCGTCGACAANCTCCACCCCTATCTCTCCGGGCAGATAGTCGGAAATCCACATGTCATGATTGCCCTTTAGCCACACTACTTTCACCCCCCTGTCGACCATCGACGCCAGCCTTCCGAAAAATCTCACATATCCTCGCGGAACAACCGTCTTATACTCAAACCAATANTCNATTATATCCCCNAANAGNTAGAGCTGCTCGCAATCGGGCGCAATCATGTCGAGCCACCGGCACAGACGTGCTTCGTGGGCTTTACGGTCGGCCACATAGCGGGCACCGAGATGAGAGTCACCGATAAAATAGATCATAACCTGTCGGGGGAGAAAGGGGGCGTAGCCTTATCAAAGAAATCCGAGATCGAGTTTGGCCTCCTCGCTCATCATATCCTTGGTCCATTCGGGCTCGAACACAATCTTGAGATCCACACCTTTGATGCCGGTTATCGACTCAAGCTTTATGCGCGTATCCTCCATCAGAAAATCAGCCATAGGACAATTGGGCGCTGTCATGGTCATATCCACATGCAACACATCTTCATCATCCACCTCTATGCGGTAGATAAGTCCGAGGCTGTAGATATCAACCGGTATTTCGGGATCATAAACGGTGCGCAACAGCTCCACCGCCTTTTCTTCGATTTTAAGTTTTTCTTCCTGTGTCATAGCAAGAGGCAAATTTACAACAATTATTCCACACCTCCAAACTTCCCCCTAAAAGGAAAATCGCCTTAATTTCGGCAATAACTAAAAATAGTTGCCGAAATTAAGGCGGTTTGTCGTAGGTGGGAGAAGGAGATTACCAGATGACGATGCGCTCGGATTCGGGACGGAACATTGCGTCACCCTCCTTGATGTCGAAGGCTTCGAAGAAGGGGGTGATGTTTTTGAGGGTCACGTTCACACGGTTTTTGCCGAGTGAGTGAACGTCGGTCTGAGTGAGCGAACGCATTTCCTCCTCGCGGATATTCTGGGCCCAGAGGTTGGCATAGTTGAGATAGAACACCTGGATGGGTGAGAATCCCTCGATTTCGGTAGTGTTGATATCCACGCCTTTGTCTTTCTGCGACTTGAGGAAGGCGGTGAGAGCCACGCGCAGGCCACCCTGGTCGGCGATATTTTCGCCAAGGGTATATTGGCCGTTGGCCATCAGGCCGGGGAGCACCTCAACCTTGTCGAACTGCTCGGCAAGACCCTTGGTGAGGTTGGCGAAGGCAGCTGCGTCGGCGGGGGTCCACCATTCGGTCATGTTGCCTTCGGCGTCGAAGTGAGAGCCCTGGTCGTCAAATCCGTGAGTCATCTCGTGGCCGATCACCACGCCGATGCCGCCATAGTTTTCAGCATCGCTGGCCTCGGGATCGAAGAAGGGAGCCTGAAGAATAGCGGCGGGGAACACGATTTCGTTGGCCATAGGATTATAATAGGCGTTGACGGTCTGAGGTGTCATGCCCCACTCGGTGCGGTCAACCGGCTTGCCCCACTTCGAGAGCTCGTCGCGCTGATGCCACATCGACACTTCGTGCATATTCTCATAATAGCTCTTTGAGGGATCGATTTCCATTGAGGAATAATCTTTCCACTTGTCGGGATA
>WFLX010001057.1_pt1 | contig 18497 bp, 17 predicted proteins | sample 4967041 | NCBI WGS metagenome assembly WFLX01 (sample SAMN12857096, study PRJNA449069) | gut metagenome | isolation source: stool from male and female vole | host: Microtus ochrogaster | place: USA:Florida | collected 2017
CTTTGAGGCCGGCGGGCACAACGGTCGTGAGGAGACTACTACCATGTGTCTTATACCGCAGGTGCGTCAGGCTACCACGCTGCCGGTAATTGCTGCCGGTGGTATAGCATCCGGACAGGCATGTCTGGCCGCTCAGATTCTTGGGGCGGAGGGCGTGCAGATAGGTACACTCTTTGCGCTGTCGGAGGAGAGTTCGGCCGCTGATGCCTTCAAGGAGCGTTGCATTGACCTGCAGGAGGGTGACACAATGTTGTGCTTGAAGAAACTGGCGCCGTCACGATTGGTAAAGAATGCCCTCTACAATCGTCTGGCAGAGGCGGAGAACCGTGGCGCGGAAGTGCCGGAATTGCTTGAGATACTCGGTGAGAAAGCTACACGACGCGGTATCTTTGACGGTGACATTGAGAATGGAGAGATGGAGATTGGCCAGANAGCNTCGGNTATAAAGAAGGTCGAACCCGTTAGCGTCATAATGCAGCGTCTTGTTGATGAGTACAATACCGCATTGGNAAAACTGAGATAAAGCANGGAGCAACAGCTGGAAACGCGTTCCACTCTACGTAGCGAGGGACTGGAAAAAANCTNCGGAAAGCGCACGGTTGTGAACAATGTGTCGTTTGAAGTGAAGCAAGGTGAGATAGTAGGACTGCTTGGACCCAATGGGGCAGGCAAGACAACGTCATTCTATATGACCACGGGATTGGTGGTGCCAAACGCCGGACAGGTATTCATTGACGACAAGGAGATAACCTCAATGGCGGTATATGAGCATGCTCGCAACGGGGTGGGGTATCTTCCGCAGGAGGCATCGGTATTCCGCAAGATGTCGGTGGAGGACAATATCCTGTCGGTTTTGGAGATGACGGGCAAGCCTCGTGCCTATCAGATGGAGAAATTGGAAAGCCTTATCAGTGAGTTCAGTTTGCAGAAAGTGCGCAAAAACAATGGCGACAGACTGTCGGGCGGTGAGCGCAGGCGTACGGAGATAGCCCGTTGTCTGGCCATAGAGCCTAAGTTCATAATGCTGGATGAGCCTTTTGCCGGTGTGGATCCTATTGCTGTGGAGGAGATACAGAGGGTGGTGTGGCACCTGAAGCACCGTAATATCGGAATACTCATTACCGACCATAACGTGCATGAGACGCTGAATATAACCGATCGTGCCTATTTGCTGTTCGAGGGACGTATCCTTTTCCATGGCACGCCTGATGAATTGGCTTCGAATGAGATTGTCCGTCAGAAATACCTCGGCACCAATTTCCGTTTGCAGAAAAAGACTTTTGACTCGCAAGACACCGATGTGATTGCATGAAACGGTAGCGAGGAGCAACGTTAACCGTTGTGTATGTATAATAATTCGGCCGCGTTTATCTGATAAACGCGGCCGAATTATATTGTAAAGGCACCTCTATTGCATGGTCAACGCATTGTGATTGTAATGCGTTTATGTTACTTAAAACGTGTATCCCGCTGCAATGCGAATGGTGCCTTTGCTGACCGTTTCGTACTCGCCTCCAATATCTTCAAAGCCAACACTGTAGTATCCGGCGGAAATGTCTATGCTTTTCTCTTTGCTTGTCATTATTGATATACCGACAGAGGGATTTATTGAGAAAAGACAGGCTTCATATCCGGCCATACCCATATCCACTTGAGCATATGGATAAATTTTATTNGTTATGNNTAGCTGCTTTATCTTATATTTNGCACGTGCNATAATATTAATATATCCAGTCTTATCTTCAGAGNTNGCTGAAAAACCTCTACTCTCGTTTGTGAACTCATCATTACACATTCCTATTCCTAAGCTGTAACCGGCATATAGATTTTCCAGTCCCGTTGGCAGAAGACCGCTGAAACGAACGCCTACAATGCTTGATATTTTATTCTGACACTGTTGGTGGTTATCTTTATATATCGGGCCGGAAACCGGCAACATTGTCTCCAATTCAAGACTATATTCGAACCTCTTCATGAAGTTAGCGAAGCCACGGCCACCTGAATTGAATGATATACCTGCATTGAAACCGAGATAATCTGCTCCACCTCCATCATAGATCTCTCTGGTATAACCAAAGCCGAGATTAAAGGTCGTGTGTTGAGATACCGGTACTTTGACACCAATAGTGGGACTTATACGTCCTATGCCTGTACCGTTAAATCCGCTAATATTGAAGTCATATCCTCCTTGCAGAGATATATAAGGTGTGAAATTGCCTGCCTGAAAATCTACTTCTGCACGCAAAAAAGCCGGTATTAACCACGTATCAAAGCCATCATCGGTTCGTAGGCCAGTACCAATGCCAAGATAAAACTGGTCAGTAAAATGCTTTCCGTATTCTGGTTGTAGAAAGATTGTTCCTCCGCCATTTTCACTCAGCCCGAAATTGTATCCCAAATTCACACTGAATTCATTCGATTTCTTGTTGGTTAACTGTGCGGCGGCAGTGCTTAGCGACATAATCGCTATAGCCAATGAGAATAAAAGTTTCTTCATCGTAATTGTTTGATAATAAAATATAAATGTTTTATAAATAAAAAGGCGTTAACCATTCTTCTACTTGTCATTACCTTAGGTTACCGCCAAGTGCCCTTTTCCCGTACAAGCATAGAATGATCCACGCCATATAAGCGTGAACCCTTAGTAAGCTTGTTCTCGGGATTGAATGTTTGGCGGTATTCAAGGTAATGAGAACAAGAGCTAAAAGCTCAGATATTATTTATATTTTGTTGTTAGATAGTTGAATGGAAACGCATTTGTTGTATAACTATACTTTTAGTTATTTTGTGGAATAAGCTTGGTATTCAAGCTTGATTTCCTTGTGCGTTCCTTAATTTTATTGTCTGTTTATCACCTCCTTTTTTAACGTTGTTATTGTTCGTGGGAATGTATGATATTATATTCTCACGGCTTTATTTATGATATATTTTAATATTGTCACCGATATTCCTCCGGCAGTTCGTCTCTCCATCCGGAGTATGGTGCCGTGAGCAGGTTCTTGTTGTAGAAATGTCGGTTGCCGGAAACCTCCGGACCTAGGAATGGTGGAGCGTCAAACTGCTCGTCTTCCGATTCCAATTCTACCTCACAGAATAGCAATCCCTCGTTGTTTCCATGGAACTCGTCCACCTCAAACACATGGTTGTGGTACGGAACGATATGCCTTACCTTGTCTATATAGCCACCATGACATAGTTGGAGCATCTCCTTTGCGTCGGCAACGGGTATCTCCCGTTCAAACTCATAGCGTGNAATACCTCCGTNTTTAGATAGCCCTTTAATGGTAAGATACGCCTTCTCGTCCCNCAGTCTGATGNGTACGGTAGCCCCTCTTACGTCCATGTATGCCTGTATGATGCGTGNTGAGGATGCTNTCNTCTTGCGAAACTCTCCGTCCCGCNTTACGAGGAATTTGCGTTCTATCTCCATTTATCCGNACAGGATTATAGAATATATGGCGTACAGCACCCCAAGGAATATCAGAATGCCGAATATCCAGTTGATGATGTTGCGTCCTTCTTTCTCCTGTCTCTTTGCGCGTGCCTCGCGTTTTGCGTTCTTTTTCAAATCTTTTTTGCTCATATTGCTTGGTCTTGTTAGTTGGTTAATTGTTATTTCGGTTATTGATTTAGTTGTTAGTCTCCATCAGATAGGCTTTAATAAAGCCGTCGAGTTTGCCGTCCATTACCGCATCAACATCGGAAGTCTGATAGTTTGTGCGGTGGTCTTTTACGCGTTTGTCATCGAAAACGTATGACCTTATCTGGCTACCCCATTCTATTTTCATCTTTCCTGCCTCTATTGCCGCCTGTGCTTCCATCCGTTTCTTCATGGCGCGGTCGTAGAGTTGCGACTTAAGCAGGCGCATAGCATTCTCCCTGTTCTGCTGTTGTTTGCGGCTTTCGGTATTGGCTATGAGTATTTCCTCTTCCTCTCCGGTGTCCGGATCCTGATACATATACCTCAGTCTGACACCCGTTTCCACCTTGTTCACGTTCTGACCGCCCGCGCCTCCTGACCTGAATGTGTCCCAAGAGATACGCGCCGGGTCCACTTCCACTTCTATTGTGTCGTCTATCAGCGGTGTTACGAATACCGATGCGAAACTGGTCATGCGCTTACCCTGTGCGTTATACGGGCTGACACGCACCAGACGGTGCACGCCATTCTCTGATTTCAGATAACCATAGCCGTATTCCCCGCCTTCAATCTGCATGGTAACGGACTTTATTCCGGCTTCATCACCTTCAAGAAGGTCTACTATCGTTACCTTATATCCGCCTTTTTCTGCCCATCGCATGTACATACGCATCAGCATTTGCGCCCAATCCTGTGCCTCTGTTCCGCCCGCTCCGGAGTTTATTTTCAGCACGGCGTCCATCGGATCCTCCTCCTGTCGGAGCATATTCTTCAGCTCAAGAGATTCTATTGCCTTTATTGCTCTGTCGTAAGCCTGGTCCACTTCCTCCTCCGTTACCATCTCATCACGGTAGAATTCCATGCTCAGCTGCAACTCGTCTGCCGCTGTCCGCACCTCATCGTAGCCCTCTATCCATTTCTTCAGGTCGCCTACAACCTTCATCTGCTGTCTTGCCCGGTCCGGATCCTCCCAAAAGTCCGGTGCCTGTGTCCTTAGNTCCNCTNCCTCNTATGCTATCCTTNTCGCGTCAATNTCAAGNTATCGTGCCANNGCGNCGGCTCGANCCATTATGTCTTTCAGTTGTTCCTGGGTAATCATTTGNCGTCTTTTTACTCTTCGTACATTCTCTCTNTTNTCTCAGCGTAATTCTTTATTATANCGNGTCGGCGTGTTTTCAGTGTGTTGGTANGCTCCCCGTTCTCCANTNTGAAAGGCTCCGGCAAGAGGGTGAAGTGTTTCACCTGCTCATATCCCGCCAGACTCTGCTGCAATGTGTTTATCCTCTCGGTCAGCATCCTCTTTATCCGTGGACTGGAGCATAAGTCCTGACGGCAGGCAAACGGTATCTTGTGTTCCCGTGCATACTCCTCAAGTAGTCCGTATGCGGGTACTATCAACGCTGATACGAATTTCCTCCCGTCGGCTATGACGGCTATCTGCTCTATGAATTTGTCCACCAGCAGTTTCGATTCCACTGCCTGTGGCGCTACATATTTGCCGTTCGATGTCTTATACAGGTCTTTTATGCGTTCTGTCAGGAACAGTTCCCCGTCCTTCATGTATCCCGCGTCGCCTGTGCGGAAGTACCCGTCCTCGGTGAAAGACTCCTTGTTCAGCCTCTCATGCTTATAGTATCCCTTTGTAATTGTCGGCCCTTTCAGCAGTATCTCGTTGTTTTCGCCAATCTTTATGTCTATCCCCTCTATGGGTCTGCCTACTGAGCCTATGGTGAATGGTGCGTCCTTATGGTCACATGACACTGTGGCCAGACTCTCCGTCAGTCCGTATCCCACTATCATGTTTATGCCAATGCTTTTTACAAATATCTCAACCTCTGACGACACCACCGCCCCGGCTGTGGGAAATATGTTCGGTCGCTCCAGTCCCAACTGCTTTCTCACCAACGCCAGTATAGTGTTGTTGATGAGTCTGTATTTCAATGCCAGCATGGACGATGGCTTTTTGCCCTGCGATTTGCACTCGACATTAACCTTTCTGCCTATCTCAAGAGCCTTGCGGAACAGCTTTTGGCGCATGGGTGCGGCAGAATCAATCTTGGCGTTCACCACGGCGTATACCTTTTCCCAGAACCTTGGCACCGCCGACATGCAGGTAGGGTTGCGCTCCCGCATTGACTTCTGTATGTTGTGCGGGTCTGTGTTTATTATCAGCGTCGCTCCCTCTGTCAGCGCCAGCATATCCCATCCCCTCTCAAATATGTGTGTTATTGGCAGGAATGTTATCACACGGTCGTCCTCTGTCACCGGCACGCACTTGTCGTTGGCCTGCAATGCTGCGGCAAACTGTCCTGCTGTCAGCATTACTCCCTTCGACTCGCCTGTGGTACCCGATGTGTATAGGATGTTGACAAGGTCGTTATCGTTCAGTTCCCTATGCCTTTGCTCCAGTTCATCGTCTGTCTTCTTGTCGTCCGCCAGCTTTATAAAGTCCTCAAAATACATTGAACTGCTGTCGTGCTCGGCCAGTTTCACGCTACGGTCATACACTATTATGCGCTCCAACGTGCTGCACAATGCCTGCACCCGCATAGCCTTGTCATACTGTTCCTGCTCGCCTACGAACATAAAGCGTATGTCGGCGTCGTTTATTACGTACTGCAACTGGTGTTCGGAGCTTGTGGCGTAGAACGGAACCGTAACGGCTCTGATGCCGAATGCCGCAAAGTCTGTATATATATACGACAGTGTATTCTGCGAGAATATGCCTATATTCTCCTGCACCCGTATGCCAAGGCACAGCAATGCCTTTGAGATACGCCTCACCTCTGACGAGAAGTCATCCCATGAGGCGCTCTTCCAAATATCGCTTCCGAAGTCCTGATACTCGAATACGGTTCTGCTGCCGTACTTCTTAGCCTGCTCCTGTGGCAGCAAGGCTATGTGACAAACAGTCTGCATGATGTTGAACGTTATGGTCTGTTGGTTGCTCGGGACGGTAATCCCGCTTTTCTAATTCTGTTGCAAAAATATGTAAAAAATCCCAAATAGCCAAATTTTTTACTCATTTTGTGTTGGGTGTTACGGGAAATATGGCTACCTTTGTTCACCGAATGTATATTTCAGTCGGTGGAAATTTATAATATTACGATAAAATGACAGACACGGAACAATACGTAGGCGATGCCCTGTCGCTGTTGCAACGGCTTATTGCCACTCCATCGGTCAGCCGTGACGAGTGCAAGGCGGCCGATATTATGCAGTCGGCAATGGAGGAATACGGTTTCAAGCCAAAGAGAGAGGGCAACAACCTGTGGGTGATGTCGGCCGATTGGGATGACAACCGTCCCACTATCCTGCTCAATGCCCATATAGATACGGTAAAGCCCGTGGCCACATGGACACGCGATCCGTTCGCACCCGTTATGGAGGGCGACCGTCTTTACGGCCTTGGCTCCAACGACTGTGGCGGCGGTCTGGTATCGTTGTTGCAGGTATTCAGGATATTATGCGGACAAGAAAGCGGCCGGAGTGGTGCGTTGCCGTTCAATCTGCTGTACCTTGCGTCCTGCGAGGAGGAGGTAAGCGGAGCGGGAGGCATAAGGGCCGTGCTGCCGTTGCTGCCAAAGATAGATGTGGCCATAGTGGGAGAGCCAACCGGCATGCAGCCGGCTATAGCCGAAAGGGGGCTTATGGTCATTGACGGCGTTGCCAAAGGCAAATCGGGACACGCCGCCCGCAACGAGGGTGTGAATGCTATTTATGAGGCTCTCGATGACCTGTTGTTCATCCGTGACTACCGTTTCGACAAGGTTTCGCCCCTTCTCGGCCCCACGAAGATGCAGTGTACTGTGGTCAATAGCGGCACGCAGCATAATGTGGTACCCGACGAGTGCAGGTTTATCATAGACGTAAGAACCAACGAATACTANACCAACGAGGAGGTGTTCGACTTCTTNCAGANGNNGTTGAGGAGCTNTCTTCAGGCGCGTTCGTTCCATCTTCATTCCTCTTCCATACCTGAGGGACATCCTCTTGTGCAGCGTTGCAAGGCAATGGGCATGCAACCGTTCGGTTCTCCTACGCTGTCTGACCAGGCACTGATGCGTTTCCCGTCTTTCAAACTGGGTCCCGGACAGAGTTCACGTTCCCATAGTGCGGATGAGTTTATATGTGTTTCGGAGATAAGGGACGCTATAACGAAGTACGTCTCATTGCTCGCACCGCAGGACTGAAGCCGTGTGTGAGTATGACAGAAGCCCTTGACATGAGCGTTTGGCTCGTGTCAAGGGCTTCTGTNNTTAGTGTTTCNTCAGTANTTGNACTCGTACATTGGGCGAACCCAAAGGATATACAAACGTAATCACGCGATATAAATTGCGTGATTGTTTCAAGCCTCAATATCAGGCTGATAATTAGTGGATTGTAATCAGGGTGCGATTACAGTGTAAAAGCATTGCGATTACAATGTAAACGCAGTGCTTTTGTAGCGCAAACGCAGTGCGATTGGAACGGCGTTGCGGCGTGCGGTTATGGCAACCGTTTAGTAAGCCTTCTCATGAACCCCTGAAACCGCGCGTCCTGAGGGGTCGTTCATGTTCTTCCATGCTTCGTCCCACTCCAGCGCTTTGGCCGTGGAGCAAGCCACACTTGCCTCGTGTGGTACTGCCTTTGCGGCGCTGTTACTTGGGAAATGCTCTTCAAATATGCTGCGGTAGTAATATTCTTCCTTACATAGCGGGGTGTTTATCGGGAAACGCTCGGCCGCATGCGCCATCTGCTCGTCACTCACCGCCTGTGCCGTTATCTCTTTCAGAGTGTCAATCCATGAGTATCCCACACCGTCAGAGAACTGCTCTTTCTGTCTCCATGCCACGCTGTCGGGCAGCAATTCGGCAAAAGCGTCACGCACCACTTTCTTCTCTATCACCGTACCCGGACACATCTTGTACTCCGGGTTGAGCGACATGGCCACATCAAGGAACTCCTTGTCGAGGAACGGAACACGGCCTTCCACGCCCCATGCGCTAAGTGATTTGTTGGCGCGCAGACAGTCATATAGATGCAGTTTGCCAAGTTTGCGCACCGTCTCCTCATGAAACTCCTTCGTGTCCGGAGCCTTGTGGAAATACAGGTAACCGCCGAACACCTCGTCGGCGCCCTCGCCTGAGAGCACCATCTTTATGCCCATTGACTTGATTACACGTGCAAGAAGATACATAGGCGTTGAGGCGCGCACGGTGGTTACATCGTATGTCTCTATGAAATAAATCACGTCGCGTATGGCATCCAGTCCCTCTTGTATGGTATAGTTAATCTCATGGTGTACCGTTCCGATGGCATCGGCCACCTCCTTGGCCTTGATAAGGTCGGGAGCACCTTTCAGACCCACCGCAAACGAGTGAAGACGCGGCCACCAAGCCTTCTCGGTGCTGTCGCTCTCTATTCGTTTCGCCGCGAATTTGTTGGCTATGGCGGATGTCACGCTGGAGTCGAGGCCGCCTGATAGCAACACGCCGTAGGGCACATCACTCATCAACTGTCTTTTTACAGCGCCCTCCAAGGCATCGTGAACCGCCGCCACGCTCTCCTCGTATGTAAGACTTGCTATCTCAGCAGTGGGTGATGCGCAGTCGCCGGGCATCTTGTCCATCCACTCACGTTTGTACCATTTCGTCATTTTGCCGTTGCGTGACCAGTAGTAATGGCCCGGCAGGAACGGTTCGTATTCATCGCAGAACCCTTCAAGGGCTTTCAACTCGGAGGCGACATATATCTTGCCGTCAGCGTCGTGACCTATGTATAGCGGTATTACGCCAATCGGGTCACGACCCACAAGAAACTCGTCCGTCTCCTCGTCATACAGTGCAAAGGCGAATATTCCGCTCGCCTTCTCGAATATACTGCTTGGGTCATCGCTGCCGGTGGCCTTCCATTCACGATACAGGGCAAGGAAAGTCTCGCAGTCGGAGCCTGTCTGAAACTCGTATCTGTCGGCGTATTCCGCCCTTATCTCACGGTGGTTGTAGATCTCTCCGTTCACGGCCAGCACCTGTTTGCGGTCGGGTGAGAACAGAGGTTGCTGTCCTGACTCCGGATCTACTATGCTTAGACGTTCGTGAGCCATTATTGCCGAGCCGCCAACGTATATTCCGCTCCAGTCGGGGCCACGGTGACGAATCTTCTGGCTCATACGGAGCGCTTTGGCTCTTAACTCTGTTGTCTGCTGTTTAATGTTGAAAATACATGCAATTCCACACATAATGCTTATTTCTTTTAATTAGGTTTGTATTTAAGTTTGCTTTTGGTTTTGCGTGAAATGTGAAGGTGCCTCCTTGCGAAGGTCCTTCACTTTTGTATCACAGCCATACTGTTTGTGATCCATTCTCTCTTTCACACTGTATGGCTATCGGTTCTCTGGCATTAGTTATAGCATGCCTCGCCGTGCTCATAGATGTCGAGACCCTCCTCTTCTATGATGCGGTCGCAGCGCAGGCCGTGTATCCGTTTGATAATGGTGAAGAGTATCATGCCGGCAATGAAAGCATATACGCCAACGGTCAAGGCTCCTAAAGTCTGTACTCCTATTGAGGCCTCTACACCGTCTATGGCTGGGTCGCAGAAGACACCGGTGAGAATGGTTCCCACTATGCCTCCAACGCCGTGTACTGACACTGCGCCCACCGGATCGTCAATCTTGCATACCTTGTCAATGAAGCCTACTGACACGCACATTACAACACTTGTCACCGCGCCTATGATGGCAGCGGCACCGATACTGACGCAGTCGCAACCGGCGGTGATGCCTACTAAGCCGGCGAGTACGCCGTTGCAGAGCATGGAGAGCGACGGTTTACCGTCAATGACCCATGTGTAAATCATCGCGGCTATGGCGCCTGTGGCGGCGGCCATGTTGGTTGTGACAAAGACATGCGCCATACTTGTGGCGTTAGCATAGCCTGTAGCGGCAACGGTAGAGGCGGGGTTGAAACCGAACCAGCCTACCCACAGACAGAAAACACCGAGGGCGCAGAGCATGAGGTTGTGTCCGGGAATGGCGCGGCTATTGCCGTTCTTGTCATATTTGCCGATACGCGGGCCGAGGACAATGGCACCTGCGAGGGCTAACGCACCGCCGGTGAGGTGAACTACGGTAGAGCCGGCGAAGTCGTGGAAACCTAAGTCGGAGAGCCAGCCGCCGCCCCATGACCAGTGTCCCTCTATGGGATAGACGAAAGCGGAGATAAGCGCGGAATAGATTACGTACATGGAGAACTTCGTGCGCTCTGCCATTGCACCGGAAACGATAGTGGCCGCGGTGGCGCAGAAAACGGTCTGGAAGATGAATGTACACTCGGCGGGAATGTTGGAGTCGTTGCCGATGAAGCCGAAGCCCTCCCAACCGATGAATGAGTTACCCTCGCCATACATGATGGAGAAACCGACTATCCAGAAAAGAACGGTGCCGAACATGAAATCCACGAAGTTTTTCATGAGGATATTGGCTGTGTTCTTGGAGCGGGTAAGGCCGGCTTCCACCAAAGCGAAGCCCGGCTGCATCCAAAATACGAGTATCGCGCCAAGCAGTACCCATACGGTATCAAGACCGTTAACGTAGTCTTTCGCTTCCTCTACCACTGCGGCAAGAGGCGTGGCAAATAGCATATCTGTCATAGTTTTTCCCTTTCTTTATTTTTTTGAGGTGACATGTCGCGCCGTGTAGGCGGTCGGTATGTTTGCCGGCATGACTGATGAGCCACCATGGATTTGTGTTTGTGTGTTGTGTGTTTATTTCTTGTCGGCCAGTACCGTGTCGCCATGCTCGCCGGTTCGGATGGAGTAGCAGTCTGTAATGTCGCTGAGGAATATGCGTCCGTCGCCGATATTGCCGGTGTGGGCTACCTCTTTTATGACGTTTATGGTTGCTTCCGCCAATATGTCGCGGCACACAATGCTGATAGCCACTCTCTCTATTACGTCTGTAGAATATTGAACCCCACGGTAAATGCGCTCCTGTCGGCTCTGCCCGATGCCGTGGACATCGTGGTACTCGAACCAGTCAATGTCGGAGTTAAGCAGAGCTTCCTTTACATCCTCGAACTTTGTCTTGCGGATGATTGCCTCAATCTTTTTCATACTTAATACCTTTCTTAATTGTCGTTAATTGTGTTTGTGTTGTTGATATGCCTTTTCCGGAAAGGTTTTGTTTGGTTTCTGGTGCAAAATTACAACAAAATGCGCAAATAAATGTTATAAAACTATCATTTTGCTTAGTTGATATTTGGCTGTCTTTCGAATTGAAAGTGTATGCGTGCGCCTCGCTTATGTTTTGGTAATGAAATAAGTTGAAAATGTAACAAATTGTTATTTTCTTCGTATTTTTGTGTCATAATGCTAATTTTTACTTGTCTTATACGACAAAAAGTTGTAATTTTGCAGCAAAATTAAGGAAGAATGTGAAACCAAAAGCAATGCAAACGATGAAAAAGACTGTTAAATTCACAAAGATGCACGGCGCGGGTAATGATTATATATATGTTGACACATTATTATATAATATACCAAATCCGGCCAAGGCGTCGGAGGAATGGAGCCGAAACCATTTCGCTGTCGGCTCTGATGGCTTGATATTGATAGGCAAAGCTACGGTGGATGACGCTGATTTCTCTATGAGAATATTCAACAACGACGGCTCGGAGGCTATGATGTGCGGCAACGGTACACGTTGTGTTGCGAAGTATCTGCACGACAAAGGGCTGACAGACAAGAACCCTATAAGGCTGCAAACGCTGTCTGGTGTGAAGATACTCAACCTGCATCTGAATGCCGATAATGAGGTGGAGACGGTGACGGTGGATATGGGAATGCCCGTATTGGAGCAGCCGGAGCAGTTGGCTGTGAACGGGGGAAGGGCTGTTGACTATGAAGTCGCAGTGGCGGACAGACTCTTCAGAGGTACTTTCGTATCGATGGGAAACCCGCATTTCGTTATTTTCGTGGATGAAGACGTGGAACGGTTCGATGTGGAAAGATACGGTAGAGAACTGGAATTTAATCCTATCTTCCCGCAACGCTGTAACATTGAGTTTGCGCAGATACTCGAAGACGGTACCGTAAGGATGAGGGTATGGGAGCGTGGAAGCGGCATAACGCTTGCTTGCGGAACGGGAGCGTGCGCTACAGCCGTGGCGGCAAAGCTCACGGGACGGCGCGGAAACGACAGTGACATACTGATGGATGGCGGCAAACTGAATATAGTTCTGGACGGAGAGACGAGGCATGTGATGATGACCGGACCGGCGGCAATATCGTTTGAGGGCGAGATAGCATTGCCGGAATAGGAGAGGAAAAGCCCTAACGGTATACGGAGAGAGGAAAAGGAAAGCAAACTTATACAATTATAAAAGACAATGGCATTAGTAAACGAACATTATCAGAAACTGTCAAACAACTATCTGTTTGCGGAGATAGCGAAGAAGGTTAACGCTTATAAGGTATCCCATCCTAAGGCGAAAGTAATCAGCCTGGGTATAGGAGACGTGACAAGGCCGTTGGTGCCTGCTGTCATTGAGGCCATGCACAAAGCCGTGGACGAAATGGCTGTGAAGGCAACCTTCAGGGGCTATGGGCCGGAGAGAGGCTATGACTTTCTCAGGGAGGCTATCATAAAGAATGATTACCTGCCGAGGGGGATTCATTTGGATATGAATGAGATTTTCGTCAATGACGGTGCGAAATCTGACACCGGTAATATTGGTGATATCGTGAGATGGGACAACTCTGTGGGTATGACAGACCCGATATATCCGGTGTATATTGACTCAAACGTGATGTGCGGACGTGCCGGAGTGTTTGAAAACGGCTCGTGGAGCAATGTCAGTTATATGCCGTGTACGGCAGAGAATAACTTCGTGCCGCAGATACCGGACCATAGGGTGGATATGATCTATCTGTGTTATCCCAATAACCCTACGGGAACGGTGCTGACAAAGGATGAGTTGAAGAAATGGGTTAACTACGCACTGAAGAACGATACGCTCATATTGTATGACGCGGCGTATGAGGCTTTCATAAGGGAGGACAATATACCGCATTCTATATATGAGATAAAAGGGGCGCGCAAGTGTGCCATAGAGTTCCGCTCATACTCAAAGACGGCAGNCTTCACAGGCATAAGATGCGGATATACGGTTATACCAAAGGACTTGACAGCGGTTACATTGGACGGGACGCAGCGCATAGAGCTGAACCATTTGTGGGACAGAAGGCAGAGCACTAAGTTTAATGGCACAAGCTACATATCGCAAAGGGCTGCCGAGGCGATATATTCTCCGGAGGGTAAGGAACAGACAAAGGCCGTGATAGACTTCTATATGGAGAATGCCACCATCATGAGGGAGGCTCTTACGAGAATGGGATTTGAGGTGTTTGGGGGCAAAAACGCTCCATATCTTTGGGTGAAGACACCAAATGGCGAGTCGTCATGGAAGTTCTTTGACCGGCTGCTCTACGGGGCGAGTGTCGTATGCACGCCGGGTGTAGGCTTCGGTCCGTCAGGAGAGGGATATGTAAGGTTCACGTCTTTTGGAGAGAGAGAGGACTGTGAGGAGGCAATGAGAAGGATAAGGGAATTGTAACCCATTAATAACACAACACAAACACAATTAATTAAGAAAAGGAAAACATTATGAGAATGTTGAAAAAAATGACCTGGGTTGTCATGGCTCTTATGGGAATGGCAACGGCAAATGCACAAGACAAGGTAGAGGGAAGCGTTGCGGCGGACGTGGTTTCAAGGTATGTGTGGCGCGGACAGGCTCTCGGCGATGCCGCAATACAGCCCTCTGCAGGTCTTGCTTACAAAGGATTCTCGCTCTCTGCGTGGGGTAGTTATGGATTTGTAAGCAGTAATGACACCAAGGAGTTTGACCTCACGCTGTCTTATAGCACCGGAGGTTTTAACGTAGGTGTTACGGATTATTATTTCTCTTATAGCGGTGCTGACAACAAGTATTTTGAATACCGCTCAGCAGAGACAGCGCATGTTTGGGAAGCAAATATCGGCTATGATTTCGGACCGGTGGCGTTGCAGTGGTATACCAACTTTGCGGGAGCCGACGCGCGCACGGATGACGGTAAGAGGGCGTATTCTTCGTATTTAGAACTTAGTGCCCCGTTCAAACTTGCGGCGTGTGATTGGACCGCCACGGTGGGTGCCGTGCCTTACAAAACCTCTTTTTNTAGTGATGCAGGCGGCTTTGCCGTTACCAATGTCGCTTTGCGTGCCACCAAGGATGTGGCCGTTTGCAGGAGATTCCGTCTGCCTGTATTTATGGAGGGTTCTTGCAATCCAAGTACCAAAAAGGGGTANCTCGTAGTGGGATTTACTGTAGCTCCGTAGAGGATAAAGGGTTGAGGGATTAAGGTTTATATTCCGACTCCGGACCGTTATGGGACTTCTAAAACCGGTGTCCGTAGGTCTAAAAGCAATAAAAAACTTGTATAAAAACAAAAAATCAATTACCTTTGCAGTGCAAACTTAAAAATGTCCTACCAAAGGTAACCAACAAAAAAAGAAATATAATGGCAAACTTAAGATTTCAGGTAGTAGCCGAGGCGTTCTCAAAGCATCCGTTGGATGTACCGGCGCCGGCAGAACGTCCGTCAGAGTTTTTTGGTAAGTACGTGTTTAACAAGCAGAAGATGTTCAAATACCTTCCGAAGAAGGTGTACGACAAGATGCTTGACGTGATAGATAACGGTGCTCCGCTTGACCGCGCGACAGCGGATAAGGTGGCGGCCGGTATGAAGAAATGGGCTATGGAGCTTGGAGCGACACACTGTACACACTGGTTCCAGCCTCTGACCGGTACTACTGCCGAGAAGCATGATGCTTTTGTGGAGCATGATTGGAAAGGCGGTATGATAGAAGAGTTTGAGGGTAAGAGCCTTGTCCAGCAGGAACCGGACGCTTCCTCTTTCCCGTCAGGTGGTATACGCTCTACTTTTGAGGCACGTGGATACTCGGCTTGGGATCCGACATCACCTGTATTCGTACTTGGTGACACGCTGATGATTCCTACAGTGTTCATCTCTTACACCGGTGAGGCACTCGACTATAAGACTCCGTTGCTGAAAGCGTTGCACGCTGTGGACAGGGCTGCTACGGATGTTGTAAGATATTTCAATCCTGAAGTAAACAAAGTTATCTCAAACCTTGGATGGGAGCAGGAGTACTTCCTTGTGGATGAGGGGCTGTTCTCTGCCCGTCCGGACTTGTTGCTGACCGGACGCACGCTGATGGGACACTCTTCTGCAAAGGATCAGCAGATGGATGACCATTATTTTGGTGCCATACCACAGCGTGTTGCCGCATTCATGAAAGACCTTGAGATACAGGCTCTCGAACTCGGTATACCGTGTAAGACACGCCATAATGAGGTGGCTCCAAACCAGTTTGAGCTGGCTCCGATCTTTGAGGAAACCAATCTGGCTGTTGACCATAACATGTTGATAATGGCTCTGATGAAGAAAGTAGCCCGTAAGCATGGCTTCCGTTGTCTGCTTCATGAGAAACCGTTCGATGGTGTGAATGGTTCCGGTAAGCATAATAACTGGTCGCTTTCTACCGACACGGGTGTATTGCTTCACGCTCCGGGTAAGGATGATTTGAGCAATCTGCGCTTTGTGACATTCATTGTTGAGACATTGATGGGTGTTTACAAACATAACGGACTGCTGAAGGCGTCTATAATGTCTGCTACTAACGCTCATCGTCTTGGTGCCAATGAGGCACCGCCGGCTATTGTGTCTTCTTTCCTTGGCAAACAGCTGACTGATGTGCTCGATCATCTGGAGAATTCCAATGATGATACAATCGCTATCGCAGGCAAGGCGGGATTGAAGCTGGATATACCGTCAATACCGGAGTTGCTCATTGACAATACAGACCGTAACCGTACATCTCCGTTTGCATTCACAGGTAACCGTTTTGAGTTCCGTGCACCGGGCTCGGAAGCTAACTGTGCGTCTGCAATGATTGTGCTCAACGCTGCTGTTGCTGAGGCTCTCGTAGAGTTCAAAAAGCGTGTTGACGCTCTTGTGGCTGACGGAAAAGAACTGCATACGGCTATAATAAGCGTATTGCGCGATGACATAAAGACTTGTAAGGCTATCCGTTTTGATGGCAACGGCTACTCTGACGAGTGGGTCGTAGAGGCTGAGGCACGTGGACTTGATGTTGAGAGGTCATGCCCTGTTATCTTTGACCGCTATCTCGACAAGGAGACCATAGATATGTTTGAGTCTCTTAACATCATGACTGCTAAGGAACTGGAAGCACGTAACGAGATTAAGTGGGAGACTTATACCAAGAAGATACAGATTGAGGCACGTATTTTCGGTGACTTGTCAATAAACCACATTATACCTCAGGTGCTTTCTTATCAGACAAAGATTGCTCAGAATGTAGCAGCATTGAAGGCTATATTGCCAGATGAGGAGTTCAAGGATCAGGCTTCCGGCACACTTGCTCTCATAACAGAGATCTCTCAGCGTGTGAAATATATTGAGGAGGGTTGTCAGGCTCTTATCGACGCTCGTAAAGTAGCTAACAAGATAGAGTCAGAGCGTGACAAGGCTATTGCTTATCATGATACCGTAGAACCGAAAATGAACGAGATACGTTATCATATAGACAAGCTTGAGGCAAAGGTTGACGATGAGGTATGGACATTGCCTAAGTATCGTGAACTGCTGTTTATAAGATAAAACTTTTGCATAAACAATCTATTTCTTTTATTGGTTGTTTAAGTTTGCATGGGTGCGCGCNCGGGANGGNGCGCACCCTATTTCGTTATTNTAGCAAATGTGTGTGTTATTTATGGTTTAGTGTGTCCAGCCGTTGGGCTATAAGGGATTGGTATTGTGTCTTCTGCTCGTCAGTAATAAATGAATTGTCAATACATTCGTTCCATTTCTTTTGATATTTTTGGAAACGGTTGAGGATGCGGTTGGCCATTGTATCATTTATTCCTGTAGATAGCATACCCTCAATGAAGTCTATGCGCATCAGTTTCTTTTTCAATATCCTTGCGGATATAAGGCAGGTTTGGGGGAATGGGTGTACCGAACATTGTCATACAACAATGTTTATGGAAATCTATCTCGCCTGAATTGAGTGGTTTATAACAAAAAAGACATTTGTTTTTCTTTTCCATATTTTATANTATTATTGNACACTTTTATTATCAGGCGGNATTACACTCACATTGCCTATGCAGTCATGACAGCATGTAAGCAATAGGGCCATACGGTCGTTCCTACGTATTTTCCAGTTCCTTTCGGCTATATTCAAAAGCCAGCCTTCTGGTATCAGACCATCAAAAAAAGGAAATAATACTTTACTGTGAAACGGTTCGACACGTAAAGGCAATGTAAGACTTACGGCATCGGATTCTGTATCTTCAATATAACCACTGTCGTATGTGAATGTGTAACCGTTCTCATTTTCTGCAATAATACCGGCCATTTTCCCGTTGCAATATACTATGCCCTGTCTCATGGTACATTATTCCTTTCTTTTTTCATTGGCACCAAATCCATGTTAAACAAATTCAGAACCTGATTTACTTTGTCCATCCTTACTGTTGGTTTTCCTTGTTCCAATTCCCGTATGAAACGCAGGCCTACTCCAGACTTGTATGCCAAATCCTCTTGAGTCATTTTATACTTCTTGCGAAGCTCTTTAACGCACTTGGATAATTTCTCTTCTGATGTCATATTATACCCTTTTGGGTGCAAAAGTACAAAAAATATTGATTTTGCAACAAAATGGTACCGAAAAGGTATAATTGAACTTGTTTTAATATGTTTTTTATTGATAGTATACCCTATAGGG
>WFLX010322263.1_pt1 | contig 18491 bp, 9 predicted proteins | sample 4967041 | NCBI WGS metagenome assembly WFLX01 (sample SAMN12857096, study PRJNA449069) | gut metagenome | isolation source: stool from male and female vole | host: Microtus ochrogaster | place: USA:Florida | collected 2017
CGCCAAGAGGATAAGACTATCGTACTCGGAATCGTTCCTGACAAACTTCCTGCTGTCGACAACTGGCGCCTCGGCTGGGCTCACTGCTATTCACTGCCACGCGAATGGAGCCTTGCAGAAGATGGAAGCCTCATCCAGAAGCCATATGCAGGCCTCGTAGGTCTCCGCTCTGAGACCATGTACTCCCAGTCGAATTTCGACCTTTCCGGAATCCTTGACCTTGCGCCAGTCACCGGGCGTGCAGTCGAGATTTGCGCCTCATTTGAAGTGGGAGCTTCAGTATTTGGCTTCAACATTTTCAAGTCTGCTTCGGGAGAAGGAAAGGTATATTATAACCCAACCTCTGGCGAACTCATTGCCGACTTCAGCGGCGTCAAGCGTCTCATCAACGACGATAGAGTCTACAATGGCATCTACACTTGTCCGCTCCCTCAGCGTCCGGCACAAGGAGAATCTTTGAAAATCAATATTTTCATCGACCATTCTATCCTTGACATCTTCGTCAACGACCGTTGGGCTACCTCCATCCGCGTATTCCCGACTGAAGAAGATGCAAATGGCATTGAAGCATACTCCGACTCCACCACAAAGGTAGCTGATCTCAAGGCTTGGGTGCTCGACACCAATTCCAACGGAGTAGCCTCCATAGCCCAAGATGCCCACAACTCTGCCATCTACAACCTNCAAGGAATGCAGCTTGACTCCTCCTACCAATCCGANGGCATCTACATCCAAAACGGCAAAAAGCACCTGAAATAAGATAATTTGACAGTTGNATAGTGAATGGGAAGGCGGTTTCCTAACCGCCTCGAGCTGACTACCTCNAACTAAAGACATAGCTTGGTGCAAAGTCTTTAGTTACTAATGGTCGGCACGGGGAGGTTGGGAAACCTCCCTCCCATTCACTACGTATGTTATAAATAGAGTGAAGGTTAAACTTTTTTTTTGGCAAACTGACAAATAATCACTAACTTTGCCAAAAATCCAACATCATGAAGCAAATTCTATCACTCTTAATGCTCTTCCTGATCCTTCTCTCTGCATGCGAAGAAGGCTCCAAGAAGAAATACAAGATCGGCGTTGCGCAATGCAGCGGCGACTATTGGCGCGAAAAGACCAACCTCGACATGCGCACCGAGCTCCTTAATCATCCCGACGTGCAACTCGACTTCCGCAATGCCGACAATAGCTCCGCGCGCCAGCAAGACGACGTGCGCTATTTCATCAATAATGATTATGACCTTATAATCCTTTCTCCAAACGAGTCTGAGCCCCTTGTAGGAGTCGTCAAGGAAGCAAAAGAGAAAGGAATTCCGGTAGTGACTTTCGACCGCCGCATCGACAGCGACGACTTTACAGCCCATATGGAGGTCGACAATTTTGCCCTTGGCAAAGCTGCCGCCAAATACGCTTCTTCACTCGGCAAAAATCCCTTGCGAGTGATAGAGGTGAGAGGCCCAAAATCCGCATCTCCTGCTCAATTGCGCCATGAAGGTTTTGTGGAAGGAGTCAAAGAAGATCCAGATATCCAAATCCTTGCAAGCGTATTTGGAGACTGGGATGATGGGCGTTCAGAACTTCTCCTCGATTCCCTCATCAACGTTTATCCAGATATCGACCTCGTATTCGCACATACCGACCATATGGCGCTCGGAGCCTCCCGAGCCCTGAAAGCCCATGGCCTCAACGACGTGACCACTGTCGGCATCGATGGTTTCCCAGACATAGGCATAAAGGGAATCACCGATGGAAATCTTACCGCCACTTTCCTATACCCTACAGAAGGAGAACGCCTTCTGCGCATCGCCCTTGCCATCCTCAATGGAGAGCCCTACGAGCGCATCACCCGCGTCTCGCCCCTCTCTCCCATCGATGCCTCAAACGCCGATATTCTACTCTCGCAAGATACTATACTCAACGAGAGAACATCCAAGATCAACCTTCTCAACGAGAAGATTGACAATCAGCTGATGCGCTACAATTCCCAAAAGATGCTCCTCTGGGCTTTCATCGCCATTACCCTCCTTCTTGGCGGACTCGTCTTCTTGCTGCTAAGAAGCATAAATACCAACCGAATATATCAGAAAGAACTGGAGACTAAAAATGGCCAGCTCCAAAAGGAGAAGGAAAAGCAGGAACAACTTTATGAGCAACTCGAAGAGGCTACCCGATCAAAACTGACCTTCTTCACCAACGTCTCCCACGACCTCCGAACCCCTCTGACCCTCATCGCAGGTCCGGTGGAGCAAGTGGCAGACGACCCTTGTCTCACTCCGCGAGCACGCTCCTTGATGCAGCTGACGAAGAAAAACGTTGTGATTCTGCGCCGTCTCATCGACCAGACCCTCGATTTCCGTAAATATGAGACCGGGAATGAAGGATTGCGCCTCAATGAAGTAAATTTTGCCGCTTTCCTGACCGACTGGACCGATTCCTTCCGCGAAGCAGCAAGAAAGCACGACATCAAGCTTACACTCCAAATAGANGATACCTCTTATCCCACCGTGGCGGTCGACGTAGAGAAAATGGAGCGCATTTTCTTCAATCTCATGAGCAATGCCTTCAAGCATACCCCTGACAATGGCAAGATTACTGTGACATATACCCAAAACGACTCTGAAATCTCCTATTCAGTCCAGGACACCGGAAGCGGCATCGACGATGAGGACGTAGATAATATCTTCGATCAATTCTATCAGGTGGAAGGAGTCAATCCAAAGGGNTCGGGAATCGGACTTACCCTCACGAAGGCATTTGTGGAGCTTCATGGAGGTAAGATTAAGGTGGAGAGCGCNAAAGGGAAAGGTAGCACTTTCACCGTGACTATCCCTGTGCGCCACACCGACAATACCACCAACGTCAACTCCCATATCTCTAAGGAAGATATCGACACCGAACTTACACCCCAGACATCATCTGCAGATGATTTCCGCACCGACAGGCCCACTATGCTCGTCATAGACGACAACCGCGACATCCGCACCCTTATCAGCGACCAACTCGGAGAGGAATATAATATCCTTACTGCCACCGATGGACTCCAGGGGGTGAAAATGGCTACAAAGTATGTGCCCGACATCATCATCTGCGATGTGATGATGCCGGTGATGAATGGATTGGAATGCGTAAAGGAGCTTAAGGAGGAAGTATCTACGTCACACATCCCGGTGCTGATGCTCACAGCCTGCGCGCTCGATGAGCAGCGTGTAGCTGGATACGAGCATGGCGCAGATGCCTATATTCCCAAGCCCTTCAATCTTGAGGTGCTCGCCGCCAGATGCCGCAATCTTCTCGCCAATCGCCAGCGCATCCGCGAGCTTTACGGCAAAGGCACTTCTGAGCCTCGCATTGAAAAGGCGGCTGTGAAAAAACTCGCGAATTCCGCTCATCGCCCCAACGATGTGGAGAGCGATTTCTACTCCCGCTTCGTGGAGATTGTAGAGAAACGCCTGTCTGACCCTAACCTCCAGATAGCAGAAATAGCTTCAGAAATGGGACTTGGACAGTCGCAGTTTACGCGCAAGATAAAGGCACTGACAAATTATACACCGGTAGAATTGATACGCCGTCTGCGGCTTCAGAAAGCCAAGACCATGCTCCTGAGCTCAGAAAAGACAGTAAGCGAGATAGCTTTCGCCGTCGGCTTCACTACACTCGCTTACTTCTCAAAATGCTACAAGGAAGAATTCGGCGTTTCTCCCACCGATTCCCGCTAATCTTATTTCCGTATAGGCCTGAGTATCTTCCCCTTCACAAAAAGAAGGTTCCTGAGCCTCTCCTCGCCACACTGGCTAGAGATTCGGATCACTTTCTTGAATCCTCCCGGTTCGCGACCCTTGCCATTAAATCTCACCTTTATGCTGGCAGTGTCGCCCGGCATTATCTCATCTTGCGGATAGGAAGGGACAGTGCAACCGCAGTCGCTCGTCACCCTCAATATCAGCAATGCACTGTCGCCGTCATTTCGGATTGTGACACTGCCTTCCCGGATCTCTGTGGCCTCAAAGCTTCCCATGTCTATCTCGTCTGACACGAGAGTCAGTTTGGCCTCCGGGAAGGCACTCATCACACTTAAAATAACTATAATAACAATAACCATTATCCGTCTCATATTGTCGGCTTGTCTATTTGTCAAATTGTCAAATTGACATTTTGTCAAATTATATTTTAACTTGGAGGCAGATGCGCTCCTTCTCAGTCTCAGCCTCAAGCACATACACTCCCGCCGCAATAGGCAATCTGACCTCACTACCCTCAACACACTGCGCAGCCACGACACGCCCCGCATAATCAAAGACTCTCACTGAGAGGCGCGAGCATCCTGCATCGCTGCTCCAGACAGTCAACTCATCGGCCGCCGCGCTCCAGCTGATTGATGAAGCATCCAGAGTCTGCACTCCGCAAGCGGACGTGAGATAAAGTCTTCCTGCAGCATTCCCGCTGACCGGATATGTCATGCCATCGAAGATCGGTGTGTAAGCCCCCGTCTCTGCATCAAATAGATTCAATGCGCAATCAGCATCCATATTAAATTGGAGGATGGTTTCCTCACGAGGCAATGCAATAAGACCCAACTCGACATTTCCGATGGCATCAAGGCTATTCACAGCCAATGCTTTTCCATCGCCCACGGTATAGACAGTGGCTCTTACTTCCAAATCAGAATTGTCGATTACCACCATATCCTCCTCAGCAATGTAATCGCAGGAAGCACCGGGAGCGACCTTCACTACTGCTGCTGTTGATTCCTCTCCGTCGTTGAGAGCAGAGATAGTCAGAGTGAGACCTTCATAATAGCCACGCGAAGCAATCCTTAGAGGAGAAGTTGCAGCTACAGTTGCAGCGTCTGCCATCATCTCTTCACTATAATCCAGCGTCAGAGTCGATATATTGTCGCTCAGAGCCTCGACGAAGAAACCTTGCATCGGAGCGATATAACCGCTTGCGGTGCCTACAAGACCATCACTACCCGGCTCGAAAATCGCACCCTTCTGGGTTCCGGCAGTGATCATCCAGTATTTCTGAGCAACATTGTCTTTGTTTGCATCAAGGAATTTCTGCATATCAAGATATGTCATAAATGGATTGCCCACGAGGAAATACTTGCTTCCTTTAGTCGTTGCGGTAATTGTGCCGTTTGATTCATTGAGTTGGTAATGGTCAGCGCCATGTTTTGTCTCATGCGTAACATCATGGAGGTTTCCATCTGCGTCATAATAGTCGTACGATTCATCAGCTTTTGGCAGGCGGAAAAGCACTGTCTCAGGAGCAGTCGCAAAGCGAGAGACATCTGTCTTGATGGAGAAACCGACACCACTGCCATAGCTTTCCTCAACATCATTATAGACATGGCTCCAATTTGCCGAAACTACAGCCGTAGAAGTCGTGCCGTCTGTTTTATAGGTAACAGCACTCGACTTGTCCCAACCGCGCTGGAATACAGCCGGATTGAATCGGTCGTTAAGCTCCTCATCGTATGTGATTGGTTGGAAGAGCTCTGTCTTCTGACGTGCAGTCTCAGTGGGGAGATAGAACTCACCGGCGAAGACCTTCTTCAGTGGCATCGCAAGAGTATACCATCTTGACGGAGTAAGTTCAAGATCAATCCAAGCCTTATCATACTTGANATGCTGCTGGTTCATGATCGTAGCATCCGGAAGGAAATGAATCTGCTCGCAAGTGTTGGCATACCATTGGATACACTCTACATTGCCTTCACCAGACTCTGCCACCATATCGTATTCAATCAGCGCTGTCGCATCCCCAGCTTCTCCTGACTCACCACCCCAATCATACATGTATGGAGACTTCACATCTGCATTAGTAGCCGGTAGGATTACCNTGGTGAANTCCATAGGCATGAAGGCGCNTANATTGTNGTTGCTGCCGTCAGTGACCTTGTNGTTAAGACGAGCCGGCACCGCGCNCTCAATAAGGTCAGCATTCAAGTCGTCTGAACCGACTCTCTTCCAGTTGCCGTCATTGTTCCAGTTGCGGCCGTCTGCTCCAGTCCATTCCAAGAATTCAGGCACCACCTTCACAGTAAAGATATCTTTGCCTTGACACACATGCTCTTCTCCCTCAGGCATATCCTCTTTAAACTGATAGCTGAAAGTATATTCATATCCTTCCTTGAAGGGGAACGAATCGTAGAAAACTACCGAAAACTCATTCTTACTTCCCTCTTTCGTTTCAGCTGTGAAGTCCCTTATTACGCCGGCTTCAATATCAGGCTTTACGCTGTAGGTTTCTCCTGAGCTTGCAGTGGCGGTCTCTGGTTGGAACATCTCGTTTGGATCAGTGGTGGATTCCAGCATCACAACACCAGATTCCACACTACTGAGCGATGCAACTTTCTCTACTACTCCTGAAGTCTCGACTTTACGGAGAGGAATGACGAGCATCATCTGATCAGAAGGAATTTCTTCATCCTTCTTCACACTTACTTTTCTAAGTTGGTCGAGTCCGACACGAAGANGGACATCATCCNTTTCTTCAGGATAGTTTATATCACTCAAACCATGAANAANAACANGAGTTTTTGCTACCACCTCAATCTTTATTTCCATAGGTGAGGTGCAGNCCGTCTGCTCGCTCTTCGTATCCTGATATGGTATAGGAAGGGCTGTTGCCACAACCTCTTTTGTTCCATTTTCAAGACGTTCGAATTCATATTTGGTAGCTGAGAATACGAATTTTTCTTTATTTGCCTTAATCAAGTCGAGCATAGCCTGCGTAAAGAAGTTGTCAGTAGGATTGACTGTCTCATCTTCCAGACTGGTAGCCTCTGGATAAGCCTCACGGAAGTAAGTCATCGCCTTATATAAAGTGAGGCCAGACTCATCTTCNATNGCATCAAATGCTTCTTTTGTGCNGTTAAACCAANCGCAANGNGCCCCCTNAATATAGGTNTTATCTTCTGATCCCGATGTCTTCAAATCTATTGAGATCACAGGTTTTTCTCCTTCACAAACTTTCAGAGGGCCTGTCTGCTCACGAACTTCTCCATCCAGACGGATACTGTTTTTCGAAGCCACCTTGAATTTGCACGCTTTCGAGCAGGGATCAGTAAGATCAAACTGATTCCAGTTTGGCACGATTTCGTCGTCATCCTTCTGAGCATAGAGGGCAATATAATATTCTTTGCCTATTGCAAAATTGTCATCATTGAAATCCACTTTGAAAGCGATCATTCTTGTCTCCTGCTCATCTACATATCTGCCCACTGTGGTCAAGGGAGTCTGCTGGCTAAACTCAGGGTTCTCCGTATAGCAAGAACTGAACGTGACGAAGCCATCTCCTACCTGAACGTCATCTGCGGCAAATGCCTCAGCACCGGGATCGTTGCTGTTGTTTTCTTTCGCTGCATAATATGCCGTATCGAATTTTGCTTTATCCAGTATCACATAACTGAGACGCACATCCTTCACTCCAGTTGGAGTCGTAGATTCAGTGACATCACTGGATCTTAGTGTCGGACCAAAAGGTGCGAATACTTTCACTACATGGTCGTTCTTTGCATCCACATCCAGACAGATCGGGATATCCTGCTCAGCTCCAAACTCAGGAGTGACAATATAGATTGAAATCTCATCTATAGCATAGTCAGCTCCATCAGAACTTTTACAGTTGTTCTCAAGCTCTATCTCATAGTGGTCGATCAGAGCAGAAGATAATCCAATTCTATCCACGTCAGGCTGGAAAGAATAGAATATCTTACACCATTGGCCAACTTCCGGCACATACCCCGAAACAAAAGTATGGATGTTGAGCCGCTCGCCCGTACCCGCAAGCACAGCAACCAGATTGAATGCAAGGTTGGCTCTTTCCGGTTGTTTAGACAATTCAGCCACCCATGCCGACACGTTGATTGTGCTACCGGTACAGAGTTTTCCGGCATCAAGCGTGATCATGACTCCAGGGTCGTTGGCAGCATTCACATATAGGAAGTAGCCATTGTTGTTTTCTCCCTCAGCTTGCGTGGTCAGCTCCGACTGAGTTGTCCATTTATTTGTTTTCCAATAAAGCACATCCTCAAGGCCATCGTCAGCAGCTCCCCATTTGTCATTATGCCATTTATTGTGGTATTGGGTCATATTGCTGTGGTTGGCNACTGTATACATATTATAGTTGTGCCCCTCGGCATANCCGAANCCATAGTTNGATTTTTCCCAAGATGCTGGCCATTTAAATCTGTACTGNCCGGTTTTTTCTCCTTCTTTAAGATACTCGCTCTTATTAGAAAGCGTTTCAAGATACCTATATTGGTCAAAATCTATCTTATCTTTCGGATTTCCATATTTGCTTATGAGTTCTTCTTCACGAGAGAATTTATATGGATTGTCTACATTTTCTTTATCTTCATATAGTTTGTCACCGGTTATTACAAAAGCCTGAGGACTTTCTACGAAGTCAATGACATATTCGAGGACAATCAGTTGCTCTGTGTCGCTTCCAAACACCTTTATAGGAGTTGGAGCATTCTCGCCGATTATCTCCTCGCCGATGAGCTGGACTTTGTATTTGCCTTTAAGGTCGGTTCGTTTGGTCTTAAGCAAACGGCTATATTTCCAATCTTCACCTGCTACAACACTGCCTCCACCGACACCATAATAAACATTGTCAATATATCGATGACCTAAGCCAGAAAATTCGGGCTTGTCCGTTGTATCTCCTACAGGGAAATCTTGAGTATCAAAGTAAAAGAGATTGCCTTCGTTATAGGGTTGATCTTTATTTTCTTTGGTATGAAAGTACTCCTCTATCGTATTGTCATTAGCATCTAAAACCCGAATACCCATACATAATACTCGACGATAGTCGGTATTACTTACCTTATAATAGTATTTTGATGGGGCGCATCGCCACCAATTCCCATCCTGGATAGGAATTGGAATACCACCATCCAGACCAATCTGGAATTCCTCTCCAGCACGTGCTGTCACTTGACGGCTATTCTTGGAGATATAGTCCTTGTTCAGTTCTGCACTCCCAGAGAATTCATCGGCAAATTCCTTACCGTCGCGGATACGGAAGATGTGGCGGAAGGCTATGTTTGGCTCTATGATCTGTTTGTGGTCAGTGTCAAGGTTTCTTCCTATATTGAATGATTGGCTGAAATCTGCCGCAATGACATATTCATTCACATCATTAGTGCCTAAAGCTATGTCTATAGGTCTGAAAGGGAGTTTGCCATTATCATCCAGTGGATTGCGAGGGCAGAAGAAAGTGGCAAACATGCCATAGTTCTGGCTGTCGATTCCTGGAAGATTAATCTTATCCCCAACTTTTTTCTCAGTCAGAAGATATCCTCCGTAGAAACCATTCTTCTCTGTAATGCATACCTGTGATGGATCTACAATAAAATCTAATAGATCCATCCTATTGCCATTCTCATCATCATTAATGATGCGTCCTCCTGTGCGGTAGTCATACCAATGGGCAAAGTTTACCTCATATTTCTCATAATGAAGAGCATTTGCAAACTTATAGTATGGATATAGAATGATTGGATCGCCAGGGACAGCATAGAGAATATGCTCCATCTCATGGGTTGGTTGTCTCCCGGGATCATCTTCAGATGCACTAAAGTCAATATCTCCTGTGATTAGTCCCATATCTGGCATGGTGATGCCAAATTTATCCAATTCTGTATTGTCAAGTTTCCATTTTCCTGTCGCAAGGTCCCAATCATCAGTCCATTTTGCCCAATTATTTATATTTTCGATATANGTCTTCTGNCCTTCATATTTAACCCCTGGNNACGGCTCANTATCNTCATAAGTTCCTTTATAGAAGGCCTCATGGTTGAACCCATCAACCTTATGGCTTGGACGACTGTCTTTAGTATTGGCCTCGCTTCTATTTTGTTCGTCGAGCCAGCCCATGGTGTGCACGAACTTATAATCGTAGTAGTCTTTCTTGTAGTCCGATTCAAGATGCACAGGGTCAACTCTACCGTCCAAAACATCGTCGGTCTGCTTCAATTGATATACCTGAAACTGCTGCATACCCATTGAGCGATGCCCTACAGCATCATAATTCCGGCTATTGTTTTCAGTGACGTAAAAGCGCAGCTTGGAATAATTCTTTTGAGGGTGGAAGCGTGCTGAATATTCCTTTGTGCTTCTGCCTCGATATAGGAAATAAATATGGCATATCTGCTCCCATTCATCACTATCAGCCATCTGGCCCATTACACGGAATGCCGTAGGTTGGCGCACTATACAGTTATAACAACGCTGAATAAANACAATCAGATCCTCATCGGCNNGCAGNGTCCAGTNATCTCCCANATCNNCTTGTATNTATTGATCNCCATCANGAAAAGTCATAGTCGGGGTATCATCCNNAGTATGATACTTACCGTCTTCTTGAAGAAGATTGGCAGGTTCGTGAGTGCGATTTTCGTGATCTATAGGTGTAGTGGCACTGATATTATCTACAGTCACAAGTTTCTTGATTTCAGCATGACTTCCCTGGGGAATCATAGCCGATACCACAAGTGCGACAGACAGAACCGCTTGTCGTATATCCAGTTTCATATATGATGATAGTGGCTTCATTTCCTTATTTATAGATAAAATGTATTTTTCTTGTGAATTTTGTCTCAACTGAATTCTCCGTGACTGTCACTTCGAGGGTCACTATGGCAGTGTCACCCGACTTGAGTCCGGAATTGATATCTCCAATCAATTCCCCTGTCACATTGTCAATCGTAGGATTCTTGCGGAAGAAGGATACTGTTGTCTCCGGACTTAATTTTTCTTCGATGGTGGGGTTGCTGATCACTACATTTTCGGCGTCTGCAGCATCCACAAATACGTCGATGCTAAACCAACCGCCGGTGGCAAACCGAACGTAATACTCATTGTCCTTATCTTCCCAACTTACAGGGGGAAACCCACCGATCGGGGGATAAAAATCTACGTCAAGCTTCAGCTTGTAGTCGGTCAACTTTATTGGGACGCGAATCCAGTCGTTGCGGTGGATTTCTGTCAGATCATAGAGAAGGGCGGTGAGTGTCTCTTCAGTCGTCGATTCNCCTTTCTTATACTTTATCCGTAACGGGAAATGCCCGGTNGGATGATCAGACTTAACTTCCCTTACATAGAATACATAGCTGTCAGTCGTCTTATCCCCCGTTGCATTTATTGTGAGTTCTGGATTTTTTGTTACTCCAGTAGGATTCATTGTCCCAATGGAGATTGCATCTGATGGCAACAATGGCACCTCACCAGTGGCAGTTGGCAGGAAAGTAATCCCTGTTACGGTAATGGCGTCGGAAGTGGTGTTGGTAAACTTAAACTCCAATTTACCTACCATTCTTGTTACCGGGATGGTGACCTCCGTTTTCTGAGTCTCATTTATTGTAACTGTCCCATTTGAAGCCACTTCAATATTATAGAGATAGCCGCTCATCGGAATCAATGATGAAGAAGTCTTTTCATCGGTCTTGACATCAAAATTCTTACTATCTATGGCTCCAAATTCCTCATCTTTATTAAAATTCAATTCCGTAAGATCATCTTTGTCGATGTTGGCAAAAGCATAAGCCTTATACTTTCCCTGATTCAAAATAACATTGAATTCCTTGCGTACAACTCCTGTTTCCGAAGTCAAATCTACTACCTCAGCCACCTTGCCGTCTTCTTTCACGAATGCCACGACGCATGTATGGATGAGTTCGTTGTCGGCAGCATCTTCCTCAAACGTTTCCATACCTCTCGTTGCGACATCATGTGTGGCGACGGTCACCATAAGCTGTCCTTTCGGCGAGAGGTCAACATTTTCTCCGCCTCCCGCTACATCTTCCGAGCAGGATTGGCATGCCAATCCCATCGCTGCTATAAGCAGCGAAGCCAATCCTTTATATATGCAATGCATCAGTTTCATTTTGAAAGTAGTCTTGATTTTTGTGGTCTCTTCTGAGATTACATTACGATCTCATCATGCTCCAGGCAATTCCATGGAAGTGCCTCCACTTTCCATTTCACTCCTTGATCCACACTGGTTATCGTAAACCGATAGAGGTTGTTTCTTTCAATATTTATATAAGTATCAGGTTCGCCACCTGTATACATCGCAAACTCTATATACGCGATGTGCGACTCACCTCCTCTTATAAGCGGCACTGAAATGCGGGCTTTGCTTATTTCTGATGTTAAGGAAGCACTTAATCCCTCTTTTTTGCAGTCTTTGTTTCCTGAAGATAGCATCACATTCCGATATTCGGGAAGATACGCAAGCCATACCTCTTTTTTCCCTTTCATTGTCTTCAACATAGGTAGAGGCTTGTCGCTGCCTGAATCGTTACAGCCCCCTATTAGATGAAGGTAACCTTGACGATAATCAGAATTCCAGTTTTTATTATAATAATCCTTCTCCACATATGTATTTTCAGGAGCGCAATAGCCATAGTCATTATAATTGGTAATACATATTGATTTAGTCTCGTCCAATACATAGGGGTCTTCCGTATCAAAGATTACCTCAACTTTGGCAATGGAGCGGAGCATGTTCACAGGCCCAAAATTCCCCTGATACAGCACCGTAGGATTATCCTTATTATCCTTTCCAAATATTACGCCCTTATATTCCTTCACCCCAAACATCGGCACATATCTCTTTTCCTCTCCTATCTCATATGCAGACTCATCAAAATGGCGGAATTTACCAATCTCTCCGTTATTAGGGCAGCAAATGTCGTCGATACTCGTAATGCCAGACTTTATTTCGGGATACTCTCCCCAATTAGCAAGCACTACAATCTTGAAATCGGAATAGAATGTCAACACCCCGGGTATTTTTCCTTTGAGAGTATAGTCAACATATCCGCTATTCTCTACTTCAGAGATTTCTTCAGGGATAAAGGTGGCTATGCACTTGTTGGAATAATCAAAAAATAAAATCTTGTAGTCTCCGTGCTTGATGTCAATGTAGTTTTCCCATTGCGTAGCATCTTCATATCCCACTGACGGCTCGGAATTATTGGATCCTTCCACTCCTTGTTCTCCGCCGCGAGTCTCAACACGGAAACTTACCGACATATCAGACGTTGCGGCAGGCAGATCTGAATCTGAGCCGCAGCCACTGAGTGAGATACTCAGCAGTATGGTCAAACATATTATCCTTATTATGGATACGTATGGATTCTTTGGTGTCATGAACCGCTTGGTGTTTAGTGCATGTTATCTATGTCGTTTATAACGACACGCCATGAGTTGATATAAATCACTGAGTTGATCCATTCATTGCTTTCGTCAAGAAAGAATGTCATAGGATACTCATCCTGACGGTCAAGATATTCCTGATCGCTCATCTCACGGTGGCTGCCAGGCTCATAATAGTGTCCTTTTACGAGAAGGGCATAGTCGGTGACCGGGACAGACAGAATCGTATGTCCATCATTAGTGGAATTGACATTGAGCACGGCCTTGCTCCCAGCCATGAGCCTGCCAAGAGTAAACTCTGTGACCACAGCACTCACTGAGCCTGAATTGCTGCCACTTTCCCCATTATCAGCCTTGGTAGTATTGATCGATGCAGTCCCGGATCGCTGCATCCATGGATGATACGTGATCTGATTGTCAGGAATAATATGATTGGTCGAAGCCATCAGTCCGTTTTGCTCCGTGATTGTGAANTCAAAGTCATCCTTGTCGATTGGGGAGCCTGACATATGCTGAAGCACTACACGCACCACGTTGGTATTCTTCATCAGTTCTACTGTATGCTCGTAAGTACCTTCGTCTTGCGTCATGTCCACATTCATTAAAGTTCCATGATATAATCTCCCTATATCGTTTCGGATATGATGACTCGCAAATGCATCTATTTCTCGCTCAATGCGGCAAGTGTGATGCTCAAACTTTGGATCTGTCTCTGCTGTATGATTCACTGTGAAATGCTCACTGTCTTTCACCCCACACCATGCAAGTAAGTCATATTTGCCTGCAGGGATATCCCGCAATTCGATGGCAAAATCCTTTGCCCTTTCTGTCGGAACATCTTCAGATATCGTACGCACCAGATTTCCTGCTTGATCGAAGATGTATAGATTGACCGACGGCACTTCTGCCGGAAATGCATCGGCAAATTTCAGGTTATGATCGTAGGTGAAGAGAATCCTATGTACTGGCTCACAGTCTCCCTCCGGCTCATAGATCACAGAGTCGCATGAAGAGAGAATGGCCATACCGGCTAATCCGAAAAGCGTAGAAAAGATTTTGAGCGATTTCATTATTTCAAGTGTAATGGTTGGTGAGCGACGCGAGGGTCAAGTCGCGACGCCCTATAAAGTTTGATTAGTGCAATATCAAGTCGCTGCTGACCACTCTCCATTTCAGCACATGAATTTGGGCGGTCATATAGGAATTGGGAGCATCCTCCGGACGTTCCGGATCAATTGGATCTTTGGGTTCTATCACTGGAGTGCCAAGACCCCATATTTTCTGGATATTAATCTTATATACATGGTTGCGGACCACTCCATTGAGGTAGGAGCCGTCAGTGCCACCTACAAGACCAGTAAATCCTTCGTGACGGATTGGCACATAGAAATAAGTCATACCATCTTTCCAATATTGGATCTGGCGGTTGGTGATATCGTCCAAGGTCTGCTGAATCTGATCGTTGACAAGATTCGCAACTTTAGTCTTTAGCTCTCCTGCTGCCATTTCAGTCAATAAATCGGGATACTTATTATTCTTTTTAATGGAAAGTTGAGCAAGATAGGCTTCTTCTGAAGTGGTTGATGGAGTCAGACGTATCAGACTAAGGTTTTGCTTGATGGCATCTCGCGTGATCTTTGCAACCTCAGCTTTAGCTGTTGTAAGCTCAGTTTCATCTGTAATCCCTGTATAAGCAAGCAGCTCAAGTTCTTCTACGGCACGCTGAGCTGCGTGAAACAGAAGATAGTCTGCCATCCAGTAGCCTCCTGAAAACTTTACAAGGTCAAGAGGCTTTGCAGTTGTTTCTCCCTCAGGCAAATACGTAAGTTGGGCACAAACAAGAAGTTTCGTAGTGTGATCTGCCTTATCAAAATCAAATGATGTGGCATCCGCTGTGTTCGGATTGACATATTCAGTCATTGATTTCAAATTTGAATCCTTGGTGAAAGCATCTGTGATGTTATTCCAAGAGTTATAGTAGAAGCCACCTCCATTTTCAGCTGCCACCAATCCCATGGTTGATTCCCAATAGCTACGCTTATTTTTTGTATCATTCCATCTGAAATTGGTAATTTCGTCAGTAAATTCATACTTCAGCGTAGATTCCAGATTTTTCACAAGACGAGCATTATTTGTCAAGACACTGAGACCCATTCCTTTGAATACCGGGATTACAGTAATCTTTTTTTCCTCACTCACCCCGTTATTATTGATCAGCACGTCTATCTGAATTTTTGTGCCATCTTTATCTACGAAATAGGATTTAAATTCTGGAGCCTCATCTACTTTAATCTTAGCGCACACACGCTCAACGAAGATATGGATTGCCTTCTCTGCTTTTTCATCAGCTAAGGCTTTCTTTTCTGCGTCATTCATTTCACTTTCCTTTTTGGCTTTAGTGTAGATATTATGGGCAGTGATGGATACTGCATTATAAGGAACGAAACCGTTTTCTCCATTATACGACTCATCGTTGACATATNCAGAATTGGCCATTGTGAAGTCACCCTTTGTGCCGTTCTCAGTGGTCTTCATTCCTGAATAGTCTGCATATTTTGCAGTAAGTTGAGCCTTGGAAAAACCTAATAGCTTACCATTTTCATCTTTTAGCTCTGCATTAGGATTAAGCACTGCGATGACACTGTCGTACACACGATTGGCCACAAGTTCAACTTCTATTTCTCCCATCACCGTCACCGCAGGATNNATATTATTACCGNTGCCTTTTTTGATTTNTNATTNANGCACGAGTTCCGTGTCTACGATGTTGCCCTGACGGTCAAAGAAAAAGAATGCCACACTGTTGATGTCATANTCCTTTGAGTCTCCATCATCATACTCATTAGCTAATGCCCTTGTGCCTTCAGAGGAAGTCACGATAGCAACCGACACGTATTTGTTGCTCCTGGTGTAGTCCGGTTGTTCTTGTCCGGAGGGTTCTTCATGTGAAGAACATGCACTAAGCATGCATCCTATGCCAAGGGCATAGAAGAATTTTTTCATCCTCATAAGTTAGATTGATTAAATGATTATTTTGTTTGATTTATTTATTATCAATATTTTCTATCAGTTTATAGACTCTTTAATTGATCATTGATAATTGATAATTGATCATTGATCATTAAAGATACGTCACCGTAGCCACCGTCTGGGGCCTATCTTTAGCCTCTATGCTCTTCTGGAGCAATTTCCGAAGATGGGTGGCATGATCGCTATTGCCTGCCCGCTCCAGATATTGCGAAGCTTTTTTTAGGTCGCCACCTATCATAGCCGAAGTGGCAGCGTTCATATTGGCTATCTCATCCATAGGATACATTCTCACTGCCGTTTCGAATATCTCATAATATTCGTCAGATCCCGGTTCGCAGGCATTCGCCGCCAGGAAAAACTCCTCAAGACTCAGTTTTTGTGGTGCTGTCTTCACCAGCTGCCGGATCTCGTCGGTATCCGTGAATGAACGGATCACATATTCAATCCTGTAGTCGGAATGTCGCAACGCCGGATACACTTCTTTCAGCAGATAGGCATACTGAGTGGGATACGTCTTCTTGATTTTCAAGTCTTTTGGATCAGGTGCAAGATCAGAATCCACGATTGCAAGGATTCCTTCTTTGTTGGCAATTTCTGACGCCTCAAGCCATCGGCGCAGTCCCTCCCAATCTTCAGGCTCATAGGCAGTAGACACTATCCCCTTTGGAAAGTCGTAGTGCCTCATCACATAGTCGCAGAGAGTCTGGGTACGTCCCTTGGCGAGTCTGGTGTTGTTGGCATAGCTGCCTTCGGGCGATGCATACCCTTTCAGACTCACTGCCGATACTGTGCAATCAGGATCATTCTTGACTGTATCAATAGTCGCTATGATTTTTGCTAATTCGATGGAGTTTCGGCGATAATCGGGATAAATCTCAATTTTATTTACGGGGAAATCTATATATGCCTGCCCTTCAAGATGACGCACCTTGGCGGCTTCAGCCTTGGGTTGGATGAAGTTTTCCATATAGTTGGTGGTGGTCTCCTCTATCTGCTCTTTGTCAAACAAAGCCACCGGAATAATGTCTTCCACCTGGGGGCAGGAATGGCAGCCTGTCACGTACTCACGGAAACTTATTATCGAATGCTCCATCCAGTCTTCGTAGGGCACTGCGACATGATAGCGAAAGGGCGCTGATTTTCCTGCACGAAGCAGATTTTCAGGACGCTTGCTCTCATTCGTGCGCTCCCAGATGAGCCAGCGGTTGCGCCCGGCCACTACGACCGGAGGGAGGGCTATGCTTTGGAGCGAATCAGCCGCCATTATCTCCGGGATAATAGTCATCTGGCTGACCGACTTCAAGCCGATATCTTTTGCCGACACGGTGAAGTCTATTGTCATCTCTGCATCTTTCTGTTCAATCTCGATATCGGAGACTGCAAGCTGCGCCACATTCTGGGCATCCAGGATGCCCAACCATAGCACCAGTAGCAATATGCTGATTGTTAAGCGATTCATTGTCAGGTATTGTAAAAAATTTCTCAATTCTCAATTCTTAATTCTAAATTTCTCAGAACACATACACGACGTTGACTGCTGCTTTCGTAAGGCCGACATAGTTGTGCGGACGGTCAGACTCTATTTTCTTGCCGCATTTTGCACATCGAAACCTGTCGGAGCGAGTGTACGACCACCCTACGCCTACTTCTGCCTCCACATCGACATGGCGCGATAACATCCAGGAGTATCCATACGCCAGGCCAGCTCCGGCATACCACCCTTCATAGCGGGTGTCTTTCAACTTTGAGAAGTCGGTGCCGAGAAAACTGAAGTTCAAGTTCAGATTCCCCACATTATATTGCCCTCCAAAGAGATGCATGCCAAAGAAGTGACCGGTGCGGTATTCACAAAGCCAATATCTCACCTCCGGCTGGGCTATCCAATGGCGCCATCTATGGCCATTGACTGTCCATGCATTGATGTTTCCGCTTATGTCTAAGCTCCATTGGCGCTGGAGTGGAATCTCCACACCCAAATCCGGACTTAGGGTGGCATCACTAAGCACATTGGTCTTTAGCGCCACCTGGGCTGATATGGTTGGCACCGCTGCCAGGAGCAATGCTGCCATTAACTGGACTTTCATGATGATGAATTAATGCTATTTTTGGGGTTCAATACTCATCAAGTTCTGATGCTTTCGGGCATCGAATTGAATTTTTCGAGGGCAAAATTAGGTTAGAGCAGCGGTTTTATCTATAAAAAATCGGCAAATTATATCAAAATTTCAGCATGTGCAACATTTATCATATACAATACAACATTTGTTATACTCTTTATCAAAAAATAAA
>WFLX010109348.1_pt1 | contig 18489 bp, 16 predicted proteins | sample 4967041 | NCBI WGS metagenome assembly WFLX01 (sample SAMN12857096, study PRJNA449069) | gut metagenome | isolation source: stool from male and female vole | host: Microtus ochrogaster | place: USA:Florida | collected 2017
GGATTCTGGTGTTGGTAAGCATTATTATAAAGGTGACGAAGAAGGGCAGGATAAGGCCGAACAGGAATGCTGCGGCGCATATCACCACCTTACGCGGCGCCACGGGATTATTGTCGCCGTAAGGTGAGGCAATAACCTGAGTATTATATGCTGTGAATGCACGAGTCAATTCATTCTCCTCACGCTTCTGGAGAAGGAAGAGGTAGAGGCTCTCCTTTACTTTCTGCTCACGACCGATGCCGAGCAAGTGGCTCGTCTGACCGGGAGTGTTAGCCAGCTGTGATTCAGCACGAGCCTTCTCATTCTGCGCATTACGCATCTGAATGGTGAGGTTGTGGATATTATTATCCAGGGATGTGATGATGGCAGCGCGCATGCCCGAGAGTTCCTCATCAAGGGTGTTGATCAGAGGATGGTTGCCTGAAGAATTGTCGGAGAGACGATTGCGCTCCATTACCTTCTTGTTGTATTCCACTATCTGCTGTTCGATAGAGGGAGCGCCGATGCCGGTATTTACCGGGAGTATCTGAGTGGCCTTTGTGGCATCACCCATATATTCACGGATGTATTTTGACACCTGTATGCGGTTGCTCAAGTCAAAGATTACCTCGTCAGCCTTCTGATTGTTCTTGATATACATGGAGGCAGCCTGAGTGAGGTCGGGAATGAGATGAGCCGACTGATAGTCAGCTATATCCTTGTCTACACTGCCAAGTTCCTTTTCAAGCGACACAAGACGCTCGTTGATAAACTTTGTAGTGGCCATTGCCGCCAGGTTGCGATATTCGATCCAGTTCTCATTATAGACGTCGATTATCGTGTTGAGGATATCCTCGGCACGCTGTATGCTGGGGTCGACAATCGACATCTCTATGGTGTTACCGTAAATGTCCTGCATACGGATATCAACGGCATTTCCGAAGTCGGATGCAGCCTTAAAGACAGGAATGTGCGACCACAGGATGGTATAAGCTTTGCCCGGCTCATACTGCGGTCCCTTCGATACCACCATCGTGCCTAACGGTGTCTTTACAGGTTGGTCAAACTTGATAACCTCTTTTGAGTTGAAATCCACCTTCTTATGCTTGATCTCCACATTTTTCAGTGTGATATCACCGTTGGCCGCCACTTTGAGTTCCAGTTCGGCAACGCCGGCCTTGATGTCCGGTATGGAGATTTTCACCGGCAGAGAGTCACCGTAACAGAGATTGTTGCGCAGTTTGCCGGGAATTTCATAGGTGTTGTTGAGGTCGAGACGGCGCACCACCTCCGACATCAGGTCCGGGCTCTGCATCTTGTTGACCTCATCGCGAAGGTTGAGGCCGTTGCCAAACATACCCATGCCGGCCAAAGCGGAAAACTGTGAACTTAATGCACCGCCGCTTTGATTGTCATCCTTGATTACTACAGCGGCGTCACGCGCATAAACCGGCTGTTGATGCATCACATACAGCACGGCAAGAAGGACACATACAAAAACAGAAACTGCTATCCATGGCCAGTGGCGCATGGTAGCAGAAATTACGTCGGTCAGTTTGACAGTCTTTTTATCGTCACTTGTATCGTTTTTTCCCATAGCGAGATGCCGCAAGCGGCTTTTGATGTTTTACGTTAGAGGGCTTGGTGATTAAATATGGATTATCTGAAGATTATCACTGCGATTGAGGTGAGCACACTTGCGGCCGACACCCAGATCGTGGGATTATACAGAAGGTTGGAGGTCTCCGTGGCCTGACGCTTGCGCGTATTGTTGGGCTCCACATATACAACGTCATTTTGGCGCAGATAGTATGCAGGGCTCTCCATAAGCGATTTAGTATCCGTCAGGTCAACACGCAGAGCCAGGTCCTTGCCATTTTCCTCACGCACCACGAGCACGTTCTTGCGATTGCCGGTGATGCTTAGGTCGCCGGCGAGTGAGATGGCCTGAAGCAAGGTCATATTGTCGCGCTCAATCGGGTATTGTCCGGGATTGTTGACATCACCGAGCACGGAGATACGCGCATTGAGATATTCCACAGTCACCACCGGGTCTTTCACCAGACCGCGGCTCAAAATCTCATTCTTGATAAGTTCGGCCACGCCGTAACGGTTGAGGCCGGCCACGTGCAGTTTGCCGATCAGCGGAAAATCTATATTGCCGTCCGGGTCAATAGTATATGCAGCGGCCTTCGACTCCATTGTCGAACCGTTGGTGCCCGTGCCGATACGGTATTGAGCGATGGCAAGGTTGAAGGCTACGGCCAGTTCCGGGTCCTTCGACGTCACGATGATAGCCAGTTTGTCATCCGGCTGCACGGTGATGCGCACCGGCGGTGCTACGGCTTGCGTCTGATTGTTTTCAAAACCCTGCATATATGTGATGTCCTTAGGCACTTTANNGGAGGTGAGCAGANGAGCTGCGCAGGCTATGAGGATGACTTTCTTCAGNTTCATTTCTTTTGTTCAGTTAATGTATTATGGTCCCTACTTATGATAGAGACATTGTTTTGAGTCCTGCTTGCGGAGGTATTAAATTAGTCCACAGGCAGTTGCGACGATTGCAGGAAGAATTTTTACTACGGTGGTCTGAAGTCATGATAAAGGAATATACTGCATTGGGAATGCCGTTTTTATCAATCATGAGTACCTACAAGCTTTAATAGCCTGAAACGCAGTCTTGCAAAATTATAAAAAAAACTCCATATAGACAAACCATATTTCACCTATGTCCAATGAGAGTGCAGGATACAGTTTAATTTCAGGAAAGGTGTCTTATTATTCTTTGAATAATTCTGAATGTGAACCGAGACGCAGTAAGGTTTTAAACTGCCGTGTGTATCTGAGTGTCTTCATAATCCCATAGATTTGAGCATTGCCTCAACGCTTGAAGTGTCTATTGGCCCCTCCAATTTCCCGGCGCGTGCATCCTCAATAGCTGCTTTAGTGAGTTCATTCGGCTCATGATATACAGCATCAAGGAGTATGCCCTCCACATAATTATTAAGACTCCTGCGATCTTTCGCCGCCAATTCTTTAAGTTTGTCAAGGAGATAGGTAGGCAAGCGGAAAACGTGCGCCTTCTTTTCTAATGCAAAATCCATATTGATATCATTTAGATTACAAAATAAATATATTTCAGCTACACCTGCAAATGTTTTAATATGAAAATTAAGACTTATGTATTTTTCTTCTTGGAATTTTATCCTTTGAAAACGCAGAGTCTCAGTATTACGTAGGCGATAAAGCAGGCGGTCAGCAGGGCGCCCTCCATGCGGTTGATAACGCGACTGCCGTAGACTCGCGCCACAAGCCAGAACAGCACTGATGCCACCACCATGGTGATGATGTCAAAGTTGCCTACTCCCGCAAATGGCAGCGGTCTGATGACAGCAGAGCAACCCAACACCATAAAGATATTGAAGATATTGCTGCCGATGACATTGCCGATGGCTATACCCTGATTACCTTTAAGAGCGGCCGTCACCGAGGTGGCCAGTTCGGGAAGGGATGTGCCGGTGGCCACTATCGTCAGACCGATTACCGCATCGCTTACACCTAAGGATGTTGCCACGCCGGAGGCACCGTCTACAAACATATCCCCGCCGAATATCAATGCTGCAAGTCCGACCACGGTCCAGGTAATCCCTTTCCATATCGGCATCTGTCGCTGAGCGGCTGCCTTGTTGGCTGAAGGATCGGCAGCCGCTTCATTTTCGGGCAGCGACTTGGCCGTACTGAAGGTATGGCGCATGAAGATGCAGAAAAAGAGGAGCAGCAGGATGCCCTCCACACGTGTCACCACCGGGGGAGTGCCGTCGAGATATCCGGAGAAGCCTATGGCTGCAAGTGCCACTGATGAGAGTACCACCAGCGGTATGTCGGTGCTCAAGACAGACCGCTCCACAGTTATCGGGCGTACAAGGGCTGTAACACCGATGANGACAAAGACGTTGAAGATGTTGCTGCCCACGACGTTGCCCACGGCAATGCCCGGANTGTCTGCCACGGCGGAGGTAATGCTTATCACCAGCNCCGGGGCTGACGTGCCGAAGGCTACAATCGTCAAGCCCNCCANCAGGTCAGACANGCCAAACCGGCGGGCAATAGATGTGGCTCCATCCGTAAGCATATTCGCCCCCACAAGAATAAGCCCCAACCCGAGAATCAGAAATATAATATCCATATATCTATCATTTTATATATAAGGAGCTTTCAGTGCAACGTATGGACATNCCNCCGGCATGTTTATCCGCCACATCGCAAAGCGATAAACACTACNTCATATATNTAGCGTATTTTAGCAATATTTATTTTATCCTCCCTCAAACCAATTTAATCTTTCTAATGNTTTAATAATCAAAGTACGAAATCATATCGTACTCCGCTTATAAGAAATTGTATTAATTTTTTACTATAAAAACACAAATTACTATGGAAACAGCACCTCTAAAAGGTATTTAAGTCGTTGACTTTACAGAAGTTCAATCAGGTCCTTCATGTACACAGATGCTCGCATGGCTCGGAGCAGACGTTATCAAAATCGAACGTCCCGGTGTGGGCGACGCTACTCGTAAGGAATTGCAATTCAATCCTGATCTGCCGAGCTACTACTTCCTGCAGCTCAACAGCGACAAAAAATCTCTCACACTTGATGCCAAGACTCCTGACGGTAAGGCAATTCTGACCAAACTTATCAAGGAGTGCGATATGTTTGTGGAAAATCTGCACCCGGGAGCCATGGATAAATTGGGCTTCGGTTGGGAAGCCGTACACGCTCTCAACCCCAGATGTATCTACGGTACGATCAAGGGTTTCCCTCTTTCATCAAAGTATAAAGACCTTAAGGCTTACGAGCCTATCGCACAGGTGACTGCCGCCGCTGCATCAACAACCGGTTGGTTTGAAGGTGAATATGATATTCCGACACAGTCCGGCGCCGCATTAGGTGACTCCAACACCGGTATGCATCTTCTGATCGGTCTGCTGGCTGCCCTGCAGCAGCGTAATAATACCGGTGAAGGTTGCTACGTATATCAGTCAATGCACAATGCTTGTCTTAACCTCTGCCGTATCAAGACCCGTGACCAGCTCACTCTTGACAAGATTGGTTATCTGACACAGTTCCCGCAGTATCCTGACGGTCAGTTTGGCGACTGTGTGCCTCGTGCCGGTAATATCGAAGGTGGGGGCGTGCTCGGTTGGACATACAAATGTAAACCCGCCGGCGGTTATGACACTGAAAAGAATGACAACAATTTCGTATACATCATACTGCAGCGCGGTGAGAAAGACTTTGAGGCAGCATGCAAGGCTATGGGCTTCGAAGACTGGTTGACCAATCCTGACTTCAACACAGCGGACGCACGTGACCGTCACAAACAGGCCATATACGAGCGTATCGGACAATGGACTGCCGACAAGACCAAATTTGAGGTGACAGACATCCTCGGTGCGGCAGGTGTGCCTGTTGGTCCGGTGCTCTCCACTAAGGAGATAATGACAGACGAGTCACTTTACGATGGCAATACATTGGTAAGAATCAATCAGGGAGGTGAGATCGGTGAGTTTGTCACTGTCGGATGTCCGTTCACAATGAGCAACTACCAGCCTACCTACGGTCCGGCTCCTTCATTGGGTGGAAATACTGAAGAGGTGCTCACATCATTAGGCTATACAGCCGAGCAGCAGGCTGAATTTGCCAAGAACGGCACTACCAAACCCCTTGCAGACGGACAGATGTAATCCACTATAATCATTATCTTGAATTAATTATGGAAAATACAAATAATAACAATACGAAAACTCCGGCGGGAAATGCGCCGGAGTTTCCCGAGCAGGTGACGGGTATGTATATCCTGGCGGAGTCTCTCAGACGACTCGGTCTGATGGATGTATATGGTCTGGTAGGCATACCGGTGACGGAGGTGGCATACGCCATGCAGAAGATAGGTATGAACTATTACGGTTTCCGTTTCGAGCAGCAGGCCGGCATGGCAGCCGCTACTCACGGATATCTTACCCGTAAGCCGGGTGTCTTGCTGACTGTATCCTCACTCGGATTTCTTAATGGTCTGACTGCCACTACGAATGCTACGGTCAACTGCTATCCGATGATACAGATATCCGGTGCCTCCGACCCCACTATGGTGGATATGAATATGGGTACATACGAGCAGCTCGATCAGCTCAATACGGCCCGTCCCCTCGTCAAGGCTGCCTTCCGTTGCAGTTATGCCAAGGATATTCCTTCGGCTGTGGCAAGGGCTTATCGCGCCGCTGTGAGCGGTCGCCCCGGAGGTGTCTATATCGATATGACTACTCCCGCGCTTGGTGAAGTGATGAACCGTGAGGATGCTGAAAAGCTCTTCTACACTCCGGTAGATGTATATTCTCCCGTGGCTCCCAATCAGGATGCCGTCAATCGTGCAGTGGAGATTTTGGCCTCCGCCAAGCGTCCGGCTCTCCTGTTAGGTAAGGGCGCCGCTTACGCTCAGGTAGAAGATCAGCTCAAGCAACTCTCAGATACATATAACATTCCGTATCTGGCCATGTCGATGGCAAAGGGACTACTTCCCGACAAGGCTCCCCTGAGTGCCCTCTCTTGCAGAAGCACTATAATGGAGCAGGCTGATGTAGTGATGGTGGTGGGAGCCAGAATCAACTGGATGCTCTCCTTTGGCCGTGGCAAATGGAATCCTAACATCAAGTTCATACAGCTTGACGTAGAGCCCGAGGAGATAGACCGTAACGTGCCTATCGCTGCTCCGGTGGTAGGCGATATGTCACTCTCTCTTGCGGCCATCCTTGATGGTCTGAAAGGAAAGAAGATGAGCGCTGACCCGAACTGGGTGTCCTCTCTTCAGGCAGAAGGAAAGGCTAAGGATGAGAAATTCGCTCTCCGTCTCAAAGAGGCCGCTACGGCATCGCCTATGACTCACTGGACTGCTTTAGGAGCCATCAAGCCTGTGCTTGAATCCAATCCGGATGTCATCCTTATCAATGAGGGCGCCAATACGCTTGATGACTGTCGTGATACCGTCGACATGGCTCTGCCTCGTCATCGTGTAGACTGCGCTACATGGTCGATCATGGGTATGGGCATGGGCTCCACAATCGGAGCTGCCGTAGCCACCGGCAAGAGCGTCGTAGCCGTAGAGGGCGACTCCGCATTCGGTTTCTCAGGAATGGACTTTGCTACAATCTGCCGCTACAAGTTGCCTTGCACAGTGGTGATCTTCAACAATGGCGGTATCTACAACGGTGTCGGTGTCAATNCTTCAGGTTCCGACNAGCCCGCTCCTACCACATTGNATATCCATGCACGTTATGACAAGCTCGGTGATGCCTTCGGTGCTCNGACTTATTACGTCACCACACCGGAAGAGCTGACTAAGGCTCTTACGGAGGCCATCGCTTCACGCAAGCCTTGTCTTATCGACGTGCAGCTCGCTGCCGACTCCGGCAAGGAGAGTGGTCACATCGGATATCTTAATCCTGCACCGCTAATCAAATACACTGTTTAATTAAAGAGGTAAGCCATGTTTCACGTTATATTTTATGCAATAGTCCCGATTGTCGTNGTGATGTTAGCGGGATATATTGCCGGCAAAAAGGGAGCGTTTACTGGAGCGGACTCCAAGAAATTCAATAAGGTAGTGCTTGACTTCGCATTGCCGGCCNNCCTTTTTGTCTCAATCGTGCAGGCAAGCCGTGATGATCTGGCAAAGGANTTGAANCTCACTTTGGTGTCGGTAATCGGCATTATGGGATGTTTCATGCTGGTATACTTTATCTTTAAGTATTGCTTCAAGAAAAATACCGGTGCTGACGCCGCCGTTTCGGCTCTTATCAGTGGTTCACCGACCATCGGATTCCTCGGATTTGCCGTTCTGGAGCCTATCTTCGGCACAAAGCCCTCTGTAGCTCTTGTAGTGGCTATCGTAGGTATCGTGGTCAACGCTATCGGTATTCCGGTAGGATTGTCGCTGATGAATGCCTCTCTTGCCAAACAGAACCCGAATGCTAAGAAGCAGAATCCCTTCAAGCCTGTGCTTCATGCGCTGGCGCAGCCAGTGGCCTGGGCTCCTATCCTGGCTGTAGTGATGGTGCTCATCGGCATTAAGTGGCCTCCTTTCCTGAGCCCGTCGTTCGACCTTATCGCTAAGGCCAACGCCTCAATGGCCGTCTTCTCAGCCGGTATTACACTTTCGGCTATCAAGATATCTGTCAATTGGCAGGTGATACTCGGTTCGATCATGAAGATGATCGTCATGCCGCTCGTAGTACTGACACTTGGTCTGCTCTTCCACATGGATCCCTTCAACCTGAAGATGCTCGTTGTGGCTGCAGCCCTTCCCCCGGCATTCTCCGGTATCATCATTGCTGATGAGAATGATGTATACGTCAGCACGGGTACGTCATCTCTGACACTGAGTGTGATCCTCTTCGTAGGCTTCTGCCCGCTCTGGATCTACCTCACCGATGTAGCCCTCCACATGTTTGCATAACCAAAAGCATACAAAATTAGAATTAGCATTATCAAAATCAAAAAACCGACCGAAGGATAGAAATCCCTCGGTCGATTTTTTTATATGTATCTCTATCGCAGTTCCATAGGGACTGAATTTCATTAACCGGGTACGTAGTGCCCGGATAAAGTAACACCACACCAACTCTCCGTCCCGGAGGGACGGTATCTCGACAAATGTTAAATGCAGTCCCTCCGGGACAGTCGGTAGAGAGCGGTCATTACCTCCGGGCACTACGTACCCGGTTACTGAGATTTTACCCCTCCGGGGTACTTGGATTCTTCTAATTTATTGTATTTTCATTAAAATTTCGTATTTTTGTGAAAACATCCACTTACACAAAATTATATGAAAAGAATAATCTTATCTCTCTGTGCCGTTATTTCCATCCTCACCGTTTCGGCACAATCCAAAGTCTATATGACCCGTGAGATCTCTCCGGAGTCGCTCGTCAAAATATATCAGGCTCTCGGCCGACCGGCTGACGGTAAACGCGTGGCAGTAAAGATCAGCACCGGAGAGGCCGGAAATCCCAATTATCTGAAGCCTACACTTATCAAGGCGCTCGTTGACACCGTTCACGGTACTATCGTGGAATGCAACACTGCCTACGCCGGTAAGCGCAACACTTTCGAGGCTCATTGGCAGACCGTCCATGAGCATGGATATGACTCCATTGCGCCCGTTGACCTTATGGATGAAGAGGGCGACATGAGAATACCGGTACGCGACCAGAAGCACATCAAGTATGACATCGTGGGCGATCATCTGCCGCGCTATGACTATATGGTAAACCTTGCCCACTTCAAGGGTCATGCCATGGGTGGTTACGGTGGCGTCCTCAAGAATGCAAGCATAGGGGTAGCCTCGGCTGCCGGCAAAGCCTATATCCACTCCGCCGGCAAAACTGACGATGTGGAGGGCCTATGGGGCAATATCGCCGAGCAAGACCTCTTCCTTGAGTCAATGGCCTCTGCAGCGCAAGGCGTAGCTGATTATTTCGGCGACAATATCGTATATATCAACGTGATGAACAATATGTCAGTAGACTGCGACTGCGCTGCTCATCCTTCAGAGGTGCTGCTTGCCGACTACGGCATATTGGCTTCAACCGACCCCGTAGCGCTCGACAAGGCCTGCACAGACATTATCTTCAATATGACGCCAAGCGAAGGTAATGACAACGCACCGCTCATCGAACGTATCACCAGTCGTCACGGTCTTCATACCATCGAGCACGCAGAGGCTATTGGGTTGGGCACCACGGAATATGAAATAGTCAATCTTGATGATTGAAACAATATAATAAAAGATAAATCCTGTAAGTCCCTGTGCATGATTGCACAGGGACTTATTTTTAATTTTTTTTATCACGGTCAACAAACCTTTTTATCGGCCTCTGTGTTATAAATACAGAAAGTAAGAAATCGTTTCATGATGTTAGGTTAGTTATTAAAAGTATTATGGAAAACAACAATGTGGCGGCCTGAGAAGGTCGCCACATCTTTTTTCACTAATTTGAAACTAAAGAAAAATATATTATATTTGCAAAATATAGCATTTATCTAATGGATTTATAACATTATAAATATGCCGAATATGGATAGGATTGCTTTTACTAATATTGACAAGATGTTCCAGCATCTGGACAACGTGGCATCATACGCTGCCCTTGATGATGATGCCCGCAGGGAATATGATGCAGACGTGAAGGCCTACCGTACTATCGTAGGCCAGATAGAATATGCCTCCCTCAAAAATATGCAGAAAGGTCTTGAGAAGGGTCGTGCAGAAGGTCGCGCAGAGGGTCGCGCAGAGGGTCGCGCTGATATGATTAAGGCAATGTATGCGCAAGGATTATCAATAGATATGATAGCTTCCATCGCAGGGATATCAGCTGAAGAAGTGGCAAAAATTCTTTAGGTTCTTTCCACGTCGCCACTTCTTGCGTACCACCAAGCTGTTTTTTAATTAACCTTAGCTATGAAAAAAAGGAGGCTTTCCCAGCCATCACTTATTTTGATTTACTTAGTATCTGTATTTTGCGCTCTTCAAGCGCATGGTGCGGATAATCCGGATAAAACTCTTGCTGACCGAATCAGAAGCCGTCTTGAGATGGCTGACAGCCTTCACAGCGTAGGCAAAACAGACACTGCCGCAATTTTAGGAAAGGAGACTATCCGGCTCGCTGAAAAGACCGGTGACCCAATTCTGAAAATCGCTTCCAATTCCGCTCAGGGAGTGTATCTACGCTCTCTCGGCCGAGTGGATGAAGCCCTTGAATGTTATAACAAAGGGTTGGCACTGGCTACCTCCAAAGATTTTCGGCAAAATCCAAGTCAGGAAGTCATTGAGGAGATCGCCTCGTTGTATATAAACCTGGCGGTTCTCAACCTCGATATGCAAAATAAGTCGGAGGCCGCAAAGAATGCCAGACTTTCCGGAGAATGGATATCCAAGAGTGCAGATCCCGGTCTTAAAAGCATAATATTCGGAGTGGGAGGTTCTGTGCTTACAGGTACAGGCGACTATGATAAAGCACTTNAATTTCAAGACTTGGCATANAGCAATGCCGAGAAAGCGAATGATCAGGACGCTGCTTTCNNTNNNGCTGCATNCTNTATGCTTTTGGNAGACNGGACAAAAAATCCGGCTGCCAAAGAAATGTGGCAGGGGAGGTGTGAGGCAATGCTTCCCGATATTACAGCAATGATGAGTAGACTTGTCTATTTTCAGGCACAATGCTCTATCGCCTTGAAAAATGATAAGCCAAAGGATGCCCTTGTATGGTTTGACAGGATTTTACAACTTGACGGTATTGATAATCTTCCCTTCGTAAAGTATGATTGCTATAACAACATGCACCTTGCCTACTCCAAGATCGGGGATTACAAGAATGCCTACCGGACACTTTTGATAGGCAATGAGTTGCGTGACTCCATTTGGGAGAAACAAAAAGAGGAAAACCTTCGCGATCTTACTATTAAATACGAGACAAAAGAGACTGAACTGGCGTTGGCTCAAAGTGAGGCCAAACGCTCACGCATACTCGCCTGGCTATTTGCTGCTGCTACATTGATAGCACTCGGTATTGTAGTCTTCATCGCCTACGTCTCAAGACAACGGCGCCGTCGGCTCAAAAAAGAAATGGAATTTGCAGCATTGAAGAGAGACACGGAGCGACGCCTCACCGAAGAATATATCGGAGGTCTCGAAAACGAGCGGCAGCGACTCGCAAGCGAATTGCATGACGGGGTATGCAACGATCTGCTCGCCATCCAGATGAATATCCACAAGGAGGGACTTACAGCCAATACCGAGGATATGATTACTAAATGCCGGGACTCGGTAAGACGTATTTCCCATGAACTTATGCCTCCTGAATTTCACTATGCCACGCTTGAGGAGGTGATACGCTATCACGTCAGCAAAAACCGCGAGGCTACACCCGCCACCCTCTCCATAGAATATAACGCAGAGATAGAAGAGGCCGACTGGAATGATATCCCCGATGAGAAAGCACTTGAAGTATACAGAATACTTCAGGAAGCGCTTAGCAACGCCATACGTCATTCCGGTGCCGACAAAATCAGAGTTGTTCTTTCGTTGAGCGGCGAGGCTTTAGTTTTAAGAGTTGTAGACAACGGGCGGTTTAACTCATCATCTAAGAAAGGAATAGGACTGGAGTCAATTAATAGGAGAGCAAAGGCTATCGGTGGAACGATACAGTTGAATTATCTCTCTGAAGGAGGCACTGAGTTAGTGTTGAAAACTAATATTTAACGNTTTAAANCGATTTNACNTATCATTAACTNCATCGGGTCTCAAAAACTACGGAATACCGTAATTGACAGACGTTATCTTTCGCAATATCTTTGTATTTTGTAAAAATACATGCGAAAAATAGCAGATGAAGCCCGTAAATACCATACCGACACAGTTGAAAATCGCTCTTGTAGACGACCATGACCTGGTCAGAGAAGGTCTGAATGCGGTGCTTGTCAGCAACGGTGCCTCGCATGTCGACAAATTTGGCTCCGGTACCGCTCTTATAGAGAGTNNTGACTCCGGCAAGACCTACGATTTCTTGTGTTATAGANCNGGNATTGCCTGACATTGACGGCTTCGTGCTTATAGAGATGCTTCGTGCAAGAAATCCCGAGGCGCAGATAATAGTGAGCACAGTGCATGATGAGGTGTGGACACTTCGCAAGCTACTGTCGCGCGACGTAAACGCCATCATATATAAATCCGGCGATGGAAATGAAATTGTTGAGGCGATTTTCGAGATAATGGACGGACACAAATACTATTGTACTGAGGCTCGTAAGACCCTCCAAGCCGCCGAAGATAATTCCATTCATCCCACAAGCCGCNAGTTGCAAGTGCTTTACCAGATTGCCCATGGGAAGACATCACGCGAAATTGCCGCCGCTATGTTTATCACCGAGAATACCGTTGAGNCTCATCGCNAGGCCCTTTTCTCTAAGTTGGGGGCTGTGAACGCAGCCGATCTCATCATCAAGTCTATAGAACGCGGATATCTGAAAAAGAACTTTGGCAATCATCATAATTAGAATTTTTTTAAGTTTAACAATAACACTAACTGCTATGAAATTTTTTAAATTACTTGCGGCAGCTCTTTGCTTCCTATTCCTTGCAGCCTGCTCGGGCAGTTCCGCTTATAATGCTGAAGAATGCAAGCAACTCGCCGAAATGGCTTCCAATAAAGAATCTTTTACTGAAAAAGACTATGGTCGGATGATCGATCAGTTTGGCGCTATTACCAAGACAATGACCGACGCGTATGACAAATATGGCGATGAGGCTTATATGGACTCTCTTAGTGCCACTCCCGAAGGGAAAGAAATGCTGACATATTTCGTAGGTTTCGGCATGTATCTCAACGATCATACCGACGATATGTCAAACAGTCAGAAATTAAACTATGCCAAAATAGCCAAAGGCTTGGAAAAAATCACTAAATAAAAGAATACGACTATGAAGAAAAAGATATTAATGGCTGCGATTGCCATTTTAGCAACTGCAGCGCCTGTTTCGGTCTCGGCTCAAGGCCTCGGTGGATTCCTTAAGAAGGCTGAAAAAGCTGTTAATAAGGGAAAGAAAGTGCTTGACCAAGCGGCCGGCAACGAGAATAATAGCACTGCACAGACCAACAACACGGAAGCCAACGTAAAGGCTGCCATGCTCTCCAACGGAATAGAGGTTTTCAATCCGATTGCCGAATGGATTGATATAGAGCCTATCGGTCTATACGGTGTGTCAAAAACCGAAAATTATGGCGACGCATACCTCGTAATGAAGGTGACTATGAAGGCGCCAAAGGAGACTGCCCTTTTCGGAAGCAGTATTGACAATAAGAAAATGATAGCTGCTGATGCTCAGGGAAAAGTATATAACATTGACTCAAGCGGCGCCAGACGCTATGACGTGCCTGAGGGCATCCCTGTAATAATAAAGATGGCCGAAGAGGATATGATGTTTCAGGACATCAAGAAAAATGTGGATAGCATGCAGGTAGTAAAATTCGGCGTCAATATAGATGCATCCAAATATGGAAACCTCACTCTGAAGAACGTCCCGATTTTCTGGGATGTAGAACCGGAATTCTGATCTACTAATTGATTATATATCCCGTAAGACCCGGTGCAGTTATGCATAGGGTCTTACTTTTTTTGCTCTCCATCACCAAACATTTCATGAAATTTCCTATCTTTGCTGAATATATCAATAATACTTAACTAAATAAAACCTGTATCAATGAANAAATCATTACNTTTAGGTCNTGGNATGATGATGGGTCTCTCAGCGCTTGCTGAAGACTATTTCGTCTACCTGCAAAACACAGCAANCTGGCAGACACCNNCTGTCTGGGCTTGGTCAGATGCCGGCAACTGCAATCGCAATGGTAATTGGCCCGGCGACCAGATGACTAAAGAGGGCGACCTTTGGAAATGGACCGCTCCCGACGGAAAGGTGCCCACACAAATCATATTCTCCAACAACGGCGGCAATCAGACTAAAGACCTCAAATATGTCAATGAGGCGACATACGACTGCAACGGACAGATAGTATCAGGCGGTGGCGACGACCCCATCACCCCGGTTACTCCTCCCGAAGGCGGCGACTTCGCTCCCGGTAAATATCTTATCACCGACTACTATCAGGTAAATCCCGAAGGCAAGGTGGGCTCAAACAAGACCATCAGCGTCACCGGCGGTCAGAAAAACGGTGCTCTCTCACATTGGTCTGCTGACGAATTGATAGCCCAGGGTGTGGCTCGCGACGTATGTATGGCCATCAAGGGTATTCATGAGCGCCCCGTAGTAGACACTTACGCTCTCTATGCCGCTTACGACAATGCCAACCTTTATCTCGGCGTGCAGTATGTATACACCGTCTACGACCAGTATGGCGAAGGCTACCAGCCCGGTGAGTCAAAGCCCTACAACATGGACGGCAAAATCATGATCGCCTTTGATATCGACCCCAAAAAGGCTTGTGACGGCACACTTACCAACGGTGCTTCCGTATGGTTTGACAAGAAATACACCACCTTCGACAACGGTATGGACTGCCTCTTCCTCGGCTCTACCAAACCCGGTGTAGGAAATCCCGGTCTCTTCGTGCCCAATGCTTCCGGCAAATTCGACTACAATAATCCGGCTTCCTGCAAGAGCCACAGCGTGGTATATGGCTACGACGACGGTCTGCTCTCATCAATCGACCATATCTGGGGTCCCGAGAAATTCCGCTACGATCCGGAAATCCTCACCGGCAATACCGGCTTCGCTGACCTTAAAGAGCAGATTGCCAAGTTGGGCGGCAAAGACTCCGACCATACTTTCTATGAGTTTAAATTCCCCCTCTCTGACCTCGGCATCAATGAGGAATACATCAAGAAATACGGCATCGGCGTCATGATCGTGGATATCTACGGCTCAAGCGCTCACTCTTGCACTCCCTACGACCCCTCAATGTTTGATGCTGTCAACGAAAGCTACTCTCAAGACCCTTCCACCTCTAAGGAGAAAGAGGATGTCGACGTGATCACTTACGGTTTCGCCCGCATCGGCAAACTCGCCGGCAGCACTTCCGCCGTTGAGACAGTCGTAGCAGAAGAGGCTGACGCTCCCGTAGAGTATTACAATCTTCAGGGTATCCGCGTAGCAGAACCCGCTCACGGCCTTTACATCAAGCGTCAAGGCAACAAAGCCACTAAGGTAATCTTCTAATAAAGCAATCTCCGCCTCCCAAGAGGTAAGCAAAAATAAAATCAGCCCCACATGCCATTTGCGGGGCTGATTCTTTTAATTTTAAATTGCGGAGTCGGGCAGATGCGAGACTCCGCAATTCCTTATCAGAGTTTCACTTTGGTATCGGCGATGATGACGATGCCGCTCAGGTCGAGGCTGATGACGTTGCGTCCGGCCTCCAGACGGATTGAGCGTAGTGCGCGACCGTCAATGTCATACACTGTCACCACCGTAGCCTCCGGTGAGTAAATCACGAGTTTGCCGCCTTCGCTCGACACGGTCATTGTCTCGCAGTCGCCGGCTATTTCGCCCACCTCTGTCGGATCAACAGTAGCCGGGAGATTGGTCTCGATTTCACTCACGCTTGTCGGCGAGGTAGCATAGATGCCGNATGGCATCACCGTCANCTTGGNCGGCTCGGCGTTCTCTTCAGAAAGCAGCATCGGCTCGGGCTGCCCGGCCACGAANGCCGTAGCCTTTTCATTGAGCANATAAGTGGTCTCCGCAGGGAGCGATACCTCCTTGTAAGTAGCGTGGAGCGAATACTCCTTGCCGTTGACGCTTATCTCAGTCGGAGTGGCGGGCACTTTGCCGGTAGTGGCGGCAAAGGTGTATTCTCCGGCGGTGGCGGCATGGAAGAGCACGGGAGTATTTGCCTTGATGGCTGCCACGCTACTCAGACCCTCCGCATTATCTTCGAGAGTGAAGATATAATTGGCCTTTTTGTCGCTGTCCTGTCCGGCAGAGATGGTGATTTCTACTTCGTTGCCTTCTGCGTCCTTGATACTCATTACGTCAAAGGGCACTGCCATGCCGGTCCAGCCGTCATTTTCCGACGTCAGGGTGATGGCAGTATTCTCATCGAGAGTGAAGGCATGAGGAATGGCCATCGGATATTCAGCCTTCAGACTTACATTCTGCTTGGCGGAGTATGTGCGGCCTTCACGCTCCAGGACAGAGCCGTCAGGCTGTGTCTCGGATATCATGCCGGATGATGTGGTGAGGATGTTGCCGTGAGTCACGGGCATTGTCACGCCCTCATCGAGAATTATGAAGCAGTTGGGGTTCAGTCCCTCGAATGCCTTCTCGCTAACGCCTGCTGCGCGACGTCCCTTAGCCTGCTGAGGTTCGGAGGCGGAAGAGGTATGGTCGGCAAGCAAGGTGATGTTGGTAAGATTTTCGCAACCGCTGAATGCGCCCTCACCGATAGAGTTGATACCGGTGAGTTTGATGGATTCAAGCGATTTGCAATCCTTGAATGCACCGTCGCCTACAGACACTACAGATGCGGGTATCTCTACCGCCTGAAGTGACGAGCAACCGCTGAACATATTGTCGGCAATTTCAGTAACAGCGGGGAGCGAGACAACTGTCAGTTCGCTCATTCCGGCGAAAGCGCCTTCCGTGAGTTCACCCTCCATATCGGAAAGGTCGAGGTTTTCTATGCCCGGGAAGCACTTGAGCGCTTGGCTGAGGTCTTCGGATGATATCTGTCCTGTAAGCGCTATCGATGAGATGCCCTCGGTCTGCTCCGGATTAAGCGAAGCGATCTCATTGGCGTTGAGCGTGGCGCCGTCTGTGGGTACAGCAAAGATGGTCACCTCACGGTTTGCGTTCGTGACGTCAATAGCATAATATCCCTCCTCATCGGGAGTGATCTCCTGCTGGCCGAGCATTACGTGCGACTCGATGGCTTCGGCATGTTCCGAATTGTAGTCGAGACGGAAGCGGACGGTGGAGTTTTCGGCCACGTTCTTCAGCACCGGTGCAAGAGCATTCGTGCGGTCAAACTCACCTGACTTGTATTCAGCCTCGTTCTCCACCTCAGGTTCGCCGATGGTGAATAGGTCGGAAGTAGTATTGAATGCAACGTCATACGTATAGAATACCTTGATGTCGTGATTGCCGACACCCTCAGCGGTCTTGGCCGGGTTGAAGAATTCCACGGGAATGTATCCCTCTTCCGTAGGCTGAACGAGTTTGCCGTTGTCATACACGAAGCAGTTCGCAGCCGGATTGGCGAGCTTCAGTTTGTCGCTGACCNCCATCGAACTTAATGAAACATTTTCTCCAAGGAATGAAGNCATGCTTCTTACATCAAGATCCGGATCGGCAGTTACGATACGCGCAGGATCAAAGTTGACGCCATATACCGGTGTTTCAGAANGTATGTTGTATCCATGTGCCTTCCACGCATTGCCGTATATCTCATCATTTTTGGTGGTTCTGTATACGTTCAGATATTCCTCCGGAACGATTACAGTGACCTTTTTAGGATCTTTACATCCCAGATTATAATATTGATACCAGGCAGAGTTGGTAGTGGATTTAGGATTATGGTGAGCCACAATCGGCACACCATCTTTTGTCTGAGGAGCGCCGGGAATGCGTATTATCTCAAGACCATCGCAGCCGAGGAATGCTTCGGTCGCGAGACCGTAGATATATGCTTTGGATGGTTTGATGGGAATGCTAATCAGAGACTCCGGCAATGTTACCTCCTTTATCTTTGGACAGTTCTGGAAAAATCCTGATCCGATTCTTACAACATTGTCAGGAAGAATGATGCTCTCGACAATAGAGGCTGGTAAATCGCTCACACCTGAAGTTGTGAAGAAGGGTGGATGGTTCAAAAAATTGGCATCACCGTTGCCCGGAGCAGTCTCCACGATATTTACCTCGCTTAAGTCCAGTGTCTTGA
>WFLX010200462.1_pt1 | contig 18481 bp, 16 predicted proteins | sample 4967041 | NCBI WGS metagenome assembly WFLX01 (sample SAMN12857096, study PRJNA449069) | gut metagenome | isolation source: stool from male and female vole | host: Microtus ochrogaster | place: USA:Florida | collected 2017
ATTACCCTTTGCGATCTGAAAGGAATGCTGGACGTCTTCGCAAAGAAAATTTTCGGCGAAAACGTAAAGACCCGTCTCCGCCCCTCCTACTTCCCTTTCACCGAGCCTTCGGTTGAAGTGGACGTAAGCTGCTTTGAGTGCGGCGGCAAAGGCTGCCGTCTTTGCAAAGGCACGGGCTGGATTGAAGTTCTGGGCGCAGGCATGGTAAACAGACGCGTTCTGGAAGGCTGCGGCATTGACCCCGACGAATACACCGGCTTTGCGTTCGGTATGGGCATAGAGCGAATTGCAATGCTTAAATACGGCATTAACAATATGAAACTTCTCTTTGAAGGCGACACACGCTTTTTAAAACAGTTCAAGGATTAAGGAGAAAGAAAATGAAAGCACCTTTAAGTTGGCTTAAAGATTACGTAGATATAGACCTTACCACGGAAGAGTTGCAACGCAAACTTTTNGACTNCGGATTTGAAGTTGAAGNNCTTATCGAAGTCGGCAAGGATATTTCGGGCGTGGTTGTCGGCGAAGTTACCGAATGCGAACCGGTTGAAGGNACGCATCTGCACGTNTGCAAAGTNGACTGCGGCGACAAGGGAATNTTCCAGATTTGCTGCGGCGCGGACAACGTTAAAAAGGGCATAAAAGCNCCCTGCGCTCTCGTCGGCGCGACNGTNTACGCAACCGCGAANGACCACGTNACGGTTGAAGGCGTNATGACNATTAANAANGGCAAGCTNCGCGGCATCGAATCGGACGGTATGCTTTGCTCGGGTGCGGAACTGGGCGTAAACGGCGACACCTACGAGGGCGGCGATTACTGCGGACTTCTCATACTGCCCAAAGATTGTAAAAACGGCGAGGACGTAAAACCCATTCTCGGACTTGACGATTACGTTTTCGATATTGCGGTTACCGCTAACAGACCCGACTGCCAGTCGATACTGGGCATCGCGCGCGAAGTTGCCGCAGTTTTAAACAAGCCCGTAAAAGAACCCGACTACACTTTCCANGCGGTCAAGGGCAACTATCCCGAAATTAAAATTTCAGACCTTGCGCCCGATTTGTGTCCGCGGTATATAGGNCACTACGTCAAGGACGTAAAAATAGCCCCCTCCCCCGCGTGGATAAGAAAGNGACTGGCATCCTGCGGACTGCGTTCTATAAGCAACGTCGTCGATATTNCCAACTTCGTTCTACTGGAACTGNGTCAGCCCATGCACGCGTTCGATTTGCGTACCCTTGCCGGCAGAGAAATAGTCGTTCGCCGCGCAAAAGAGGGCGAAACAATTACCACGCTTGACGGCAACGATTTCAAGCTGACGGGCGAAAACCTCGTTATCTGCGACAAGGACAGACCCAACGCATTAGCCGGCGTTATGGGCGGACTTGACAGCGAAATCAAGAACGATACTTCCGAAGTTTTATTCGAGGCGGCAAAGTTTGCGCGAGACAGCGTGAGAAAAACCGCAAGGGCTTTGGGACAGCACACCGACTCTTCCGCGCTGTTTGANAAGGGCGTGAACGAGTACACGACAGAAAACGCNATGCGCCGCGCGCTGAACCTGATNGAANANCTGGGCTGCGGTACGGTAACAGACGTTCACATTGACATAACTACGAAAAACTCCAATCTGACCGCAAAAACCATGACGGTAAGCGTAAGCAAAATCAACGCACTACTGGGTATAACCGTTCCCACCGAAAAGATGGTCAGCATATTAAAAAGTCTGGGCTTCGGCGTAAAAGCGGACGGCGACAGTCTGCATTTGGTTGTGCCGCGCTGGCGCGAGGATATTGACGGTTACCCCGATATTGCCGAAGAGGTTATAAGACTTTACGGCTACGACCACGTTCACAGCACCTTCCTTCCCTCCGCTTTAATTACCAACGGCGGCTACAACGACGAGCAGAAAGCGGAAAACAAATTGAAGCGTACGCTTGTAGGCAAGGGCTTGTACGAGATTTCAACCTACTCCTTCTACTCCGTCAAAGATCTGGATATACTTCACTTTGCGGCGGACGCCGAAGAAAGAAAAACTATCAGAATATTAAATCCCATAAGCGAAGAACTTTCGATTATGCGTACGACTATGGCGCCTTCGATGCTGAACGTAATTGTCAGAAATCTGCGCCGCGGAAATATGGAAGGCAAGCTTTTTGAGCTTGCAAAAGTATATCTCCCCGAAGAGTTGCCCATAACTTCATTCCCCGAAGAACGCGCAACGCTGTGTATGGGTTGCTGGGGCAAAGCGGGATTTTTAGAGCTTAAAGGACTGTGCGAAGCGGTTGCAAGAAATCTGAACACAAGCTTTGAATACGCGCCTTGCGAAAAGCCTTTCCTCCACCCCGGAATGACTGCGGAAATTCTGTGCGACGGAAAACGCGTCGGCTATCTGGGCGTACTTGCTCCCACCGTTGCGGAAGAGCTTGCGCTCGACAGACCGGTGCTTATTGCCGAAATCGACTACGCCGAACTTAAAACGCACGCTAAACCTTTCAGGTACACTCCCATTCCGAAGTTTACCGAAGTTACGCGTGACCTTGCTCTGGTTTGCGATAAAGAGATATCCTGCGGCGAAATTCAAAAGGAAATTTGCTCCGCCTGCAAATACGTGACCGCCGTAAATCTGTTTGATATTTACGTAGGCGCGCAAATAGGCGAAGGCAAAAAGAGTATGGCGTTTAACCTGACCTTTACCCCCAAAGACGAACCCATTGAGGACAGAATCGACGGCTTCGTTAAAAAGATACTCGGCAACCTGAAACGCAAACTAAATATTGATTTAAGATAAGCAAATTCCCCCTTGAACGGGGGAATTTCCACACCGTGTGGAGTAATTTCCACGCATTAGACATTGTATTCTATTACCGTTTGCCGTAGAATTGAATTGTCAAACGGAGGTAAAATTATGACTAAAAGATCTATCGGCGAATTTATGGCGCTGCTTCGTAAAGCCGCAGGCTATACCCAGCAGGAAGTCGCCGAAAAGCTAAACGTTTCAAACAGAACACTCTCTTCATGGGAAACGGACAGAACGGTTCCCGACGTACTTATGCTGCCCGTAATTGCAGAGCTGTACGGTGTTACCGTTGACGAACTTTTACGCGGCGAGCGCAATCAATCAGACGAACCCGCGCAGGTAGAGTTCACGGAAAAATCGCAGCGGTCGATGAGAAAACTGCAATTTGCAAAGTTTTCTTTAAGGAACGTCTGTCTTACAAGTTTCTCATGCGTGGGCGCGTTACTGTTTATACTTGCCGCATGTCTTAACCTTTTTTCCGGCTCCCCTGCCTGGCTTGACGCTTTGATTGGCGCGCTCGGCGGCTGCGGAGTTATAGCGTGTACTATACTGCAAATATACTTTTACTATAAAGCGAAATACGGCGGCGGAATAGTTTTGAGCGAAGATTTGACGGACGACAAAAAGAGTTACGCCCTTGCGCTTAAACGCAAATTTGCGCTATATTTTTTAATAAGCGCGATACCTTTTCTTCTGTTCACCGTTATTCTCGGGGGTATATATTGCGACGTTCAACCTAATAACAGTTACATTTCTTACAACGACCATTATTTAAAAGTTACAATAATATACTACTTAAGAAAACGCTACTTCGTATTTATGTTTATCTGCCTTGCCGCAGGACTTGCAATGCTTGCAACGTATTTTGTTTGCAGTAACGCCGGTTTAAAAAACGTTATGGCAGAAACGCAGTTACAAGCGCATAAATATAATTTAAAACTTGCATGTATTCTGTGCGGTTGCAGCGCCGTTCCCGTAATCGTAATGTTTATAGTATTTCTATGTTGCGGTACATCATACGGATACTCTGACGTCAATGGTAATTGGCGTCACTCTGATTTGCTTTTATTCTATGTGCTGTTTATTTTAGCGGCGGTAGTAAGCAGTGCGGTTTCAGGCATAATTTACGCCGTTAAACGTAAAAGGCAGAATTGCAGCTTTTAACGCTTAAAAAGCCCGCGCAAGCGGGCTTTTCTACGGTTTGTAGAGTTCCGTTCCGCAAACCTGTTGTTGCTTTTTGTATCTTTCGGTTGTAGAATAAAACCAGCTTGCAAGCGCGATAACTATTCAGGAGATAAAAAATGATTAAACAGACTTTGGGCGAATTCCTCGGTGCTTTGCGAAAAGCGCACGGTTACACCCAGCAGGAAGTCGCCGAAAAACTGAACGTTTCAAATAAGACCCTCTCTTCCTGGGAAAACGACAGAACCGCGCCCGACTTATTAATGCTGCCCGCTATTGCCGATTTATACGGCGTGACGATAGACGAGCTTGTACGTTGCGAAAAGAAACCATCCGTACCACCCGAGCAAGCGCAGCTTACCGAAAAACCCGACTCGTCGGAAAGAAAGAGCCGCTACGGCAAATTCATCGCACGCTGCTCACTTTACACCGGAATTGCCTGCCTCTTCGGACTGATATTTACTCTGGCGGGAATTTTATATACGTCAACCGATATTTACTTTTGGGCAAGTCTTTTGCTTTGGATAGCCGGCGGCATGGGTTCAGGCGTATTTATAATAATGATATTCTACGAGCTTAACAGCATTAAAACCGAGGAAGGAATTATTCCCGGCAAACAAATCACCGAAGAAAGCAAAGCGTTTGCGCTCAATTTAAAGCGAAGTGTTTCAATTTATCTTTGTCTTACATCACTGCCCTTTTTAGCGGGTTTGATAGTGCTTTCAGGACTCTGCATTGATTATTGTAACAAAAACGTTGCAATGCATGTTCCTGACGCTCAGTATAATGATTACGTTACACTGCTAAGCGTTCACTCTGTTTTGGTCGCCGCGCTACTTTTAGCCTCAATTTTATATTTTAATTTAAACTACAAGAATGTTGCAAGCGAAAAACAAATTACCACGCACAAAACCAATGTAAAACTCGGGGCAAAAATTTTCGGGTTCGGCGCGATACCTGTTGCCGCAACTTTCATTCTTGCAGTATCCTTATTTTGCTATCCCCCTTTAATTGTGAAAACTCTTTACGCAAACGAAAATATGGATGAATTTGTAACCCATATGCAGACTCTGACGGTTAAAGAGGATGACTATTTTAATACTATTTATGAAATGGAACCGGGCATATATCCTTTAAATTTCCCAAAAACAAATGATGAGGTTGTTGACGTTTTTGACATCGGGTATGGATTTTATTGCAAGGCTAACCCTTTTAGAGAAGTCTATNTTGGTAAAAATTCACCCAATAAAAAAATATGCATNNTATNTAAATCAGGCTATGACAGATNATTTGATTTTGACGCTAACCGCATTTCTTATTCAGCCGAAGACGGGACCAGGTTCGTAGGCTTTTTTGTAAACGCCGCATACTACGATGAAAGGCCTTACGATAAAGAAGCTCACGGAGNAGTNACAATAAAATACTGTGAATTTATTGCTGAAACATCTACCGGTGATACNCTTTATCAATTTATAACCGAAAAAATTATCGATTGCTATTTACCTTTTATGTATTCGTTTATTGCAGTAACAGCGGTAGCAGTTCCCGTTTGCGTTACTTTATATATCGTCAAACGAAAAAAGCAGAATTACGACTTTTAGCAACTAGTTAAAAAAGCGGCGCGTTTAGCGCCGCTTTTATTTTTGCGGAACGAGGGCGGCTCCGTAGCCTGCAAGCGAAGCCTGTAAATATGTATCGGGAATTTTGCCCGTTATAACGCTTTCGCAAATCAGCACCTCTATCGTCGACGCAAGGTTCGTTGACTTGGACGGCATTATTATTGAAATGTCCGAAACAATTTCAAGATACAGAGAGTGCTTTGTCTGGTTAATTCCGGCGTCAACGAATTTTGAAACGAAGCGGCACTCTACGTTGCTTATGGGGATAATTTTCAGGTTTATTTTCTGACCGAAACCCGCAAGCGCTTCAATGCCGGTAAGTGCGCCTATCGGGACGAGAATTCCCTCCTGACTCATCTTGTTTAAGTTTTCCTGCGAAAGATACGCCGTGTCCCTCGCTATTCTGTTTATTTTAAGCGAGTCGGTGGTGATTGAAGTTACGTTGCCGCTTTCGTCGCGGTCAATGGTAACTAGGTCCTCGTAACGCATCGTGTCGTTCAGCGTGTAGTAAATCGCGTCGTTGACCGCAACGGTGGTTACCGAGCGGATAGTTGCCTCGCTAATCGATATAAGCACACGCGTGACGTTGCGCTGANAATATACGAGGGTGGCAATTNCGAACANACATATAAAAATTACGATTATTTTAACCCGTCTGAACTTTTNGTTTTTTTTCGCCTTCATACAAATATTTTATTTTGCAGAGAGCTTGTTTATGTTTTTTATAACACANCGNNGCGGATTACATTCCGCGCCGCTNATATTAATTGCGTTTGGNTTTTGATTTGAATATTAACGCCATTATAAACGAGAAAACTACCGCCGCCGTAACCCCCGCGCTTGCCGCGGACAAAGAGCCTGTAATCGCCTGAAAAAAGCCCTTCTCCGCTCCCTTCATTGCACCGCTTGCCAGAAGATAGCCGAAACCCGAAATGGGTACGGTCGCGCCTGCACCGGCAAATTCAACGAGAGGCTGATATACGCCTATCGCGGTCAACACTACGCCTGCAAGCATAAAGTAGACGAGAATTTTGCCTGCAGTCAAATCCGTGAAGTTTATTACGAGCTGCGCGATTAAACAGATTGCTCCGCCTACCGCAAACGCCTTTAAATAAGCTAAAAATATAAATAAAATTTCCTGTCCCATATCAATACTCCAACTCCACCGCGTGACTTATACAGGGAATGGATTCGCCCTGACCGGACGAAACCGTTGAAAGCAGCGCGCCTGTCGCCGCAAAAAGTATGCGTTTGTAAAGTCCCGAACTCATTTTGGAAAGAACGTACGAATTAAGCACCACCGCCGAACAGCCTGCTCCGCTGCCTCCCTGAAACTCGTCCTCTATAACTTTGTAGATAATTTCGCCGCAGTCCACGTGGCGATCGGAAATATCAAAGCCCTTTTCCCAGGTTAAATCTTTAACTATACGGCTGCCCAGCGCGCCTAAATCGCCGGTTAAAATCATATCGTAATCTTCAGGCGTCGTATCCGTGTCCTGAAAGTGCCGCATTATAGTATCCGCCGCTGCAGGCGCCATTGCCGCGCCCATATTGTTTACGTCGGTCACGCCCAGATCGCACACTCTGCCCATCGTAGCGCTGGTAATTTTAATGCCCTCTTTCGCATTTGTTATCACGCAGCCGCCTGCGCCCGTTACCGTCCACTGCGATTGCGGAGGGCGCGTCGTGCCTTGTTCCAGCGGATAGCGGTACTGCCTTTCAGCCGAAGCAAAATGACTGCCAGTCGCCGCGACCGCGCGTTTTATATAGCCGCCGTCCACCATCATTGCCGCAAGCATCATACTTTCGCTCATAGTTGAACAAGCAGAGTAAACGCCCACGAAAGGGAAATCGTAGTCGCGCGCGGAAAAGCTTGCCGAAATTATCTGGTTTAAAAGGTCGCCGGAAATGAGTACGTCGATATCCTTTTCCTTNAAACCGCCTTTTTCTATCGCCAGTGAAATGGCGTTGGACAGCATTTTACATTCGGCCTTCTCAAAAGTGGGTTCTTCGTACATATCATCGTCAAGGGTTATATCAGCGTAGCCGCCTATAACCCCCGCTTTTTCCTTGGAACCGCATATNGCCGCAAAACCCGAAATTCTGGGCGCGTTCTTAAAAAATACCGTATTACCTTTTNTCATACTGATACTTATAGTTTTTTTCAAACGCGCCTTTTTTGTGCAAAAAAGGACGGTTATCCGCCGTCCGGAATTCTTTTTAATTAAATTGTTTACCGCACAAATCAAGCGCGCTTGCAATTACTGCGTCCATATCGTAATACTTGTACTCGCCCAGCCTGCCGCCGAAAATTACCTTGCTTTCCTTATCGGCGAGCTGTCTGTACTTTTTATAGAGTTCTGTGTTCTTTTCGTCGTTTACAGGATAGTAAGGTTCGTCGCCGCTCTTCCATTCCGAGCTGTACTCGCGGCTTATTACCGTTTTCGGCTGCGCGCCGAATTCGAAAAATTTATGCTCGATTATACGCGTGAAAGGCGTCTTGGCGTCGGTGTAATTCACAACTGCGTTGCCCTGAAAATTAGGTTTGCTTAAGACCTCCGTTTCAAACCGCACCGAGCGGTATTCCAACGCGCCGTATTTGAAATTGAAATACCCGTCTATCGCGCCGGTATATACAACTTTTTGGGCAAGCTTGTCAAGCGCGGCCTTTTTTTCAAGATAGTCGCAATTCAAGCGGACTTCTATGCCGTCAAGCATATTTTCAACCATTTTCGTATATCCGCCTATAGGTATACCCTGATACAGCGCGTTGAAATAATTGTTATCGAAAGTGAACCTGACGGGCAAGCGCTTTATTATAAAGGACGGCAAGCTGTTGCAGGGACGACCCCACTGCTTTTCCGTNTAGCNCTTTATNAGCTTTTCATAGATATCTCTGCCTACGAGCGAAATTGCCTGCTCTTCAAGATTTTTCGGCTCCGTTATCCCTGCCTCTTCGCGCTGCTCTTTTATTTTTGCTTGCGCTTCTTCGGGAGTTACANCGCCCCACATTTTATTGAAAGTGTACATNTTGAATGGCAGCGAATACAACTCGCCGTTGTAGTTCGCCACCGGCGAATTGGTATAGCGGTTGAACGTTGCAAACCCGTTTACGTAATCCCAAACCTTTTTATCGTTGGTATGGAAAATATGCGCGCCGTATTTGTGGACGCTTATTCCCTCGATTTCCTCGGTATAAACGTTGCCCGCGATNTTCGGACGCTTGTCTATAACTAGAGACTTTATTACCGTGTTTTTTTGCCTCGCACGCAAACACCGCTGCGAATAGTCCTGCGCCTACTATTAAATAATCGTATTGCATCTAATTATTTCCTTTTCTACATTATAACACCGGACAGGGCGATTTGCAAGCAAATAGAAAAGGACGGCTATGCCGTCCCGTTATTATATAAACAGATATATTAAACCCACAAGTACGCCAGAGAACACGCCGAACACTATAATCGCTCCGGCGACGGTAAACATTTTTGCCGCCATTCCGTATATCCAGCCTTCGGTTTTGAACTCGATTGCGGGCGACGCAACGCTNTTGGCAAAACCTGTTATAGGCACAATAGAGCCTGCGCCCGCGTGTCTGCCTATTCTGTCGTATACGCCTAAACCTGTTAAAAGCGTTCCCAGAAAAATTAAAACCATTGAGGTACAGCCNGCAAGCTCGTCGCCGGCAAGTCCCGCGTATTCAAGCATAAACCTGATAAACTGACCTATGCAGCAGATAAGTCCNCCTACGCCGAAAGCAGACAGACAATTCTTGAAATGCTTCGTGGGCGGATCCTGCGTCTTTACNTAATTTAAATAATTTTCGTTGCGGTTTTTACTTGCCCTGCCTGTCATTTTTTACGNTCTCCCCTTTTACGCCTTTAATATAACTCTCGCGCTCGTCGCGGCGGTTTAAATCGTACTCTCTTCTCATCTTCTGTACATCCTGTCGTTGAAATAAAGGGTGACCTTTTCGGGCATAACGTGAGACATTATGCGGTAAGCCGAATTTTTAAAGCCGCTTGCCCTTATTACCGGAGGCTTGTCCGCGTAAACTACTTCGCAGATATCTTCGGCGACTTCCGCAGGAGACATACCGGTCTGTTCCATATCCGCAAGCGCGGCGACCGCCTTGTTTAAGCTTTGAGCGTAAGTCTTGTTTTCATCGTCGGAATAGACCTTTCTTTTAAAAGTAAAGCCCGTAGCCGTACCGCCGGGAAGCAACGCGGTAACTTTTATTCCGTAAGGTTTAAGCTCGTAATAAGCTTCGCGCACGAGCATTTCGAGCGCGGACTTTGATGCCGAATAGAATGAATCGTAAAGTATAGGCACNTCGCCNCCGAGCGAGCCGACAAGCACTATTCTTCCGCCCCTGTCCTNCATGAAGGNAATTGCCGCCTGCATTNCCTTTAACGCGCCGNAAAAGTTGACGTCGNAAAGATAGCGGTAATCGCTCTCCTTTGNGTACTCTANGGGCGCAGNCATAGAANAGCCGGCGCTGTAAATAAGCGCGTCAATGCCGTACTTTTCGCCGACCATTGTAATGACGTCGGTCAGGGTGCTGCCTGCCGCTACGTCCGCTATCATATTTTTGATTTTCGCATTTTTGCAGGGCGTACGCGAAACGTTAATAACGTTCCAGCCGCGGTTTGCAAGCCGAAGGCAGGTTTCACAGCCTATGCCGGAGCTTCCGCCCACGACTATTGCAGTTGATTNATTTTTTTCCATACGACTATTTTGGGAAATTTTTCAACTATNTATACGCGNCGGACAAATGAAAATGCGGCGCGCGAGCGCCGCATNAATCAGNCGAATGCTACGTCTAAAATCATCATCAGAGCGAAGCCGAAAACCACGCCCACCGTAGCTTTTATTTTGCCTCCGGCAAAGGATTCGGGGATAAGTTCGGAACAGACCACCGCCATCATTGCGCCTGCCGAAAAGGAAAGCGCCCACGGAAGTATTCCGTTTACGAAAGTTACTGCAAGCGCGCCGATTACGCCCGCGACTATTTCAACCGCGCCGGACATCTGTCCGATAAAAAAGGACTTTACCCTGCTCATACCGTTTGCACGTAGCGGAAAAGCGACGCACATACCTTCGGGAAAGTTCTGAATACCTATGCCCACCGCAAGCATTATTGCCGCGACGGCTTCTACGTTGCTGCCAGACGAAAGCGCGCCGAAAGCAACGCCTATAGCAAGACCTTCGGGTATATTATGCATAGTTACAGCAATACACATTACGGCGCAGCTGCGTTTTTTAGCGTTGCCTGCAAAAAGATGTAATTTGCCCGTGACGATATCGGTAACAACTATAAGTAAACCGCCCAGCGCGAAACCGCAGGTTAAAATAATATAGGCGTAATTTTCAGCCATCTCCATTGCGGGCATTAAAAGAGAAAAGAAAGTTGAAGCAAGCATTATTCCCGCCGCGATGCTCATCATCAGTGAAAAGGCGGTCTTGCCCACGTTTTTACATATAAAAACAAGCAGCGCGCCCGCCGCCGTCAACGCCCAGGTGAACGTAGTCGCGATAAGGGCCTGCTGCCAGCCTGTTAAATCATAAAACCATTGCACAAGTGTTTCTCCAAGTAAAAATACAGTTACTACATTTTATGAAACACCCGCATTAAATAGTGAAGCCGCCGCCCTTAAAAGGCGGCGGATTTTAATGTTTTAAATTGAGATTTTTATATGTTGTGAATTTTATTTTATAGCCGTTTGTTTCCTGCGGCTCGCTTTCGTAAACAAGTTTGAAGTCGGGGTTTTTGTCAAGATTTTCAAAATATGCGTCCGCGCCGCCTATTACGTCGACCTTGGTTACGAGTACCTCGCTACAATAGGGCAAGAGCAGTTTATAGGTCATTGCGCCGCCTATTACGAAAACTTTTTCGCCGTCGTATTTTTTAACTTCCTCTAAAAGCTGTTCAAGCGAGCTTACGACTGTGCAGCCTTCAATAGGCTCGCCCGTTGCCGAAAGCACGATATTGACGCGGTTTTTCAAAGGCTTGCCGCCGGGGAATGATTTTAAAGTATTCAGCCCCATAACAACGACGTTGCCTGAAGTCGTTTCGCGGAAAAATTTCATATCGGCGGGGATAGAGAACATGAGCGTATTGCTCTTGCCTATTCCCCACTCTTTGTCTGCGTGAAGTATTGCTTTCAATATATGTACCTCATAAATTTAAAAAATGCAGAGACGCAAGCAAGACAAGAAAAACGAGCATTTACGAGGGGCGCGTACACGGACGTACGCAACCCGAAGTAAAGCGGAGTTTGCCGAAGTATTGCGCCGTGTATATGCTTTTTTACTCTGCTACGGGAATGTCGTACTTTTTATCGTTATACTTATAGTCAACCAGTTTGAAGCTGTCAACCGTGAAATCGTAAAAGTTTTTAACGCTCTTGTCCACTTCGAGTTTAGGCGCGGTAAGACGGGGCATTTTGATAATTTCTCCGACTATAGGAACGTGCCTGTCGTAAATATGCGCGTCGGCTATTACGTGGACCAGTTCGCCTGCTTTCAAACCCGAAACCTGCGCAAACATAATTAAAAGTACCGCGTACTGCACCACGTTCCAGTTGTTTGCCGTAAGCATATCGTTTGAACGCTGGTTCAAAATTCCGTTGAGCGTGTCTCCCGAGACGTTGAAAGTCATAGAGTACGCGCAAGGGTACAAATTCATTTCGTGCAGGTCGGCAAAGTTGTAAATATTGGTCATAATGCGGCGGCTTGCAGGGTTATGCTTCAAATCGTACAGTACCCTGTCCACCTGGTCAAATTCGCCCTCTTTGTACTTATGCTTAATGCCTAACTGATAGCCGTAAGCCTTGCCGATTGAGCCGTTTTCGTCCGCCCACTGGTTCCATATCTTTGAATTGAGGTCGTGAACATTGTTGGACTTTTTCTGCCATATCCATAAAAGTTCGTCAATGCAGGACTTGAAAAAAGTACGCCTTATCGTGAGAATAGGAAATTCTTCCTGCAAATTATAACGGTTGACTATGCCGAATTTTTTAACCGTATGCGCCGGCGTTCCGTCGCTCCATTTCGGGCGTACTTCAAGGTTTGTGTCCCACACGCCGCCGTCTAAAATTTCGCGCATATTTGAAATAAAAATTTCGTCAGCTCTGCTCATTTGTTCCTCGCTTTACTGGTCAAGCTTCATTAAAAAGTCTTCGGTTGAATAGCCTTCGCCCAAATCGGTTGTAGTTGCCTGCACTATTCTGAACCCGCAGTGTTTGCTTATATTGATAGTCTGCGCGTCGTCGCGTTTTACCGACATATAAATCGGGCGGCGAAGAATGGACAAAAGTTTTGAAGTGATACGCTTGCCGCGCGCAAATTCGAGTATATACAGTTTGGAAATGTAAGTGCCTTCAGTATACTCTTCGGAATAATACTGCGCGGGGCAGTAAGCACAATAGCCCCCGACCTCGCCGTTATAATAGATTATCTGATAAACGTATTGCTTTTCAGCGATATTTTCAAGAATGCTTTCGTCGGAAAGAAAACGGTCTATCATATAATCGATTTGCCCGTCGGGGGTCTTTTCGTCGTAAGCGTCGTGCATTACCGACTGCGAGATAGAACGTATAATTTCAAACTCTTTGGCGGTCTTTGCTTCCGCCGTCTTTATATAACCGCTTTTTAAAATCATTAAAAACGCTCTGTCGGCAGGCGCCCAGTCCATGGGGTCCAAATCGGCAGGGTCAAGCCACTTGTCCTCTTCGTGTACTTTGACCGTGTAATCTGACAGGGGCTTTACGAAATAGACTGAAAGGGTTATCGTGCAGTCCGAATACTCGTACTCTATCGAGTTGAGCATTTCGCCTGTTTCGATTTCAAGCGAAAGCTCTTCCCAGCATTCTCTGATAAGAGCCTGCTTGGGCGTTTCGCCCTCTTTAATCTTTCCGCCGGCAAATTCAAATTTGTGTATAACGCTCTCGTTACCGTCCGAACGGCGAAGCGCAAGTACTTTGCCGTCCTTTATTATGGCGGCGCCTACTACATCAAAATGAGGTTTCATAGTATCTNTATTTTAACATTNCGGCGCNTTTAAGTCAATTAAAAGCGCCGAATGCGTTAAATAAGCATTTTTATACTGATTTGTTAAAAAGTCGAGTGAATGGTNCGCGAAATTACGTCGTTTTGCTGTTCGCGCGTAAGTNTGNTGAAGTTTACTGCGTAGCCCGAAACCCTTATCGTGAGCTGCGGATACTTTTCGGGATGAGCCTGCGCGTCCAGAAGAGTGTCGCGCGAGAACACGTTTACGTTAAGGTGATGACCGCCGCTTGCGACGTAGCCGTCGAGCATATTAACGAGGTTTGTAATCTGCGCTTCATCCGTCTTACCTAGCGACGCGGGCGTTATCGAGAAGGTGTTTGAAATGCCGTCGCGCGAGTACTCGTACGGAAGCTTTGCAACCGATTCAAGCGAAGCAAGCGCGCCGCTACTATCCCTGCCGTGCATGGGGTTGGCGCCGGGCGCGAGAGGCTCGCCCGCCCTTCTTCCGTCGGGCGTGTTTCCGGTATTTTTGCCGTATACTACGTTACTGGTAATAGTAAGTATCGAAGTCGTAGGCACGCCGTTGCGGTAAACGGACTGCCTCTTTATCTTATTCATAAAGGTTTTTAACAGCCAAACGGCGATACTGTCCACTCTGTCGTCATTATTGCCGTATTTGGGGAAATCGCCCTCAATTTTAAAATCTACGGCAATNCCCTCTTCNTTGCGNACGGGGTACACTTTNGCGTACTTAATCGCGGACAGCGAATCAACCGCGCAGGAAAGTCCCGCAATACCGGTTGCAAAAAATCTTCTTACCTGCGTGTCGTGCAAAGCCATTTCCANAGCCTCGTACGAATACTTGTCGTGCATATAGTGGATAACGTTTAAAACGTTGACNTAAAGCTCGGCAAGCCAGTCCATAGTCTGCNCNTACTTTNAAATAACTTCGTCATAGTTTAAAGGTCCGTCGCCNGAAATCGCCTCGAACACGGGCGAAACCTGCAACGCCTTGCCAGTTGCCTTGTCCTTTACAAGCTCGTCCCTGCCGCCGTTAATTGCGTATAGAAGACACTTNGCNAGGTTNGCTCTTGCGCCGAAGAACTGCATATCCTTGCCNACGCGCATACAGCTNACGCANCAGGCGATGCAGTAATCGTCNCCCATTTCGGGACGCATTAAATCGTCGCTNTCGTACTGAATTGCGGANGTCTTTACAGANAGCTCGGCGCAGAATTTTTTAAAGCTTTCGGGAAGATGCTNCGACCAAAGCACNGTAAGGTTNGGTTCGGGCGCAGGTCCGAGGTTGGTTAAAGTATGCAGAATTCTGAACGACGAACGGGTAACCAGCGGTCTGCCGTCAATGCCCATACCGCCGATTGATTCGGTTACCCAGGTGGGGTCACCCGAGAACAGTTCGTTATACTCTTTAATGCGCATAAACTTGATTATACGCAGTTTCATTACGAAATGGTCGATAAGTTCCTGCGCGCTCTCTTCGGTAAGAATTCCGCGCGCAAGATCACGTTCGATATAGATATCGAGGAAGGTAGAATTTCTGCCTATGGACATAGCCGCGCCGTTCTGATCCTTGACTGCGGCAAGATAGCCGAAGTAAAGCGCCTGAATAGCCTGCTGCGCGGTTTCTGCAGGCTTAGAAATATCGTGTCCGTAAATTGCCGCAAGCTCTTTAAGGGCCTTTAACGCCTTAATCTGCTCGCTCAATTCTTCTCTGTCGCGCACCTTTTCGGGGGTCATCGAACCGTCGATATTCGCCTTATCCTTTTCCTTGCAGGCGATGAGATAGTCAACGCCGTACAAAGCAACGCGGCGATAATCGCCCACTATTCTGCCTCTGCCGTAGGTGTCGGGAAGTCCCGTCAAAATATGAGCGCGGCGCGCGCGGCGCATTTCGGGCGTGTACACGTCGTAAACGCCGTCGTTGTGGGTCTTGCGGTATTTGGTGAAAATCTCCTTAATTTCGGGGTCGATTTCGTAGCCGTACATATTGAGCGCCTGCTCCGCCATTTTAATGCCGCCGAAAGGTTGCAAAGCGCGTTTAAAGGGCTTGTCCGTCTGCAAGCCGACTATTTTTTCAAGGTTTTTATCGAGGTAGCCTGCGGGGTGCGAGGTCAGCGTGGAAACGGTTTTAACGTCCGCGTCAAGCACGCCGCCGTTTTCGCGCTCCTTTTTTGAAAGGTCTAAAATTTCATCCCACAGTTTTAACGTAGCGTCTGTTGCGGGCGCAAGAAATTCGGCGCCGCCCTCGTACGGAGTGTAGTTGCGCTGGATAAAGTCCCTTACGTTCACTTCGCCTTCTTCGTTCCATTTGCCGCTGGCAAAGCCTNCCCATGCTTTGAAATTCATAATTCACCTCGTAAAATGTTTTNTGCGTTTTCTACGCGCGATTTATCGGGAGGNTTCACGNCCTTTAAAGGATACGCGATACCCATTTTTTCATACTTAACTTCGCCCATTGTGTGATAGGGCAGAACTTCTACCGCCTTAACCGTTTTAAGCTGCGCGATAAATTCTTTCAGTTTTAAAAGATAATTATCGTTATCGGTAATACCCGAAACGAGTACGTGGCGGATAATTATATCCTTGCCGGTATCCGAAAGATACTTTGCAAACTGCAACGGTTTTGCGTTTGAATGACCGGTGAGCATTTTATGTTCGCCGTCGTCGATATGCTTGATATCCAAAAGAACCAGATCGGTAACGGACAAAAGCTCTTTAATAGTTTCGTCAGTGGGGTTAAAATTAATACCCGAAGTATCAAGCGCGGTATGCACGCCCTCGCGTTTTAAAATAGTGAATAGTTCTTTGACGAACGCCGCCTGCATAAGCGGCTCTCCGCCCGAAACGGTCACTCCGCCGCCCTTTTGGATATAGTGTTTATATTTTAAAGCTTTTTCGGCGACTTCCTGCGCGGTGTATTCGNTTCCNCCCGNAAAATCCNANGTGTCNGGATTGTGGCAGTATTTGCAGCGCATTGGGCAGCCCTGCATAAAAACTACGAATCTTATACCCGGTCCGTCCACCGTGCCGAAACTTTCAAAAGAATGAATTTTACCCGTCATATAATAAGGTTAAAAAATGGGCGGTATTTATTAACACTGCCCAGACGAACGACGTAAATCAAACAAAACGGCTTCCTTGCGGTGTCCCGCAAACTCGTCAGTTGCCGTCTGCCTTTAAGTTGACCTTATTGTAACAGAGATACAGGGTTTTGTCAAACAAAACACAATATATTGTGGTTATATTTTTTTAAAACACTTTATTTTGGGGTTTCAGAAATAAAAAAATACCGCGCGGCATAAAGCCGCGCGGTAAAAAGTTTTAAATTATTTTTAGTTACCGAATTAATTACGCCTCGGGAACTTCAATGGTTATAGAANTTATATAAGCGTTTCTTCCGCTGTTGCAGTTAAGCATTATGCTGGATAAATCTACGCCCTTTGTAAATACTTCATTCTTAACCAGAGTTGTCTCGCCGATTTTGAAAGTTACGGTTTTNTTATCCANATNGATAATANTTTCATANTCNNACGNCGCATNTGNATGCAATAGCTACGGCAGTACCTTTTTCAGTTCCGTCAACTCTGACTTTCTGAGTCAAATCGCTGCCCGATTTAGTTGTTCTGAGCGCTACAAACTCCGTGCCGTCAGCTGTCAATATCTGGAAATAAGTCCAGCTGCCGTTTGCGCTTGCGCACTTCATACTACCGGAAATTTTTACGCTACCGGACGTAATGGTGTTTTCAAGAGTAATGTAAGCTTTTGCGCCGTTTGCATGATATGCGCCGTCTGCTATTTCAGCAGTATACGTATTTGATGCCTCAGAATCCTGATCTACCGCATAAATCTTTGCGCCGTTTACAGCCGCAACAGTGTTATCAGAGCCGACCGTACCCGAAGTGAAGTCATTCGTGTACACAGGAGTCCAAGTTACCTCTGCAGCGGCAACGTCTTCGGCTACAAAAGTCGCCGTCTTACCGGTACCGGGGATAGCCCAGCCGTAGAGAGCCTTTCCTGCTTCCTGTCCTTGGGTTGTTTTGGTGTAATCGGGATTGGTAAGTACGGGAAGAGTGTAAACGTAATCGTGTTCGTGGTTGTTATTGCACAAAACTTTAACCGAGCCTTCGGTATACGTTTCGCCGTCTTTACCGGGAAGCGTCCAGTTTTCCTGGTCATCCAACTCCCAGTCGTGACCGAGTGCGTCCGAATAAAGCTCGTGTTCGGACACAAACGTGCCTGCGCCGTTTTTATATCTGCCGAAGCTGGTCTTGGTGTATTCGATATTGCCAGGAGTCGTGCAGGTTGCCGTTGCCTCAGGTACTGTCGAAATGTCGGTTTCGTTAAGCGCGCCGCCTTCCCAGATAGCAATGTGATAAATATTGATACCCTTGTTGGTTGAACCTATATAATAAGTGCCTGCATTAACTTCAAATATAGCGGTACCCATATGGTTACCGTCGCCGATGCACTGCGCGTCCTGACCGTCAATTTCTTCAAAGTTTTCATCCCTGATTGCCAACGAACGGATATGAGAATTGTCGGTGCTGGTACTGCTACCGCTGTATGCGTGAATAACTATTACGGAGTTGTCGTTTGCAATTTCAAATTTAAGCGCGTTTTCAGTCGCTTTCATCGTGCCGGATAATTTGAGACGCTTGGTAATTTCTTTGTCCGTTCCGTTGTACATAACGGTCTTTGTGTTGGCGTCAACAGCCAGCGCGCCTACCGCAGTAATGCCGGTACCCGTACCTACCGCATCGCCGTTTGACAAAGATGACAAGCTGCTTGCGTCAACCGTATATTTTTCGGTTGCGTGGGTTACGGTTGGACCGGGGCCAGGGCAAGTGC
>WFLX011535733.1_pt1 | contig 18471 bp, 17 predicted proteins | sample 4967041 | NCBI WGS metagenome assembly WFLX01 (sample SAMN12857096, study PRJNA449069) | gut metagenome | isolation source: stool from male and female vole | host: Microtus ochrogaster | place: USA:Florida | collected 2017
CACCGGCCGGGTGGACGCTGTCGAGGCGCTGATGCGGTTGAAGATGCTGGACGGCACGTCCGTCCCCCCCAGCCTCTTCATCCCGATAGCCGAGAGAACCGGGGCGATCCTCGACCTCGGCCGCTGGGTCATACGCGTGGTGTGCCTGGAACTCCTGACAAGCGAGCATGTGCCCGTCGTCAGCGTGAATGTCTCGCCGATCCAACTCCGATCGCCGGGCTTCGCGGCTTCGGTCGCGTCCATTCTCGGTGAAACTGGGGTGGCCGGGAGCAGGCTCGCCTTCGAAATCACGGAGGGCCTCGAGATGGAGATGCATTCCGATATACTGCGCTGCATCAGCGACTTGAAGACGCTGGGCATCAGGATATGGCTTGACGACTTCGGTACCGGTTTCGCGGGTCTGTCTTGGCTGCGCCTGATCGATTTCGACACGGTCAAGATCGACCGATCCTTCCTTCACGATTGCGACACACCCAAGGGCAAGGCCATGCTCAGGGACATTATCGGCCTGGTGCGAAACCGCGGACACAAGATCCTCGTGGAAGGTGTGGAGACGGAGGAGCAGCTCACGCTCATGCGGCAATTCCGGATCGATCACGTCCAGGGCTTCCATGTCGGGCGCCCGGCGCCTGCCCGAAGCTTCGAACCTCCTCCACCATCGGACAGGCGGCGGACCCGCGCAAGTCCGGTTTGAGTGGAGCCTCGGGAGACGCCAAAGGAATGGACCAGAGAGCACGGGGAGCCCGCCCCTCCCGCAGCTACTTTCGCGCGAGACTGAAGGAAAAATGGCTGCCGCGGTGATAGTCGACGGAGTAGACGACGGGGGCGCCGCTGGTGTTGAAACAGGTTTCGCGGATCAGCAGTGCCGGCCCGAAATCGCGCAAATCGTTACGCTCCACCACGTCCTCGGGAAGCATCACTGCCGTGACCGTGGCAGCGGACATGCGCGGCCGGTGTCTGTACTGGTCGAGCAGTTCGAGCAGCGAACCGCCCCAATCGATGTCGTAAAGGCGGTTCGGAATAATGCGGCGCGGGATGTAGTCGATACAATAGAGGATAGGCTCTTCCTTGTGCAGCCGCAGCCGTTCCAGTCGGATCACGCGTTCGCCGCTTGTGAGCCGCAATTGCCCGCCCGTGATGGCATCGGGCAATTCCTCGGCAATGGAAAGCACCTTGTTAACCGTCGCATAGCCGTAGTGGCGCGTCATATCGGTGACGCTCTCGAAGACGGTTATCGGCCTGTCCACATGGACGGCGGAAATCGCGGAAACGAACCGGCCACGGCCGTGCTCGACATAGATGGCGCCATCCTGCTCCAGAAGCTTCAATGCTTCCCTGAGCGCGGGACGGGAAATCTTGAAGCGATCCGTCAATTGCGCCTCTGTCGGCAGCTTGTCTCCGGGAACGAGCCCCTCATCCCGGATCAGATCGGCGATGCGGTCGCGGAGCTGGATCACCAGGGTACGCGTGTCGCGAAGGGGCTCGGGCAATTCCTCTCTCCAAATAAAGCGATTGTGCTTCTTCTTGTCTGACAAATTCGAAGCGGTCAAGGGACGCGCCTCACTTGGAGTGTAGGAGTGTATTAGGCATTGCGGACCCCACAGTCTCGATTTCACCCGATATTGCCCTTGACATCGTTGAGCAATGTTGTCAGTTGTCTTACAACATTGCCGGAATATCGAGCGCCGGCAGTCGCCACCACCTGTCGAGAGAGAACCATGCTGAATTTTGACGAACAGAGATTCCTTCGCATCCAGTCGGGAGCCGTTGCCCTGCGCAAACGCCTGGACGACGTCATCATCTCCTGCCTTGAAAAAGGCGCGGAGAACATCTTCTTCCTCGGGACGGGCGGCGCCGCCATCCTCATGCAGCCTGCCGCCCAATTGCTGCAACGCAGGTCGCGCTTCCCGGCCTTCATCGACATGCCTGCCGAACTCTTCCTTACCGGTTCGGCGAACCTGACGGAAAAGTCGATCGTCGTCATTCCCTCCCTCTCCGGCACGACCAAGGAAAGTGTGGCTCTGCTGGCAAAGGCCAAGGAGGCCGGCGCGACAGTCCTGACGCTCGTCGGACACGCGGAAACGCCGCTCGGCAAAGGGGCCGATCATGCCTTCGTCAACTTCGCCGAAGACGACACGTCCTGCGAGTCCTTCTATCTGCAATCCCTGTTCATCGCCCTTTCGATCATGCGGCACCGCGGCGAGATCGAAAACTACGAGCAGATCGCAGCTGAACTGGAAACCCTCCCGCAGCTCCTCCTGGAGGTAAAGCGCGCCTATGAGGATAAGGCTGAAGCCTTCGCCCGTGTTCTGGCCGGTTCGGACTACCACATCATCACGGGCGCCGGTAACGTCTGGCCGGAGGCCTTCTACTATGGCATGTGCATCCTCGAAGAGATGCAGTGGATCCGCACGCGCCCTGTGCATGCCTCGGACTTTTTCCATGGAACGCTGGAACTCGTGGAAAAGGGCGTCAGCGTCATCCTCTTCAAGGGCGAAGACGCGCTGCGGCCGCTCGGCGATCGTGTGCAGAATTTCGCCCCCAACTACACGGACAGACTGACGGTACTCGACACTGCGGACTTCGCGCTCCCGGGCGTTTCCGACGAGGTGCGCGGCCTCGTGTCGCCGATCGTGCTCGCAAGCGTGCTCGAACGCATCAGCGCGCATCTGGAAGTCATGCGCGATCACCCGCTGACGACGCGGCGCTACTACAAGCGCGTGGCCTATTGAACAGAGACCTCCAAAGCGGAATGCTCCGAGACGACCGCGAATGTCTCCACATTCGCGGTCGCCCGTGCAAGACAAGAGAACGCCATGACCAAATTTCGCTTTGCCGCCGTCGGCGACAATTGCATAGACCGGTATCGTGCGCCGCTTAGCCAATCCTATGTCGGCGGGAACGCGATCAATGTCGCCGTTCAGTTGGCAAGGCTCGGGCACGGCTCCTTCTATTTCGGAGCCATCGGCCGCGATACCGGCGGTGTCCAGGTGCGGCGGCTGTTGCTGGAGAACGGCGTCCGGGTTGATCACCTGCGCGAATGCGACACCAACACGGCCTACACGGACATCGACGTGACACCTGCCGGCGACCGGATCTTCGTCCATGAGGATTTCGGCGCCTGTGCGGGCTATCGGCCGGACGAGGCGGAAGTCGAGCTGCTGAAGACCATGGATCATGTGCATATCGGCTGGCTGGACGACGGCGGCGCTTTGCGTCGCGCGCTTTCTGCCGCCGGCGTCAGCGTCTCTCAGGATGTTTCGGTGAACGCGTCTGCGGCCGATCTCGGGGTTGACGGTCTTTCGATCGCCTTCGGCTCCGCTGGTGAAGACGAGACCGCTGCGGAACGACTGGTCAGCGATCTCCTCGCGCGCGGCGCGCAGCTCGCAGTCGTTACGCGCGGCGCACTCGGGTCGGCTGCCAGCGACGGAGCCGAGGTCGCATCCGCCGGCATCCGCCCGGTCGAAGTCGTGGACACGACCGGCGCCGGCGACAGCTTCATTGCCGGCTTTATCGCCGCCCGCCTCGAAGGATATCGGCTTGCCGAGTGCCTGGAGGCCGGCAGGGACCTGGCAGCGAACACCTGCAAGCATGTCGGGGGTTTTCCGCAGGACCCGCAATCGTTCTGACTTTTTGCGGCCGGCCGCTCCGCCGCTAAAGAGCATTTACGATTAATCCAGCCGAGAGCGGCGCTGACAGATCGACTTCCGCATCGCTTCGGCGATCGGCTGCTGCATGCCGATGCAGAAACGGCGGATCAGTGGGCGGGCATCGTCGCTCCGATGGCAGACTCATTGGGGCGATGGATGCCTTCATCGGCGCATCACCGCGCAACACCAATTCACCGTCGTTAGCCGCCACTCCAGGAGATTCTGAAACGATCGGCCTGCGCTTGTTCAACCATGGCCGCAGGAAGGCGATGTGTGACCCCCTATCGCCCTCGGTGCCTGCAACTTCTCCGACAGTGCGCAAATCCTGCCACGGACATCAGTGCAGCAGCTGGCTGAGGAACAGGCTCGCCCTGTCCGTCTTCGGATGGGCGAAGAATTCGTCGGGTTCGCCCTCTTCGACGATGCGACCCTGATCCATGAAAATCACCCGATCGGCGACCTGTCGCGCAAAGCCCATTTCGTGGGTGACGCATACCATCGTCATGCCCTCGTTTGCGAGCGACACCATGGTATCGAGCACCTCCTTGACCATTTCGGGATCCAGCGCGGAGGTCGGCTCGTCGAAGAGCATGACCTTCGGGTTCATGCACAGCGCTCGCGCGATCGCGACGCGCTGCTGCTGCCCGCCCGAGAGCTGGCCCGGATATTTGTTGGCCTGTTCGGGGATGCGCACGCGGTTGAGGTAGTCCATGGCGATCTCCGTCGCCTGGGCGCGCGGAATACGCTTGACCCACATCGGCGCCAGAATGCAGTTTTCGAGGATCGTCAGGTGCGGGAAGAGGTTGAACTGCTGGAAAACCATGCCCACTTCTCGCCGGATCGCATCCACCTTGCGCTCGTCCTCGCCGACCTCGACGCCGCCGACGACGATCCGGCCCTGCTGGTGGGCCTCCAGCCGGTTGACGCAGCGGATGAGCGTCGACTTGCCGGAACCAGAGGGTCCACAGATGACGACCTTCTCCCGCGGAGCGATGGACAGGTTGATGTCGTCAAGGGCATGATACTGGCCGTACCACTTGTGTACGCCGCTCAACGTGATCTCCAGCGAAGCGGTGTCGATTGATGTGGGCATTGTTGTCTCCAAGGGTTATTTCAGGACGAGCCAGCCGGAAAGCACAATGACGAGCGCGCCTGCGACCGTATGCAGTTCGACGGGGGCGGCAAAGAACAGGGCGCCGAAAAGGCAGCCCCAGATGATCTGGCTGTATTGAAAGGGCGCGACCACCGAGGCGTCGCCCGTACGGAAGGCGCGGACCAGCAGCAGATGACCGCCGAGCATGAAGAGGCCGGCCAGAAAGGCGATCAGCAGGTCGCCCGAGCCGACGCGAGCCAGTCCGCCGCCGGCCGAAGCGACCGCCAGCGCTACCGCGGCGAGCACGACGAGCAGCGTCGAGACCAGGGCAAGATCGCTCTCGGTCGCCTTCGCTCGTCGCAGCAGAACGAGCGACAGCGCGAAGACGAGGGCCGACCCCGCTGCTGCTGCGTGACCCAGATTGAGCGGCTCGATCCCCGGTCGAAGTGCGATAGCAACCCCTAGGAATCCGAGGACCACACCAGACCAGGCAAGCGCAGACAAGCGCTCCGCAAGAAGCGCGAATGCCAGAACCGCCACGAGCACCGGTGTGAGAAAGGCGAGCAGATATGCTTCCGACAGCGGCAGCACCGAAAAGGCGTAGTGGATCAGGAGCGTATCGACGGCGAGCAGAAACGCCCTCAGAAGCGCCAACCCCGGATGACGCGGTCTGAGCGACGCGGCGGTGCCAGTGACCCCCGCATAGACGGCGAGCAATGCGAGCGACGCAAGCGTCACCATGAAGGTTACCTGCGGCACCTCGAAGCGCTCCGCGAGAAGCTTCACCAGCACGTCCGTACCGGAAAAAACCGCGAAGGCCAGGAAACCCAGCCCGGCAGCGCGAAGGTTGCCGGGCATGTTGGCCGGAACCGGCGCGCCGGTTGCATCAACGGACATTGAAACGCCCGAACCGTGCTTCGATACGGGACTGAATGAATTCGAGCCCGATCGAAAGGATCCAGTAGATCATGGAGGCGGTGATCAGCATTTCGATGTGGCGGAACTCGGTCTGTCCCTGTGTGCGGGCGAGATACATCAGTTCCCAGACGCCCACGACGGAGATCAGCGAGGAGTCCTTCAGCATCGCGATGAACTGGTTTCCGGTCGGCGGGATGATCACGCGCATCGCCTGCGGCAGGATCACCAGACCCATCGTCTGGCTCGGGCTCAACCCGAGTGCGGTTGCACCTTCCGACTGGCCCCGCGGGATACTCTCGATGCCCGCCCGGAAGATTTCGGTCATATAGGCGCCGTAGCAGAGCGAAAGTGCAAGGATGCCGGCCGGCACGGCGCTGATGACGTAACCGACCTGCGGCAGACCGAGATAGATGATGTAGATCTGCATCAGGAGCGGCAGGCCGCGGAACAGCGACGTATAGAAGGTCGCCAGACCGTAGATCACCCCATTTCTCGACAGTTTTGCGATGGCGCCGAGGAGCGCGATGACCGTCGCGACCGCAATCGAGATCACCGAAATGTAGAGCGTCGTGACGACACCCTGTGAAATCAGGAAGCTGATCTTTTTGGCTATGAACGCAAAGGAAAGATTGAAGGAGTAGAAGAAGATCATCAGCAGCACGAAAAGTTCCAGCCAGACGCCGGTAATCTGCCAATGGCGGGGAAGCTGCCGGAGCGCCTTCCAGTTCAGGGCCGCGATGACGGCGATCATGACTGCGCTGACCAGCCGTCCGAGCGCCGGATTGGCGGCCAGCCATTCCGAGCTCGTCGGCAGCACCATGCCGATCCAGGCGGGGCTTACGCCCAGGCTGTAGACCATCAGGGTTATCAGCGCGAGCAGGAGAAATGTCCCGGTACGCCGCGCTGCATCCGGATATGTAAGAATCATACGACCGATCATTTGGTTCTCCCCGGCATTCAGGCCGCGCGCTCGCGCCACCAGTCTTGAGCTTGCAGTTTCCAATAGGTGAGCTGGGCTACCGCCAGTCCGGCATATCCGCCCGCCCAGACGAGCCCGAACGGCTTGAACAGCTTGTACCGGTCGGACTGGCGAAGAATGCCTTCGGCAACCAGCTTTCCGCCGACCGCAGTGGTGTTCAGCCCGTGGCCGCCGAAGGCGGTGCAATGCCACACGCCCGCCTGCATCTCGCCGATCTGTGGCATGAGATGGCGCGCGTATGACATCAGTCCCGACCAGGCGAGTTCGGTTTTCAGGTCCTTGAGCTGAGGATAGGTCCCCACCATTTCGCGACGCAGCTCTCCGGCCAGGGTTGCAGGCGAAGCCGCGCGTGTGGTGATGCGCCCGCCCCAAAGCAGACGCTTTCCGCCTTCGACCAGGCGGTAGTAATCCCCGGCACGACGGTTGTCGCCGATCGCATCCGTCGTGAGGATGGCGGTGCGGATAAGTTCCGGCGCTTCCTCGCTCAGCATGACATAGGTTGCAATCGGCAGGAACGAACGCTTCAGCCTTCCGTCAAGGGAACCGGTATAGCCGCCGGTGGTGAAGACGACATTGCGCGCTCGAGCACATCCACCCGAGGTCGACACGGTCTTTTCGGGGCTGTCCAACGCACTCCCCGTCACCGCCGAGCCTTCATAGATCCGGCCACCGAGACGTTCGATCTCCTGTGCGAGCCCGCGAAGATAATTCAGCGGATGCATGTGGAAGGCCTTGGGGTCGCGCAAGGCGTGGAAATAACGCTTTGACTTCAGCACCGAGCGAACCTCGTCGGTGGAGAGATAGTCGAGTTCGTAACCGTAGACGCGTCTCATCTCGTCAGCATGGGCTTTCAGCCCCTCACCATCGTCGTAACGCAATACGCTGGTGATTCCCGTCTGCGGCCTTGCGCCCTCGATCTTCAGCGCCTCGATCGTCTCGCGAACGAATTCGACGCCCTCGATCGAAAGCCGGTGTATCTGTCGCGCCGCTTCTGTCCCGGCCATGCGGGCGATATTGTCGCTGCCGGTGGCAAAGCCCGGACTGACGAAGCCGCCATTGCGCCCGGAGGCTCCGAAGCCCACGCTTTCGGCCTCGAGGACGACGACGGTCTGCCCGGCGCGCGTCAGTTGCAAGGCCGTCGTCAGGCCGGCAAGGCCGCCACCGATGATCACGGTATCGCATTCGACCGCCCCGGAAAGGGCTGGCCTGACCTTCGTGTCGGCAATCGTCTGTTTGTAATACGTGTTGGGATAAGACATGCGTTATCGCCCGTCAACCGCGGTGGTAAGGCGGCGGGCGGCAGGCCGCCCGCGCATTGATCGGGATCAGTCGGCGCTGTAATCCTTGCCGTACCACTTGGTGGTCAGCGCCGCGAGCGTTCCGTCGGTCTTCATCTCTTCGATGACGGCACCGACTTTCTTCGTCCAGTCCGGATCGACCTTTTCAGCGATCACCACCAACGGCTCCCTGAACGCATACTCGCCCTCGAGGACACGCAGCGGATAGCCGTTCTTGATTGCGTTGAGCGCTGTCTGCTCCGGTGCGATAACCGCGTCAAGGCGCGTGCCGTCGCCAATGCGCAGATCGTCGAAGGGTAGCATCGAATCGGCGTAGGTGCGGACCTCGCCAGGCTCGATCTTGTATTCGATCGGCGGCAGGCCGGGTGCGTCGATCTCCAGACGGCGGCGAATGAAGTCTTCCGACGTGGTCGCCGTTTCGACGCCGATCTTCTTGCCGTTCAGGTCGCCGACCGATTTCGCCTGGCTATCCTTGTGCAATACGTAGACATAGGGGCTGAAGTAATAGATGCCTACGAAATCGATGACCTGAGCACGCGCCTTGGTCGGGGTGACGGAACCGACGCCCAGATCGTAGCGCCCCTGCCAACGGCCGCCGGTCAATGTGGCCCAGTCCGGCGTCTCAAAGCTCACTTCGACGCCGAGGCGCTTGGCGATCTCCTTGGAAACGTCGATGTCGAAGCCGACCAGTTCGTTGCTGTCGTCGAGAAAACTCTGGGGCGGCCAGCCGCTGTTGGTGGCAACCACCATGGCCTTTTTGCCCATCACCCGGTCGAGTGTCTCACCTGCCTGTGCGGCGGTGACAAACGCCAGTGCGGCAACGCCGATGGCGAGCTTTGCAAATAATCCCTTCACGCAATCCTCCTCTTCGATCGGTCAGTCTGCAGCGTTGCGCCTTATCAAGACACGCAAAGATCGCTGTAGCACTTCGCGTTGCTGCACGTTCGCGGAACATGCAGCGGGTTCCCTGTTATAAGATGTCTGACAACTGTATTAGTAAATGCTACCTACGCGGTGTCAAGGCCGCATGGCGCTCGGGTCTATGAAACGAAATGATGAGCCGATGCGAATCCGTGATGGACTCGACTGAAGGGTGAGGATTGAAACGGCTTTGCAGCGGCGTAGTGCAAAATGGAGCGATGCAGAAAGCGGAGCCCCGGCTTCGCCGGCGCACCGCTCGCACGGGATAAACTCAGATCAAGGTTACTCGGCAGCCGCTATGGTGCGGCCGCCATTGAGCAGCATCAGACCTTGCGCGCGCTTAAGGCATTCGGCCTGCTCGTTGCGATAGCGCGGCCCGATCTCCATGATCAGCACTGTATCGGGAAGAAAGGTCAGCTCGCTGAAAAGATCCTCCCACTCGATATCGCCCCAGCCGAGCGGCATGTGCAGATCGCCGATACCGAGGGCTGTCGCCTCCTGCGGGTAGAATGCCTGGTAGAAAGCCTGCGGCCGCCCGAAGGAATCGTGGACGTGGAGGTGACCGGCCACCGGCGCCATGGCACGGATCTGCTCGCGGAAATTCAAGCCGCGATAGGTGGATTCGATATAGGCATGGCTGAAATCAATGAGCGCCACCAGATTGGGGTGATCGACGGCCTTAACCGTCTCGGCAACCTCGGCCGGGGTCTGGCGGTACTGGCCGGGCTCTGTCGAGAAGATATTCTCCAAAGCGATGCGTACGCCATAGGGGCGCGCAAATTCTGCAAGCTCGAACAATGCCTCCCGCTCGCGCCGGTTGGCCTCCGCGCGCTCGAAAAGCTGGCCGCCCCGCAGATGGCCACCGTGCTGAACGATGACGCCTGCGCCGATGCGATCGCAGATTTGGACCAGCGCCTTGGCGGCCTCGAGCTGATAGCCCGCTATTGCCGGATCCATGAAATTCGAGGAAACAAGGCCGTGAACCGTGTAGCGGAAGGCAAACTCGCGGGTAAGTGCCTCAAGCCGCTCGGCCCTTTCCTTGATCACACGCCCGCCTGCGATGAGGTCGACGCTGGTCAGCCCGAGTTCGACCGTATCGACACCGAGATCGCTCAGCCGGCGGAGATCGCCTTGGAGGCTCTCCAGTTCACCGTCGACGGAACCCGAGCTGAAGCCGGCTGCGATGATGTTGTTCATTGCTTGTCTCCCCTTGGAATGACTGGCGTGGATCACGATGACTGAGAGCGGATGCGGTCGGAAGCCGCTTACGAAATTTCCTCGGCACGCGCAGGTGCATGCACGATTTGACGCAGATCGAGCGCCAGATCGGGCCTGTCGGACGTCAAATACCCGATCCCCTTTTCGAACCAGCGGCATATGTCCTCCTTCTCGTTGAGGGTCCAGACGCAAAGCTGCTCCAAAGGCACGGTCCTGCGGATCAGATCCCACTCGGCCGCCATCAGCTCGTGATGGATCGCGACGATCTCCACAAGAGCGCCGGCGCCGGCGAGGAAGCGAGCGAGACCGCCCTGCCGCGCCGCCCAGCCGGCATTGACGGAAACGAGACGGGCGACATGCGGCGCATGGAGCCGGCAATCTTCAAGGACCGATATATCGAAAGACGTGAGATGGGAGCGATGGTCTACGCCGAACCGCCGCAACTCCTCCGCTACGCGTCCGGCGACACCAGGATATGGCGAGCCCCTTTCGTCGGACTTGATCTCGACATGCAAGCTTAGTCCTTCCCTGGTCGCAAGGATATCCAGAACCTCGCTCAGTGTCGGAACACTCTCGTCCGTATCCCGCAACCGCGTTGCGATCCGCCCCTGCGGCGTCAGCCGACGGACCGGGCCGGTGGCATGCACCGTCCTTTCGAGCGTGGAATCATGGATGACGAGCAACTCGCCTGAATCGCTCAGGTGCACGTCGAACTCGATGGCGTCGACACCGAGCCGAAGCGCGTTTCGGAAGCCCGTAAGCGAGTTCTCAGGCCAGAGATTGCGGGCGCCGCGGTGGCCGATGATCTTAGTCATGGCCTCTCAACGCACGGTTGGATCGAGCTTGTCGCGGAGCCAGTCGCCTACAAGCGAGATGGAAAGGGTGGTGAGCATGATCACGGCAGCCGGAGCGAGCATGATCCAGGGAGCCCGGGTCAGATATTCACGCCCGAACCCGACCATATTGCCAAGGCTCGTTTCCGGGGGTTGCACGCCGAGCCCGAGGAAGGACAGCCCGCTCTCCATCAGGATGATCTCCGGAAACGTCAGCGTCATCGATACGATCAGAGTCGATGCTACATTGGGCAGGATATGGCGCAGATAGACCCGGGCCGGGGTAGCGCCGAGTTGCACCACCGCCGCGGCATAGCCCTGTGCGCCGGCCGAGATCGCCAGGCCGCGGGCGATGCGCGCATAGCGTTCCCAGCCATAGAAGCCCATGAGGCAGACGAGCAGGACCATGGAGGAGCCGAAAAAGGCCAGCACCGCGAGCGACATGATGAGAAACGGAAGAGCTGCCTGAAAATCCGCAAGCGCGAGCACCAGATGCTCGACAATACCGCGAAAGCGCGCAGCCGCGAAACCGAGCGCTGTGCCGAAGACTGCCGAAAGCACCGTCGCGCCGAACGCTATGATCAGCGAAACGCGGACAGACTGGATCAAGCGCGACAACACGTCCCGGCCAAGCTCGTCGGTGCCGAGCAAGTGCCTGAGCGCTCCCGGCGCCGATAGCCGGCTCGTCAGGTCCATGGCCGTGATGTCATAGGGCCGCAGGTAGTCGGCGAAAAGCGCGATGGCGACCATGGCTGCCAGCCAGAAGATGCCGAACGCGACCGAGAGCGGTGCCTTGCGGCGGAAGGAGGAGATCGAGCCTCGAAGCCATCCTGCTAGCTGCGATCTCTCTGCCATGTCGACGGATGCCATAGCGCATCTCCTTGGATCCGGAGCAATTCCAGGAAAGTCCGCAGCGGCTTTCCGTCCGGAATTGCAAAAAAACAAACGGGTTGGAGAAATTCCGCGATTCGGGGAAAAGCGGAATTGCTCTAATGCGCGGCATGCGAACGCAGCCGCGGGTCCAGCCAGCCATAAAGCAGGTCGACGACGAGATTCGACATCACCATTGCCGCAGCGATGATCAGCAGGATGCACTGCACGACGGCGAGGTCGCGGTTGCTGACCGAAACGATCAGCAGCCGCCCGATGCCGGGCCAGGAGAAAATCGACTCCACCACCACAGCGCCGGCAATCAGCGAGCCGACCATGAAGCCGACAATGGTCACGATCGGAACCGCGGCATTGGGGAGTGCATGGCTCCAGATGACGTCGCGCCATTTCAGCCCCTTCGCCGAGGCCGTGCGGATATAGGGCTGCCCCAGCACCTCGATCATGGCGCTACGCGAGAAACGGGCGAGAATGCCGATCCCGCCAATACTCATCGTGATCGTCGGCAGAACGCCATGCACCCACGTATCCTGGCCTCCGGAGGGCAACACTCCGAGTATCACCGAAAAGATCAGTACGAGCACGAGACCCATAACGAAGGACGGGACGGTAAAGCCTATGATCGCCAGCGTGATCACGCCGCGATCGGCGAAACTCTGGCGATGGAGCGCCGCATAGACGCCGGCGGGGATGCCGATCATCAGCTTAAGGATCAGCGCCGGAAGCGTCAGTTGCAGCGTCGCCGGCACGCGCTCCAGGACCAGCTGGAGTGCGGACGCCTTGTCGCGCATGGACACACCGAAATCGCCGGTGAAGATCGACTTGAGATAGGCGAGATATTGTATCCAGAGAGGCTGGTCGAGGCCCCAGGCTCTGCGGAACGCATCGACGGCGTCTTGCGGCACGTCGGGACCAAGCATCACCTGTGCCGGGTCGCCCGACATGCGCAGCACGACGAAAGCGAAGGTCACGACGGCCAGGATCGTGATCACGGCTCTGAGCAGCCGAACGAGAACGAAGCGGATCATGCCATTCTCCTCATCGTCTCGATCGACGCGGTTTCCCCCGCAACGGCATGACAGGCCGCCGTACGACCATCGCCGATCCGGCGAAGCGCAGGCGAACTGGTACGGCAGATATCCTGGGCAACGGGACAGCGGGGATGGAACGCGCAGCCAGAGGGGCGATCGGCCGGGTTGGGCGGCTCACCCTGAAGGATCATTCGTCCCTCGAGCGGCTTGCCGGGGACCGGCACGCTCGAGACCAGTGCCTTCGTATAAGGATGTTGCGGAGACCGGAAGACCACATCTGACGAGGCCTCCTCGACGATCCGCCCCAGATACATCACCGCGACACGATCGGCGATGTTGCGCACGACCTTGAGGTCGTGGCTGATGAAGACCATGCCGATGCCGTTCCGCTCCTGAAGGTCGCGCAGCATGTTGACGACCTGTGCCTGGATCGAAACGTCGAGGGCGGATACGGGCTCGTCGCAGACGAGGAGCTTCGGCCGCGAAGCGAGCGCGCGGGCGATGACGGCCCGCTGCCGCTGGCCGCCGGAAAGCTCATGTGGGAAGCGCCCGGCTTGGTCGGAACGAAGCCCGACAGCCTCCATCAGCTCGGCCACCCGGTCAGCCTGATATTGTCTCGGAACAAGCCGGTGAATCTGCAGAGGCTCGCCGATCTGCGCCGCGATCGTCAGGCGCCGGTCGAGCGCCGCAAGCGGATCCTGGTAGACGAGCTGCATCTTCGCCCGCATGGCACGCCATTCCGCAGTGCCGTTTCTCGGCATCGGGCTGCCGGCGAAGCGCACCTCACCTGCCTGCGCGAGATCGAGTCCCAGAAGCATCCGCCCCAGGGTGGACTTTCCGGAGCCCGATTCCCCGACGATACCGAGTGTCTCCCCAGGCATGACTGCAAGCGAAATCCCGTCGACTGCGCGCACCGGGCTTGGACGCCCGAAGATCCCGCGCCGGACCTCATAGATGCGCACGAGTTCTTCCGCTTCGAGCAACGCAGTCACGCCATCAGCCCTTCGTGAATTCGTCTCTTCGCTTCGCCGGACGTCGTGACCGCCGGTACCGGGCGCATGCAGGCCAGGCGACGCCCGTCGCCTTGGAATTCCAGAGACGGGTACGTGCTGCCGCAGGCATCCACCGCATAGGGGCAGCGGGGGGAGAAGGAACAGCCGGCAGGCAGATGCTTCGGGTTGGGCACCGTCCCCGGAATCGGGATCAGCCGATCGCGCGGCCCGTCGATGCGCGGAATGGCATCGAACAGTCCGCGCGTATAGGGATGGCGCGGCTGGGAAAAGAGTTGCGCGACGCTTCCCTCTTCGACGATACGGCCCGCATACATCACACATACGCGCTCGCAAACCTGCGAAACCGCGCCGAGATCATGGCTGATGAATACGAGCGCCATGCCCGTCTCGGCTCTAAGCGCGTTCAGAAGGTCCAGTATCTGTGCCTGAATGGTCGCGTCCAGCGCCGTCGTCGGTTCGTCGGCGACAAGCAGGTCCGGTTCACCCGCGAGCGCCATCGCGATCATCAGGCGCTGACACTGTCCACCTGAAAATTCGTGCGGATAGAGATCGAAGCGCCGTGGGGCATCGGGGATTCCAACCATGTCCAGCAACCGGAGTGCCTCGGTGCGGGCCGCTTGGCCGCGAAGCCCGCGGTGGATCTGCAGTGCCTCGACGATCTGGCGTCCGATGCGCAATACGGGATTGAGCGAGCTTGACGGGTCCTGGAAAATCATTGCGATACGCCCGCCGCGAACCTCTTCCAGGTCGGAGCGTTCTGCCCCGCATAGTTGCCGCCCGTCGACCCGGATCGACCCAGTGACGGCGGCCTTGCCCGGAAGCAGCCCCAGCGCCGCGAGCCAGGTCACGGACTTGCCGCACCCGGATTCACCCACAAGGCCGAGGGCTTCTCCTCTGGCGACAGTGAGATCGATGCCATGCAGAACCTGGACGCCGTCGAAAGCGACCTTCAGGTCCCGAAGTTCAACGAGATCGGGATTGGTAGTGCCCATTGCTCATTCCCGGTGCTTCGGCCGCGGCATTGCCGGCCGGCCCTGAAAACTCCGGCAGCCCACCGGCTGCCGGAAACTGGGTTATTCGATCTCAGCTGGACCAGTTGGCGGCGCGGAAATCCATGGCGAAGGCGGGTGCCGCCTTCCACTTCAAAGAGGATTTCATTCCGGTGAAGACCGCATTCTGATGAAGCACCTGATAGACCGGGTCTTCGCGCTCGCAGATTTCGAGCATGCGGGCAAATGCCTTCTTGCGCTTTGCCTGATCGGTTTCCGTTTCGAGGATCTGGGACATCTGGTTGGCCTCGGCGTTCGACCAGTCCTTCTTCTGCTGGACCTCGCCATTGGGTCCGAACTGGGCAACGATCGAGGAGACGGGGTCGCTGAAGGCTGCACCGGCTGACCAGTCGCGCACGCCCTTGACGCCCGACGGGTCGTGGATCTGGCCCCAGTTCTCCTTCATTTCAATCTCGACGTTCAGCCCGACCTGCTTCCACATCTCGACCATGATCTGGCCGTTTGCGGTCTGGTTCGTATAGTAGTTGTTGAGAAGGCGGAACGGGATCGCATCCCCTTTGTAATTGGCCTGCTTCAAGAGGTCCTTGGCCAGTTGCGGATCGTATTCAGGGACCGCCCAGCCTTCGACGAACATATCCCCGTAGAACGGAAATTGCAGGCCAGCGGGGACGGTCGTCTGTCCGGCCCAGAGCGCATCGACGATCGCCTGGCGATCGACCGAATGGGTCATGGCGCGGCGGACGAGCGGATCCTGAAGGGTCGGGTTCTGGACATTGAAGACCGAGATGCGGTGGTTGTGGATCGTCGAGCCCTGAACCTCGTAGCCCGGTGCGGCCTGAACGGCAGCGATCTGGTCCGGCGGCAGGTCGCAGGCGAAATCATATTCGCCGGAGAGGAGCCCGTTCACGCGAGACGAGACCTCCGGAACCTCAACGAAACGGATTTGCTCGAGTGGCGGGCGGCCTCCCCAATAGTCGTCGAAGGCAACCAGCGTCAGGGACACGTCCGGCTTATGTTCGCCGACCCTGTAGGGCCCGGTGGTGATCGGCTTGCGTGCCCAATCCATGTAGGTCGGCGCCTCATCCCAGGCGCGACGATTTGCGATCTGGCTGCCGAATGCATAAAGGCGGCCCTCGATGGTGACGTCGGGCGTCGCGTTGTGGAAACGCACGGTATACTTGTCGACTGCCTCGACACCGGCCAGCGCCGGCCACAGGCGGCGACCGGTACCCGGCACGACCGCAGGCAGTTCCTTCGCAGTCGCCGGCTTGTGCTCATCCTCGAAGACCGTCTTGCCGCCGGCAGGCTGGGTGTCCCCGAACACGCGCTGCGCCGAGAAGCTGAAGACGACGTCGTCGGCCGTGAGTTCGTCGCCATTATGGAACTTTACGCCCTGGCGCAGCTTCAGCTCGAGCGTTTTGTCGTCAATGCGCTTCCATTCCGTCGCAAGGCCGGGAACCGGACCCTGATCGCCCATCCAGTTGCGCAGGATCAGGCCTTCCCAGAGGTTGGGGAAGAACACACGCTCGCCGACATTCGACTGCTCGTTCCAGACGTCGAGCGTGTTGTTGATGGTGATCTTCTGCACGGCGATGGTGACGGATGGGCGCGTGCCCTGACCCACGGCGAAGCGCGGCAGGATCATGCTGCCCGCAGTTGCGCCGATGAGCCCCAGCGCGCCGCGCCTGTTGATGAGAAGCATGAGAATCTCCTTTGAATGCTCCGAGCACCCGTGCGGGCGCTGTTCGGATCGTTGCTAGTTCCGCCAGACGTCGTCTTCCTGATGTTTGGGTGAAACTTTCGTGACACCGCTCGACAAGGAGGCTGCGAGCGGCCTAGCTGCATGCAATCCACAGGAAGAACGCCCGCCTGAAGCCGGCCCGCGCAAGATTGCAAAGCGAGTGTATGAATACGAAGCCGTCATCGAGAAAGGCACCCACCAGAATGTCGTGGGGAAGCGATTAGATTACATATGTTACACTGGTGTGACGGGTGTAACAGGCAGAAGAGGGGGATGAATGGGCCAGCAGGATCTGATGGCAAGGGCCGCATGGCTCTATCATGTGGAAGGACTGACGCAGGCCGAGATCGGCAAGCGCATGAATCTCACCCGCCGCCGGGTGAACGAGCTTCTCTCATCGGCGCTGGAGCAGGGCATCGTCCGAATCAGTTTCGGCTCACCCCTCATCGAGAACGCCGAACTGGAATCGCAGCTTCGGGATCGGTTCGGACTGGATGACGCAGTGGTGGTGCCCACCCCTGCCGATCCGTGCCTTCTACACTCCGTCATTGGACGCGGAGCCGCCGCCTATCTCGATCGCCTGATCCAGATGCGCAAGCCCGCATCGATCGGAGTCGGTTGGGGGGCGACGCTGCGGCAGACGATGCAGCACATGACGCCTGCCAGTGAACCCCAGATCGACGTGCGTTCAATGATGGGCGGCCTGACGCACGGATCGGAAATCAACACCTTCGAAATCGTCCGCGGGTTTGCGGAAGTCCTGAAGGCGCAATGCCACTATTTCGTGGCTCCGATCTATGCCGAAACGGCGCAGTCACGCGATGCGCTCATAGCGCAGTCGGTATTCCGCAAGACTTTCCGCCAGATCTGCGAGGTAGACATTTCCTATCTGAGCGCCGGTGACGTGTCGCAGCAATCGCTGCAGGTACGCTACGGCCTTCCCGAGGGTGTAGCTGTCAACGACCTCTCGGCCCTCGGTGCGGTCGGCGATCTACTCGGCCGATATGTCGACATCCAAGGCAGCCCCGTCGATCATCCGCTCAATCGTCAGGTGCTTTCTCCGGAGTTCGAAGACTATCGCCGCATTCCCTGCCGCATCGTCGCCTCAGGCGGTCCGCACAAGCACGACATCCTCCTGGCTCTGGCCCGGGCAAAACTGCCGACGATCATGATCACCGATGCCGAGAGCGCCCGCGCAATGCTGCGGTAAGGCTTGGAACAGCTGCGTCCGCCGTGTGGAGGCCAGGCATTGCCAGGGTTCCTTCGCCGTTTCCAGCCTCTACCTCTTCGTTCTCCTCAGGCTTGGAGCCTTCAATGCCGGGTTAATATCAGTCATGCCAAAGTCGTTACCGGCATAGAGCAACGGAGCGGAACGCTGTTTTTCCAGCGCGTAGGCGAAGCAATCCCCAAAGTTCAATCCGCCACGCGTGCCAAACCCCTGACCGTAATCTATCCTGGCCTTCATCGCTGCGCGGGCCGTACGATCATCGACGGGGGCTATGTCGATGCGGAAGACGGTAAGAAAAGCATCCAGGTCGGCAATCGCTTCGCAACGGTCCCCGCTCCTCACTCTACCTGCCATAACAGTGCCGGTTTCGACATCGTTCACTGCCGAGATGAGACGTGAACGACTCTTTTGAAGTGCTGCGATACAGGCAGATGCCTCCCCCTCCATCGAACATGATCGCAATGATAGCGGATGAATCCACGACGATCATTCAGGGAAGCCAAGCTCTTCGGGCGTGTCCCCGACTGCTTTGACCTGCCACTGAACTTTCATCCAGCGGCGATTAGAGCCTCGGCGGTTTTCATTACGCCACTTGGCGCGGTGGGAGCAACCGGCGGAAACGCGTAGCCTTCATCTTGCACAGCGTTGAA